>Ga0187856_1000883_pt1 | contig 25310 bp, 21 predicted proteins | sample June2016WEW_8_40_FD_132443 | JGI IMG/M metagenome (GOLD analysis project Ga0187856, IMG submission 132443) | Peatland microbial communities from SPRUCE experiment site at the Marcell Experimental Forest, Minnesota, USA - June2016WEW_8_40 | ecosystem: Environmental > Terrestrial > Soil > Wetlands... | reverse complement strand
GCCCGGGACATGACGGCCGAGGAAGTGCGCGAGGCGGTCAGCTTCGCCGGGCACACCATGGTCCGGCGCGAGCCGGTCGGGGTGGTCGCCTCGATCACGCCGTGGAACTACCCGATCATGATGGCGACCTGGAAGGTCGCGCCGGCGCTGATCACCGGCAACACGGTCGTCCTGAAGCCGGCCAGCTGGACCCCTCTGACCAGTCTCGAGCTCGTACGCGTCTTCCACGACGCGGGACTTCCGGCCGGGGCGTTGAACGTCGTGACCGGTCCCGGTGAGGAGGTCGGGGACGAACTGACCCGGCACCCGAGCGTCGACATGGTCTCCCTCACCGGCGACACGGACACCGGGCGACGTGTGATGGAGGGGGCAAGCCGAACGGTCAAACGGGTCCAGCTCGAGCTCGGAGGCAAGGCCCCGTTCATCGTCTTCGAGGACGCCGATCTGGCCGCCGCGGTCGAGGGAGCGGTCGTCGGGGGGTTCGTCAACGGCGGCCAGGACTGCACCGCCGCGACCCGTCTTATCGTGCACCGGTCGATCCGGGCGAGGTTTCTCCGCCATCTGATCGAACGGATCCGCTCCATCCGGATCGGCGACCCGCTCTCGCGGTCCACCGATCTCGGGCCCCTCGTGCATTCGAAGCATCAGGAGCGGGTGCTCTCGTTCGTTCAGAAGGGGCGCGACGAAGGGGCGAAGCTCGTGGTCGGGGGGACGGACGACCGCGCCCACCATCCCCGGGGTGCGTTCGTCGTCCCGACGGTCTTCGACGGGGTCGCTCCGGAGATGACGATCGCGCGGCAGGAGATCTTCGGCCCGGTGCTGGGGGTTCTGGAGTTTGAGACGTTCGAGGAGGCGATCGCGATCGCGAACGGGGTCGAGTACGGGTTGGCCGGGAGCGTCTGGACCCGTGACGTCCGGCAAGCGCTCAAGGCGGCGCATGCCCTGCGGTCCGGAGATGTGTGGATCAACGATCACCTGCCTCTGGCCTCGGAGACTCCGCACGGCGGGTTCAAGCGCTCCGGGTTCGGAAAGGATCTCGGGGTCGACTCGCTCGCCGACTACACGGTCGTCAAGAACATCTACGTCGATCTCACGGGCCGGGCGCGCAAGAGTTGGCACTATACGGTGTACGGCGATCCCTAGGTGCCGACCATGATCGAGGGAATGCCGTCCGACGGGCGCGGCCGCCTGTTCGTCGGGGGCACCTGGAAGGCTCCGACCGGAGGCCAGTACCAACCCGTCATCGATCCGTCGACGGGGAACGCGATCGGGCAGGCTCCGATCGCTTCGGTGGAGGAAGCGCGAGCGGCCGTGGATGCGGCCGCGTCGACCGAGGAGAGCTGGGCCGCCGTCAGCGGCCACCAGCGCGCCCGGATCCTGCGGGATGTCGCCCAGCGGCTGCGGGCCGATCGCGATACCCTCGCTCGGCTGATCGCGCTCGAGGTAGGAAAGCCGATCACCGAGGCCCGCGCGGAAGCGACGCGCGCCGCCAGCGTCTTCGACTTCGCTGCCGAGGAGATCCGCCTCCTCGGAGGGGAGAGCTATCCGGCGGACGCCTACGAATATCCCGCGGGCAACGATCGTCGATTCTTGTTCACCGTTCGCGACCCGATGGGGGTCGTCGTCGCGATCGGGCCGTTCAACTTTCCCCTGAACCTACTGTGCCACAAGGTGGCCCCGGCGCTCGCCGCGGGGAACCCGGTGGTCGTCAAGCCGACCAGCCATGCCCCGTTCACGGCGCTCCGCCTCGCGCACCACCTGGAAGCGGCCGGGATCCCCCCCGGGGTCTTCAACGTCGTCATCGGTCCCGGCGGTTCCATCGGCAGCGCGCTCGTCGAGCACCCGCGCACCCGGCTCATCACGTTCACCGGATCGACGGAGGTCGGCGAACGGCTCGCCGAGGCGGCCGGCCGGCACGCCAAGCGCGTGATCCTGGAGCTGGGCGGGCTCGATCCGTTCATCGTGCTCGAGGACGCACCCCTCGACGTCGCGGTGGCGGCCGCGGTCCGGGGCGCGTTCGGCTACTCCGGTCAGGTCTGTACGGCCTCCAAGCGCTTCCTCGTTCAGGAGGCGATCGCCGATCGGTTTGGGGCGGCCCTCGCGGACCGAGCGAAGGCGCTGCGAATGGGACCGGCGAGCGAGGAGACGACCGAGATCGGTCCGCTGATCGACGGGGCGGCGGTCGATCGGGTCGAACGGATGGTCGAGGACGCGCGCCACCGGGATGCCGACGTCCTGACGGGGGGCCAGCGCTCGCACGCCTTCCCGGGGGGGCACTTCTTCCCGCCGACGGTGCTCGACTCCGTCCCCGAGAACGCCGACGTCCTGCGGCAGGAGCCGTTCGGACCGATCGCGCCGATCCTGCGCTTCGAGAAGATCGAGGAAGCGGTGCGGATCGCCAACGGCACGCCGTACGGATTGCAGGCGACCGTCTACACCCGGGACCTCGCGCGGGCGTTCCGCATGGCGAAGCGGATCCGCGCCGGCTCGGTCCATCTCAACGATCCAACGAACCTGCGTTGGGACGCGCTTCCGTTCGGCGGAGTGAAGGAGAGCGGGCTGGGCCGAGAGGGGATCCGCGACGCGATGCTCGAGATGACCGAAGTCAAACTGATCTCCGTGAACTACGCTGGGGAGTAGGCCGTCCGATGGGCCGACGTTCGGCCGGGCGGTGCGCCGGTCGATCGTCGCCCTCCTGGGGGCCTGGACCCTGCGATGGGGCGCCCCTCCCGGGCCATGGACACGGCGGCTCGAACGCGGCCCTCGCTCACTTTCGCTGTAGGGATCTCGGGGGTCGACCCCCGAAAGGGGCGGCGGGAGGTGGCAGGGTGGGGCCCCCCGGTGGGAGGGGTGCCGCGGATCGATGCGTGGCCGTCGCCGGAACGGCGGCGGTGGAGTCCAGGTCCCCGACCGCCTCCTCGAAGATCTCGGTGCCTCGCTCGAGCAGCTCATCCTCGATCACGAGGGGAGCCATGAACCGAAGGACCTGATCGTAGGAGCCGGCGGTGTGCATGAGCACCCCGCGGCCGAACATGCCCGAACGCACCGACTTCGCCGCCTCCGTCCACGGCGATCGTGTGCGGGGGTCCCTCACGAACTCGGTGCCGATCATGAAGCCCAGACCTCGCACGTCGCCGATCGCCGGATGGAGGGCCGCGATGCTCCGGAACCGTTCCAGCACTCGGGCTCCCCGGGTGCGGGTCCGGTCGATGACGTCCGTCCCGGAGAGGATCCGCAGGACCTCGGTCCCGACCGCGAGCGCCAGAGGGTTGCCCCGGAAGGTCCCGAGATGGAACCCTTTGGGGAGCTCGGGAACAAGGTCGGCCCGATACGCGACCATCGAGAGAGGCAGACCACCCCCGATCGTCTTCGCGATGCAGAGGATGTCGGGCGTGACGCCGGAGTGATCCACGGCCCAGAAGCGTCCGGTCCGGCCGAGCCCGGTCTGCACCTCGTCGGCGATGAGCAGGATGCCGTGCCGATCACAGAACTCCCGGAGCGAGGGAAGGAAATCGGCGGGCGGAACGACGTAGCCGCCCTCGCCGAGCACGGGCTCGACGAGCACCGAAGAGATCTGGTCGACCCCGGAGTGCGGGTCCGCGACCAGGTGCTCGAGGTAGCGGATGGTGCCGGCCGCGCCCTCGTCGGCGCCGAGCACGGGATGGTACGGGTCGGGGTACGGCACCCGGATGATCGTGCCTCCCCGGAAGGAGGAGGTCTGGTGGTAGCGCCGGCCGCTCGTCAGATTGACCGCACCTCCGTGGACCCCGTGGTACGCCCCGGAGAACGCGACCGTCCCCGTCCGGCCGTGGGCGTAGTCGGCCAGGCTGACCGCGGTCTCGACCGCGTCGCCGCCCGTGACCGTGAACAAGATCCGTGCGCGGCCCTTCAGCGTGCCGGGCAGGCGTGCCTGAATCTCGCGCAGGAACTCCATCCGCGCCTCGGTCGGCAACTCGAGCGCATGCCAGATCCGCCCCTCCTGGGCACGCAGGGCGGCCTCGAGGCGGGGGTGGCGATGCCCGAGGTTCAGGACCGAGATCCCCGCGACCCAGTCGATGAACCGATTCCCATCGACATCCTCGATCGTCGATCCCTGGGCCGAGGCGATCGCGATCGGGAAGCTCCGGGGGTACGAGACCGCATCGGTCTCGAGGCGACCCTGCTCGGCGAGCAGTTCACGAGATCTCGGGCCGGGGGGCGGATGGAGGATCCGGGGCGCGTCCCGATAGCTCAACCACTCCGCATCGCGGGTCATCGATGCCCCCCCTGCGGACTCGCGGCGCGCATATCAACCCCCGGAGGCCCCGCCCGCTGACGGAGCTTTATTAGGGACAGCTCGCTCGCCGAGGCGAGTTCCATGGATCCCGAGAAGGAGCGACAGATCGTCCGCGAGACGAACTACGTCACCTGGCGGCGCCAAGGGGGCTGGGACCCGGTGGTCGTGGTCCGCGCGCACGGATCGAAGTTCTGGGACCGGAGCGGAAAGGAGTACCTCGATCTCTCGGCCCAGTTGATCGCCACGAACCTCGGCCACGGCAACGAACGGGTCGCCGAGGCGATCGCCCACCAGGCGCGCACGCTTCCGTTCGTGGCTCCCGGGATGTCGACCGAGGTCCGCGCAGAGGTCAGCGCGCGCCTGCTCGAGGTGCTGCCGCCTCCCCTCTCCCGGTTCTTCTACAGCACCTCCGGGACCGAGGCGAACGAGGCGGCTCTGAAGATCGCGCGCGCCGTGACCGGTCGGTCCAAGGTGATCTCTCGTTATCGCTCCTACCACGGCGCCACCGCCGCCTCGATCTCCGTCACCGGCGAGCTCCGCCGCCGGGTCATCGAACGACACCAGAAGGTTCCGGGAACCGTCTTCGCGCCCGACTGCTACTGCTACCGCTGCCCGTTCGGACTCACGTATCCTAGTTGCAACGTGGCGTGCGCGGAGTACGTCGATCAGCAGATCACCCGCGAGGGCGACGTCGCCGCGATGATCCTGGAACCCGTGGTCGGGACGAACGGTGTCATCGTCCCGGTGCCGGAGTACCTTCCGCGCATCCGCGCGATCACGCGAAAGCACGACGTCCTCCTCATCGCGGACGAGGTGATGAGCGCCTGGGGCCGCGTCGGCGAGTGGTTCGCGGTCAACCACTGGCACGTCGTTCCGGACATCCTGACGACGGCGAAGGGGATCACCGGGGCGTACGCGCCGCTCGGGCTGACCGCGACAACCCCCGCGATCCACGACGTCTTCAAGGACCGGTACTTCCCGCACGGGCATACCTACGAGGCGCACCCGCTGACCCTCGCGCCGGCGGTCGCGGCGATCGAGGAGTACCGTCGGCTCGACCTCATCGAGAAGTCCCGACGCGATGGGGAGTACCTCCTGACCCGCCTCCGCGAGATCCAGCAGCGGCACCCCTCGGTCGGGGAGGTTCGAGGTCTCGGGCTCTTCGCGGCGGTCGAACTGGTCAAGAACCGGACGACCCGCGCACCGTTCAATACCGAGGACGACAAGATCGCCGGGAAGGCGCTCGTGGCGGACGCCGTCAGCCAGGCGATGATGAAGGAGGGGGTCTACTGCATCAGTTGGGTCTCCCACCTCGTCATCGGCCCCCCGCTCATCATCACCCGCGAGGAGCTCGACCACGGGCTCGAGGTGCTCGACCGCGCCCTCGCGGTCGCCGACGCGAAGGTGGAGCCGTCCGCGGCATAAGCGCTCAAGAACCGCTACGTCGTTCGGTGGCGTACGACGCGCTGGCTCGTCCGGTTCGGATACGACGGAACCGCGTTCGATGGCTGGGCCCGCCAGCCGGGCCGCCGCACCGTGGAAGGGACCCTCCGCTCCGCGGTCGTCCGCCTCGGGATCGCTCGCTCGGCCGAGGACGCCCGGATCGAGGTCGCGAGCCGTACCGACGCCGGGGTCAGTGCGCGCGGCAATCTCCTCACCCTCGCGAGCGACCTCGCCGGCCCGGCTCTCTTGCGGGCGCTCAACGGCACCGCGGCGGACGTCTTCTTCAACGCAGCGCGGGAGGTCGATGAGGGATTCCGGGTTCGGAGCGCGACCTACCGCGTCTATCGGTACTACCTACCCGGCCCCGAGGACCGCGCCCGTCGTCTCGAGGAGGGGGCGCGGCTGCTCGGATCGAGCGTCGATGCGCGAACGTTCGGTCGCGGGGTTCCGTTGGATCGTGCGAGCCTCCGTCCGATCGAGTCGATCCACGTCGAGGCGGGCGTCCGGGGGATCTGGGTGGAGGTGCGGGCTCCCTCGTTCGTGTGGGGGATGGTGCGAAAGATCGTCGGCGCGCTCCTCGCGTGGGAAAGTGGCCGACTTTCCTCCGAGGAGATTCGGGCGGCTGCGAAGGGCGAGCATCGGCTGAGCCTTCCGCTCGCGCCGCCGGACGCGCTCATCCTGTGGGAGGTCGGGCACCCGGGAACGTGGGAGTTCCGGTTCGAACGAGCGCGGCGCCATCAGAGCCGGCATCTGACGGAAGCGATGCGCCGGGCGGAGGCCCGGATCCACGTCCTCGGCGCCCTGACCGGCGCGGGGGCCGCCGGGGACCCGATCGAGCGAACGGTCGTGCCCGAAGGGGATGGCGGTCCCACGAAGCCCCTCGTGCGCACGTCGAAGTGAATGCGGGAGGGGCCGGTGCCGTCCCCGGAGCCCGCGCGAGGCGTCGAACCGCGGACCCCGGCACCGTGCGGCATCGTTGGGTGAAGAGTGCTCCCGGCGGGATTCGAACCCGCGTTACGTGGTCGAAGGCCACGAATCCTTGACCGGACTAGACTACGGGAGCGCCTCCGGGGGCTGCGTTCGCGAGCGCCGACCCGTCCTATTGAGCTTTCGCGTGCGCGGGCCGCCTCGTTCCGCCCCACGGCGTTCAGCCGACCCGCTCCCAGCGCTCGAGCTTCTGGACCTTCGACAGCGTCGATCCCCGTCGGATCTCCTCCCGCACGCGGTTCTCGTGCTCGAGGACGTCGAGCGAGCGGTTCGCGACCTCTTGGGCCCGCTCGCGTGGAACGACCACGACGCCGCTCAGGTCCCCGATGATCCAGTCACCGGGGCGCACGCGCTGGCCGCCGACCACGACCTCGATACCGATCTCCCCGTGCCCTTTCGGTTCCCCCGCGTTCGGGCTCGTGTTCCGGCTGAAGACCGGCAGGCCGAGGTTGAGGATCGCATCGAGGTCACGGGCCGCTCCATCGATGACGACGCCGGCGACCCGGCGACCGTGGGCGCTCCAGCTCGCGAGCTCTCCCCACACGGCCGTCATGCCTCCACCCGCGTCGACCACGATCACGTCGCCGGCACCGGCCCGGTCGATCGCTTCGACCGGTTTGGCCCAGTCCCCGTCCCGCGTCACGACCGTGATCGCGGGGCCGACCATGCGCGCGCCGGGGTCCTTGAGGTGGGGGTGGATCCCGTGCATCGCCCCCTGGCGCTGCATCGCGTCGGTGACGTTGGAGCTCGATACCTGGAGGAACGCCTCGCGGATCTGGGAGCCGGAGTACCGTCGGAAGAGTTCCGTGGGGACCTCCTTCTGGGTGTCGATCGCGCGGCGGATGTCGCGCGTCGCCTCGACGATCTTCGGGCTCTTCGTGATGGCGCCACCGACGATGAGGATCTGGGCGCCGGCGCGGGTCGCGCGGGCGACGCTCTCGCTGTTGAGACCGCCCGCGACCGCGACCGGGATCGACGAGCTCTTCGCCAGCTCCTCGAGCATCGCGAACGGGGTCTTCCCCTGCATCTGCATGTCGATGCCGACGTGCCAGCAGATCGCCGCGGCGCCGAGCTCGGCGGCCCGGCGCGCGCGCGCGACGGGATCGGCGACGTTCAACAGATCGACCACGACCTCGACGCCGTAGAGCTCGCCGCCGCGGACCGCGTCGGCGATCGTGTCATCGTCCGCGGTGCCGAGGACGGTGACGAGGTCGGCACCGGCCTTGGCGGCGATCTCGACCTCGAAGGCGCCGGTGTCCATGATCTTCATGTCGGCGACGACGCGATGGCTCGGGAATGCCTTCTTCAGTTCCCGGACCGCGTCGAGACCCTCGCTCTTGATCAACGGAGTGCCGGCCTCGACCCAGTCGGCCCCCCCTTCGACCGCTTCGCGCGCGGCGAGCAGCGCGCGGGAGAGGTTCTCGAAGTCCAGCGCGACCTGCAGAACGGGCCGGTCGAGCCGCATCGATCGATGGAGGCCCGTGGCGGTATTAACCATCGCTCCGCTCGCTGCGGGCGGTGCCCGCGGAACGTTCGGGACAGGTGATCCTCGTCCACGGCGACGCGCGCACGCTCCCCACGATCTCCGAACGTTCCGTCGACCTCGTCGTCACCTCCCCGCCGTATCCGATGATCCCTCAATGGGACGAGATGTTCCGACGGCTCGGAGCGACGGAGTACGACGGCATGCACGCCGTCCTCGCCGACGCGTGGCGGGCATGCCACCGGGTGCTGGTGCCGGGCGGGATCCTCGCCGTCAACATCGGGGACGCTCTCCGCACGACCGACGGGGAGTTCCGGCTCTGGCCGAACCACGCCACGGTGCTCGCCCACGCGAGCGCGATCGGGTTCCGGCCGCTCCCGTACATCCTCTGGAAGAAGCCGACGAACAAGCCGAACGCCTTCCTCGGATCCGGGTTCCTGCCTCCGAACGCCTACGTCACGCTCGACTGCGAGTACATCCTACTGTTCCGCAAGGGAGCGTTGCGGCGCTTTCCCCCCGGGGATCCGGGTCGGAAGGCGAGCCGATACTCTCGGAGCGAGCGGGATCGATGGTTCTCCCAGATATGGGCCGACATCCGGGGCGCGCGCCAGCAGGCGGGGACGCATCGGAGCGGGGCGTTCCCACCCGAGATACCTCGTCGCCTCGTCCGCATGTTCAGCGTGGCGGGCGACACGGTCCTGGACCCGTTCGCGGGGACCGGCACGGCCGTGTGGGAAGCGGCGGAGCTCGGACGGAAGGCGATCGGGGTCGAGATCGATCCCGACATCCACGCGCGTTCGATCGACCTCGCCCACCGGCGCGGGCTCGTGCCGCTCGTCCGAGGGACCGACTAAGGATCGGCGACGACGCCGCCGTACGGCGGAGGTTGGGGTCGCGGGGCGCTCGTCCGGTGGACCCGCTCCTCCTCGACCGCGTGGCCGAGGTAGCTGAGCGCGGTGTCGCTGAGGCGGTCCATGTGCAGCAAGAGGTAGTGGAGGTAGATCCGTTCCGGGCGAGCGAGGGGTCCGGGAGCGCGCATCGAACGCGCGTCGGATCCCGGTTCGGCGTGGTGCCGCGCCAGCGTCTCGGCGTGATGCTGGCGATCCGCGCCGTGGTACTCCCGTCCGATGGGTCCGATGAGCGGAGGGTAGACCGCATCGACCGGATCGAGGACCGCGCCCTCGAGGGACGCTCCGGACAACGCCCCCTGCGCCCCCGAAGTGGGCGCAGCGACGCCGAGGATCGTTCGAGGTAGCGCGCGGGCCGGCAGGGACGCAGGGGGGTCCTGAAAGTGCGCGATCGGATGGCCCGAAACGTTCTCGACGATCGTCCGGAGGCTCCAGTTCGGACGTCGTCGAGCCGGTGCTTCGGCGGTGGCCCGATCCTGCGTCGCCACGACCAGCGGTTTCCGTCCATTCCCTCATAAGCGTGGTGTTGGACGGGTACCACCGGACCCGTCCGAGGGAGAGCTCGACGCGAGGACCCGGACGAGAAATTCAAACTCGGGCGTGGCCGCGATGAGGGCGATGGGGAGATGCAGGTCTCCCAGCCGCAGGAGCCCCTCGGAGTACCCGGCCTCGCGGGGTAGCCGCGCGCGAGGGATCCACTCCGCTTCCGCATCGGTCAATCCGAAGAACGCGCGCACCTCCGGGGCGACGTGGGTGAGCCGCAGCAGGAACGTCGCGCGCAGGTTCCCGAGCAGGGAGCGACCGCTCGGGTGCAGGAGGAAATCGTCCGGATGCTGGCTGAGGACCACCACGCCTCCCTGGAAATGGCGCACGTGGCGGACGATCCGGTCGAGGAACTCGGCGGTCGTCCCATGCCGCACGAGCAGGTGGGCCTCGTCGATCACCAGGAGCTTCGGGCCGGGTCGATCGCGGAGGCGGCCGTAGGCCCAGTCCAGGACGTACGCGAGATGGAACGGCAGATGGTCCTCGGGGATCCCCCGGAAGTCGACGGAGACGACGTTCGTCGCCACGTTCACGGACGTCGGTCCGTTGACCGAGCGGAGCGATCCCGAGCGGAACGGCTCGAGCAGGGCGAGCAGTCGTTCGGTCGCGGGTCCCCGCCCCACCTCGGCGAGCAGGTCGGTGAACACGGGGACCTCCGGGCCCCGATCGTACAGTCGGCTTACGGCCGCATCCAGGGCCGCCGCCTCCTCATCTCGAAGGCTCGGAAAGAGCGCGCGGAGGATGGCAGCGACCCGCCCCGACTTCTCGTTTCGGTCGCCGCCGGTGGAGATCGGGTCGAGGGGGTTCAAGCGAACCGTGCTCTCCGCTCCGAAGGAGAGGACGGTCCCTCCCAATGCTCGTACGAATCCTCCGAACTCCCCCAGCGGATCGAGGAGGACGACTTCGACCTCGGGGCGCATCCAGAGCGTGCGCAGGATCGTGAGCGCCGTCGCGAACGTCTTGCCCGAACCCGTGGCCCCGAAGATCCCCCAGGAATGGCTCGCATGCGACCATCGGTCGAGGAAGACCGGCGCGGCATCCTGCAAGAGGAGGCCGACCATGACGCCGCCCGGTTCGAGGACCGTCTCGTCGATGAACGGGTAGAACGCGGCGAGCCCATCGGTCTGGAGCGTCTGCCAGTACCCGGACGGCCGGGTCTCGGACCCCGTCAGATCCGGCGGTGCGAGCGCCTCGCGGATGGCGTATCTCGGTACCCGAGTGCGGAACCCGAGCGCCGCGAGCCGCCGCTCGAGCCCGCCGCGCAGCCGCTCCGCCTGGCCCGCCGAACCTCCCACGGCGGTGAACCGGATCCCGACCCTCCAGAGCTCCTGCTCCCGCCGTGCTACCTGATGTCCGAGCTCCTGAGCGCTCTCCCGCTCCGCGTGGAGCTGAGCGGAGCGCCCGTCCCCGTCGCCTCCGTGGGCCAGTTCCGCTTCGGCGATCGCCCGCGCTCCGTGCAGGAGCTCGAGCGCCCGCCCGGAACCGATCGGGTGCGCCTCGAGCAGGACCTCGACCGACTCCGAGGTCGGACAGAGGCCCCCGAGGAAACCGAAGGGGACCTCGCTCGGCAACTCTCGGACGAGCAGCGGTGCGGCGTACCGTCCGCGGTCGCGCAGCCACCCGGGACCCTCGACCGGCTCCCGTCGGGTCATGCGGGAGCCCCCCGCCCGCGTGCGCGATGGCGCGCGGCCCACCACAACGGAAACAGGCTCCCGGCGAGGAGCGGCCCCCGGACCGAATCGGCCGGGACGGGGACGATCACGTAAAGGAGGGCGGCCAGCATCACGATCGAGATCCCCGCGAGCTCCTCGCGCGCCACGCCCCCTCCGCGCGCGGGGGAACGTAGATGTACAAGTCGGGTCGCGACCGCGAGAGCGACGAGGGTGAGCGTGAGCGAACCGAGCTGCGGATCCTCCATCGTCAGCAGACCGCTCGCGATCGCCAGGAGGAACGCCATACCGAACGGATCGTGCTCGAAGGGGCCGTGCGCGGTCACGCTCCCCCCCTTCCTCGCCCGGGGTCGCCCCATCCGAAGTGTCGGAGGGCCGCGGTGAGGGGCCGGTCCCGCAACCGAACCGGGTCCGATCCGAGGCCCGACAGCCGCTGACGGAGGGCGTGGGCCCGGTCGTTGAGGCGAGAGGTTCCGCCCGACCGTACGGCGAGCTCCCAGAGCAGTACGTAGACGCGTCGGTGTCGTCGACGCGTGCACAAGAGCCGGACCATCTCGGCGTAGGCGGAGCGTGCCGGTCCATCCGGTCGGTCGGGGCCGGCTTCCGATGGAAGCCAGGGGCGCGCATCGATCGGCGTCCCTACCGAGGCGAGAACGACACCCCCATCGCTCGCCCGCAGCAGGTCCCGGTATTCGCGGAACCGCCGAAGGAGCTCCTCCGGGGGAAGGAACGCGACCGGGGATCCACCGCACTTCAGGATCGCTACGCGCACGCCCGATGCGAGTCGGATCGTGTCGCCGAGATTCGCTCGCGACCCGGGGGCGGTCACCGTCCCGACCTCCCGGTGCGCGCGCCAGGACCAGCGGACGTACGCCGCGATTCGCTCGTCCAGCGCCGTTCCGTCCGGGTGCCAGACCGTGAGGAGGAATGCGACGCCGAGCACGGGTAACCACGCCCACGCGCCGGCCCAGGGAATGACGAGGGCGCCCACGGCGGCGTAGGCGACGAACCGGAGCGCGTCGCGCACGCTCGGGAACGGACCGAATCGCATCCGCCGATCGATCCGTTCCGGGAGCGGGATTCGATCGGGCCGGATCTCGGCCGACGGCATCTCATCCGCCGCCTCCCCGGCCGACCGGGGCGAACCGACGGGTGGAGATCTCCATCGAACCGTGGATGTGGCGAGCGAGGTGGGCGGCGCCGCGCCCAAGCGCGTCCGCCATGAGGATCGGGGCGGCGACCGGCATCGATGCGCCGGCGACCGATCGGGACGACCCTTGGAGCGCGCTTCCGGTGCTCCCCGCACCCCCGCCACCGCTGCCCGAGAACGCTTGAAGCCCGGCCGCCGGCCCCCGCGACGCCTGCATCAGGCCTCGCTCGACCCCGTTCGATACCGTCGAGCCGACGTTCGGGAACCCGAACGAGGAGAGTTGCGTTCCCGACATCGACAACAGGAACGGCGAAGCGAGCGCAATCGAGAGATACGCGACCAGCAGCTCGACATTCGGGGACCCGACGGCGAGTTCGAGCGGGATGACCAGCACGCACGGGAGGAACGCGAGTTCGACGAACAGGAGCCATCCGCGCTTGGCGAGGGTGGAGAACGGGCGGATCGGCCAGACGATCGTGAAGAGCGGCAGCAGAACTAGGAGGACCGCCAGGAGCGCGTCCCGCAGCGCGATCGCGAGCGCTAAGAGCAGGACGAGCGAGAACTGCACGAGCACCAGAACGAACGTCAGCGCTCCGTTGCTCCAGGAGTAGCTGAACTCCCCGTACCCGGCGAGATTGATCCAATGTTGCCACGCCCCGCCGTCGTAGCCGGCCACCGTCGGGTACATCGCTCCCGCGAGCCCGAGGATCCCGCCGGCGATCGGCACCGTGAAGTTGGCCAGGACGACGGCGACGACGAACCGGGCGATCAGGCCGTCCGCCCAAGCGGCCGATCGCGACCAGACGGCCTTCGTGAGGTAGACGCCGCCGATGCCGATCGCGACGACCGCGATCAGCGGATCGACCAAGGTGACGAGCGTGAAGGAGCTGAATTTCGCCGCCTGGGAGAGGTACACCGGATCGCCCGGGCCCCCCGGCCCGAGCGGAGGGAACAGCTGACCGACCTGCAGCTCGGGGACGACCACGTTGTCGTACGTCGGGCCGATGATCGCCGCGAGCGCCGCGGTCAGGGCCCCGAACAGACCGAACAGCAGCGCTTGGACGATCTCCCCGATATCGACCATGGGGAGCGGCTTAGACCCCGGTGATGACCCACTGCGCGAGCCCCCAGACGAGACCCGTGATCGCGGCCGTGAAGACGAGGGTACCGATCAGCGCATCCCGCGCCCGATCCTTCGCCTGGACCTTCTTCGTGATGTCGTTGGAGAACCAGCTGAACGCGACCCGGGCCCACACCAGGGCCAGGATCCCCCCACCCGCGGCCGCGAGCAGGTCGACCAGGCGGTTCACCGCGGAGGAGAAGTTTCCCACCGGGTTGCTTGCGACCCCTGTCAACGACGCGTCCGGCGCGGCGGGATGCGAGCCGAGGCGGACCCCCGGGGAGACGGCGTATCCTGTGCCGACGCTGAGCATGCCCGCAAGGAACACCGCGAAGGCGACGTGGCCGATCCACAGGTTCATCAGGCCCCCCGTCGATCGACCCACGTGAGGCGGACGACCCCGTCGTCGCCGCGGTCCGAACGGATCCGCCCCTCCGTGCACAGCCGGTCGATCGTCCGACGGACCCGGGCCCATGGAACGCCCTCCTCCTCCGCGAGAAGTTCCACCATCGCTCGCTCCGCCCCGTCACACGGTTCGATGATCCGTCGCAGGACCTCCACCGCGTCCGGGATCGGGGCGGTGAACGGGGGAGGTCGTCTCCCCCAGAGCCACCGAATCCAGTTGCCTCGCGCCGCCGTCTTCTCTTCGTCGTCCATGCCACCACCCGTCCCTGCGACGGGGGCCAGGTATTTCCCGCTCGAGCGGTTCGCGAACGATGAACGATGTTCGGGACACCCTAGGAGCGCACGAGGAGGGCCGTATGCTCCCGCGAGAACGGCACGAGCGGGCTCTCCGATAGGACGGTGAACCCACCGTGCGCGATCTCCGTGCGGGCCGCGTGGACGATCGCCGGAGCCGGGCGGGTCTGCGTCACCGACCGGACCTTGAGCATCATGAGGCCGCGCCCTTCGCTCGACAGAAAGGTCCGTGCGTTCTCGGTGAAGATCGCTGCCTGCGTCCTTTGAGCGATGTCCTGGTAGAGGAACTCTACGGTCCCGACGTCCGCCGCGTACCGCTCCGGAAGCTGGGCGTCGGCGAGGATCGGGAAGAGGTTCGTCCGTCGGCGCGCGAGGGCGAGCAGCGGGGCGAAGGAGGTGGGGCTCTTCTCGACGACGAAGATCCGGGCGTGCGGCAACAGGTCCGACACGTGGCTCGCGGTCGTCCCGTGCGCACCGCCCAGATACAGGACGTTCCTCGCACCGGCCCACGGGGCCTCGTTCGCCCCCCGCAGGAGCCAGGCCGCGAGCTTCGATCGGAACGGGTCCCACTGCCGGTATTCGACCCGGCCGGAGGTCCGAAGCTCTTCCCCGTAGACCCGCTCGCCGGGGCGCAGGTTCACCGTGAAGAGATCGCGCCCCTCGCGGAAGACGCCCGGCCAGTTCGTCGGATCCATAGAACTCAGCTCAGTCGATCGCGGCGATGACTTCCACTTCGACCGGTCCGTTGAGCGGGAGGCCCACGACCCCGACGGCGATCCGGGCGGGGCGCACCGCATCCCCGAACAGCTGAACGAGGAGGTCGGTCGCCCCGTTGGCGACCTCGTGCTGCCGGACGAAGCCCGGGGAGGACGCGACGAAGACGACGACGCGCAGGATCTTCCGGACCCGGTCGAGGGAGCCCAACGCCTGCGCGAGCGCGCTCAGCGCCTGGAGGGTCGCTCGCCGGGCGAGGTCCTTCGCGGCATCCGGCGGGACATCCCGGTCCACGAGTCCGGGATGCACGACGGCGCCGGCGTCCACCACGATCTGCCCTGAGACCCAGGCGATGTGACCCTCGGTCGCGACCGGGGCGTAGGAACCCACCGGTTTCGGGGGTGGTGGCAGGGCGATTCCCAACTCGCGGAGCCGCTCGGTGACGCTCGACATCGGGGGAGGGTTATCCGGCCGCAGAGAAAATAGTGCGGGAGGTGGCCCGGAGGCGGCCGGGCCCGTCGCCCGACCGACCCGTGAGCGTTTAGGAGGGGTTCGCTTGGACGATGCGATGCCGACGAACGGCCCTCCCTCGGGCGAGGGATTGGAGACGCTCGAGCGCCAGGTGGTCGATCACTTCTTCGAACTTTACCCGAACTGGGCCGTTTCGCTCGGGCTGCACGAGTACGATGGGCGGCTCCCCCTCGTGGCTCGCGCCGCGACCGACCGCTGGCTCGGAGGCGCGGAGGCGTTGCTCCACCGGCTCGCGGCCGGCGAAACCGGTCGGAGCGAGGCCCGTCACATCGACTGCTTCCTCCTCCAGCTCCTGCTCGAAGGACCCCGATTCGACCTGACCGACGTCGGCGAGTTCGAACGCAACCCTATGGTCTACCTCGGTTCGCTCTCGCTCACGTCGTACATTGCCCGAGACTACGCTCCGATCGCCCAGCGGGTCGATGGGATCCTCCAGATCCTCGATGCCGTACCGCAGTATCTCGCTGAGGCCCGTCGCCGCTTGGGATCGAAGCTTCCCCGGCCGTTCCTCCAGCTCGCCCTATCCATGGGCAGCGGGCTGCCCGCACATTTCCTCGAGGCGGAGGAGTTCGCACGGAAGGCGGATCCGGAGTTCGGCAAGCAGGTCGGCACGGCACGCGCGGGAGCCGAGACCGCGATCGCCTCCTTCCTGAGGCATCTGAAGGACGATCTCTTGCCCCACGCCACCGAGCAGTTCGCGCTCGGGCCCCAGCGATTCCAGCGATTGCTGTTCGTCCGCGAGGGGCTCGAGACACCGTTCGGCGAGATCGAGAAGGCCGGCTGGGCCGACCTGAAACGCAACCAGGCCCGCCTCGCCGAGATTGCGGCCGCAGAGCATACCGGCGCGGACGCGCTGTTCGAGAAGCTCCGTCAGGACCACCCCGCCGCGGACGAACTGATCCCCACGGCGCAGGCCGAGGTCGAGTTCACCCGCCGGTTCGTTCAGGAGCACCACCTCGTGTCGATCCCGGACCCTGCGAACTGTCGGGTAGAGGAAACCCCGGCCTGGGGCCGGGCGCTCTCCACGGCGAGCATGGACTCCCCGGGCCCGTTCGATACGTCCAGCGGGCAAGGGATCTATTACGTCACCCCGGTCGACGCGAAGTGGAGCGTGGGGGAGCAAGAGGAATGGTTGCGCTCGCTCAACCGCACGATGCTGCGCAACATCACCGTCCACGAGGTGTTCCCGGGCCACTTCCTGCAGTTCCTGCACCTGCGGCAGAGCCCGGGGACGCTCTCCCGGAAGGTGTACATGTCCCCGTCGTTCGTCGAAGGATGGGCCCACTACTGCGAACAGTTGGTCATCGAGCAGGGAATGGGGGGCCGCGGGGTGGTCGATGAGGTGGCCCAGATCCACGATGCGCTCCTGCGCGACTGCCGCTTGATCGCCTCGATCGGGTTGCACACTCGAGGGATGTCCGTGGCCGAAGCGACGCGGCTCTTCGAGACCGAAGCGCACTTCGAGCACCTGCCGGCCGAGCGCGAGGCGATCCGGGGAACCTTCAACCCGGAGTACTTTTGTTACACGCTCGGGAAGCTCGCTATCCTCCAGGCTCGGACGAAGTACCTGGACGGGCGCTTCGGCGGCTCCCTGCAGCGGTTCCACGACGCCCTGCTCGGGTTCGGTTGCCCACCGATCGGGCTGTTCGATCGGTTGCTGATCCCGACGTAGGGAGGAAGGGAACGATGTCGCATCCACCGCAGGAGAAGGCGGCGCGCAACGAGGTCGTCACGCTCGGCGGCGGATGCTTTTGGTGCACGGAGGCCCTCTTCTCGGAGCTGAGGGGGGTGGAGAGCGCCCTCCCCGGGTATTCAGGAGGGACCATGGCCCACCCTTCCTACGAGGAGGTCTGCGGGGGGCGCACCGGGCACGCGGAGGTCGTCCAAGTGACGTTCGACGCCACGGAGATCTCCTTGCACGATCTCCTCACGGTCTTCTTCACCGTGCACGATCCCACCACACGCAACCGCCAGGGAGGGGACGTCGGTCCCCAGTACCGGTCGGCGATCTTCTTCCGGGACGCGGCCCAGAAGGAGACCGCCGAGAAGGTGGCCGGCGAGATCACCGCCGCGAAGCTATGGCGCGGGTCGATCGTGACCGAGATCGTCCCGTTCGTGGAGTTCTATCCCGCCGAGGAGTACCACCGGGACTACTTCCGGCGGAACCCCGGGAAGGGGTACTGTCAGCTCGTGATCGAACCGAAGGTCACGAAGTTCCGCCAGCACTTCGCCGCTCAGCTCAAGCGATGAGCCCGGCGTGCGATGACGGGGACGCCGGGAAACCCTCTTAGCGCGCCGCCCCTTACGCGCCGTACATGCCACCGCCCCCCGGCCTTCCGCAGTCCGGGATGTCCGCGCCGGGACTCTCGGGCTCCGTCTCCTTCGTGAACTGGCCGATCGCCGCGGCCGGCTCCAAGCCACGGACCCCCAAACGGCCGTTCGCCCACGTCCGCCTCGAGATCGACCTGAAGGCCCCCGACCCCGGCACCGCCGCGCATTCTGCGCTCCGTCGCTTCGAGAAGATCCTCAAGGAACGGAACGTCGAGGAAGGGGGCGATCTGCTCCGACTCGTCGCGAGCGCCGTGCATGGGTTCTCCGCGATCGGCTACTCGCGGGTCAACCACTGGGAGATGAACCCCGGAGGGTGGCTCCCGCTGCCGGGCGATCCGGAGGGCCGGGGCGTCGAGCCGCTGGGCCTGCTCCTGAAAGCCTTGGAGAGCGAGGAGTGGAAGGGATTCTCTACGGCGCGCGAGTTCTCCGTTCGCCTGTCGGGCGGGGGGAACCGAGCCGATCTCGTCGTGCGTCGCACCCACCGAGAACGTCACCACTCGATGACCGTGGACCTCTACGGCTCGGTGACGACCGCCGATGTGCACGCCCTGGTCGGGGCGTTGCGCCAGCGCCTGCCTCTCCTACGCTCCGATGTGAGCGCGTTCACGTACGCCTGAACAGCCCGAACCGCGTACACCGGTTCCCGTAGGGGTCCGGCGGCCGGTTCATCACCGAAGGTGGCCGCGTCGCGGGCCGGGGTCGCGCGACGACGAAGCAAGAACCATGTGCTAACACGGGGCAGTTCCGCATCGACCCGGCAGGATAAACGGCCGAACGGATTCGGCCACCGATGGAGAAGCTCGACTCTCTTTTCGACCCCAAGACGATCGCCGTCATCGGAGCCGGCGCGGACGCCCGAGGGGTCGGTCATTCCATCTTCGCGAACCTGATCGGCAGCGAGTACGAAGGGGTCGTCTACCCGGTGAACCCCAAACGACCGGCCCTCCAAGGGGTCAAGGCCTACCCCAGTGTGGACCAGATCCCCGACCGGATCGACCTCGCGGTCATCGCAACACCGGCCGCCACGGTCCCCAACATCGTCGAGGAATGCGGCCGGGCCGGCGTGCGGAACCTGGTGATCGTTTCGGGGGGGTTCAAGGAGGCGGGGACCGCTGGGGCCGCGATGTACGAGGCGATCGCCGAGAACTCCCGGCGTCACGGCATGAGGGTCCTGGGGCCGAATTGCCTCGGGTTCATCAAGCCGTCCGCCCACCTGAACGTGAGCTTTGCCGCTCGCATGCCGCTCCCCGGTCGGATCGCCTTCATCTCCCAGAGCGGGGCGTTGTGCACGTCGGTCCTCGACTGGGCGATCAAGCAGAATGTGGGGTTCAGTCATTTCGTCTCGATCGGCGAGACCGTCGACATCGGCTTCCATGACCTGATCGACTACTTCGGCACTCACGGAGGGACGTCCAGCATTCTTCTGTACATGGAGTCCCTTACCGAGGCCCGCCGATTCATGAGCGCGGCCCGGGCCTTCGCCCGGACCAAGCCGATCATCGTCCTCAAAGCCGGTAAGACGGCGGGCGGAGCCAAAGCAGCGCTCTCCCACACCGGGAGCCTCGCGGGGGACGACGCCGTCTTCGATGCGGCCTTCAAGCGAGCGGGGATGGTGCGCGTGAACGAGATCGGCGAGTTGTTCGACTGCGGCAAGACGCTCTCGATGCAGCGGCTCCCCCTCGGGAACCGACTCGCGGTCGTGACCAATGCGGGCGGCCCCGGCGTCATCGCGACCGATTACCTTCTCATGAACGGCGGGGAGCTTGCGACGCTCTCGGAGGAGACGATGACGAAGCTCAACGCCTCCTTGCCGCCGGCGTGGAGCCGGTCGAATCCGATCGATGTCCTCGGGGACGCCGCGTCCGATCGGTTCAAGCAAGCGGTCCAGCTCTGCGTGGAGGACCGAGCCGTCGACGGCATCCTGGTCATCCTCACGCCCCAGATGATGACCGACCCTGCGGATGTCGCGCGGGAGATTGTCGCCCTCCAGGGCCCGAAACCGATCCTGGCGTCCTGGATGGGCGGCGACGCGGTCGAGGAGGGCGTGGAGATCCTGGACAAGGGCAGCATCCCGGTCTACCGGACCCCGGAGGAGGCGGCCCGATGCTTCCTCGCGATGCGTCAGTACTCGAGGAACCTCACGCTCCTCAACGAAACGCCGGCCACGATCCCCCACGCGTTCGTTCCCAAGACCGCGGCCAACCGCACGCTCATTCAGGGGCTGCTCAAGGCAGGACGCACCATCCTGATGGAGCACGAATCCAAACAGCTCCTCGCGAACTACGGCATCCCGGTTCCGAAGGACCTCCTCGTCGGGAGCGCGGGCGAGGCCGGACGGGCGGCCGCCGAGCTCGGATTCCCTGTGGTTCTCAAGATCGCCTCGCCGGACATCATGCACAAGACCGACCTGGGCGGCGTGAAGCTCAACATCCAGAACGCGGCCGACGCCGAGCGCGCCTACAACGAGATCATCGCCTCGGTCCGGGAGAAGGCGCCGCAGGCGACGATCGCGGGGATCCTCGTCGAGCGGATGGAGCACAAGCAGTACGAGCTGCTCATCGGTTCGAAGCAGGACCCGATCTTCGGGCCGGTCATCGTGTTCGGGATGGGCGGGGTCGCGGTGGAGGTGTACAAGGACACGAACGTTGGCCTGCCTCCGTTGAACATGGCCCTCTCTTTGAGGCTGATCGAGGAGACGAAGATCTACAATCTCCTCAAGGGCTATCGGGGGATGAAGGGGGTCGACATCAGCGCCATCCAATTCTTGCTGTACAAGTTCGCCTACCTCGTCATGGATTTCCCCGAGATCAAGGAGGTGGACATCAATCCCTTCGGGGTGGACGAGAGGGGCGGGGTCGTGCTCGACGCCAAGATCGTCCTCCACGAGGCCACGGCGGAGCCGCCCGCGAAGCCGTACTCCCACATGGTGATCTCCCCGTACCCGAAGGAGTACGTCTCGAGCTTCACGCTGAAAGACGGCTCCCGGGTGCTGCTCCGACCGATCCGGCCCGAGGACGAGCCGATGGAAGCGGAGATGTTCACGAAGTTCTCCGAGCGGACCCAACAGTACCGGTTCTTCCAGCCCATCAAGGACATCAGCCACGAACTCATGATCCGGTTCACCCAGATCGACTACGACCGAGAGATCGCGATCATCGGTGAGTTGAAGAGCCCCGAGGGCCCGAAGATGATCGGTGTCGCGCGTCTCATTGCCGACCCGTACAACGAGACGGCGGAGTTCGCCATCGTGGTCGCCGACCCATGGCAGTACCAAGGGCTCGGGAGCAAGCTCACCAACTTCGTCCTTCAACTCGCGCAGAAGCGGGGGCTCAAGAAGATCTTCGCCGAAATGCTCGGCGAGAACACCGCGATGATCCACATCCTCGAGAAGCGCGGGTTCAAGATCACCCACAGCGAGGGGAACTGCCACGCGGAGCTGATCACCTCCTGATCTCGGATCGGAGGACCCCGTCGCCGGTCGGCGCGCCGCGGGCGAGGCAGGACCCACCGGTCCCATGGGGGCGAGGGGGACCTTCCCCGTTCGGGCCACGTCCCGGGGCGCTCGAGGGATCGAGGCCCCGGTCGCCCTCGCCTCACGAGGGCTCCCGCGGCGGGAAGAGAGGCAGGGTCGATTGGAATTCACTCCGGTCTCAAATACAGTCCGGCTCTCGTAAGAAGCGATTATTATGGCTCAGTCTAAGACCGCCGGGAAGCCCCCCGAGCAGACGGCATTCAGCGAAGCCGAGATCGCTGTGCACTGGAAGGACGAGGGGTACTTCGAGCCCTCCCCCAAGTTCATCGGCCAGGCCAACTTCACCGACCCGGGCTGGTTCGAAAAGTTCTCCCTCGACCACATACCGGAATGCTTCCGGGAATTCGGGGATCTCCTGAGTTGGGACAAGTACTGGAACACGACGTTGGACACGAGCCACGCCCCGTTCTACCGATGGTTCGTGGGGGGCATGCTCAACGCGTCGTACAACTGCATCGACCGCCACCTCGGCCAGTACAAGAACAACGCCGCCCTGATCTTCCAGAGCGAGTCGGAGGCCGACCCGCCGGTCGCGATCACGTACCAGGAGCTCTACGTTCGGGTCAACGAAATGGCCGCCCTTCTGAAGGACTTCGCCGGACTCAAGGCCGGCGATCGCGTCACGATTCACCTCCCGATGACGCCGGAGCTGCCGATCACCATGCTCGCCTGTGCCCGGCTCGGTGTGGTGCATTCGGTCGTCTTCGCCGGCTTCTCGGGCGAAGCGAGCGGTCAACGGATCGCCGATTCCCAGAGCCGTCTCCTGATCGGGATCGACACATACTACCGGAGCGGGAAGCTCGTCGACCACAAGCCGGCGGCGGACCTGGCGTACGAGGAGGCCAAGAAGGAGGGAAAGGCACCGGAGAAGGTCCTCCTCTGGAAGCGATTCAAGGACCGCTACGCTTCATCGGCCCCCATCGTGGAAGGCCGCGACTATCTGATCGACGACCTGCTGCCCAAGTACCGCGGCCGGGAGGTCGCGCCCGTTTCCATGCCCGCCGATTCGCCGCTGTTCCTCATGTACACCAGCGGAAGCACCGGACGGCCGAAGGGGGTCCAGCACAACCTGGGCGGCTACCTCGCGTACGCGACGGCCATGTCGAAGTACTACCAGGACATCCACCCGAACGACGTGTACTGGTGCACCGCCGACATCGGCTGGATCACGGGCCATTCGTTCATCGTCTACGGGCCGCTCGCTCTGGCGGCCACTTCGGTGCTCTACGAGGGGGTACCGACGTTCCCGGATGCGGGCCGTGTGTGGCGCATCGCCGAGCACCTCGGCGTGAACATCTTCCATACCGCCCCCACGGCGATCCGCCAGCTCCGGAAGCTCGGCCCGGACGAGCCGAAGAAGTACCACTACCACTTCAAGCACATGACCACGGTGGGCGAGCCGATCGAACCGGAGGCCTGGCGCTGGTACTACCACACCGTCGGCAAGGACGAGGCGGTCGTGATCGACACGTGGTGGCAGACCGAGACCGGCGGCATCCTCACCTCGACCGCTCCGGCCCTCCACCGGATGAAGGCGGGAAGCACGGGGCCCGGGGTGTTGGGGATCCACCCCATCATCTACGACGATAACGGCAAAGTGATCCCGCCGGGCTCCAACCGGGCCGGCTTCATCTGCATCCAGGCCCCGTGGCCGGGCTTGATGGCCACGATCTGGGGGGACCCGGATCGATACGTGAAGACCTACTTCCAGAAGTACAATAAGAAGGCCGGATCGACGGACTGGCGGGACTGGCCCTACCTCGCGGGCGACACGGCGACGGAGGCCGCGGACGGTTACTATCGCATCCTCGGTCGGATGGACGACGTGATCAACGTCGCGGGCCACCGCCTGGGGACCAAGGAGATCGAGTCCGCCTGCCTCACCGTTCCCGAGGTCGCGGAGGCTGCGGTCGTCCCGGTCGCGGACGACCTCAAGGGGAAGGTCCCGGAGATCTACGTCGCGCTACGGGTCGGGGTTCCGCCGAGCGACGAGATCAAGAAGAAGGTCATCGCAGCGATCGAGATGCAGATCGGCAAGATCGCCCGCCCCAAGGCGGTCTGGATCGTGGCGGACATGCCGAAGACGCGCTCCGGGAAGATCATGAGGCGGATCCTCGCATCGATCTCGAACACGTTGCCCGTGGGAGACATCTCGACGCTCGCCAACCCGGACATCGTCGAGCAGATCCGGGTCGACGTCCAGCGCCCCAAGCCGGGTGCCCCGAAATAGGGTACGACGGCCTCCCGGGCGTTCGGAGGGCCCGGCGCCGCGTTCCCGGTTCGGAACCGCGACACGACGGTCCGGCGGACGGGCCGTTCGCGGTATCCGTGGGGGCCCGTCGAACCTCACCGTGATCCTATCGACCGGTACTTCCGAGACCCGTGCGGCGGCCAGGGAATCGAGCCGGATGAGGTAGGCCTACTACGTTCAGGAGGAGACGCTCGACACCGGCCTCCCCCAACGACACGATGGACCCGGAGCCCGGGGCCCCCTTCGAGCCCCACGCAGGAAAGGGTTCCCCGGCGAACTCAGATCGGGATCAACCTGCGCCCGTAGTTCGCGTTCGTCAGGATCCCAAGAGCCACGAACCAGGCGATCAGTCCCGTGGCGAAGATCTCGAGGCCCATGAAGTTCGACCACCCGGCCGGGGCCCCCGACGCCCAAGCCTGACCCGGGACCTGCATCCCGAAGTTGACCGTAAGGAGGATGAAGGCCACCGTCAGGAACGCGAAGATCGCGGTGATACCCGGCCCGTGCTTCGGTGCGTTGATCACGAACGCGACGGTGAACAGTCCCCATACGATGGAGAACCACATCAAATCCGCGGCCACGCCGGCGGCAGGGATCAAGGCGATGTTGTTCACGATCCAGAAGTAGGCGAGCCAGAACCCGCCGTAGCCGACGAACGCGGTTCCCGCGAAGATCTCGCCCTTCCTCAGAGCGATGACTCCCGCGATGACCTGCAGAGCACCGCCGAAGGCGAGGGCCATCGCCAGAAGATTGCTGCCGGCCCCCCCCGGGTCGTTCCAGAGGCCTCCTCCCCATCCCGAGGAGGTGTTGGCGATCCCCGCCAGCATGGTCGTCAACCCGAACGCCATCAGACCCAGTACGGCGGGGTTCGCCCAATCGGCGCTCGGGGTCACGGGGGGCTTGTGATAGTCCTGAGGAGCGGCAGTAGTACCCGCGGCGGCCATGAATTCGAGCACCGCCGCCAGCATAAAACCCTTGGACCCGTGAGCGCACCGAACCGCTCAATTCGATTCCACATTGACCTTGAATACTGGCCCGTAGAGGTCGTCCGCACCGCCGAGGCGAGCGTGGGCGCTCGAGGCGACTTCACGCGGTGCCGCACCGATCGCGCCGCCGGGATCGAGGCGATAGGTGTCGGGGAGGGACGCCCTTTTGAGGAATCCCGGGTTCGTGGCCGTGCCGAAGGGGAATCGCGGTCCCTACGGTCCGGCCCCGGACCGTGGGGAGGCTCGATCCACCGGACCGGAACGAAGCAAGGAGCGGGTGCGTGGAAGCCCACAATCTGGACAGCATCTTCAACCCCCGAACCGTGGCCATCCTCGGCGCGAGCGACACCGAGGGGTCCGTGGGCCACGCGGTCACGATCAACTTTGTGAAGGGGGAATTCGCGGGGAAGACCTATCTCGTCAACCACCGCAAGTCCGAGGTATTGGGCCAAAAGACCTACCCCACCGTGGGCGCGATCCCGGAACCGGTCGACCTGGCGATCATCGCCACGCCGGCGAAGACCGTGTGCGAGTTGGTCGACCAATGCGGTCAGGCCGGGGTGAAGGGCGTCATCATCCTCTCGGCCGGTTTCAAGGAGACCGGAGCGCCGGGGAAGGCGCTCGAGGACGAGCTCCTTGCGGTCGCCCGCAAGTACGGGATCCGCATCGTGGGGCCGAACTGCCTC
>Ga0187856_1000882_pt1 | contig 25326 bp, 21 predicted proteins | sample June2016WEW_8_40_FD_132443 | JGI IMG/M metagenome (GOLD analysis project Ga0187856, IMG submission 132443) | Peatland microbial communities from SPRUCE experiment site at the Marcell Experimental Forest, Minnesota, USA - June2016WEW_8_40 | ecosystem: Environmental > Terrestrial > Soil > Wetlands... | reverse complement strand
GGATCCGTCGCGGCGATGGTGCTCGCACGGGCCGGCTGGGACGTCACGATCTTCGAGAAGGGCGCCAACTACTTCACTGATCTGAGCTCCGACCGCCCCGGCACCGTGTTCTCGAACGACGAGCTCAAGATGAGCCGCGCCTTCTCCCAACCCGACCCGAGCGCCGAACCGCGCGTGTTCCGCTCGTCGCCGCAGGCACAGCCGGTCACCGGTGCGGTGCAGTCCTTGCCCCAAACCGTCGGCGGAGGCACGGTTCACTGGGACGCGAAGACGCCGAGACTCTGGGACATCGACTTCAAGAAGCTCTCCATGCTCGGTCCCGTTCCGGGAGCAGACATCGCCGACTGGCCTTTCGACTACGCCGAGATCTCCCCCTACTACGAACAGATCGAAGAGCTCATCGGGGTCGCGGGCGACGTCGATCTCTTCCCGAAAGAGCCGACGCTCGCCCACGCGCCGCGCGCCAGGCCGCTCCCGATGGCGGCGGGCCCGCCCGAGTACTCGTCCCTACTCGTCTCGGAAGGCTGTAGCCGCGTCGGGCTGCATCCGTTCCTCGCCCCTATGGCGATAAACAGCCGCACCTACCAGGGACGCCCGCGGTGCGACAACTGCGGGTTCTGCTCCGGTTACGGATGCCCGATCCTCGCCCGGGTGGGTGCGCTCGCGCCCTTGCGCGAGGCGCTGCGGTCCGGCGCGGAGCTGCGTGCCGGCGCGATGGTCGTCAAGATCGAAACGAACGCCCGCAAGGCGACCGCCGTTCGCTGGCTCGACAACGAGAACAAGCGGCACACCGAGTCCGGTGACCTCGTCGTGCTCGCGGCCAACGCCATCGAGACGGCCAGGCTGGCACTGCTCTCCGGACTCCCCGACCCCTACGACCTCACCGGCCGCCGGGTCATGTTCCACTGGTTCTCGGAAGGCTCGGGCATCTTCTTGTCGGAACGGCTTCACAACTACCGCGGCCGTGACCACACCCACGACATAGACGATTTCGCGGACCCCGACTTCCCCGGTGCCAGGAAGGCCGCGAAAACCGCCGGCCTACCGTATTTCCGTGCCGGCAAGGTTGAGCTCGGTGGGACCCAGCTGCCGCTCGACGAGGCGAGCAGCTACCAGGAGGTCCTGCGCCTGCTCGCACCCCAGAAGCCCTTCGGGGCGGACTTCAAGAAGCTGATGCGCTCGAGCCTGCTGAGAGACCGGCTCTGCGGCATCGAGCTGATCGGCGAGGACCTCCCGTATGCGACCAACCGCGTCGATCTCGACCCCGACGTGCGCGACTGGAGGGGGATCCCGGTGGCGCGCGTCACCTACGGCCCGGGTCCTTCGGAGATCGCCGCCCAGGCCTTCTACATGCCCTGGCTGGTCAAGTTGCTGAAGGCGGCCGGTGCTGACGTGGCGATCGCGATTCCAGAGCTCCCCTCCTCCCGGTTCCCCATCGCGCAGGACCAGGTGCCGGCGACCGAGCACTTGATGGGGGGCATGCCGATGGGGAGAGACCCCAGGACCAGCGTCACTGACCCCGATGGACGCCACCATCACCTCGACAACGTCTTCGTGGCTGACGGTGCGGTCTTTCCGACCTCGGGGGGGCACAACCCGACCCTCACGATCATGGCGACGGCAATGCGTCAAGCTGCGACCTGGGCGAGCACCTGAGCCCGCGCGGGCCAGGTGGAGGGATCGACAAGTCACCCCGAAGGCTCACAGCGCCTGCCTCGCCAGGGGCTGTCGTGAACGGCCGGGCCTAAACTGAGGCTGACAGGTCTCTTGGAGGTGCGGCAATGGATCACACGACTTCGGGTTGTCTCATGGACCCGATCGCGACCTGGCACATGCCGACGCCCTTGAGGCACGAGAGTCGCAGCGCGTGAGCACAGACGGGCTGCTGGCGACTGATGACGCGCTGAGCCAGGACCTGCGGGGTCCCGACGCAGCTGACCTCGCCGCAGCCGCGCTCGAAATGGCGCGCCGGTTCGCCTCAGGCGCCACGCTCTGGTGCGCGGCACCTTCGTGGCCTTGGCATGCCCACCATGTGGCCGTCGAGCTCGCCCGGCCCACGGAAAACGGCAAGCAAGCCCTTCCCGTCACCACGGTGCCGGATGGCCCGTTCTCCGAGATTCTGCGGCCGCTCGCGCGCGCGGGCGACATGCTGCTCGTCATCTCGGGATCCGACGAGCCTTCGCTCGCCGATATCAGGCAACGGGCCCAGGCATGGGGTCTGCTCACCGTGTGGATCGGAGCGGGCCCCAGGCCGGAACCGGGCTCGGCCGATTACGTCTTGTGGACCGACGGCGACGAGACGGCCGCCTCGTACGGGGGGCGGTTCGCGCTTGTCGTCCACCTCCTCTCCGAATTCACACTGAGCTGCCTCGAGCATCCTCGCCTCCTCGCCCCGGAGCCGGCCGCGTGCACAAACGAGGTCTGCATCACTTGCTCGGACGAGGGTCGCCTCGGCGAGGTCGTGGCGATCGGGGCCGACGGGCGCGCCGAGGTCCGTACCCCGGACGGCCTCGAGGCGGTGGACACGACCCTGATCGAACCTGCCCGTCCAGGTGACCTCGTGCTGATCCACGCCGGCCTCGCGCTGGCGCTCGTCGACAGGTCGCCCAGATGAGCCGGGAAAACTCCGGTCTCCCCCATCAATTCGGCGATGGTGAGCGGGATCGCCGGGCGTTGCTGGCTGACCTGGCCGCAAGGGCCGAGACTGAAGCCGAAGAGGCCAGCCGCCTGCGCCGCTCCAGCCTCGAAGCTCTCGGCAGTGAGCTCGAGCGGGCTGCGCGGGCGATTGCGCAACGCCTCAGCGCCGGCGCCTGCGTGTACAGCTTCGGAGACGGCGAGAGCTCGATTGACGCCACTTGTGCGGCGGCATTGTTCAGCCGGTCCCGGGGCGCCTCACTGCCTGCCAGGAGTCTTGTCGCCGACCGGGCGGTGATTACCTCGGCCGGCGACGATGCCGACCATGAGCTCGGCTTCTCCCGGCAACTGGCCGCTTGCGCGCGAGCCGGTGACATCGCGATCGGTTACTCGATAGGTCCGGAGGCGGACAACGTCGTCGACGCCTTCGAGGAGGCCGGAAAACGCGGCCTTCTGACCGTCGGCTTCACCGGCTGCGCGGGCGGCCAGATGGCGACTCGCGGCGTGCTCGACCACTGCTTCGCCGTGCCCTCGCGCGATCTGCACCGGATCCAGGAGGCCGTGATGGCACTCAGCTACGACCTCTGGGCGAGGGTGGAACAACTACCGACGCCTGACGGCGATCGACAAGCATTGAGCCAGCAGCAGACTGCCGCGGAGCAAGGACTGCTCGTAACAGAGGAGGCACGGTGAGCGAGGAGGGCGAGGGCGTAGGCAGTTCGGAAACCACAGCGTCGCCACCCGCGCCAGCGGGTGGGGACCCGAGCGGGAGCGAAGCCGCCGTGCTCGAGCGCATCGAGGCCTTCCGGCGACGGCGGCCCCGGTTCCGGGATGACTTCGTCACCTTGGCGCACGGCGCCGGCGGCAAGGCATCGGCCGCGTTGATCGACGCCGTGTTCCTGGACGCCTTCGGGGGTCTCGAAAGGCCGCCGCTGACCGATGCCGCCCTCATCGCGCCCGGCCACGGTGAGATGCTGGCGTTCAGCACCGATTCGTTCGTTGTGAAGCCGCTGCGTTTCCCCGGCGGGTCGATTGGTCACCTCGCGGTCCACGGGACGGTCAATGACCTCGCCGTGATGGGAGCGCGGCCCCGCTGGCTGTCGGCGGCGTTCGTCATCGAGGAGGGCTTCGCGATAAGCGAGCTTCGCCGAGTCGTGGCCGACATGTCCGAGGCGGCCGCGGCGTCGGGCGTCACGATCGTGACCGGTGACACGAAGGTCGTCGGCCGAGGCGCCGCCGACGGGCTGTATGTGACCACGGCGGGCATCGGCGTAGTCCCTCCGGGACGCCGCGTCGGCGCCGATCTCGTCACGCGCGGCGATCGCGTTCTCATCTCCGGCACGATCGCCGATCACGGCATGGCGGTGATGCTGGCAAGAGGCGACCTGGCCCTCGAGGCAGAGCTCAAGTCCGACACCGCCCCGATAAGCGGTCTTGTCGAGGTGTTGTTCGCTGCAGCCCCATCGACCCGTTGGATGCGGGACCCGACCCGCGGCGGTGTCGGGACCGTGTGCAACGAGCTTGCACACGACACCGGTCTCGCTGTCGTGCTGGACGAATCTGCCCTTCCGATCGATCCCGCCGTCGGCGGGGCCTGTGACCTGCTCGGGATCGATCCCCTCTACGTTGCCAACGAAGGCAAGCTCCTGGCAGTCGTCGCCGCCAAGGAGGCCGACGCAGCCGTCGAGGCGTTGCGCGGCCATCCGCTCGGGGCCCACGCCATGCTGATCGGCGACATCCGCGCCGAGCCGCAGGGCATCGTCGTGCTGCGCACATCGTTCGGGGGAACCCGGATCGTCGACATGCTGGTCGGCGACCCGTTGCCGCGGATCTGCTAGCGCTCGGTGAGCGAGTTGCCTCGGCTCACCCAGCGCCGGCGGGTGAGGGTCACCGGGACGGTGCAAGGCGTCGGTTTTCGGCCTTTCGTGTTCCGCCACGCCGTGTCCCTCGGCCTCGTCGGCTTCGTGCTGAACGACTCCTCAGGTGTACTGATCGAGGTCGAGGGCAAAAAAGCAGATGTGGCAGAGCTCTGCAGGCTGTTGAGGGAAGACCCGCCGCCGCTCGCCCGGGTCACGTCGGTCGACTGGGCCACGCTGCCCGCGGACGGGAGCTTCGACAGCTTCCGCATCGTCGAAAGCAGCGCTGATCAGGTCCCGAACGTGGCCGTCAGCGTCGACAGCGCCACGTGCGACGACTGCCTGTCCGAGGTGGACGACCCTCACGACCGCCGGTACGGCTATCCCTTCACCAACTGCACGAACTGCGGGCCGCGCTACACGATCGTGCTCTCGGTCCCTTATGACCGGCCCGCCACAACCATGGCCGGTTTCAAGATGTGCGCCGAGTGCCAGGCGGAATACGACGACCCGGCGAACAGGAGATTCCACGCGCAGCCGAACGCTTGTGGCAACTGCGGCCCGCAGATCTCCTTCTACGAGCCGGGCGGCCGTCTTCTGGCCGAAGCCGACGCGGCGCTCGACGCAGTGGCCGAAACGCTCTGCGCAGGCCGGATTGCCGCGGTAAAGGGCATCGGGGGCTATCACCTGGCCTGCGATGCGACCAGTCACGAGGCGGTGGCCGAACTGCGACGCCGCAAATCAAGAGACGACAAGCCGTTCGCCCTCATGGTGGCGGACCTCGAGGTGGCAAGGTCCTTGTGCGTGCTCGACCCCGACGCCGAGTCCGCCCTCTGCTCGGTCGCGCGCCCCATCGTGCTGGCCCGCAGAAGACCGGGCACGGCGGTCGCGCAGGGCGTGGCACCGGGAATGCCCGACCTTGGGCTGATGCTCCCCTACACGCCCCTGCACCACCTGCTCATGGCCAAGGTTGCACGACCGCTCGTACTGAGCAGCGGCAACCAATCCGACGACCCGATCGCGCAGACGGACGAGGACGCATTCGCCCGCCTCGGGCCGATGGTCGACGGCGTGCTGGCGCACGATCGCCGGATTCACGTCCGCTGCGACGATTCGGTCGTGCGGGCGTCAGGACGCCGCCTGCAAATGGTGCGGCGGTCCCGCGGCTATGCGCCGGAAGCCCTGCTTCTGCCACACGGGGCGTCCCGCCAAGTGCTTGCCGTGGGCGCAGAGCTCAAGAGCACGGTCTCGGTCGCCAAGGAGTCCCTCGTCGTGTGCAGCCAGCACATCGGCGACCTGGAGCACCTCGCCACCTATCAGGCCTTCCTGCAAGCGACTGTTCACCTGTGCCGGTTGTTCGGGATCGAACCGGAAGTCGTCGCCCATGATCTGCACCCCGAGTACCTCTCCACCAAGTACGCCCTCGACCTCGATCTCGAACCGTGGCCGGTGCAGCACCACCACGCCCACATCGCCTCGTGCCTGGCCGAGCACGGGCACACCGGCACGGTACTCGGCATCGCCTTCGACGGCCTCGGCTACGGCACGGACGGGACGATGTGGGGAGGCGAGTTCCTTATCGCCGACTTCTCCGGCTTCGAACGGGTCGCACACCTGCAGCCTGTCCCGATGCCGGGTGGTGCGGCCGCCGTTCGCGAGCCGTGGCGAATGGCGCTCGCCTGGGCGGCGCAAGCCGCGGGCCCGGACGCCGCCGCCCGGCTCGGCACCGGGCTCGACCCACGCTGGAGCCAGGTCCTACCTCTCGCTGTTGGTGACGGAGGTCAGCGCCAGTCGATCGTCACCACGAGTGTCGGCCGGCTCTTCGACGCCGTCGCCGCACTGTTGGGCCTGCGCGCACGGGTCACCTACGAAGGCCAGGCCGCGATCGAGCTTGAAGTCCTCGCGCGCTCGGTATCTCGGGCGTCGGCTCGGGCGTACCCGAGCGAGATAGCTGAGGCCGCCAGCCCCTGCGGTCCCGACGTGCTCGATCCGTCACCTTTGATCGCCACGGTGCTGGAGGAGGTGGAACAGGGGACCGACCGCGCCGTGATCGCAGCCGGGTTCCACGAGGGTCTCGGGCGCGCCACCGCCGCTTTGGCGGCACGCCTCTCCCGCAGGCACGGCCTCGACACGGTCGCCCTGAGTGGGGGCGTGTTCCAGAACGTGCGCTTCAGCGACATCGTCGAGGACGCTCTTATCGCCGAAGGGCTCACCGTTCTCACACACGAGTCGTTGCCACCCAACGACGGCGGCATAAGCGTCGGGCAAGCGGCGATCGCCGCCCTCGGCACGCGTCCTTAGGGAACGGTCCCGGCTGCAGTACTAACGGGGGCCGCCCATGGTGACGGCGACCTGCCTGTGAAGGCGGCCGAAGTTGTAGTAGGCCGCACACGCCCCCTCGGAGGAGACCATGCAGGTGCCGATGGGGGTCTCGGGAGTGCACGCGGTGCCGAACACCTTGCACTCCCACGGCTTGATGGCACCCTTCAGCACCTCGCCGCACTGGCAGGCCTTCGGGTCCGGGACACGCACGCCCGGCACGTCGAAAAGGAGCTCCGCGTCCCACCTGGCGAACTGCGGGCGCAGCTTGAGGGCGCTCTCGGGTATGAAGCCCAGGCCACGCCACTCGAACTGCGGCCGGACCTCGAAGACCTCGCTCATGATTGCAAGCGCCCGCGGATTGCCGGCCTCGCTCACACAGCGCGTGTACTGGTTCTCCACACAACAGCGGCCCTCGCTGAACTGAGTCAGAAGCATCGCTATCGCCTGGAGGATGTCGAGCGGTTCGAAACCAGCCGTCACGAAGGGCTTGCCGTACTCGTCCGCGACGAACCGGTACAGGAGCTGGCCGACAACCGTCGACACGTGACCGGGCCCGATGAACCCGTCGAGGCGGAGGTCGGGGGACTCGAGGATGGCCCTGAGCGGGGGAACGATCGTCACGTGGTTTGAGAAGATGCTGAAGTTCATGACCGCGTCCTTCCTCGCCTTCAGCACAGTTGCCGCGGTCGAAGGAGCCGTGGTCTCAAAGCCAACGGCGAAGAACACGACGAGCCGCTCGGGGTTCTCGGCGGCGATCCGCAGGGCATCGAGCGGCGAGTAGACGACCCGGACGTCGGCTCCCTGCGCCTTGGCGCCGAGCAGACTGCCCTTTGAGCCGGGCACGCGCATCATGTCGCCGAAGGAGGTGAAGATGACCCCGGGCACCTGCGCCACCGCGACGGCGTCGTCGATGCGACCCATCGGGATCACGCACACGGGGCACCCGGGGCCGTGCACCAGCTCGACCGACGTCGGGAGAAGGTGCTCGATCCCGTGACGGTAGATCGTGTGCGTGTGGCCGCCGCAGACCTCCATGAACTTGTAGTGCCCATCTCCTGCGAGCTCGGTGATACGGGACACGAGGGCGCGCGCCGCCGCGGGGTCCCGGTACTCATCGACGAATCGCATGACATTCCTCCCTTGTCTGCACGCGAAGCGCCGGAATCCCCGCAGCCGCCGCGACTGCGGTGGCTTCAGCCGCGCCCGCCCCCACCGCCACTACGCGATCTGCGATTCGATGACCGCTTGAACCTCGTCGGTGTAGGCCTGACCCATCAGCTGGAGGCTCGCCAGAGCTCGTTGCGCCTCGGCCTCGTCGATCTTCGCCATGGCAAAGCCGACGTGGATGAGAACCCAGTCGCCCGGCGCCACGTTCTCGTCCTCCAACAGGTCGATGTTGATGTTGCGCCGCACGCCGGCGACGTCAACTTTCGCCAAGTGTGTGTTCGAGTCAAGAAGCTCGACTACCTCACCGGGGATCCCGAGACACATCGCTTCCTCCTCCAAACCCGACACTCGACGAGCTCGAGGATCAGATCGCTCCCGCCCCTTGTGTAACGAGACTACCGGGCCCGGCGAGGGCGAAAAGCCGCGTGCCCCAGTCGGCGTGACCGTGGGGCGGGCCTGCGTACGCAACAGCTGATCACGCACCGGGACCGTCCGGACACTATCCGTCAACATTCCAGTTGCGATGCGGGTACGATCTGAGCACATAGTCGCCTGAGTGACGCGTTGGGAGCAGCGTGAGCTTTGACCGTGAAGTTCGAACCGGGCGGGCCGTAGGTGCGGGTCGTCGGCCAACCGGGCCCGTGGTCAGCCTCGTGATCATCGTCGGTGCCGCCCTGCTCCTCACCTCAGCGGCCATCCATCTCCACCTTTGGGCCAATGGCTACAGGTACAAAGCGACTATCGGACCGCTGTTCTTCGCCCAAGGTTGCGTCGGCATCCTGCTCTCGGTGCTGATCTCGCTCATCAGGCGGATCTTCGTCACTGTGCTCGGAGCCCTGTTCGACGCCGGGACGATCACTGCCCTGCTCGTGTCGGTCCATGTCGGGCTGTTCGGCTACCACACCGACATGAGCGCGCCTTGGGCGAAGACGTCGGTCGTCATCGAAGCGGCGTCGGCCGTCGTGCTCCTCGTCGGCGGAGCTGTTTCGGTGTGGGTCGAAAGGGCTCACATCCGGCGCTGGCGATCGCTCAAGACACCTGCGACCTGAGCCTGTCAGGTATTGCCGCTTATCCGCTGCGGCGTCACGAACACGGCCGTGCGCCCTTCAGCTTGCATTACCCGGTCGAACTCGTCCCAATCCTGGTGAGTGCCGCCGGCGGCGGCGTAAACACGCCGGAGCAGCCTCGCTAGCTGAGCAGCACCGAAGTCCTCGAGCCGGTCCTCCGGCCCCACGAGCCGGACCGGGCCTTCCACGGCGACCCAGTCCGCGCCATGGCGGAACACGGCCGCTGCCCGGCCGCTTTCGCGCATGTGCTGAAGCTTGCGGGCGCCCCCGGCCGCGACAAAGCCGACACAGGCCTCCCCGGTGTCGGGGAAGTCGAGCACGCCGGCTCTCACGACAGATGCGTGGATCGTCCCGTCGGACCGGGTCGTCGTAACTACAGCCAGGGAGTCTTTCCTGGCGAGGCTCCGGACGTCGTCTAGGTCGTTGGGCATCGCTCCTCCTCTATCGCTTCGTGCATGATGCCTCAGCGTCGGGGCCGGCGTCGGCCCGTTTGCGCCGGGGCCCCTGCCCACAGGCCGCCAGGCGAGTGTGCTCGTCGCAAGCCGCTAGCGTCCCGCGACATGACAGGCACGTGGACAGCTCCACCAGTCGAGCGGACCGAACCCGCTCGCGGTGCCGGCGAGCGTGAATCTCTCGAGCAGTTGTTGGACTTCCATCGTGCGACGCTCCTCATGAAATGTGCCGGCCTCAGCTCGGACCAGCTGAAGGCACGGGCCGTCCCGCCGTCGGGACTGTCGTTGCTCGGACTGGTCCGTTACATGGTCGAGGTCGAGCGTTGGTGGTTCCGCATGCACGCCGGCAGCGAGCAGATCGGCTTCGAGTACTGCACCGACGCAACCGACAGCTCCGACTTCGACGATCTCGAGGAGGCCGATGCGGCAGCCGACCTCGAGACCTTTCGGCGGGAGGTTGGCTCAGCGCGCGCTGCGGTGCGCGACAAGGATCTCGACGACGTCGTGCCGAGCCGCGGCCATCACCCTGAGCAAGTGCGCAACATACGGTGGATATACCTCCACATGATCGAGGAGTACGCGCGACACAACGGGCACGCCGACCTGATCCGCGAGTGCATAGACGGCGCGGTCGGAGACTGATAGGTCATGCTGGTGACCGCCTGTAGGAAGTCAACTGAGGGTCGGTCGAGAATGTCTCGCAAATCCCTGTTGGGACGCACCGCTCTGTCCGCTCTGGTCGCCTCCGGCGTCATGACGTTGGTGACGATGGCTTGGCCGGTCGTGCCGGCATCGGCGGGCACCGCCCACGCACAGCCCGGCAAAGGCCTCGTCGGTGTGATCGTCGAACCCTCCAAGCTCGGCCTCACGACCGGCATGACGCCGGTCTACGACTTCGTGCTCTCGGCGAAGAAGTCGGTCGACATGACCATGTACGAGCTAGTCGACCCGACGATGGTGAGCGATCTCGTCGCGGACGAGAAGCGCCACGTGAACGTGCGCGTGATCCTCGACACCAACCGCGAGGCGAGCCGCAACGGGACCGCTTTCCGAACCCTCACCGCAGGCGGCGTCAGGGTTGTTTGGGCCGACACCGCTTACGAGGCGACGCATCAAAAGACCATCACGGTCGACGATTCCGAGTCGCTGATACTGTCCGCAAACCTCACCGCCGAGTACTACGCGACGACCCGTGACTTCGGCGTCTTCGACACCGCCCCCAAGGATGTCGCGGCCATCGAGGCCGTCTTCGACTCGGACTTCGCGCACGAGCCCGTCAAGCCTTCCGACGGTTCCGACCTCGTCTGGAGCCCAGGCTCGCAGGCCCAGATGCTCTCGGTGATCGACGGCGCCCACCACAGCCTGTCGATAGAGAACGAGGAGATGGGCGACTCGACGATCACCGATGTCATCGTGGCTGCGGCAAGGCGCGGAGTGAACGTCGAGGTCACTATGACGCGGGACAGCTCCTACGACGCCGACTGGAGCGCGATCGTCAGTGCCGGGGGTCACGTACACCTCTACAACGAGGGCTACTCGGACCTGTACATCCATGCGAAGACAACCATTGCCGATGCCGGCTTCTCCGATCAGAGGATCTACGTCGGGAGCATCAACTTCTCTCGCGCCTCGATGGACGACAACCGCGAGCTCGGTGTCATCACGACTGACGCGAAGATCGTCAACGACATCAACGTGGTCGTGACAGGGGACTATTCCGACTGCACCGCGGCCACGGACTGCAGCAACTACGACTGACCACGCGACGGCCCGCGATGGGTGGGCGCCTACCCGAAGCCATGGGAGCGAGATGAGGACACCGGAAAGGTGGCAGGGTTCCCTCCGGCGCTTGAGCCCCGGACGCGGCGCTTACCGACCGGATCGCGGCGATGGCTGGGCACGCTTCATGCCCTTTGCCTCGACCCATGACCCCGCGACAACGGAGAGACGATCGATCGGGGTGCCGGCCGCGCAGGGTGACACCGTCGTCGACGCACTGATTGCCAACGGCCAGCGGATCCCCGACCGGCCGGCGATGCGCCATTGCCCGGCCGAGCGCCGCAGCGAGGGGGAGTGGCAGGCAATCACCTGGGCCGAGTACCTGCTGGCGGCCCGCCAGATCGCCGCGGGCCTGGCCGAGCTCGGAGTCGGCCGGGGCGGGCGGGTCGCGATCCTGTCGGCCAACCGGGTGGAGTGGCACCTCGCGGACCTCGGGACCCTTCTGAACGGAGCCGTGACGGTGCCCGTTTACCCGACGAGCTCACCGTCTCAGGTCGCCTACATCCTCGGGCACGCACAGGTCGAAGTGTGCTTGGTGGACACCCGCGCCCAGCTGGGCAAGCTCATCGGAATTCGCGACCAGTTGCCCGCGCTCAAGCGGGCGATCATCGCCGACGGCGCCAGGCGGGCGGGTGACTCCTTCGTCGTCAGCTTTGACGCGCTCCGGGGTGCCGGCGCGGACCGGCTGAGGCGTGATCCCGGCTCTCTCGATGCGCTGTCCCGTCGGGTCCGGCCCGAGGACCTCGCGACGATCGTGTACACGAGCGGCACCAGTGGCCCTCCGCGAGGGGCAATGCTCACCCACTCGAACATCATGTGGGTGCTGCGTAACGTCACGCCCGTCTATGACATCGGCGAGAGCGACCGACTCCTTTCCTTCCTGCCTCTCAGCCACATAGCCGAGCGCATGATGAGCGACTTCCTGCCGATAGCCGTGGGCGGCGAGACCTGGTTCGCCCGCAACATCGCCACCGTCGCCGAGGACCTCCCGGCATGTCGGCCAACCGTGTTCCTGGCGGTGCCACGGATCTGGGAGAAGCTCCGTGAAACAGTGGAGAGCCGAGTGCGGGCCCAAGCGCCACCGGTGCGCGCTGTCGTGCAGCGCTATGTCGACCTCGGCCTGCGCAAGGTCGCCTGCGAACAGGGAGGCTCCGCCATCAACGGATCCGCGCTCGCCCTCCATCGAGCCCTCGACCTGACGGTGGGGGTGACCCTGCGCCAGATGCTCGGCCTCGACAGGGCCCGCGTCCTGATCACGACCGCGGCACCCGCTCATCCCGAGCTCATCAGCTGGTTCCACGCCGTCGGGCTGCCTCTCCTCCAGCTGTACGGCCAGACGGAGGGCTGCGGCCCGACGGCCGCCAACCGAACCGCTCGCGAACGGATCGGCACCGTGGGCACTGCTCTTCCGGGAACGAGCGTCAGGATCGCTGACGATGACGAGATCCTCGTGAAGGGCGACAACGTGTGCCTGGGCTACTGGAACGACCCCGAAGCGACGGCCGAGCTGATCGACTCCGACGGCTGGATGCACACCGGCGACACAGGAGCTCTCGGCGCTGACGGGTCCTTGCGCATCCTCGGCCGGAAGAAGGACATCATCATCACGGCGGCCGGCGAGAACATCGCCCCGGAGCCGATAGAGGTCGACCTCACCAACCACCCTCTCATCTCCGAGGCGGTCGTGGTCGGAGAAGGACAGCGGTACCTCGCCGCCCTTCTCACCCTCGACGCCGATGCGCTCACGCGCTGGGCGCGACGACACAACAAGCTCGGTGATCTCGAGGCTCTCGCCGCCGACCCCGACCTGCTCACCAAGATCCAAGCCGCCATCGATCAGGTGAATGCCAAGCGGTCGCGTGCGGAGGCGATCCGCAAGTTCCGCGTCCTGGCCCATGTGCTGACAGCCGAGGACGGGGAGCTGACCCCGACGATGAAGGTCAAACGAAGCATCGTGTACGAGCACCATGCGGACGTGATCGCCGAGCTTTACTCCGGCGGGTGAACCTCGCGTCGCCGACCCGGTGACTATCGTCTCGCTCGATGCCGAACCACAAAACGCCGCCAACGCTCGGCCGTACCCGGTCCGGGCGTCTCTTGGTGCTCGTGGTCGTCGCCACTCTGCTCTCCGTATTGGCGGCGCGCGCAACCGGGCCGGCGGCCGCGGGGCAGCCGATCGCCAGGCTCGGCGAAGCCCTGCTCGCTCCATCTGCCGCGCGTAGGTCCGTGCAGGCGCCACGAAACCTGCAAGACGTCGCCGGCGCGCCGATCCCCTTCGGGGCGGCGCAGTATTTCGGCACGCTCGCGCTGAAGGACGCGAGTTACGGAATGGCGGCTATGGCCGCCAGCCAGAACGGACGCGGCTACCTGCTCGTGACCGGCAGCGGCGGCGTCTTCGGTTTCGGTGATGCCAGGTTCCACGGCAAGGTCGCCGTCTGGCACAAAGCTCATGTGGTCGCGATCGCCGAGACCGGCAACGGAGGCGGCTACTGGCTGGCGTGCGCGAGTGGCCAAGTCTTCAGCTTCGGTGACGCCAGGTTCCACGGCTCGCCCGGCGGCCAGCTCAGCACTCCCATCGTCGCCATGGCGGCCACGCCAGGCGGCCGCGGCTACTGGCTCGCGGCCTCCGGCGGGCGCGTCTTCGCTTACGGAGACGCCGAGGTCTACGGTTCGGCGACCCCTGAGCTCCACGGTGATCACATCGTGGCCATGGCGGCCACCCCCGACGGCAAAGGCTACTGGCTCGTCACTTCGCGCGGCCGCGTCTTCGGTTACGGCGACGCCCACCCCTATGGCTCGGCAACCGGTGAGCTCGGCGACGACCGCATCATGGCCATGGCGGCCACCCCCGACGCCAAGGGCTACTGGCTGGTCGCGTCGCGCGGGCGCGTCTTCCACTACGGCGACGCCCACTCCTACGGCTCGGCGGCCGGTGAGCTCGGCAGCGATCGCATCGTCGCCATGGCGGACACGCCCGACGGGAGGGGCTACTGGCTGCTGGCGTCGATCCCGCCACCCGTGGGACTCCCGTCACCTGGCCCGGGATTCCTCGCCGGCCACGTAACGGCGATCGGTGACTCGGTGATGCTCGACGCCGAACCCGCCCTGGAGGCGGACATCCCGGGCATTGACGTCGAAGCGGCCGTCAGCCGCCAATGGGATGCGGGCATCGCTCTCGCCCAGCAGCTCAAGTCCGAAGGCCGCCTCGGGGCGATTGTCGTGATCGACCTGGGCACCAACGGACCCGTGAGCGCGCAGCAGTTCACGGAGATGATGAATGTTCTCGCCGGCGCCTCGCGTGTCGTGTTCGTCACCGTGCATCTGCCTCCCGATTACTCCTGGGCGAACTCGGTGAACGTCACCTTGGCACAGGGAGTCCAGAGGTACCCACGGGACCGGCTCGCCGACTTCAACAAGCTGGCCGACGCGAATCCGCAATGGTTCTACACAGACGGCGTTCACATGCCGATCGGCGGCGTGGGTGCCAAAGCGATGGCCAGACTCATCGAGTCCGAGATCTGAGCACCAGGAGTCAAGGACCGGGGCAGCAGACCAGGTGCACGATCAGCCCGGGGATGCAGGGCTGGCGAGCGCAGGCATTGCGACGGTGCTCGGCCGCCCGAAAACGCTTGCAAGCCAGTCGCGCCGCCAACAGGGCCAGCTGGCTGGACTCCCGGAGAGCACGTGCCGGAGTCGAGCCGGTCACCACGGCGGTCGACATGGAAAGCGGCACAACCACCAAGCCGGGCACCGTACTGCCACTACAGCTTCACGGTTTGCCGCCTGACGGCGATGGCGGAACGTGACCTGTACGAAAGCTGATGCGGCGCGACTGTCGGGCCGCCGCAAGAAGGCCCACCCGATCATGGCGGCTCCGAGGAAACACGTCGCCACAAGGACGAAGGCCACTGCCGTCCCCTGGCCGGAGTTCGCCCTGAGGGCCATGCCGAGCGCTACGGTCGAGATCAAGACCATCAGGCACCCGGGACAGACGCTCCGTCGCACCGGCGTTCGGACATTACGAGCCAGCCGTCAACGAGGCCCGAGAGGAATGGCCACGCGGTCGACGGTGAGCCCGGCGACGCTGATCCCATGGGAGTGGACCACCCGACCGATCCCCACGAAAACAAGAACGGCTACTGCGTCTGCAGCCACTCTCGCGGAGCGCATTCGGCGAAAAGCCAATGCCAGCCGGCCCGATCCCGCGGCCGCCTGCTCAGGGCAGCTCAGTGCGAGAGGCGTCGGGAGACGCGGGATTGGCTCTTTTGACCTTGCGATCGGTGAATTGTTCCGACTGACACTTTGGGCATCTCCTCAGCGCCGAGCGAATCGCCAGCTGCTCGTTTGCCTCCGATGTCAGCTGCGAGCCCTCCGCTGAAAGGGCGAGGGCACCTTCGGCGCGGGCAGGCAGCTGCCCGACTGCCCCGATCCCTCCGCCCCTGGCACGGCGCACACGGCGGCGTGAGAAACGCGCCTGCTCACTTGTCAGCAACCATGCCGTGCCGCAGGCATCGCAGCGCCGCTCGATGAGCCGCGCTCTTCCGAACATGAGGTCACGGTACCGGTCAAGACGAGATATGCGGCGCGCAGCTTCCGGTCGTGCCGTGTCACGGAAGGTTCCGTGTTCAGTCATATGGCAGCGACGCGCGTCTTTGGTCGCTTCGTGCACTCACCGGCGATTCTGTCGGAGCCACTCGTACAGCAGCGCCCGGCACTGAACACAGACGAGATCACCAAGGAGCTCGCTTGCTCCGAGCGCGGTCGCCGGGTAGCAAGCGCCGATGGCACGCTCCGGAATGGTCCGGTGCGGAGCCAGCTCTGCGACGACCCCGAAGACGCGCTGACTCGACGACGAGCTGTCTACATCCCAGCCCGTTCTGTTCAAAGGTTCCAGGGACAAGAAAGGGTCACCGTCGTCCAGTGCGAGCTCCCTTTGTACGATCTTCCGGGCAGTCTCTGCGATCCTGCCCGGATCCTCGAGCCTGCCCCCCGCAAAATCGAGCGTCGTCCTGCCCACGCCCGGCCTGTACGCGCGTGCCGGCAGAACCATCCGGCCGCTCTGAATAGTGACAATCAGAAGCGAATCAGGCTTCTCCACCCGCCAGTACTCAAGCTCATGTCCTTCTTTATCCTGCAACCGCTCGCCGATCATCGTCAAGAAGTGGGAACGGATCTCCACGACCCGAGACACGACCTTCCATCGCTCCGCGTCGGCCTCTTTCGTCATGACGTCTCGCCCGAAGAGAAGATCATGGCCTGAGGCTACAGAGGCGACCGTGAGATCGGCGGTCGATCGGCCCCACGCGGGGACGTCGGTCCTTAAGCGAGAGAATCTCGGGTGTGCGACACACCCCAGGCAGTCCGATAAGCGGACGCCCGATCCGCTGCCGACCGAGATGCGAAGAGTGACAGTCCCGACCTGCGTACGGCAATGGGTTGAGCGCCACGCCCGCGCCGGAATCGTGCGGGTGCGACAACTCCCGGGAGCGTCGTCGACCGCCGTACACGGCATCTCCTTCAACGGCGGCACGCGGCTCGTGCTGAAGAAGTATGCCTGCCACGGTTTCCTTCGAGACGCGTCGGTGGCGCCACGTCGCAAGCCGGATGCATCGCGTGCTCTCCAGGCGCGTATTCCTTGACAGACATATAACTGTTTCAGCATACTCATCGGATGACCTTTGCCGTGTTGGCCGAGCCCTCTCGGCGGCGGATCCTCGACCTGCTGCGAGAACGGGAACGCTCCGTGAGCGAGCTCGTCGGGGACCTTCACATGAGCCAGCCCGGCGTCTCCAAACACCTCCGCGTGCTGCGCGAAGCGGGGCTCGTCAAAGCGCGCGTCGACGCGCAACGCCGCGTTTATCAGCTGCGAGCAGAGCCACTCTCCGAAGTGGACGCCTGGCTCGAACCCTACCGACGCTTCTGGTCGGGGCGACTTGACGCTTTGGAAGCCCACCTCGAAAGAAAGGACTGAGTCGTGAACGGATCCTTGTCAGACGAGGAAGGCCGTTATGTGCTGCGATTCGAGCGACATCTCGGGCACCCCGTGGACCGTGTGTGGCGGCCCGGGCGAGCCGGGAGGTGTCGTCAAGTGGCAGCTGATCCCTGTGGGCAAGAGCTGCATCCTCATCTTCACCCATAGCCTCGGCGGCCGATGGAACGAGGCGGGCACGCTGGCGGACTGGCATGTGCACCTGTCCCTGTTGGCAACTCATCTGGCCGGCCTGCCGACTTGGCCGTTCCCCGATACGCGCTGGCAGGAGCTTCAAAAGCGTTACGCCGGCGGGCTGAGCTGACACAGCTCGACAGCTTCGGTTTCTCCTGCACGGGCGCACGCCGAGGCCGTGAGGTGACTCGACTCCTATGATCGCCGGGTGGAGTACGCGGACTATGACGTCGTGGTGGTCGGCAGCGGTTTCGGGGGCAGCACGGCGGCCCTGCGTCTGACCGAGAAGGGCTACCGCGTCGCGGTCCTGGAGTCGGGTTGCCGTTTCGACGAGACGACATTCCCGAAGACCTCGTGGCGCCTGCGCTCGTTCTTCTGGGCACCCAGGCTCGGGCTTTTCGGCATACAGCGGGTATCCGTCCTGAGAAATGTGATGGTGCTCTCGGGCGCGGGTGTGGGTGGAGGATCCCTCGTCTACGGGAACACGCTCTACGAGCCCTTCCCGTCCTTCTTCGCGGATGCCCGGTGGAGCCACATCACCGACTGGCGCGCGGAGCTGACGCCGTTCTTCGACCAGGCAAAGCGCATGCTCGGCGTTATTGCGAACCCGACCATGACCGCAGCAGATGACGTGATGCGTGCCGTCGCCGCGGAGATGGGTGTAGCCGAGACATTCGGCCCCACGCCGGTAGGTGTGTTCTTCGGCGAGCCCGGGCGCGAAGTGGACGACCCCTACTTCGGCGGCGTCGGCCCGGCGCGTAGGGGTTGCACCGAGTGTGGTGAGTGCATGACGGGCTGTCGCCACGGCGCCAAGAACACGCTGCTCAAGAACTACCTGTTCCTCGCCGAACGGGGAGGCACCGAGGTGCACCCACTCACGACTGTCACCGGCATCCGGCCACGGGCCGACGGTCGCTACGAAGTCACAACCGAACGCAGTGGTGCATGGGTAGCCAAGCACCGGAGAACCTTCGTCGCTGCGGACGTCGTCCTGGCGGCAGGAACGATGGGCACCCAGAAGCTGCTGCACTCCATGCGCGACGTCGGGAACCTCCCCAATCTTTCCCCGCGGCTCGGTGAGCTCACGCGCTCGAACTCAGAAGCCATCATCGGAGCACGCACATTCCGGCGCGCGGTCGACTTCTCCAAAGGCGTCGCCATCACGTCGTCGTTCTACCCCGACAAGCAGACCCACATCGAGCCGGTTCGCTACGGGCACGGCAGCAACGCCATGGGGCTGTTGACCACGGCACTTGCCGACGGCGACGGCCCGTCGCGCCTTGTGACATGGGCGCGCGAAGTGCTGCGCCATCCATTGATGATGGCGCGCAACTTGAGCATGCACAGGTGGTCTGAGCAGACCATCGCAACACTCGTCATGCAGACCCGCGAGAACTCGATGATCTGTTACACGGAACCGGGACTCTTCGGCCGACGGCTCACGTCCAGACAGGGCCACGGAGAGCCGAACCCGACTTGGATCCCGATCGGCCACGACGCGGTTCGACGCATAGCCAGGCGCATCGGTGGATTCCCAGCAGGCGGCTGGAACGATGTCTTCAACATCCCGATGACGGCCCACCTCCTCGGTGGCGCGGTGATCGGCGACTCGTCGGAGACCGGAGTGATCGATCCGTACCACCGCGTCTACGGCCATCCCGGCCTCCACGTCGTGGACGGCGCCTCCGTCTCTGCCAATCTCGGGGTCAACCCGTCGCTCACGATCACCGCACAAGCCGAGCGGGCGGTGGCGCTTTGGCCGAACAAGGGCGAACCGGACCAGCGGGCCCGACTCGGTGAACCGTACCGGCGCATCGACCCGGTCGCGCCTCGCGATCCCATCGTCCCCGCCGGGGCTCCTGGTGCACTGCGCCTGAGGGCGTCGCCGCCGAGCTCGTGACGCTCGGCCACCTCGACGAGCCGGATTGGAAGCCGCGGGTGTCAGGTTTGTGGGAAGGGGGCGATCCTCAAGGTGTGGTCCCAGACAAGGACGTGATACCGGCCGACCTCGTAGAGATGAGGCGGCGGTCCCCATGTCCTGTCCGCGGCGATCATGTAGCGGTCGGCGTGTCGCGAAGTGCCATACACGAGGAACTGGAAGCGTTGGCCTGCGTACCAACTGGCAGACGACTGGGACATCATGCGCTGCACACCGTGCCTGCCGATCGACACGGGCCTCACCGTGACTGCGCCATTGCTCTCGACGGTCGTGATCGCGGCGGACCAGTACCCACCGATCCCATTTGTGAGATCGTGAGCTACAAGCCAGGTTGCCAAAGAACTGGCGGGCTGTGTCGGCTCAGGACGAGACAACGCGTAGCCGAGCCCGGCTCCGAAACTCAACGACACGGCCAGTCCTGCGATCGCGAGTGCACGAGCGGTCCACCCCACCGGGACCTTCGACCACGCCCGGGCGACGATGCGCCCGGTCAGGACGCTGGCGAACACGATCGGCACAACTAGGAAGTGCACGCCGATCCCATTGGCTCCCGCGAGAATCACGAATATCGCCGACGAGCCGAGCGTTGCGAAAACGAGCATGTCGTCAAGCCGCCAAAGCTCGGTCCCGGTCGCCGGAGGTGCGTTCCGTGAACGCCCGCGGATGACACCGGCGACGAGGCTCACAAGGGCGGCCGACAAGCACGTCAACATGCATAGTGCGCCCACAGCGTGCACTTCGAGCAGTCCAAGGGGGACCCCGCGAGTGGCGAAAGGGCCGTTCGTCCAACCAACGAGATGGGCCCCGTAGGTGAACAGGTGCCCAACGTTGGTGACCATCTGGCCCAGGTCGGCGATCCGTAGGGTCGTTCCCGGCTCGAACTTGCCGAACGTGTCGGCGAGGCGAAGCGCGATCTCGCCGATCCCGCCACTGGCGACGGCGGCCGTGACCTGAGCGATGCCGCTTTGCCACCTTCGCTCGCGCAGCATCGCCGCAAGGCCGGCAGTGAGCAGTGGCGCTGCCGCAAAGGCGACGATCATCAGGTCGCCCAGCATCCCGAAAGCGAGCAGGGCCACCCCAGCCGCCCAGCCCCAGCCGAAGTGCCCCCGGCGCAACGCTGCGAACGCGACGAGCGCGTACAGAGCCGTGGCGACATGGAAACCTTTTCCGACGAACCAGTAATCCATGGCTGGAGTGGCAAAGGCAAGAAGAGCCACGACGGCGACAGCCCCGGCAAGACCCGCCGCGGCACGCCGCCCCTCGACTGCGAGGAGAACGCCGACGGAAATGGTGACTGCGGTCACGATCGCGGGCTCTGCGTAGAGGATCCCTGGCCTGAGGCCACCGACGACACGGACCGCGAGAGCGTAGAAGAGCGCGTCGCTGGTCCAGTAACTGCCAGGCGCCAGGATCCAGCCGTGAAGCAGGAGGTGGCCATTGCTCATGGCCTGGCCTACGAGCATTGTGGTTGCCTTGTCCGAGTCGGCGGCGCCGGTGTGGACCGATGTGCCGTAAAGGAGCGCGACAAGACCAGCGAAGCCAACGGCTATCGCTGCCGAGACCACGGAAAGTCGAAGGCGGGGTCGCCTCACCAATCCGGCTCGTGAGTCGGGAGTCGCGCTGTCGGCGTCGACCGCGGTCACAGGACTAGGCCCGTGACCTCGCCCGGAGAGCCTCGCGGCTGGCGATCTCGGCCTTCTCGAGCGCCGGGGCGAGCGACTCGCCGGCGTCCGCACGCACCAGCTCGGGTCGCGACCTGCGCCGCACAAGTGGCCAGGCCACCCACGCGAGCAGTGCGGCGAGGGCCGCCAGAGCGAGCCATGTCCCGATCACCAGGCGCTTCGGCATGTACCAGAGGTGGACGACATAACGGCCTGCCGGGACCGGCGCCTTCAGCATGACGCCCTTGTAGAGCGACAAGGGACGTGCGCGCCCGTCAATGGTGACGTGCCACCCGGGAAAACCGCTCACGCGCATGATGAGCTGGCTTGGCGTCGAGGCGTCGATAGTGAAGGTCCAGCTGCTCGTCACGGGATGCTTCACGAAAGACACGACCCCCGAGGCGCCCGAGCCGACATCGGCGACCAAGGAGAAGCGCGCCACACCGGGAACCGCGTACAGGTGCTCGCCCGCGAACGACCCGACATAGCGCGTGTCCGCCGGTGGCGGCAGGTAAAGCCGCGTCGGCTGCAGGATCCACTGGATCCCGTACTTGCGAGCGAGCGCGGCGGAGTCGATGTCGGGCTCGACGACGGGCGGCCCGCCCGTGCGCAGGAAATAAGCCTGCGGAATCACTGGGTCGTAGGCGGCGAACTCGGAGAGCCCGTAGCCGAGGTTGGCTTCCGGGTAGAAGCCGGCGTGCGCCATCTTCCGCGACTGTGTCGGCGTTCCGGTGTCCACTCCGACAAGGCCTGACCCTACGACCGCCTCCAGCCGTGCAATCGCGGGGGTGACCGGGAAGAAACTCTTGCTGTAGGAGTTGATCCCCACGCCGGAGAAGACAAGAAAAGCAGCCTCCGCACCAAAAAGCAGCGCCACGGCCGCCAGGACCGCAGCTCGGGCGCGCCGACGATGCGCCAGCGTTCGCACGAGGACGAACAGGACACCGGCCAGAACGCATGCGCCCACAAGCCCGATCGGCCACCACAAGCTGTCGAGCCTGAGCTGGTGCTGCCACGTCGGGAGGTCGTTCTCGACTGCACTGCGCCAGAGAAAGTCAACGAATATGGCGACAAGCGCGGTCAGGCCCCAGTACAAGGTCAGCATGCGGCGCTCGCCGCGCGCGCGGATGAGAGTCTCGAGCCCCAAAGCAGACAGCACACCGACGGGCAGGCCGATGACCGTGCGCATCCGCTTGATCGCCACGCCACGAAGGCTCGAGTGGCTCACGAGGTTCGACACGACATGGAACCACGTCGTCTGGTAGGAGATCAACATGGTGACCACGACCATGGCGGCAAGCGCGATGACCGCCGGGTGGCGCCACCAACGCAGCACGGCGGCCCCGGCCAGGACGAGCGCGATCACCCCGACGTAGACAACCGTCTCGTAGTAGTCGCCGTGCGAGTAGAACAAGGTGCTTCCCTTGATCGGAAGCCCGTAGTACCCGGGAGCGACAAGCAGGCCGAGAGAGTTCGCGTCGACGCCACGCACGCCCCCAGAACCTGCCGCGCGGTGACTGCCCTTCACGATCTGCAGTCCCGGGAACCACAGCGGCGAGGAGAGTACCGCTCCCGCGACGATCCCGACAGCGACGCGAATGACGCCAGAGGGTGAGAGCCCGCGCCTTGATGCAAGTGCCAGGACTGCCAGCACGACAAAGAAGGTCAGGAGCGCCGCCGCGACGAAGAAGTACGCCTCGGGAAACCCGGCGAACACGCAAAAGGCGACCGACAGCGCCAAGAGGATTACGTAAGAGCGTTTCCCCTTCCAACGGTAGGCGAGGATCGCAAGCGCCATGATCCAGCCGAGCCAGGCCACGACCCCTGACAACGGCCAGGCAAGCCAAGCGGAAAATGCACCCGACAACATGAAGATGGTCCCGCCGAACGCCGACGCCAAAGGTCGCAAACCGAGCACACGGCAAAGGACGTAGGCACCGGTCCCTGCGATGAGGAGCTTCATCGCCACGACGACGAGGAACGCGAACCGGAGCGGGAAGAGATAGCTGACAAGATCGGGCAGGCTCAGCACGGCCGACTGGAAGTTGAGGAACTGGTTCAACCCGAGCAGGCTCAGGTCGTTCCAGAGTGGGAACTGGAGATGGTGGATCGCTGTCCAGTCGAAGGTGTTGAAAGACACCATCTCGCTGACCGAGTCGCCGTTCAGCCAGTTGTGCGGCATGCCGGGGTACGCGCTTTGGCCGAGTGAGGTGAAGCCGATAACGGAGTCGAAGGCGCCGAAGCTCCAACCGTCTTTGACTGCCGGCGATAAGTAGGCGAGGACGAAGCCGACAATGGCCGAAAGGCCGAACACATCGCCGCCGCGGCGTGCCCACCAGCTCCCGAGACGTCTACGAGATCGCGCGTGTACGCCTGTCACCAGATCGACTCCGGTGTTCGCCTGGCTGTCGGGAGTGATTGGTCGGCTGCGAGTCCTGTGCATCGGAACACCGACAGTTCAGCGGGTCCGCAACGTCCCCGCCATTCCGGCGCACTCAGCTGGTCGAATTCCGCGCGTGCGAAGGCGGCTCTTGAGCAAGGCGGCTGCTCGACCCTGTGTCGCTCCCGCGACGATGGGAGCGATCCGGAACCGTCCTTCACGTGCATCGCTCAGACAAGAAGAGAGGCGCGATAGCGCTCACCTTGCCCACGAAGACGACTGACCTATCGGTGGTCGTGGTCGTGGCGCCACGCGGCTCATGTCCACATAGGGAGGATGCCGACAGCGCAGGCAGGCACGCTGCTCGCAGCATGCGGCGGTCGGGCACGGTCCACAGTGTTACAGCTCCACTTCGAGCTGGGCGCGCGGCACCGTCCTCGGCGTCGCGTCTCAAGGACCAGGTCGCGCGGCCCTGCGGAAGTTCATGTGAGTTGTGTAAGGCGCAACGTTGCCGCCGACGCCGCCACCCGCCGATCAACGGTTCAAGTATCAGGGCAGGGGCGGATCTGGAACGGAGTTTCGCGCAAGGTTCGCCCGGGGTTGTCGTCTGTCAGGTATCACGCTCTCCATTTGACGACGATCCAGAGGTCCCACCGACGATCGCCCGTGACCCTTCGCCGCCAGTACGGCTCGACATCTCCCGTCGCGTGGTCGTCGAGCGCCACCATAGTGAGATCACGATCGACTCACATCCGACCGGGACCAGAATGCGTGTGCGCCTCCTTGAGCGTCGTGCACCAAGCGCTTACCCAACGCGACCTCGTTCCGACAAGAGCTCTCGAACCGAGTCCGAAAGGGCTGGCTGTAAGTGCAGGGGGACTTGGGTAGGGTCGAGTATCGAGCGTTCGTCCCACGGGCGTCACCTTGGGCAAGGCTTGGATCTGCGGTACCGACCAGGGGCGGACGTGAGCGCCAGCCAGGAAAACAGGAGGACTCGCCCTACCGAAACTCACGCCCACGTAGTAGAACACAGCGGAAATTGGTGCGGTGAGAGCGCGGGTCCCCATCGACGAGGTGGTGCGCGCGAACAGGGGGGAACAATGGGGTTGGGAAAGCTTCGTCGCGGGTTTCTGATCGCGGCGGTTGCCACCGTGATGGCAGCAGTGCCGTGCGTCGCGTCAAGTGCGGCGACACGAACCTGGCATTCCGCGGGCAGTTCACTCAAGCTCAGCGGACCGACGTCGAACAAGATGGGCGCGCCCTTCGAATACACGATCTCGGGCACCGCGGTCAGCCCTGCCGACTACGTGGTCGCCTGGGAACAGTTCTACCCGCAGGGAGGTTGTGCGAGTACCTACGCGGCGGAGAGCACACGCGTCTTCCTGCCTAACACCTACGGATTGACGCTGTTCGAGAACCGAAGCGTCTCCCAGAACTACTCGATGGTCGAGCACTTCGGCGCGGACCACCTCGGCAAGCACGGTGTCTGCGCCTACCTGATCGACCTCGCGACAGGTGACACCTACGCCTATGCCGGTCAGTTCTGGACGAACCATAAGTGAGAAGGTCGCCTTGAGGACTCAGAGCGCCTGACCTGACGCGTCTGTGAGACCGGTGGCCGCCGAGGCATAACCGCCGCGTTCGGCAACCCGCGTGGACGATGTCCGACCTCAGGCGCAAGGGCGACCGCATTCGCGACGCCCCTTGTACCGCCGACTCCCTGAGTCGGTTGACCGAAGGTCCCCGTCTCCAGTGTGGCGGCCACTCGCCAAGTGAACGGTTGAGGGCGAGTCGACGGGGGGAATCGCACCCCCCGCCGCTCTCAGGACCGGACGTGACAGTCTCCCGTCATCCGGCCCCCACAGGCCGGCCGTCGGTGAATGCGACGAGTTGCCAGTGGGCGAAG
>Ga0187856_1000874_pt1 | contig 25467 bp, 25 predicted proteins | sample June2016WEW_8_40_FD_132443 | JGI IMG/M metagenome (GOLD analysis project Ga0187856, IMG submission 132443) | Peatland microbial communities from SPRUCE experiment site at the Marcell Experimental Forest, Minnesota, USA - June2016WEW_8_40 | ecosystem: Environmental > Terrestrial > Soil > Wetlands... | reverse complement strand
GTGTCCTCAAAGCCATGTTCGATCACTGAAAAGCGGATGCGGCTACACGCGTGAAGAATTACCGGGCCACCGCAGGGCAAATGCATTTGGAAATCCCAATTTTGACTGGAGCGTATGGCGCCCTTCCTGAGCACATATGCGCAAGCGACCGCGAACCAGCGTAGGCGGACAAGAGCGTTCGCGAAGCGATGCTGCCGAACGCCGGGTACCCGCGACATCCCACCTGTGTGTGATAGATACTACACGGCTTCCGCGGTGGGCCGCTCAAGTTCTCACCGTCCGGCAGCAAGCGAAGGGACGCCGTACGATGGTTGGGAGCGGAGCGCTTTGCGTGCGAGGGAACGGGTGTCATACGCTCCGGCGGGTAGAGACTTTCCAAATGCGTTTGCCCTGTCACCTTGTGTTGGCGTGTCTGTAGGTTCCAGTTATTCACGATGGGGAGAGCCATGGGGGGCAATTACGCCTGCAACTCGCAGTCCACGGTCTCCCGACTGAAATCCTGTTCATGCGGCCACATAATGCCTCCAAAGGCGGCCCTGACAGAGCGGAAATATGCCGGCTCCTTTAATTCTTTGAATACGCCATTGTCAATATACGGAGAGACATCAAAGACACCTTTTCTGCCGCCTGATAGTTCGATTTTGAGTTTATAGTCACCCATGGGTTCTACAGATATCACTTTTACCATTGCTCCACCTCATTTCAGAGGTTCGATCTTGAAAGGCTATGGAGATTTTTGACATATATCCCTCCAGGGGAACCCCTACTGACCTTGCTTCCCAACGTTCCGAAACTCCCTGTCCTTCGCTCTTCTCTGCCACAACGCTCCGAGAGACTTGTGGCGCACTTGCCATTTATACTACTGCATGAATCGAAAACGATTCCAAGTGAAGAATTCAGAAACAAACGCTCGACAGCTCCCCATCCGGGGCACCCGCGCCGAAGCGTGGGTCGTGTCATTTTTTCAGAAAGATGCTTTGTCAGTCCTGGTTGTCACCTCTCCTTGTCATCCCTGGTTGTCCCCCCTCCTTGTCACTTTGACAGGATAGCCGGAAACTGAGAGAATCTTATGAGACCGGGAGTCATTTTGAGAGGCCCTAAAGAGATGACACGGCCCGGCCCGTTTGAGCCGGTTTTCAGAGATCCCAGAGGCCGCGTCGCTCTTTGACAATTGAGCCGCGATAACAGTCCGGAGGGCGGTGCTGCTCCCCTGTCCGGACCGGCCACTCCAGCGTCCACTAACTGCCTGGCACCCCGCGGGCGGTCGTGCTCGTTCATTCAACATTAATAATTTGTAATTCAACTCAACACTCCCCCCCCCCCCTAAAACCGTGCACTTTCGTGAACAATCGTGCACCCCCCTTCGGAAAGGCTTGTGAGAGAAGGGACTCCTAAAGAGGGGTGCCGAGGCGGTCGGTGAAAAATGCGTGCACAAGAGGGTAAAAAGAGGGTAAAACGCAGTAAACAATGCCAAAAAACGACCGTTTTTGCGCTTGACGCACCGCGTTCTTCACTCCTTTCACTTCCCGAAAGTAACGCCTGAAAGAGAGAATCCGCGCCGAAGGCCCGGTCGCGAGCGTTGAATATGGTGGAGTCTGGAGGGTAGAGATTGTGGAAAAACTAGAGGACAGAGGACAACTTTTACCGGAATAGGCACGCTCCCGCATACAGGCTGTTATGTGCGTGGTACGACCAGAAAACCTTCTTTTGACGCTGCTTCGCAAAGATTATCGTCAAAACAGACAAATTCGAGTCCTGCCGTTGCTTCCTTGGACCATACCAGGGCAGCAGCCAGTTGAAACGCATCGGCGGCTCTCAGCGCATGGACCGAAAGGAGGCGTTCAGCCCTTTGACGAACAAAATCGGTTGGCAGTACTTCGGCCCATGCACCGGACAGTACCGAGAGGATATTTTGAACCTGCGTCTCTTCTGCTGCTTTGATGTTTCCCTCTCTCATCCTCCGATGCAGTGCAGAGAGGCATTCCGTCCGGCTGGCCCACCACACAACCATTTCGGAATCTGCTTTCAGCAATTCCCGCATTATCTCTGATGCTGATTCATCTACAAGAAGTGGCACGATCGCGGAAGAGTCCCAGAATTTCATCTGTCTCGTGATGATCTCTCGTCGAGAAGTGTCTTTCTGACGGACCCCTTTAAATCGCGAGGACGGGGTATATCAAAGAAATCGGCGGGAAGTTTGTGAAAAGGCATTCTGACCAAACCTTCCCTTACCAACCCTGCCAAGGATGTCTCCATGCCTTCATTTTTGGGTACAGGAGTCAGCCGCGCCACTGTTTTACCGTGATCAGTGATAAGCACCTCTGCGCCGGCCTTGACCTGATCAAGATATTTACTTAAATGTGCTTTTAACTCCGATACGGGTGCTGTTTTCATGGCCACCTCTATTATGACTAGTATAGTCAGATAAAACTGGCCTGTCAATGTTATTTGATGATGGTGAGATAGATAGGGCATGCATAAGGAAGCCCGTTGCGTTAAACTCGTCGCCCATCACTCGTCTTTATTACGGACCCTGGAGCCGGCAGTTTTCAATGATCTGATAAACCAATCGAAGATAATCTGGGGCAGTCTCCCGGGGCTGATATTGCCCTTAGGATTATACCAGGCAAAAATCCAATTGCACATAGCGAGGAGACTGAACGTGAGAACCGTCAAGGTGTCTTTGTCAACCGTGGGCCCTATGTATGAGGAGAGAGTCCCGGCAATGGCATCGTAGTATTTTTTTTCTTTGGACTTAATCTCCTTAAGTCTGGGTGATGGCAGGTTATGGGCCTCGTTGAGAATCGTTTTTGCCATATACATATGTTCGCTGTAAGTCTTTACATGTGTGAAGATAATAAGCCGCAGCCTCTCTTCAGGATCCTCTGCCTTTTCCAGGTCCTGCTGCATATTGTGCAGTACGAAATCCATAAAAGTGGACGAAATAAAGTAGAGGATGTCACACTTGCTTCCGAAATAGTGGTACATTCCGCCTTTGCTGATTTTCGCCGCCGCCGCGATATCCTCCATACTTGTCTCAACATAGCCCTTCGCGCTGAAGAATTTGGCGGCCGCCGCGGCAATCGCCAGCACCTTCTTCTCCGATTTCTGCTTCTCGGTAAGTGCTCGTTTTTTTGTCCCTTTTATCATCCCAGGACGCCAACCGGCTGGATCAATCTAACCGTCGCCCCCCTTGATGTCAAGAAAAAACGGGCTGCTGCCCAAATCGAAATAGCAAGGCACAGAGTGCCGAGGGGAAAGAAGACCGGTTGCGCTAAACTCCTCGCCGGCCGCTCATCACTCACGTTTCCCCCGCAGCATTGATGCCGGCGATCCGGCCGAAGACGATGCAGTCCGGAATTGCATTTCCACCGAGCCGGTTGGCTCCCTGCACACCGCCACACACTTCACCGGCGGCGTAGAGGCGGGGTATGGGATTACCCCAGATGTCGATTACCCGGGCCTTTGCATCGATTCTGAGGCCGCCCATGCAATAGTGAATGGCGGGCCATTGGGCGATGGCATAGAATGGCCCTTCTCGCAGGGGCACCATGTTTTTTGTCATCGGCTTGCTGAAATCAGGGTCTTTCCCCTCTTCAATATACGAGTTATGCGCGAGTACCGACTCCTGGAGGCTGGCGGCGGGGATGCTCAACTTTTCGGCCAGCTCGCCGATCGTATCCCCTTCGATGAACCTTCCCCGGGCAATACCTTTTTCGATCTCTTCCTCGCTGACCGCCAGCTTATCGAATATGTGCCGGTTCAGGATCGCATAGGTCGGTTTTCGACCTGATGCTATCTGGGCATTGGAAACCACATCGCGACGCTCCAGCTCGTTGACGAACCTTTTGCCGTGCCTGTTGACGTAGAACAACCCGAAGCCGGCTCCGGAGTATGGATGAATGGCAAAAGAGTCTATCACGCCCTTCTCCGGCTCAGCACACGGGTAAAGCTGGATGAACTCAAGATGAAGGGTGTCGGCGCCGACCGACTGCGCGTACCGGATCATCTCACCGGTCGCTCCCGGCTGGTTTGTGCAATTATACTCGGGGACCAGGCTGGGGTTAAAGGCCATGCGCATCTCCACATCCCTGCTGAACCCTCCGGAGGCCAGGATCAGAGCACGGCTGACAATAATCTGCGTCGTTTTCCCTCCGGCGGTTGTTTCGATCCCCGCTACAGGACCGTCTGCGTCCTTCCTCCAGATCCACGTCACCCGCGTATTCAATCGAATTTTTGCGCCCCGGCTTTGAGCAAGCCTCTTCAACGGCTCTGTAAATCTGCGGCCGGCACCCACGTCTGCCTGATAGCTTCGATGCGCTGAATGGCCTCCGACGCGGGGTAGGGTCTCCCTGAACGCGGCCCCGTTGTCGATGAGCAGATTCAGTCCGTCAGGGGCCCCTTTTACCATGACTTCCACCAGCTCGGGTATATTGAAATAATCCCCACCCTTGAGCGTATCCGCCTTGTGGCGTTCCCAACTGTCTTCACCGAGATTAAGCTTTTCCCTGAGGTGGAGTTTGCTATCCCACGAGCAATAGCCTCCTCCGGAAATGAGGGAATTGCCTCCATACCTCCGCATCTTTTCCAGAATAACAACCCCGGCGCCCGCTCCCGCGGCCTCTGCCGCCGCCGCCAGACCGGCAAAGCCGGAACCCACGATCACGACGTCTATCTCCTCGTCCCATGTGGTCGGCAGTTTTCGCGTCATCGTCAAAATACCACTCCTTATTCCGAGAGGAGCAAAGGGATCAGGCTCCGTACATCGCTCATCGCTTCCAATTGATCCGCGGCCCGGATGACGCCATCCACCTTTTCTTCAGGAAGATGCTTTGCAGCGAACTCTATGCAATCCCTGAAACGCTGTCTGTGCTCCTCTTCTGACAGAGGTTTTTCCGGGAAACCGGGAACGAAATCCATACTCTTCACGTACTCCTTTCCGCTTTTCGTCAGGACCCGCATGTCCAGGGGCGTATGTCCCCGCCGCTCCAGTGTGGGATCGGAACGCACCTCGACCTTTTCCGCGAGCTTCAGGACCTCCGGGTCCCTGATTGAGGCTTCTTCAAAATGGGCCAGCTTTGATGCCCTCCGGATCAGGGCGTTGGCCACACAGTAACGGATACTGAACTGTGCGTTGACTTTGGGGTTGCTGCCGACCTGAAAAGCATGGCCTACCAATTTGTATGTGTAAGGCGGGACGGTGATCTCCACACCCTCAATATCATCTGCCTCAAAGCCTTTTTCCGCCATCAGCCCCAGGATCAGATCCGTACTTCCCTGGGTAAGCCCGCAGCTCGGGTATTTCTTGAACACCAGCTTCCTAAGCTCATATGTCGTACCGAGCCCGGAGAGTATCTTCTCCGGCGATACCCGGTCCCTACCGAACAGGTGGAAATAGCCATAGACGCCTTCGAGGAAGTTTGCCGGTCCCGTAATACCCCGCGCCGCAAGCCTGGCGCACGTCACGCCCGCCTCCGCAACCCACCCTTCTATCACCCTCACAGCGAGAGACCCATCCACATTGGCCTGAAAGCTCGCCCCGCATTTGTTAAAGGCAAGGGCTAAGGCGTTCCAGGTCTCCGTTTCAGAAAGACGGAATATCTTCGCGGCCGCCGCTGTTGAGGCAAAAGGTACGCATACACCCGTTGGATCGAACCCGTCGTATTCAGACTCGCCGAGGTTCAACCTCACCGCCAGCTCGCATCCGGCCGCGACGGCTGCCAGGAAGTCTCTCCCGCTGCACCCTCCCGCCAGCTCCGCCGCGGCCAGCGCAGCCGGTATAACGGCCGAGCCTATATGGGCGCCCGGGGCGAGGGCGTCGCAAAAGTCGAGAGCCCGAGCCATTACACCGTTGACAAAGGCCGCCTGCTGGGCCGGAACCTTACCTCCGTGAACGAGGATGGATGCCTCTGCCTTGCCTCCAAGCTCTTTCGCCAATCGCACGACCGTCTCGCAGCCGTCCGCGGACGCGCCTGCGATTGTCGTTCCAAGGACAGCGAGCACCTGGTTCTTGATCAACTTCATGGCCGTTGGCGGCACATCGCTGAAGGTGGCGCCGCAGACAAATTTCACAACCCTTCGCTCAGTCTCCATTATTCGCCTTCCTTCCGTTTACTAATCGTCTCGATCCGGGCCTCTCATCGAGCTTACCCGATTTAGAGCGAGACCGGCGTCAAATACTTCCTGGCAATTCTCAGGGCCTGAACCGGAAACGCCTCGGCTAACAACCCCACGCCATACAGCATGTAATCCCGGTCTATATACGCTTTCGGGGCTTTGGGCTTCAGGCTCCACGGAGTTTCCGGGCTGAACAGCGCGGATCTAAGAATCCTTTCCGGATGCAAGCCGTACGTGAAGATGCCGCCGGTTCCTACCAGATTTTCCGCTGAGAGCAGGTTTTTCCCGTGCTGGACCATTATTTCGCCGACAACGGAAAATTCTTGTCGAAGCGTTCCGCAATGACGCTGCACGGCCGTTGAAACAGCAGATTCAGCGAGTACTATATCGACATTGAGCCCGATCTCGCTTGAGGGGACGTGTCTCACATTACGGGACAAATATTTGATATGCTGCCCCGCGTCACATTCTTGCCCGTTTATCGATGGGACAAAAGCCCGCAACCTGGACAGAAATGCGTCGGCGCCGATGAGATCATAAATCGTCGGCGCGTTATACCTGATCCCCAGGTCGCCTTCCACCGTCCTTCTTATCCGTAACTCGGGCAGACCTCTGATGACCGTTTGGGGGGTTGCGGGAGAAGAGTCGGCAACGGAATGGATGTTCGTTGTCGCTCCGCCGACCTCGACGACAACCAGACTGCCTATTCCAGGCTCGTTCCCGGCGCCGTCGGCAAGCAATGCCGCCGCCTGCAGCGTTGCCTTCGGCGTCGGCATGATTGGCGCGCCGATGAACGCCTGCGCTTTGTCCAAGCCTTTCGCCTTGGTAATGTGAGAGATGAAAATCTCGCGAATCAGGTTTTGCGCCGGTTCCACCTCTACTGTTTCGAGGTTCGGCAGTACGTTTTTCGTCGTATAGACCTTCTTGCCCCCTTGCTCCAGGATCTCCCTGACCCTGCCTGTGACCACGCGGTTGCCCGCAACCAATATCGGACAACGGATGCGTGACCCGGCAAGCTGGCCCGCATTGTGGATAATGACCTTTTTGTCGCCCCCGTCCGTTCCTCCGCACAAGAGAACGATGTCGCACTTTGCGGATTCTATTTCGTGGACTATCCCTTCGTCGATCTCAAAACCATAGGCACAGACGACTTTTGCGCCCGCACCCAGACAGGCCCTGCGCGCCGCCTCTAGAGTCAGCGCGGGAACAAGTCCTATGGCTGCCATCTTCAAACCGCCGGCAGCACTGCTGCTCGCGTACTTACCCTGTACGTTCTCTACGTCTACCCCGCATGCGGCGACCAGATCCGAAAGAGCATTGTTTAATCCGATAGTGATATCCGTATCGATCGTCGTAGGCGCCTGGGCTCTTCCCAGAATGCGCTCTTTTTCAATATCGACCGCGGTAATTTTGGTATAGGTACTTCCAAAATCCACCAATAGATATGTATTCATCCTTTTTCTTCCTTTCGGTCTCGACGCACCTCAATCGATGCCCAGATCATTCTTCAACGCCTGCACCGCTTCACCTGCCGTGCACGTATTCGGGAATGCCCGGTTGAAACCCATCTCCCTGAAGCGCCGCTCTATTTCGGGCCAGTTCCTTTCCAGTTCAAGCGGCGCTGCCACGGTGCCGCCCACATACAGGATGATATCTTTAAGACCTGCCTCAATGCATTTATCCCGCAGCCCTTCGCAGTCCAGGAGGCCCATTCCGTACATCGACGAAACAAGGATGGCGTCAGCGTCAATTTCAATTGCGGCATTAATGAATTCCTGCTGGGGAACGACCGCACCAAGAAAGGCGACGGTGAACCCGGCGTCCTTGAATGCCTTCTGAAGCACCCATGCACCGATCATGTGGCAGTCAGACCCGATCGTGCCGATCACAACACTTTTGTTTGCCTCTCTCTTTTCCACGTTGTCTCCTCCTCTCGATCAGCCGGTTGCGATGATAAGTCGCAACGATACCCCTTACTTTTTCTTCAATACGGAAGCAAATTGCAGGTCCTGGACCACCATGTCGAAGCTCGCTTTCCGGCCTTCTTTCCTCTCCCTCTCCGCCAATTTTTCTCTGTGGTATGCCTTCACTTCTTCCGGCAAAGGAACGTTCCCCGTGTCGAAATACCTCACCGCGTTTTCTGCATCACGCATGACCATGACATTTCCTTTATTATGTTTCCAGGGTGTCAACATTGTATCTATCCACCCGGCATCGACCCCTTTGCACATGCCGACTGCCATATCGCCGTCGCCCGCCTCCAGGCATTTCTCCATTATTGCCCTTACTTCCATCTCTATCATCAATTCTTCGAGCCTTAGTTTCTCGCTGTCGGCAATTTTCTGGGTCCCCATCAGGGTGAGTAAATGTTTTGCAATCCTGACAGACATGGCCATGCCTTCCTTTGTGGGGGTTGCAAACGCTTCATCCTGGCATTTCAAAATAACGCCGGTGATGCCGCCCATGATGGCAATTACGGCGTTCCACGCAATCATTGCGTTCGCTTCTTCCGCCCGCGCGGGCCAAGCGCCCAGAAACGGGAAAGCTCCTGTAAAGAACGCAATATCTTTGTAGCCAAAGCGCTCGCAATACTCGCGGCAGAGCTTCTCAGTCACCCTGATCATTGCGATATCCTGGATCATATTCATGTTGAGCCCATGCTCAAGGAACTGGTATTTCACCCCCTGCTCGGCAGCGAGCAGGGATTCGGAGACACAGACGAATGATCGATACCCGGCGCTGTCATACCCGGTCAGATTGCAGGGGTTATGCGGACATTCCGGCACGCCGTTTTCCGTGTATATCGCCGCCAGCCTGGCTTCATACTGGTTGATCCTGATTTCGTCCTCTAAAGGTATCTCTTTGCAGTGGGCTATAACTTCCTGAAGCGATCGTGTATTGCACGCATTCCAGCCGGCAGCCAATGCAATTTCCGAGGCCAGTCGTCCATCTTCATCGGTTGAGTTAAGAGTGAGAGGCACCTGGGTTGCCTTTTTTATCCGCCTCGCCTCTTCAACTCCGAAATTGACGATGGGCCAGCCGTTCAACATGGACATGCCTTCCTTCCGGCTTCGCTTAATCCCGTCGGCTGCACTCTTATAATCGTTTTTTCGCGTATAAGAGTCCGAGTAGATATTCCAGATACCGTTGGGCGCCAGATCCGATTCCTCTTCCACGTATCTGAGGCCGTCGACTACATATTCAGTGAGGGCCCGTCCGAATTGCGGAAACAGCACATGCGTCCCGTTATCTTTCGCCTCTTTGAGTTTCAGAGCGTGGCTTTTGCCCCGGGACAATTCTTTAGCCGCAGCAATACACTCGTCCAGGTTCTCGACCCCTTTTCCCGTTTCCCATTGCGTCAACACCTCTTCTTTTCGTATCTTGAAAAATTGATCGTCGGGCAGCCTCTTATTTCTGATTTGCTCGGTCATTTCGTCTCCTCTCTTTCCGTAGACAGCCATGGCGTCGCGGCTGCCTTGTTGTTCAACTTCGGCTGGTTATTTTACCCGTATGTGCGCCTGCTTTTATCATTACACCGACCAATGTGGTTAACCCGACCAGTCGGTTCACTTTAATGCTTATCCCCGCCATTGTCAAGAAAACAAAGTGCGTGAGTGTTGGAGGGTCACCTGTTAATCGACAAGGGAGAGCTCCGGGAGAAGAGAGAAGTTCCGGGACCCAAGCGGGATAACTATCGTCTTTTTGGATAAAAACAGGAAAAACACGAGGGACGAAAGGACGTTTTATCAAGACGGCGCCAACATGGAGCCTTGCACGGAGGATGGCCTCCTGCCCGCTTACGGGGAGGGGATTTTGAGCATCTGCTCGAAGTCACCCACCTTGATGTCGGACATATGCCTCACAATATCGAAATCGGTGAGGATCCCCACGGGACGCTTCGGCCCTGCATGTGGGTCTATGATGAGCAGGTGTTCTATCTTGTGCTTCTTCATCAGTGTGATGGCCTCTTCGAGCGGCCACTGGGGATCGACCTCGATCCTGTAGGGCCTCATGATCTCGTCGGCCCGGGTCTGCTCGAGGTCCTTCCCGTAGAATCTAAGCAGGTCAAGCATTGAGACCGATCCCCACACCTCTCCGCTCTCATCCATCACCGCCACTGAGCGGATCTGGTGCGTTGCCATCATTTCTGCAATCACCTTTGCGCTGTCATCGGGATAGCAATAGAGCACACCCCGGTGCATGAGATCACATACACTGATCATGCCGCACCCCCGACCCCTGTCATGACCCGGACAAGGTCTTCACCGTGGAGGATGCCGTAGACCGCCTTGCTACCCGGGCGGTCAGAGACGACAATCAAATGGTCGATCCTCTTCTTGTTCATGAGTTCGATTGCCTCCGAGAGGGGAGAGCGGGGAGTGATGGTAATCGTGTAAGGGAGGAGTATCTCTTTGGCCTTCGTGGAATCGAGGTCCATGCCGAAGGCCTTCAGGATGCTCCTGGGAGAGATGATGCCCACGACCTCGTGCTTTTCGTTGACGACCACACAGTAGCCGATGCGGTTCACCACCATGATCTGGGCGACCTCCCGCACGGTGCAGTCCTCCCCGCACGTGATCGCGCCCCTCTTCATCAGATGCATAACGGTCTCTTCCATGGCGCACCTCCGACAACAGCGTCTGGAAGTAGTTTCACTATAATCTCATCCAAAGTCAAGGGTCAACCCGGCGGGCGCGGTAGGGCCACGGGGACGCAGAGTCCGCAGAATCCCCCCCTTGGGTCACCGGAAAAGACAGTCAGGCCGTCAACTGTTTCTGATCAACGAAAGGGGAACTGTGGCGGTACTCTTTCTTAAAGCCTTACTGTAGGGCAATGCTTCTGTTTCCTCGTAACCACACATTACATTCATGTTTTGTATGGCTTGTCCGGAAGCACCTTTTATTATATTATCAATTGCGCTGATCACAACGCATATTTTTGATGTCTTATCTGTCACAAACCCAATATCGCAGAAGTTAGTTCCTTCTACATTTCTTACTTCTGGGAACGTCTTGCTGTCGCTACTGTCTACGATGCGGATGAATGGTTCGCTCCCATAAATATTTTCGTATATTGAATAAATATCACCCCATTCACATTCTTCTTTAAGTTGTACATAATGGGTCGATAATATGCCATACTTAAAGGACACTAAATGCGGACCGAAAGTGACTCCAACTTTCTTCTTTAGCATCTTGGCAATTTCTTGTTCCATTTCCGGAACATGTTGATGTGTATGGCCGATTTTGTACGGTATAACGTTTTGTTCCACATGAATGGCCAAATTGCTCCCGTTTGGTTGGTTCCCCGCCCCCGAGACTCCAGAGAGCGAGTCTATAAAAATAGGCTTATTGCCATCTATAAAACCACCCTTTAACAATGGCGCTAAAGCGAGCAAGGTTGCAGTGGGGTAACAACCTGGATTTGCAATCAAAGTGGCCTTCTTAATGTCTTCTCTATATAATTCAGTCAGACCATAGACACTTTTCCCGAGCAAATCTGGCCTATGATGCTCAAACCCGTACCACTTTTTATACAGTTCTTGCTCTTTTAGACGAAAATCTGCGCTCAGATCGATAAACTTCACGGTCTTGTTTCGTTCTTCCGCATAATCTATCAGATCTGCTGTACGGTCACAGAATTCACCATGATTTTTGTGGAAAAACACCACGTCATTGTCTTCTACTACCTTTTCTTTATTATAGTTCTCTGTTGTCTTTTGAAGCATCCCACGCAAGAAAGGATGTATTTTTTCTATATCCTCCCCTTCCTTATCTGACTCTGAGACCAGCATGTTTATATTTACATGTTTATGCTGTAGCAAAAGTTTTATCAAATGACCGGAGGAGAAACTGCGAGCGCCGACCACGCACACATTATTTTTTTTCATACTACAGGGATCGCCCGTTTTTGAAGATACCGACGACCCTTTTGCCTCCTGGGGAGTTTATCAAGATATTTCTAAAAATATCTTGACTTTTTTAAAAACATGTGAAACTATTTTTCTGTCCGCCACTGCTCTCAAAAGGCATTGTACCGCGCGACTTTTTACGTGTCAAGCATTTTTATTTTACATTATAACTATTTTTCTAACTTTAAACAAGTGGTCCTCCGCAAGAATTTTTGTAGAATGACCTCCTCTACACCTGTGATCGAACGAGGGGGGACTAACTTAAGCCTATGCAGGCTAAACTTACGCTCATTCGTCACCTCACTAGAAATTTATCCCGTACTGTTTTCCCTTATTGATCTCGTCTGCGAGGACGTCCAGGCCGGCATCGTCCATCGTGAGTCTCTTCCCCTTTACCTGCTGAGCGCGCGCTTTCACCAGGTCGACCGCCTCCCTGACCGTGTCGCCGAAACCGATGACCGTGCCGACGGACTCGAAGCCCGGCACGCAATAGTAGTCCTCGCCCTTGCGGACCGCCATGCGGAGTTTCAGCCACCGGCGCAGTTCCTTCGGGAACCCGACGTTGACCCACGTTTCGCGGGCCTCCTGTGACTCCAGCGCCAACGCGGCTGCGTATTTGTGACTGATGATGGGCGCAACCTTCTCAGCCGTGGCCATGCCGTAGATCACCTCCGCATAGTTCTCGAAAAGCTCTGTCTGGATAGCCGCCACCCCGGGTGCCGCGAGCCGGATGGTGGGATCGATGAGATAGGGTGTGCGGTCTTTGCCGATCTTGAATTCGGCGGAGTAGAAAAAGCGCGTCTTGTGCTTCTTGAACTCAGGCGCAAGCCCTTCGTTGATCCATTTCACCGCCTCGGGCAGGTCGGCTTGTGTCCTGTAGACGCGCTCGATGACGCCTGAGCCTTTCCCCTCGTACCCGCAAGCCGCCGGGAAGATCAGTTCCCCCTCCCAGGTGATGGCGTCGATCCCCGGCTCTACCCCTTCGAGCAGTTCCTCGCAGATGAAAACCACATCCTCTTTGTATGGGCCGAGCTTATAAGCGATCCTGTCGACGGTCCATTCCGTCTGGTGCTCATCGATATGCTTAAAGCTCTCCTCAATGCCCCGGAACAAGTCGATTTTGATGAAATAGTTTTTGTTCTCCCCGATGAACTTGTGCAGGGCCGTCACGCCTTTGACGCGGTGCGTTTCCTGGACGGGCAAACCATTTTCCTTCTGTCTCATACGGCCGTGCCAGCGGTCAAGCTCCAACTTTTCGGCAGCACCCGCACCGGCCACGGGGTACTCGTGTTTTTTCAGCCATTCTACGAGTCCCGCACAGAGCGTATCGGGGACAAAGATGAAGTCCGCCTCGTCCAGGTGCTCCTCAAAGTTGCCGACCCGCTCCATGCCGTCAAGACCCTCACCGATCTTCGCCTTGAAAGGCTCGGGGAAGGCGTCGGCCCACGGCACGAAGTATTTGACCGAGGCGCAGTCGCGGAGCAGCCGGAGAGCGTTCTCGGTGAAAAGGCCAAGATCGTAAACCAAAGCTTTTTTATTTGACAAGTTCATGGTTCCGTCCTAGAATAAAGATATGATGTACGTTTACACGTTTTTCCTCGCCATTGCTTGCGTGCTTTTTTGGCGATGGATAAATTCCCGCCGATAAAACTCAATTTTCCGCCTCCGATGCCGCTATCGGAATTCCCTTCGATATCTGCTGCGTTATGTAGCTATTGCCTACCGACGAAAGTCCCTTGCTTCGCCTCACCTTGTTCAGCAGGAACGCCAGCCGCGCTTTCACTTGGGGATGACCCAGGGTAGAATCGAGAATAGCCGCGGGCCAATGATGCGGTCTCAAAAGCACTTTGGTGCCCAGGCCGATCATGTTTTTGTTGCCTTCTCTGCCCATGTACCTTTCGAGCGCTTCAATAAGGTCTTTCCTTGCCCCGTACCTAGCGTTAATGCCTTCCAATTCAGGAAACATGGCATCCAGGGCCTTATCCAGTTCTCTGGCTACCCCCTTCTTTGCCACTTGCTGGAACCTGGTGCTTGACGATTTGGATTCGGTAATAAAGTTGATGTCTTTATAGATCTCGGCCTTCAGGCTATTCGCCTCTCCCGGTGTGAGGTGTTCTCTTCTTCCAGCCTTCAAGGTCTCTTTATATGCATCCAAAATCGCTTTGTTTCCGGCTATGTCGTCGCTATCGGCCGCTCTCTGGTACGCTCTCCTAAGCCCTCTCTCCAAGACATCATCCACTTTTACGCGGATATCTTCAGAAGGAAGCGCTGCTTCTCTCTCCCGAAGCTTTTCCCCATAGGCGCGTCCTGTCTGCTGCTTGTTCTTTATTGCCTTGGCCAATCCGTACTCGCTCGGGGGAATCTCCGACCTCATGCCTTCTTCTACGGCTGCGTTTCTTGCCGACATCTCCTTCCCTGGCAGCACTTTTGTCCATTTGCGCGACAGGGGCAATTTTACCGCGCTGCCATAGAGCCTTTCGGGCAAATTGGAGCGGGCAAGGTAATTGACTCCCCCTTCAATCCCGCTGAGCGTCGCTCCTCCCGCCCCTCCAATGAGCAGGTTTGCAAAGGCGTTTTCCCCAGATGCTGTCGGCAGCGCGTATCCCGACGCCGCTCCGATCCCTGCATTCGATGTGGCCCTGGATAACCAATTTTTTGCATTTCCTCCCGGTATCAATGCGATGGGCAACATTTGCCCGGCGAACTCGGTCGCTTTAAACGGCAATGATCTCCCGCCGATAATCTGCTTTTCCTCCTGGCGTTGGTCAACGAGCCCTTGCACGGCCTTCTTTGTCTTAGGACTCACGATACCTATTTTTTCGCCTAATTCCGTGCCCCTTTGCAGCACCCCGAGGATAGGGTCCGAAAAACCCGCAAGTCCCACCATGGCCGCTTTGAATAATGAGCCTCTGCCGGCATATTGAGAGGGGTCGTACTCGGGTACGTCCCGATTCCCCCATTTGAATGTTCCCTTCCCCCGCTCGATCTTGTTGGGTTCAGGAGCTTCAGGAACCAGTCCTCTTTTCCGGGCTTCTTGAAGGAGAGGTTTTTTGTCCTCTGGTAAAATGCCTCGTTTTTCCGCTTCTAAGAGAAGGTCCATATCAGCCATGTTATTTCCCCAAAGCGTCTAGAAGCTCTGCATCGGTCATTTCGCTGGGCTTCTTGGTAATCGCGGGTGCTTGCTCTGCCACTGGGTGCGTCCCGAATTCCCGCCTGGACTTGGCAAGGGTAGGGAGGTCCTGGCCATGACCTTTCATACGAGCTTCAAACGCCTTCCCCTGCAATGCCGGATCAAGAAGAGAGTCGGCGACTCTCTTGCGGATGTCAGACTGCGCACCTTGCTGCTGAGTTGGCAGGACATGATAACTCCCGTCCGGCAGCCGAATGCTACGGCCCACCGTTACGACGGTATCAGGGTCTTTCCACAGTTTCACTTCCCCATCCGCCGCTATGTCCATCCGCCCCATTCTCGACAATTGCGGGTCCGAGTTCCACGCCTGCACGGCCGCAGCGGGGTTGATGCTGTGAATGGTCTTGAGCTGATCGAGCTTCGCCTTCAAGGCCGCCTGCTGCTCCTGCTGCTGCCTCTGCACTGCGATTGCCCGGCCTACATCCCTGTAATTCTCGCGGCTCCCTGTCCAGGGGGTCATCGTCCTGCCTATGGTGCCCGTAGGAGCCGTCAGGGCATTTTGGGGCATAGTAGGCGCCCCAGGAGCCGAAGTCGCTACAGGCGAGGGCTGAGGCGGAGCGGGTGATTGGTTTCGCCCTGGGTAGAGGGTGTTTCCCGACACAGGCGGCTGATTCATGAGAGAAGACAGAATAGAATACCCGGGGCTGGATTTACCGGTGTCCGCTTCGCTGTCGTTGGGGGGCAGACTCCCTTGCTCAGATTTTTGCTGAGTATCTGGTTGCTGAGCAGATGGTTGATTTGCCGGGGCCTGGGGTTGAGCAGCCCCATTCGAAGACGGGGGCGGCAGCAGACTGTATTTCGACGGGTCATAAGGACCGCTGGAGGAAGCTGGCGAGAGGATCGAGTACCTCGACGGGTCATAGGCCCCCCCGGTCCCGGGCCCACGAGTGGGAGGAACAAGGCTGTTCACGGGAGGTACAGGGGGTAAGGGCTGCGTCGATGGAGGTTTCACAAGGGTGTTCGCGGGCTGCTTCCCTGAAGGCTGGGCAAGAATGTTATGAAGGCGAATAGCCTCTTTCCGCTCTTCATCAGTGATTTTCCCTTCTTTCACCGCCTGGTCGAGTTGGTACTCGAGGAAGCTGTTGCGGAGTGCCTCATTCTTCATGTTCGCCATGGACTCTTGTTTCACGGGCGCCGGAGTGGGCGTCCACATACTTGAAAGGCCGTAATCATTATAAGCCATGATTCTTCCTCGCTTTATTTATAAAGAATAGAGGTTCGAAGAGCCATACAAATTATTCCCTCCGAGATACGCTTGGTTGAGGTATCCCGACATCAGGTTATTGTACAGGCCGTTATACCCGCTGTTCATTGCGTTCGCCGCGCCGATCTGCCCGGAGGCGAGGGCGTTGCCTGCCGACGTGGTATAGCTGCCTATGTTCGATTCCGCCGCCTGTCCCGTGCTCGCCAGATTTTGAGCTGCCGTCTGGCCGAGGCCGGCTGTGTTCGCCAGTTGATTGTACGGCATGACGTACTGACTGTTCACATTCGCATTGTAGCTGTTGAGCGCCTGGTTATAATACTGGTTCTCATAGGTCGCCGCGTTCCCCTGGCCGAACTGTTCGAGTGCCACTCCCATGTTGCCGCTGCCATAGTTCCCTGCCGCTGCGCCCGCCGCATCGAGCGCCGCCGTCCCCTGCTTCATAGTAAATTGGTAATCCGGGTTGTTCGCGATCTGCGTGGGGTCGAAGGAAAAGGCGGGTGGGGTGTATTTGCCCGACTCCACCCCGGACGAAAGGTTATTGACCGCGGTCGTCCCGGCCGTGAGCCAGGGCTGCATGTTCGCCTGCTGCTGCTGCCACTCCTGGTACTGGAGCTGGGCTGCCTGGTTATTGGCCCCCGCCGCCGTTGACGCCGCAGATTCCTGGGCGTTTGCCGATTCAGATGCGCCGAAAAGGCTCAAGCCCCCGCCGAGTAAAGAACCGCCTATGATTGCTGATGCTCCCATGTTATTTCTCCTTGTTCTTAAACACCGGTGTGAGGCCGTTCGGGCCTTCGCCTTTCACTTTCACATAGTACCGGCCGAAATCCTGATAGTGCATACCCTCGAAGAGACGATAGACGCCGTTGTGCATTCCCCCGTGAGTCACAATGATCTGCGCCCCCGCCTCTTCCGCTGCCTTCTCAAGTAGCCTGACCAGACGGATGCCTTCCGAGCCTTTCCGATAGTCGGGGTGAAGAAATAGAAGCGGAACGGTCCCTTGAATGCAGGCGTAGTGTGCATGAGGACCGAGGACTACGACAGCGAAGGCTTTCACCTGCCACCGATCGTTCCGGCCTACGATCACCCGAAGTCTACCGGCAGCTTCAAGGGTCTTGTACATCAGCCAATCGGGATCTGCGGGGAAGGCGTGAAAGGGCGCAGCGACATCGGTCATGTAGAGCTCCGTCATGAGCGACATTTCATCTATGAGTTTGTCACTGAGCTTTTCCACCTGGTAATCGAGCATTATTGCGCGTACCCTCCCGTATAAATGTTATAGCCTGTCGGCTTCGTCGTCGGCGCCTCTATGGTGGCCGTTACCATTTTTGCGTTCATGGTCTCGATCACGCGCATGGCATCTTTCGCCAGCTCTTTCAGATCGTTCTCGATGGGCTTCCCGCTGTCGTGATACTGCGGCCACAACCTCACCGCGAGGTTATATTCCAGCGCCTCGTAGTAGGCGGGCTGGAAAGTGACATTGCTCGTCAGGCTCGCAAACTCCGTCAGCGGCCCTTGTTCGCCCAGATAGAGCGTGTAGGGGGTCGAAGGATCCGGAGCGGGGTAAAGGTTGACGGTTCCAAGGGGCCCAGTCGCCTGCTGGGTGAGGCCGGGATCGAACCAGAGACCTTGCGGGCGTCCGGTGGCTATCGCCTTGTCCTCAAGCGCGTAGAATTCGTCCGACGTCAGAATGTCGACCGGGGTATCGCTGCCGTTCCCGTCCCTGATATAGGCGTCCGTGACCGCCGATGGCCGGGGCGTGTTGAAATTGCCCCCCGTGCCGATGGTATAGGCAGACTGCCCAGGGACAAGAGGGAAATGCTGTAAGACAGTGCCCAGGACCATGAGCGAGCGCACCGCCCATGCATCTATCATGAAGTTGAGCTTCGTCAGCCCGTCCGCCATCTCGTCAGAGGTCGGCGTTTCCTGTTTCGCAATCGAGCCTATATCCTGGAGGGCGAACGTGATGAGCTGCTGCACCTGGATGATCATGGAAATGCTCCTACTTTTATTCCGCCTGCCAGACCGTGACGAGCACAGCGAACGCGCTGGCGTAGGTCTGTCCGTAGGCAGTCGGATTATACAAGCTCAGAACGATTTGGTCGTTGTTGGCGATCAATCCGCTCACGATGTCATAGGCATTGACGTTCGAGCCTACCACGGCCACGGTAATCGCGTTATTCGAACGCACCCCGGGGAAGGCAATATTTGCCGATATTACGGATGTCTGCCCGTTGATGAGGCTGCCCCCGTTCGGCTGCCACATCACTGTCTGTGTGAAAATGGGATGCCAGCAAGGATATGTGGCCCCGCCGAACAACTTCTGGATGCCGTAGCAGATAGATGCCAAGGGGCTGCTGCTGTTCTCATAGACCGTGTTGAGATTCGACGCATACGTGCCGGTGAGCAGAGGATTGATGAAAGTATCCCCTATGGCATTATTCACTACTGCAAAGTACCCGAGGCCACCTGGCGGACTCACGATATTCGCGTACGTGCCCCCGATCCAGGTATTGTTGTAGCCGCTTCCCGCATCGTGGACGTTGTTCAGGCCGCCCCCGGCGATGTTATACGCCCCGACAAAGATATTGCCATAGGAGTAGCCGGCCAGGTACACGTTCGCATCGCCCAGGGTCAGGGAGGCGGCGCCGGATGAGGTAGTCAAATTGATAATTGTGTTCCCATACGCGTTGTTCAGGTACAGGCACGGCCGCGTCGCGGTGTTGGGAAGCTCGATGTCCGTATCTTCAATGTGGGCCAACGAGATGCTCGCGCCCGTCCCGTCGAGGCTGATGCCGCCAAGCATATTATGAATGGCCCCGCCTGAAATTGTGACGTTCGACGGTGTATTCCCGTTTGCATCCGCACACACATGTATGCCGTACCCGTTGCAGTAATACGCCCAAATCCTGATCCACGTCGGTCCCGTAAGACCTTGCAGTTTCAACGCATCGTCTCCGAAGTTCTGGATTCGAACGCCGTCGATAAGAATGCGGCCTATGTCGTTCCCGGTGCCGCCCGGAAAGTAGATACCGATGTTGCCTGCCGTTGTGCCGCCAGGCCCATACAGGTAGAGGTTCCTGAGCGTCACGCCCTCGGTGCAGCCACCCACGCATTGCACGGTTATTCCAGGGTTGGCGGATGAGGTGAAGGTAAGCGTGTTCCAGCCCGTCCCCTCCATGTAGGCTCTGCCTACCGATGCCTTGCACACCATGAGGGAAGAAGAAGAGTTATTCAGGGTGTAGGTGCCGCTGAGCTTCACCCGAAGACCCGTGTCGACCGCCGCCTGAATCGCCGCCATCGAATCTGTTGCGCCGCTCACCGCTCCCCACCACTCGGGATAGACTTCCTTGACCGAGCCGGGTCCGAATATCACCTGCCCGGATGAGAAGCCGGAGAACGCCTGCCCGTCAGCACGGAAAGACCCATTGATCGTGAGGGTGCCCCCTGAATTCGTGATAAGGCCCCCTTCCACCACCAGGAGGCTAATATTCGCGGGCACGGTCGTTGCCGCAGTCACCGTGGTCGACACATTGATAAGCAAGTCCTTTGGGGCCGTGCCTATGGACGCAATAGCCGCAGTGAGAGAGGGATAATTCGAGATATAGGCAGGCGGAAAAGGCAAGCAATTATGTATAGGCGTTATGACGCCTGTCGCAAGGGTCGATAACCCGCTGTCAAGGGCGCCTGAATCCCAACTGACCGTGACGGTCGTCACGCTGCTGGAGAAGCTCGCGGCAATAACGGTGCCGTAGATCGTCCCCGCCGTGACAGTCGCCTGCAGCCTGATGCCTATCAGGAAAAGGGCCGTCTCATCCCCAGGCACAGAAAATTGAGTGCCATTTATATAGGTGAAGAGAAGAGTCTGGTTTACCCACTGCCACTGGCCCACCGCCATGCCGCCAGCGGGAACTGAGGAGACGTTATCCTTGGACCAGACGAGGTTTCCGGCTGAGTCCTGAAGCACCAGTTTCGTGTAGCCGGAGAGCCACACATCGGCCTCGCCGTTCGGATCGAGGATCACGGGGTTCGTGTTCGCCGTGAGGCCCGTGGAGTCCGTGTACGTGGCCTTGGGGTAAAGGAAGCCCGACGTGCCCGGCATGAGGGTCCAGAGCTGTCCTCCGGAAAGAGGGTTCCCCGTGCCGGGGTAAAACGCCTTGAATCTGGCGGGAGGGGCTAAGCTTACACTCATTCATCACCACCTGTAGGGAGGGACTTAAAGCCCCTCCCCGCTTTTCCTACACCTGCATCCTTGCCTGCTACGTCGCCGATCCCGTCAACGTCTGCGTATATGTCGTCGGTCCCGGAGGTGTCGCTGCCGTGATGTTCGCGCTCGCCACGGCCAACGCAGAGATGATCTGGGTCGTGGTTGCCGTGATCCCCTGCTGAGCCAAAGCCTTTGCCGTGCCTTCGATGGCGGTCAGCAGGTTCTTCCCGATGGCCTCCAAGTCAGTGACGAGTGTCGCCCCTGTGATGGTACCCAAGGCTGCTTCACCGAGCAAGGGCAGCGCATTCTCTGCCGCCGCAAGGATGGCGGGTCCGGCAGTGGTTTTGAATGAATTGGCCAGGGCCACAAAATCAGCCTCGATGCCCGGTGCAAGTCCCTTGACCCACGTTTCGATTTCGCCTGTCCACTTTTTCACCAATGTACTAAGTTCGCTCACGATATTCCTCCTTTGTTTGATGCCCGTGCGGGCCTGATCTATACCTTCCCCTGAAGCAGATCAAGTGCGTCCTGCATTGCTTTCTTGGCGACTTTGAGATATGCGATTACATCATCAAGATGGGCCTGATCCTCAAGTGAAGACTCTTTTTGCTTCGCCAAACACCAGTCGATGCAATTGTCCGGGGTTTCGTGTACGGTTTCCATCTCGGTCCTCCTTAACCTCTCTGCTTCTCTTCCTCGAACTTAGCTGCCACTCCCTCGTCTCCTACCGCAGAACCAAATGCTCCTGCCTTCTCCAGGGCTTCGACGCGGGCTTCCAGCTCTATCATCTTGGCATTCTGAATATTTTGTTCCTTGAACAAGTCCTTAATTAAATCAAGCGGTGCTTTCTCGTCAGCCATGATATCCCTCCTTTTATTTCCAGTGCCACGTTTTCCCTATAGAAAACTCGTAGCCTTTCTTGTCAGCTTCCCTTATCTGCGTTATCAGACTTTCCTCTGATGTAGCCGGGGAGGTAGGGGTTGCTGATTGTGTTTGCTGGCTCAGGTTTTCCAACTTGCCCAGTAGGGAAGTCGGGTTCAGTGTCCTGTTCGGGTCGTATGGTCTGAGCAGGTTCTCCGGATCGCGGGACGATACTGCCATCTGGTAGGAGTCGCTGGGTTTTGGGGTCGAATTTGTTGGTTTCGAGTTCATACCCTTTCTCCTTCCCGACGAAATATTGCACGAAGCCCACGATCAACTGAAGAGTTGAATTGGCCTTGATCCTCTTCGTGCTCGCAAGCCACTGCTCAAAGGCCAGAAATGCCGACAAGATGACCAAGAGCGGGGCCATGTACCCCTGCGGGATGTAGTGATTTAATACTTGAAACAATAACCAGTCCATTTATGCCTCCCGGTAAAAAATATGTTCTCCCTCAGAACAGGCGTATTCCAGCTTCCCGTCGTCAATCGCGTCGTCAAACCACTTATTCACCGTCATATTCACACGGTAGAATGTCGCCCCCTTGAGCTTCACCATCACCGCCTGCCTCGTCGTGAAATTGTTCATGCCGTTCACTGCATTGGCGCATTCTTGTAGAGAAGGATTCAGTTGCAGCGCCTTCTCGAAGTCCTCCGCGATCTCCAGAAGCTTCGGATAATTAGGGTCGGTCGAGATCAGGCAACTAAACTGATCCGGCTGATAGCATACCTGCTTCGGCGTCAGTTTGTGCTTGGTCGCCCGGTTGTCGATCACCTGAGCGACAAGCTGTTGGCCCAGAGTGGATTGATTGCGGGCCTCTCCATAGACTGTGAGGATTTTGGCTTGGATGTCGGAAAGGGTGTCGAAGACCTGCTTATCCTGGGGTCTCATGTTTTCACACCAAAGGTCGCATGAAAGGTATCGACGCTGCCCTTTAATTCCCCGAACTCTTTGGCCATCTGGGTCATAGCTCCGGTGACGCCTTTCAGACCATCTTTGATGTCTTTAAACTGTCCTTCCGTGACGCCTCTCAAGATTTCCGCCGTCTGCAAAGCGGTTTCCTTCACCTCTGTTACACGCTCATCAACCCGTTTGTAGTGCTCCTCAACCTTCTTCGTCAGGGCATCGTTGCACTTCTCGCAGTTTTTGTCGATCACAGCGATCTCCTTCTGCTCCTCGAAGGCTCTCCACAACTTAATTACCTGAGCCGCCGCCGTGTCCCATTTCTGCGTCCGCTTGCCCATCCGATAGGCCATAACACTCATGCCGCCTGCCGCGCCGATCACTCCGGAAGCAAGTGAGATAAGATGAGTTACAGGGTCTCCAAAGATCATCGTTTCCCTCCGTGCCGTTATTTCCCTATGGTGAGGTGAGACGGCCACGAAAAATACTGCACCCACACGTTCCCGCTCACGTTCCCGGCATAGGCCGCCATGAACGCCGGCCAGGTCCACTGCCGTGCGGTGTCGCTCATTGTTAATGCCGCCTGTCCCCCAGGAGCAGACCATATGTTGTTCGTGAACGTGACAGCCTGAGTGACTATCGTGCCGGATGATATCGAGAAAAGAAACCCGGCCGCGTTGGTGTTGGTAATCGTATTGCCGTTAAAAGCAACGCCCGTCCCCCCAACAATCGCCACGGTCGGTGTGCTGTGGGTAGGAGCGGCCCCCGCAAAGCTGTTATTGCTGATGACGTGATTAGTCCCCTGGCCAATCCATAGGGCAAAGGACGCACCGGCGTTGAAGCTATTCCCCGTAATCGTGTCGTTGCCCGGACCCCCCAGGAGCAGCCCTGCTTCCTCAAATGAGCTATTGCCTGTAAAAGTCACCTGGTTGGCGTCGTGGTAGATCGTGGCCGCACCCATGCCGTTGCGGTAGGTCAGGTTGCCGGATACGAGCGTACCCGTCCCAGAGGTTATGTCGAGGCCCCTCGCCACGTTGTCGTGTGAGATGTTTCCAATGACCTGGTTACCTGTCCCGATGGGATAACTGTTCGCGTCATTGCTCTCATGGAGCGTAATGCCGTCGCTGCCTACGGTCCCGGAGACTACATTGTTGCTGACAACGCAGTTACTGAGGCGGTTGGTGAGGGTCCCCACCAAGGCAATTCCATTGACGCCGCAGCCCGTGCAGGTGCATCCTGTCACTGTGATGCTTCCACCCCCGACGAGGCGGACGCCGTCAAAGGAGCCGCCCAGAATGGTGCAACCGGAAATGGTGACATTGGAGCAGCTCGTAAGGAACACTCCGCCCGCCGCGCCTGTGGTCGTGATTCCCTGGATGTTGATCCACGATTGCCCTGTCGCGGTGATAGCGAAGTAGGATGTTTGGGAGGGCGTAAGGATAGCCGGGTTTGCGGGATCCGCTTTTACCGTGATCGGAGCCGCCTGTGTGCCGGATGCCCCGATGGTCATGAGGCCCGTAAAGGTCGCGGGGTCTACCGCCTGCCGTGTGAGCAGGACCGTATCTCCCGGATTCACCGAGGCCCAGGGAATGGAGGCAAGCCCGATGACGGTCCCGGTAGCCGGTGTGCTGCCTTCGGGTCGAACGGTCCAGGTGGCGGCAAAACAACGCGCTGCAACGAACAGCAAAACGGCCAAGGTCAATAATACTTTTCTAATCATCTGATCCATCCTCCTCTTTACGGAAACGCACTCCAGATCGCTCCCTTGTCGGGAGGATTCTTGTTGCTCGTAATCCCGTTTACATCGGTGAGAAACGCTTTTGTATTGTCAGGCCACTTCCCGGTTCCTATGAGTGGCGATCCTGTGCCCGGCGCAAAGTTCGCAGAGCCGACGCTCACAAAAAGAGCATCGGTATATTGGCTGTGCTGCTCCATCGCTGCGCTATCCGATGCCTGATATGCGGCCCAGGTGATCGGCACCAAAGTTCCTGCTACGCTGAAGGGCGTAGTTGTCCCGGAATTGTTGTAATAGTTGTTATAGTCGAACGATCCCCAGTTATTAGCGCCGTAGATAGAGACTTCGTAATTCGCGGTCCCTACTGTCTGCCCGTTTGGGGTCCCGGCGTTCTGCGTTGCATTGTTGAAGAAGGTAAAGGCGGCCGTGCCGAGTCCGGTATAGAAGTTCCCCCGAATATCCGCCCCGCCGTTATCGTTGCCGTACATGGTGTTATTGTAAATAGTGGCCGTGGAATCCCGAACGAGCGCCATGCCGTCATCGCAGTTGCTATAGAACAGGTTGTGATGGATGATCTGACCGGTGCAGCCGTTATGTTGCGTGAGTGCGTCCCCAGCCGCCGCTGTGGCGTTGCATGTCCCGCTCGTCTTGCCCGTATCGTGGACTACGTTATATGCAATTGTGGAATTGGTAACACCGTCAGCATCTGTGGAATCGTCGCCAAGAGCGATGCCTTTACCCAGTCCACTTGAGATCGTGTTCCACTGGATTGTCAGCCGGGCAGACTTCAGTATCCACATACCGGCAGAGCCATTGTTGGACATGAGGCCATTCTGAATTACGCCCCCGGCGTAACCCGCACCAGATGTGGTATTGACACCGCCCAGGTACATGCCTGACACACCATTATCGTGAAGATTCCATTGACGAGGGGTGAGACTATAAGCTGCTGTCTGCGTTGTGGTGGACTGGTCGAAGATGAATGAATTGAATGTGATCGCGTCCGGAGTCCCTCCGGGGACCATGTTAATACCGTTTTGCGCATTGCCGTAAGAGATCAAACCGTACCACTTGCCTGTCGCTCCCGTGACTGCGCTGGTCGGCAACACGTACCATCCATCATAGGTCGCGGCGGTCCCTGTGATGGTGTCGTTGATGCTTGTAAACGACATATTATTGACGAAAGTGAGGTTGTAGCCATTTCTTCCAAATCCGCCCATGTTGATTGAATTTCCAGCGGAGATGATAATGGGCGTAACCGATCCTGCGCTGATCAAAATGCCC
>Ga0187856_1000871_pt1 | contig 25508 bp, 21 predicted proteins | sample June2016WEW_8_40_FD_132443 | JGI IMG/M metagenome (GOLD analysis project Ga0187856, IMG submission 132443) | Peatland microbial communities from SPRUCE experiment site at the Marcell Experimental Forest, Minnesota, USA - June2016WEW_8_40 | ecosystem: Environmental > Terrestrial > Soil > Wetlands... | reverse complement strand
GTGCGCATCCTCGGCGTCGACCGCGTGCCGTCAACGCCGTTCGACCGCGGCGAGGCGCCGCGCAAGCCGGTGCTGACGCCCATTCAACTCCGCGTGCGTAAAGCCAAACGCGCGCTCGCCGCGCGCAATCTGGTCGAGGCGGTGACCTGGTCCTTCATCGCCAAAACGCACGCCGAGTTATTCGGCGGCGGCAAGCCGGAACTTTCGCTCGCCAATCCGATCGCGGCGGAACTCTCCGACATGCGCCCCAGTCTCATTCCCGGCCTCGTCGCCGCCGCGCAGAGGAATGCCGACCGCGGTTTTCCGGACGTCGGCCTGTTCGAAGTCGGCCAGGTGTTTCGCGGCGATGCGCCGCAGGACCAGCTTACGGCCGCCGCCGGCGTGCGGCGCGCGCTTGCCAAACCGTCCGGCATCGGCCGCCATTGGACCAAGCGCGACGGCGAGGTCGACGCCTTCGACGCCAAGGCCGATGCGCTCGCCGTGCTGGCGGCGGCCGGCGCGCCGGCGCAGGCGCTGCAAATCATGCCGCGCGGCCCGGCCTGGTTTCATCCCGGCCGCTCGGGGACGATCCAGATCGGCCCGCAGAACCTGCTCGGCCATTTCGGCGAGCTGCATCCGAGCGCGCTCGAAGCGCTCGATGCCGAAGGCCCGCTCGTCGCCTTCGAGGTCATCCTGGAGCGCATTCCAGAACCGAAGACGAGAGCGACGCGCGCCAAGCCCGCGCTCGAGCTTTCGCCTTTCCAGCCGGTCGAGCGCGACTTCGCTTTCGTGGTCGAGCGCAATGTGAAGGCCGCCGACCTCTTGCGCGCAGCGCAGTCGGCCGACCGCAAACTCATCGCCGGCGTCAGCGTGTTCGACATTTACGAGGGCCCAGGCATTGAGCCGGGCAAGAAGTCGATTGCCATCGCCGTCACGATCCAGCCGCGCGAGCGGACCATGACCGATGCGGAGATCGAGGCGCTGGCGGCCAAAATCGTCGCCGAGGTCGGCAAGCGCACCGGCGGCGCGCTGCGGGCGTGAGCGTCAGCGTGGTTCCTCGCGCATGATGTTCGGCGTGGTCTCAAATCGTCGTCGCTGGCGCGGCTCGGCGCGCCCCCGTTTCGACTTGCGCTTGAGCATTGTTTCGGTTTCCGCCGGCGCCGGTTCCTTCTGCCCGCCGAGCCGGCGCAAGACCGCGTCGGCGGCGCGCTCGCCCGATTCCCAGGCGCCGCCGACCGTGCCCCACAAGGTCTCGTGCACGGCTTCGCCGGCGAACCAAACCGCGTCCTGCGCCGGCTCCATGAGGATACGGCGAGCGCCCTGCCAGCCCGGCGCCGCGGCCGAAAAGGCGCCGAGCGCCAAAGGCTCATAGTTCCAGCGCGTGGCGTGCGAGCGCTTGATCGCCTTCTTCACGTCCGCACCGTAGAGGCCGGCCAGCCAATCGGCGGCGAAATCGACCATCGCCGCTTCGCCGTGCGCCGTGAGATCGCGGCCGAACGTGCCGGCGACTTCGATCAGGCAAAGCGGCGTGCCGGAGACGTTGGCGAGGATCGCGGCGGTGCGCGAGTCGGCCGATTTCTCGAACACCAGATCGTCGCTCTCGAAGCCGAGCGGATTGCCCTTAAGTTCGAGCGCAATGTGGTCGTAACTGCCGAGCGAGAGCTTGGCAAAGGCGTCGAGTTGCCGCTTGGCAAGTTCGGGCGTGAATTTGATGCTGCCGGACGCGATCACATTGGTCGACACGGTGACGATGGCGGCGCGGGCGGCGATCGTGCCCTTCGGCGTTTCCACTGTGAGATTGCGCCTGGTGTCGATCGCAGTTGCCGGCGTCGACAGCTTGACCGCGATCCCCTCGGCGAGAGCGGCGATGAGCGCGCCGAAACCCTGGCGGCAGAAAGCGTCCGCGTTGCGCTCGGCGGATTTCGCAAAATCCACGGCCGATACTTGCGCCAGCTCCTTGCCGCAGCCGAACGGGCCGAGCACGAACTCGACCGCCGGCCGCCAGTCGCCGAGGTCGTTGGGCAGCGCCTGCGCGCACGCCACGTCGCCTTTGCGCGCGGCGTCGGCGATGGCGCGATTGGCGCGCACTTGCGAGGTCAAAAAATCCTCGAGCTCACCCTCGCGCGCGTAGCGCCGGCCGATACGCACCTTCTGGCTCGCCGGCGCCGGATAGACTTCGATCCCGCGGCGCGGCGCCAGCTTGGTCACTGGATTGAGGTCGGGCGTATGGATCCAGTGGGCGCCGCGATCGTACGGCACGCCGAAAGTGCGCATCTCCGTGGTGCAGCGCCCGCCGATATGGTCGGTCGCTTCGAGCAGCACGAACTTTCGGCCAGCGGCAGCGATCCGGCGCGCAGCGGCGATGCCGGCCGCACCGGCCCCGACGATCACGACATCGACCCCGGCCGAACTCGGCGCAGTCGCGGCGAGGGCCGGACGTGCCATAAGTGCGGCGGAGGCGGCGAGGAACGAGCGACGGCTCAGTCGCGGCATGGTTTTCCAAATGTTTGCGGTTTATCGCAGATTGCCCGAACGATGCGCGGCACGCAAACCGCATGGTTGAATTTCAGTCAATAACGCAGGCGATGACGTGAACCAAATTGCAAGGGTCTTCGACTAAAATGAAGACTAACAAAGACGCGGCGAAATCGCGCAGCCCATTGGGGAGGCTCCCATGAGCAGGATACTCGATGGCGTCGGGCGGCTCATCGCCCGCTATCTGCAGCAGCCCGTGCACGGCTACGAGCCGTTCACGCCGAGCGATCCCGACGCGTTGCGTCATTCGCTCGAGCCGGGCGACGTGCTTCTGGTCGAAGGCAACAACCACATCGCCGGCGTCATCAAATATCTGACCCAATCGACATGGTCGCATTCGGCGCTGTATGTCGGGCCGATCGCCGGACGCGCAACGCAAGACGGCGAGCCGCACGCGCTCATCGAGGCCAATGTCGGCGAGGGCGTGGTGTCGGCGCCGCTGTCGAAGTATTTCCGGTTTCACACCCGCATCTGCCGGCCGGTCGGATTGACGGCGGCGGATTGCGCGACGGTGTGCGCCTACGCCGTCGCGCGCATCGGCTTCGCCTACGACCTTAAGAACATTATCGACCTGATGCGCTATTTGTCACCGCTGCCGGTGCCGCAACGCTGGCGCCGGCGGCTGATTGCGCTTGGCTCGGGTGATCCGTCGCGGCTCATCTGCTCGGCGCTGATCGCGGAAGCATTCCGCGCCGTGCACTATCCGATCTTGCCCAAGATCACGCTGACGCGCAGCCGGCAGGCGCTCGAGCAGATCTTGGAGATTCGCCATTCCTCGCTGTACTGTCCGCGCGACTTCGACATCTCGCCCTATTTCAACGTCGTGAAGCCGACCATCGCGAAGGGCTTCGACTACAAGATGCTGCACTGGGCCGATCTGCCCCATGCGCCCAAAGACGAAGCGGAGCGCAAACGCATTCCGCTCGCTCCCCAGGCCCCGGCGGCGAACGAAGGCGCCGGAGTGATCGCCGCCTGACGGCCACTTGTGCTTGCACTTCAGCGTCGTTACCTCTGCACCTGTTGCGAGGATTTTGCACAAGCGGTCATTCCGGGGCGCGCCAACGGGTCCGGCCCGAAATGGCCGGCCCGATGACAGGCTCCGCGCGCGCCCGGAATCCATAATCCCCGAACCCAAAAATAGCTGCACTGAAGTGCCATCTTCGAGTGACGGTGGTTATGGATTCCGGCACTCGCTCGCTGCGCTCACTCGGCCGGAATGACGAAAGGAGCAAGAGAACGACATGCTCGACGATGCGGTCAAGGCCTTCACCCAGATGCTGTCGCCGCCGCTGCGCGCGGTGCTGTGGAAATCGATCGGGCTGGCGCTCCTGCTCGTCATCGTCGCCGCCATCGCGCTCGACCGGCTGATCATTTGGCTGGCCGGGGCCGGCGGCGCGTCGCTGGAGACGACATTCGGACCGCCCGCGCACCTGCCGGTGAGCGCGTTCGCCTGGGTGCTCTCGGTTGCCGCGAGCCTCGGCATCCTCGTCGGCGGCATCTTGCTCATGCCGGCGGTGACCGCGTTTGTCGCCGGCTTTTTCGCCGACCAGATCGCGGACGAGGTCGAGCGCGTGCACTATCCGGCCGACCCGCCCGGCGTCGCCCTGCCGCTGTGGCGTGCGATTCTCGAAGGCGGCAAGACGGCGCTGCTCGCGGTCGCGATTTACGTTGGCGCGGCGCCGTTCCTGCTGCTCGCGGGTTTCGGCGCCGTGATCTTCTTTCTGGCTACTGCCTGGCTGCTCGGGCGCGAATATTTCGAGCTCGCCGCCATGCGCTTTCGACCGCCGAATGAGGCGCAGGCTCTGCGCAAGCGCAATGCCGCGACGGTCTACGCCGGCGGATTGGTCATCGCCGCGTTCGTCTCGATCCCGATCGTCAACCTGGCGACACCGCTCTTCGCCATGGCGTTCATGGTGCACGTGCACAAACGGATCGGCGGAACGAAGTTGACCGCGCACCGGGCGAGAAAATAATCAAGGAAGGTGCGGGCGACGGTCGCCTTTACGACCTTGTCGGCCGCGGCGATCATGACAGAACGTTGCTCCGACGCAGGTCCGAATGTCGGAGCCAACTCAGCGCACGGGTGGTGTAGCGGGGGTGGGCAACGGTTCCACGGCCGACAGGCCAGGCTGCTTCGAACTTCGGCCCCCGTCGCCTGAAGAACTATCCAGCTTCAGGGGCTTCTGATCCTTTCTGGAGGGCAGATCAATCTTTGGTGGTTTTTGTTCCGCTCGGTAATCGGTCGAAGAAAGTCCGCCGGCGATACTCGCGCCCTGTTCGATTTGCAGCAAGCCGTAACTTATATTGCCATCGACGCGGCCGGTCGAGCGCAGGATCAAAAGACACTTGACGTCGAGCTTTTCAAAGACTTTTCCGGAAATCTCGGCGTTCTCTGCGACAGTAATTCTGCCCTTGATCGCGCCCGTTTCGCCAACCACCAAATTGCCGACCGATACGTCACCCTCGAGCACGCCACACACCACCAAGGTATCAGGCACCGAGATTTCCCCTTTGATGGTGACTCCTTCTCCGATGTAGAGCCGGTTCGCATCTGGCATAGAATGTTCTGTCGACGACATTTGCTGCCCCTTTACTCTCCGCAACTTTCCACAGGCCGCCTCGGTGAAGTTTTACGATCACATTCACCGCCTGTCCAGCGGCGTTAATTTCAGGTTACCAATTACGGTTAACCCGCTGTCGGGTCGGGGCTTTAATTCCTAAAGAGCCCCCTCGGCTGCCCGCTCGGCTGTGGGAACTTCAAATCCACCATGTTCGTGGACCTTTTGCTATCAGCGCCACACCTCATCCGCGAGTTCGACGATCATTCTGAGCTTCGCCCATTGTTCGTCTTCGGCGAGCACGTTGCCTTCCTCGGTCGAGGCGAAGCCGCACTGCGGCGAGAGGCACAGCTGGTCCAGCGCGGCATATTTGGTCGCCTCCTCGATACGCCGCTTGACGTCGTCCTTGCTTTCGAGCGTGCCGCTTTTGGTGGTGACGAGACCGAGCACGACGATCTTGTTGCTGGTGTTGTTTCCTTTGGGCAAAAAGCGCAGCGGCTCGAAGCCGCCGGCGCGCGCCGTGTCATATTCGAGGAAATAGCCGTCATAGTTCACTTTTGCGAGTAAAACCTCGGCGACGGGCTCATAGCCGCCTTCGGAAATCCAGGTCGAGCGGAAATTGCCGCGGCATACATGCGTCGTGATCACCATGTCGGCCGGCTTGCCCTCGATCGCCTGGTTGATCACGCGGGCATAGTCCTGCGCCAGGCGCTCCGCGTCGAGGCCGCGGTCGCGCGCCTTCTTCAGCTCCGCCGGCGAGCACAAATAGGCCCAGGCCGTATCGTCGAACTGCAGATAGCGGCAGCCGGCGTCGTAGAACGCGCGCACGGCCTGCCGGTAGGTCTGCGCCAGGTCGTCGAAGATGGCCTCGCAATCGGCATAGACTTGCGTATTGACGGCGTTCGGCTCCAAGCGGAAATGCAGCACCGCCGGGCTTGGGATGGTTATCTTCGGCACAGCGCGCGTATGCGCCTTGAGGAACTTGAAGTGCTCCAGCATTGGGTGGCCGGAGAAGCCAAGCTTTCCCTTGATGCGGATGCTACGCGGCTTGGTCTGCACGCCTTGGAACTGAATACCCTGGTCAAGCTCGTGAATTTCCACTCCATCAAGCATGCCGAAAAAATCGTAATGCCACCACGAGCGGCGGAACTCGCCGTCGGTCGCGAGCTTGAGCCCGACCTCCTCCTGTTTTTCGATGATTTTCTCGATCTCGCGGTTTTCGACCTCGTTAAGTTGAGCCGCGCTGATGTCGCCCTTCTCCCGCTGTGCGCGCGCTTCCTTCAAGGCGGCGGTGCGCAATAGGCTGCCGACAACATCGGCCCGAAACGGGGGCTTGTTTCTCGACATTGGCGCCAAGGGGGAGGGATGATTCAGGCGATGACGAATGTCTTTTAAGCCGTCTGGCGCTGGCGCCAGCCGCCGCCATAGGCCTCGCGGGCGTCGCGCGAGTAAGGCACCGGCGAGACCTTGACGCGGATTTCGGTCTGCTTATGGCGCTCGACCGTCGTTTTCTTGGTGCCGCCGTTTTCCTCGCCCCAGACCAGCGTCAGTACATCCTCCTGCTTGATATCGGGATCGACGATGCCGAGCGACAACATCTGGCGCTCGTTCCAGGTCGTGCCGCTGAACATCGAGAGGCCGACGATCTTGCCGCCGCTCTTCACCGCATCGAACGAGGCCGAACCGTAATTCGAGAGCGGCAGGTCGATATATTTGTAATTCTCGATCCCCGGCTCGAAGAAGGAGCGGAAGACCTTCGCCACATCGTCCGCGTTCCAAGCGAAGGTCACTTTGCGGCGATGCGGCTTGTCCTTCATCTTCTCCAGCGCCTCGCGGCCGATGAATTCGTGGTCGAATTTTATGAAGGAGCCGTAGCCCAGCTCATAGGGAGTCGAATAATAGTCCTGGATGTTTTTGGAGACGAAGCTGCCGGCGATCGAACCGGTCGCCGCGTAGGAATCCGGCTTCGACCATTCGCGGAACGCCTTCTGCTTCTCGCCGGTATAGATGGCGGGCAGCGGCGACGGAATCCAGCCTGACTCCAGGGTGTTCGTCGCGTAAGCGCGCGACCCGACCGGGACGATGCCGAATTCCTTGCCGGCTTCGAGAATGACGGCGCGGATTTCCTCCCCCTCGGCATAGGGACCCCACACTTCGAGGCCCGGCTCGCCCGCCATGCCGTGGCGCAGGCAGCGTACCTTGCGGCCCGCGATATTGATCGCGTCCATGGTGAAGAATTTCACCTCAGGGATCGGGCCGCCATTGAGCTTTTCGAGAATCTTCCAGGCGTTCGGGCCTTGGATCTGATAGCGGTAATGGCGGCGCGTCACGGGCTTGCCGCCGGGGCGCGAGGGCGAACGGTCGTCGCGCTCCATCTTGATGTTGAACTTGCCGGTCTCGCCATGGAACTGAATCCAATCGACGGTGGGCGCGCGGCCGACGAAATTGAGCTGGTTCTCGGCGAGATGGAACAGAATGCCGTCGCCGATGACATAGCCGTCATAGGAGCACGGCACGAACTGCTTGGCGCGGTTGACGGGAAAATTGGCGAAGCTGTTGATGGTCAGATAGTTCATGAATTTGAGCGCATCCGGCCCGGTGACCATGATCTCGGCCATGTGATGCGATTGGTCGAATAGCACCGCGGTCTTGCGCCAGGCGACCTCCTCGTCGCGCCAGTTGGTGAATTCCGCCGGCACCACCGGATAGACATAGGCGCCGAGCTGCGAATTGCGCAGCATCTCAACCGGGTTGCGCGTCTTCAGCATTTCTTCCAGATTTTTTTCGGGCATTTTCCTCTCCAATAATGATTGAACTTTCTTAGTCCAGGACGATCCGGCGGATCAAGTTCCCCAAATTTCATAGAGTAGACGGTACACGCGGAGATTTTCGCCGACGAGAGGAGCCGCTTTCCCGGTCCTCCCCCTAAGAATCCTCCTGAAAAATCGTTGGCAGTACCAAGCGGGAACCGCGTGTTTCGTCAACCGCAAAACGATGCCGCCGGCCCGCCTGGTGGGCCAAATCCCAAGGCGCGCCGTGACCGGGCGTGATCTTTCGGCTAGGCTCGAAACGAGAAGTGCACCGACGACGGCGTGGTTTTGGCTGCGCCGAGCAGGAGCCGCCTGCCGAGCGTCGGGCCGAGGGAGGATGTCATGGCGGATACCGCCGCCGGTGCGGCGCCTTGGTACCGGACACTCACTCCCAGCCAGTGGCGCACGCTCATCGCGACCAATCTCGGCTGGCTGTTCGACGGGTTCGAAGTCTACGCGCTGTTCCTCACCGTCGGCCCGGCCATGCGCACGCTGCTCGACCCGTCGCAGTTTTCGCAAATTCCCGCCTATGCCGGCACGGTGGTGGCGATCACGTTGCTCGGCTGGGGCATCGGCGGCCTCTGCGGCGGCATATTGGCCGATTACATCGGCCGCAAGCGAACGATGATCTATGCCATCCTCGCCTACTCGATCCTGACCGGGCTGACCGCGCTGTCGTTCGACTGGATTTCGTTTGCACTGCTGCGCTTTCTCGTTGGCATGGCGATCGGCTCGGAATGGGCGACCGGATCGTCCATGATGGCCGAGTTGTGGCCGCAGAATGCGCGCGGCAAGGGCGCCGGCTTGATGCAGTGCGGTCTCGGCCTGGGCTTCTTCCTCGCCTCGTTCGTGTGGCTCTTCGTCGGCAGTCTCGGACCGAGCGCTTGGCGATACATGTTCCTCGTCGGCATTCTTCCGGCCTTGTTCACGCTGTGGATCAGATCATCGATCGAGGAGTCGCAGGCATGGCAAGAGGTCGATGCGCGGCGGCGGCAAGCCCGCGGGCGCCAGCGGAGCGGGGCGGCGCTCGCGGCGGACGACCGCGCGCTCATCCGCTTCACGATCGCCGACCTCTTCGCCGAACCGGAAACGCGCCGCCGCACGATTCTCGTATTTCTGATGTCGCTCTCGACGACGCTCGCCTGGTGGGGCATCTCGTCCTGGGTGCCGCCCTATATCGGCTCGATCGCCGCCAAGGCCCAGCTGCCGGCGCAGCAATGGGCGAGCTATGCCGGGATGGCTTATAATGTCGGCGCCATCCTCGGTTACGTCAGTTTCGGTTTTCTCGCCGATTCCTTCGGGCGCAAGCCGATCACGATGTTCTACTATGCGGCGGCTTTGCTACTCACGCCGGCGCTGTTCCTGTGGACGCAGGATTTGAACCTGCTGCTCGTGGCCGCCGCCGCCAACGGATTCTTCACGCTCGGCCAATATTGCTGGATGCCGGTGTGGCTGCCGGAACTCTTTCCGACGCGCTCGCGCGGAACCGGTATCGCGTTCGCCTTCAACGCGCCGCGGTTAATCGCCTTCCTCGGCCCGCTTTTCGCCGGAACGTTGATCGTTGCGTTTGGCGGTTACAGCCGCACCGCCATGATCTTCTCGCTCATCTACATACTCGGTTTCTGCGTTGCGCCGTTCCTGCCGGAGACCAAAGGCAAGCCGTTGCCGGCATAGCGAATGGCGAATAACCCTTTGCCGGCGGGGGTGTGGCCAAACAGCGCGCCCAGGGCCCATTCGCACTGCACTCGCGCCCGGACACGACATCTGCTAGTTGGGGGCCGGTTCGCGCTGGTGTCCTGATTCCGAAGTTCGCAAGCGCTTGCGGCACACTGTCAACCTCGGAATCCAAGGGATACTAGCAAATTTATGATTCTCGTGCTGGTTTTGGATTTGAAGTTCCTATGCGAGTTGGCGGCTTGATCGTAGAAACTTCAAATCCACCGCACGAGGTGGCGGGACGAGACGGTCGATTGATGCACGAACAGCCGGTCTGGAGCGCGGGATGCTGACGACACTGCGCGCGTCCGCGCACTTCTTTGACCGAAAGATCGGCTTCAGTCGACTAGGCGTGGCGCTCAGCCTCACCATCTTCGCCGTCGCCGTTTTCGTGCTCTATCACATCCTGCGCGATATCGATCCCGACGCGCTCGTCGACGCGCTCGAGGCGACCGACTGGCGGACACTTGGTATTGCCGGCTTCTTTGTCGCCGCCGGCTATCTGACACTCACCTTCTACGATCTGTTCGCGCTGCGCACGATCGGCCGCTCCGAGGTGCCGTATCGCGTCGCGGCGCTGGCGGGGTTCACCAGCTATTCGATCGGGCACAATGTCGGCGCCAGCGTCTTTTCCGGCGGCGCGGTGCGCTACCGCATCTATTCCGCCTGGGGCCTCAGCGTCGTCGAGGTTACCAAGATCTGCTTCGTCGCCGGGCTCACCTTCTGGCTCGGCAACGCCACCGTGCTCGGCCTCGGCGTCCTCGATGCACCGCAGGCGGCGCGGGTCATCGACCAACTGCCGCTCTGGCTCAATCGCGTTTTTGCACTCGGCATTCTTGCCATGCTCGGCGCCTACGTGGCGTGGGTCTGGGTAAAGCCGCGCGTCATCGGCCGCGAGGGCTGGCAGGTGGCTTTGCCCGGCGGCCCGTTGACGCTTGTTCAGATCGTGATCGGCATTCTTGATCTGTCGTGCTGCGCGCTCGCCATGTATATGCTGGTGCCCGACGAGCCTAATCTCGGTTTCGTCACGGTAGCCGTGATTTTCGTGGCCGCCACGCTGCTCGGCTTTGCCAGTCACGCCCCCGGCGGCCTCGGCGTGTTCGACGCCGCTATGATGATTGCGCTGTGGCAGTTCGACAAGGAAGACTTGCTGGCTGGTCTGCTGCTGTTCCGTTTCCTCTATTACGTCATTCCGTTCGCGCTCTCGCTGGTGATCCTCGGAACGCGTGAAGCTCTGCTCGGTCGTGCCGCGCGGCGCCTCGCCCAGCCGGTTGCGGCGCCGATGAGCACCGTGACCGGGCTAGTTCGGGAAAAATCGGACGTGATTTGATCCGGAGGTCGAGCGGGCGGCGGCGCGGGGACGGATCCGATGCGCCTGAATGAAGATCGCGTAGCGCCGCGAAGGAGCGGGTGACGCAGCATGCGGTTCGTGACCGTGACAGCGGCGATCGTGTTCGCGGGATTGGTGATCCTCAACGCCCTTGCGATCGGCTATGCGGTCGCGGGCTTTGCAATCGTAGCGGCGGCCGCTTTCCTCGCCAGGCGCGCCGGTGAGAAGGTCGGCCGCTCGGCGCGGCCGGTTCCCGTCTCCGAGCGTGCGGGCGATTCGCTCGAGGCCGTTGTCGCCGGTTTACCGGATCCGGTGATCGCGCTCGACCGGAGCGGGCGCGTGCTCGCGCTCAACGAGCGCGCACGTTCCTTGGCGCCGGCGCTGCGCCAAGGCGAGCCGGTCTCGCTCGCGCTGCGGATGCCCGAGCTGATCGAGGCGATCGGCCGCGCCTATGCGCGCGGCGAAGAGCAGCGGGTCGAATATTCCGAGCGGGTGCCGCTCGACCGCTGGTTCGAGACGATCGTGACGCCGGTCAAGCGCGAGCCGAATTTGAGCAAACCAGATCTGGTGCTGATGGTCTTTCACGACCTCACGCCGCTGCGCCGCGCCGAAGAGATGCGCGCGGACTTCGTCGCCAATGCCAGCCACGAGCTGCGCACGCCGCTGGCGGCCCTTTCCGGCTTCATCGAGACCTTGCAAGGCTCGGCCCGCGAGGATGCCAAGGCGCGGGAGCGCTTCCTCGCCATCATGCGGGAGCAGGCGCAGCGCATGGCGCGGCTCATCGACGACCTCTTGTCGTTGTCGCGCATCGAACTTAATGCGCATCGCCGTCCCGATACGCTGGTCGACCTGGTGCCGATCGTCCGCCAGGTGGCGGACGGTCTCGAAACATTGGCGCGCGGCCGCGGCGTGATCGTCCACGTCGAGGCAGTGAATGCGCTGACGGTCCCCGGCGACCGCGATGAGCTGGTCCGCGTGTTCGAGAACCTGGTCGAAAACGCGCTCAAATACGGCGCTGCCGGCAAGCGCGTCGACATTACGCTGAGGCAGGCCATATCCGCAGAGGGCGAGCCGGAAGCGCGGGTCGGCGTGCGCGATTACGGTCCGGGCATCGCGCCCGAGCATCTGCCGCGGCTGACCGAGCGCTTTTATCGTGTGGATGTCAGCGAGAGCCGCGCCCAGGGCGGTACCGGGCTCGGCCTCGCCCTCGTCAAACATATCCTCAACCGGCACCGCGGCCGGTTATCGATCGAAAGCACGCCCGGCGCGGGCGCCACTTTCATCGTTCATTTGCCGGCCGCCGGTCCACAGCCTGGCGAACAAATCGCTTGATACATCAATTGGTTATGTTGTCATCAAATTGTCATGCCACGCTCATAGAAACTTGACGTGCCCCAGGTAAGCATTCCGTGACTGCGGTTCTGCCCCGATCGGAGCAGTCCACACCGTAGTGCGTTGCATGAAAACGTCGAACAGAGCGCAATGTCCCAATGGGGACGAAAGTCGACGTGGGTCGGCAACCTGCGTCGCCAGAAATTCCGTACAGGAGAGACCCGTGAACCACTTGAAAACGATTGCCGTTGCCGGCTTCCTGGCGGCGACGGTTCTTCCCGCGGCCGCCGTCGACATCTCCGGCGCCGGCGCGACCTTCCCCTATCCGATCTACGCCAAGTGGGCGGACGCCTATAAGAAGGAGACCGGCAACGGACTAAATTATCAATCGATCGGTTCGGGCGGAGGGATCAAACAGATTCAAAACAAGACCGTGACCTTTGGTGCCTCTGACATGCCGCTGCAGCCCGCCGAATTGAACAAGTGGAACATGATCCAGTTCCCCACGGTCATCGGCGGAGACGTACCGGTCGTCAACCTCGAAGGTATTAAGTCCGGCGAACTCAAGCTGGACGGCGACACGCTCGCGAAGATCTTTCTCGGCCAGATCACCAAATGGGACGATCCGGCGATCAAGAAGCTCAATCCCAGTGCCACGCTTCCCTCGCAGGCCATTGTTATCGTGCACCGGTCGGACGGTTCAGGCACCACGTTTATCTGGACCGACTATCTGTCGAGGGTGAACGCGGAGTGGAAATCGCAGGTCGGCTCGAATACCGCGGTCGAATGGCCGGTCGGCATCGGCGCCAAAGGCAACGAAGGCGTTTCCAACAATGTGAGCCAGACCAAGGGCTCGATCGGCTATGTCGAGTACGCCTACGCTCTGCAGAACAATCTGATCACGGTCAGCATGATCAACAAGGACGGAAAAACCGTTACCCCCAACGCGGCTGCATTTCAGGCTGCTGGCGCTAACGCAGACTGGGAAAAAGCAGAGGGCTTTTATGTCATCCTGACCGATCAGCCGGGCGACGCCTCGTGGCCGATCGCGGGCGCGACGTTTATCCTGATGTATAAGCAGCCGCAGGACCCCGCTGCCGCCAGTGAGGCGCTCAATTTCTTTGCCTGGGCCTATGCCAAGGGCGACAAGATGGCCGAGGAACTCGCCTACGTGCCGATGCCCAAGAAGGTCGTAGGCGAGATCGAGAAGATGTGGGCCAGTGAAATCAAGGACGCCGGCGGCAAGCCGCTCCACACTACCAGCTCGATGGCGCATTAGGTTGAAGGCAAAATTGGCGAGGCGCTGCCGCCGTTTTCGGGGGGTGCCTCGCCCCTTTTGTCGACCGGTCTGCTGCACGGGTCACACTTGTGCGGCGGCCGGTAAATCGTTTGAGTGGGCGCTGCCCCCTCCCTACCCTCCCCCGCTTGCGGGGGAGGGTAGGGAGGGGGAGAAACGCCGCGATGGACCCGGGCCGGAGGCGATCCGTGGTTGACGTAGCGCTGCAGGAGGGAGCGGTCGTGTCCATCGAGGCGGCGGCGCGCGCCAAAGTGCTCGATCGGTTGCGCCTCGGCGATGCCGCGTTCCGCCATGTCACGCACGCCGCGGCCTTCGGCGTGCTGTTGCTGTTGAGCGGCGTCATCATTTCACTGATCGCCGGCTCGCTGCCGGCGATCAGGACTTTCGGCCTTGGCTTCCTGGTGAGCGAGCACTGGAATCCGGTCACGGACAATTTCGGGGCGCTTCCGGCAATCTACGGCACGGTCCTCACCTCAGCCATTGCGATGCTGATTGCGGTTCCGGTGGGCCTGATGATTGCCTTCTTCCTCACCGAGCTGTGCCCGCCATGGCTGCGGCGGCCGATCGGCATCGCCATCGAGCTGCTCGCCGGCGTCCCCAGCATCATTTACGGGATTTGGGGACTTTTCGTCTTCTCCCCATTCCTGCAGCAGACGCTGCAGCCCTTTCTGATCGATACGCTCGGCAACGTGCCGCTCATCGCGCCGCTGTTCGCCGGGCCGCCCTACGGCATCGGCATGCTGACCTCCGGACTGATCCTCGCCATCATGGTGCTGCCGTTCGTGACGTCGATCTCGCGCGATGTGTTCGAGGCGGTGCCCGGGGTGCTCAAGGAGGCGGCCTACGGCATCGGCTGCACGACCTGGGAGGTGGTGCGCTACGTGGTGCTGCCTTATGCCAGGGTCGGAGTCATCGGCGGCGTGATGCTGGGCCTCGGCCGCGCGCTGGGCGAGACCATGGCAGTGACCTTCGTCATCGGTAACGCGCACCGGATCTCCGCGTCGTTGCTCGCACCCGGCACCACCATCTCCGCCACCATCGCCAACGAGTTCACCGAAGCGGTGGGCGATCTCTACACCTCCGCGCTGATCGAGCTCGGACTGATCCTGTTCGTCATTACCTTCATTGTGCTCGCCGCGGCGCGTTACATGCTGATGCGCATCGAGCGCCGGATCGGGTGACGCCATGTTGGGCAAACCCATGGCCGCTCGCTACGCCGCCCGCCGTCGCAGAAACGTCGTCGCGACGGTGCTGGCACTGGCCGCCACTGCGGTCGGACTGGGTTGGCTGGCGCTGATCCTGGCGTCACTGTTGTGGCGGGGCTTTGGCGGATTATCGCTCGGGGTTTTCACGCAAATGACGCCACCGCCCGGTGCCAGCGGCGGTCTGCTCAATCCTATCATCGGCAGTCTCATTCTTACCGTCATCGCGGTCGCAATCGGCACCCCGATCGGCATCCTCGCCGGCACCTATATGGCCGAGTACGGCCGTTACGACCCCCTGACCAACGTGGTGCGCTTCATCAACGATATCCTGCTCAGCGCGCCGTCCATCGTCGTCGGGCTGTTCATCTACGAAGTCATGGTCGCGCCGATGGGACATTTCTCCGGCTGGGCGGGCGGCGTCGCGCTCGCCATGCTCGTCATACCGGTGGTCGTGCGCACGACCGAGGACATGCTGACGCTGGTTCCGAGCGCGCTGCGTGAGGCCGCCGCCTCGATCGGCCTGCCCCGCTCGCTGACGATCATCCGCATTTGCTACCGCGCCGCGCGCGCCGGTATGGTGACCGGCGTGCTGCTGGCGGTCGCCCGCATCAGCGGCGAGACCGCGCCGCTGCTCTTCACCTCGCTCAACAATCAGTTTTGGAGCACGGACCTCAACGCGCCGATCGCGAGTCTCCCGGTCGTGATCTTCCAGTTCGCGCTCAGCCCCTACAAGGATTGGCAGTCGCTCGCCTGGACCGGCGCCCTCATCATCACCCTCGCGGTGCTCGCCTTGAGCATCACCGCGCGCAGCCTCGTCGCATCGAGTAGACAGCCATGAGCGTCGTATCCGTTGCCGTTCCCACCGTCGCCAATGCTCCCACCGACCAGTCCGGCCTCGCCGAGAAACTCACGATCCGCGATCTCGATTTCTACTATGGCGATGTCAGTGCGCTGAAGGCGATCAGCCTCGCTTTGTACGAGAACAAGGTCACCGCCATCATCGGCCCGTCAGGCTGCGGCAAATCGACGTTATTGCGCGTCCTCAACCGCATGTACGACCTCTATCCGAACCAGCGCGCCACCGGCGAAGTCATGTTTGACGGCGTCAATATCCTTTCGCCGAAACAGGACCTCAATCTCCTGCGCGCGCGCATCGGCATGGTGTTCCAGAAACCGACGCCATTCCCGATGACGATCTACGAGAACATTGCCTTCGGCATCAGGCTTTATGAGCGTCTGCCCAAATCCGAGCTCGACGGGCGCGTGGAGACGTCGCTGCGGCGCGCGGCGCTCTGGGAGGAAGTCAAGGATAAGCTCGGGACCAATGGACTGAGCCTTTCCGGCGGTCAGCAGCAGCGGCTGTGCATCGCGCGCACGGTCGCCGTACGGCCGGAGGTCATCCTGTTCGACGAGCCGTGCTCGGCGCTCGATCCGATGTCGACCGCCAAGATCGAGGAATTGATGGACGAGTTGACGGACGACTACACGATCGTGATTGTCACCCACAACATGCAGCAGGCCGCACGCGTGTCCGACTTCACCGCCTTCATGTATCTTGGTGAGCTGATCGAATTCGATTCGACGAGCAAGATGTTCACGGCGCCGCACGATCAGCGGACCCAGGACTACATCACCGGCCGCTTCGGATAATTGCCATGACCGATTACACCGCCAGAATCGACCATACCGCCAAGGCATTCGACACCGATCTGCAGGAGATCAAGCGCAAGGTCGCCGAAATGGGCGGACTTGCGGAGCGGCAGATCGCGGATGCCGCCCGTGCCTTGGTCGAACGCGATACCGACCTCGCGGAACACGTGATCGCGACGGATCCGACCATCGACGCGATGCAACATGAGATCGAGGAGAAAGCGATCCTGACGATTGCGCGTCGGCAGCCGATGGCGGTCGATCTGCGCGAGATCGTGGGCGCCATGCGGGTGTGCAACGACCTCGAGCGGATCGGCGACCACGCCAAGCATATCGGCAAGCGGGTGCTTGCGCTCGAGGGTGACTTCCACGCGCATAAGCTGATCCACGGCATCGAGCACATGGCCGTGCTTGTATCCGGCCTGCTCAAACAGGTGCTCGATGCCTATGCCAGCCGCGATCTCGCAACCGCCCTCGTCGTCTGGAATGGCGATGAAGAAGTCGACGCCCTCTGTACGTCGCTGTTCCGCGAGCTCCTTACCTATATGATTGAGGACCCGCGCAACATTACGCTCTGCATGCATCTCATGTTCTGCGCCAAGGACCTTGAGCGCATCGGCGATCATGCGACGAATATCGCGGAAACCGTCTATTACATGATTGAAGGTCGCCCCATCGCCGACCAGCGGCCGAAGGGCGATTTCACCAGTTTTGGAGCAACGCCGTCGAAGAAATGATAGGAGGGCGGGATGGGTGCCAACATCCTGATCGTAGAAGACGAGGAACCGCTGACCACGTTGTTGCGCTACAACCTCGAAGCGGAAGGCTACGAGGTCGATGCTGTCGCCCGCGGCGATGAGGCCGATACGCGTTTGCGGGAGACTGCCCCCGATCTCGTCGTGCTCGACTGGATGTTGCCCGGCCTTTCGGGCATCGAACTGTGCCGTCGGCTGCGGGCGCGGCCGCAGACGCAGTCGTTGCCGATCATCATGCTCACGGCGCGCGGCGAGGAGAGCGAGCGCGTGCGCGGGCTGGCGACCGGCGCCGACGATTACATCGTCAAGCCGTTCTCGGTGCCGGAGCTGTTAGCGCGCATTCGTGCATTGCTGCGCCGGGCCAGTCCCGAACGCGTCGCCTTGGTGCTGACCATCGGCGATCTCGAGCTCGATCGCGAGAAAAAGCGCGTCTCGCGCTCGAGCCGTCCGGTCGATCTTGGGCCGACGGAATTCCGCTTGCTCGAATTCCTGATGGAACGCCCGGGGCGGGTTTTTTCCCGCGAGCAATTGCTCGACGGCGTATGGGGCAGCGACGTGTACATCGACGAGCGCACGGTCGACGTGCATGTGGGCCGCCTGCGCAAGGCACTCAACCGCGGCCATGGCGCCGATCCGATCCGCACCGTGCGCGGCGCCGGCTATTCGCTCGACGATCGCTTCGGCAAGGCGAGCTGAGCGACGACCCGCTCGTCCCCGCGAAAGCGGGGACCCAGTTTCTTCCCCGCATTCAGCACTGGATTCCCGCTTGCGCGGCAATGAGCGGAAAATAATCTGCTGAATTCACCGCAGCGGGCGCCGGTCCCTGCGACGATCGCCGGCCGGCTGATAGGCGATCCGGGAGTGATAAGCGCAATAGGGCAGGCCGCCGACCGTATTGCCGCCGCAAAAGAAGAAATCGGCACTGCCGGGGTCGCCGATCGGCCAGTGGCAGGTCTGCTCGTTCAGCTCAAGAATGGTGCGGCGCTGGCCGATCGGGATGACGTTCTCGATCAGCTCCGGCGCAGCCTCCGCTTCGATCTCGTAGGCATGCGCGAGCGCGGTATTGCCGCGGATCGACGCCCGCGCCATGCGCAGCATATGCGAGGACGAACGTGCCTTGCGCGGCCGCGGCGAGGCACTCGACGCGCTTTTGGCGCGTCCGGACAGGCCCAGCCGGTGCACCTTGCCGATCACCGCGTTGCGGGTAATGCCGCCGAGCTCTGCGGCAATTTGACTCGCCGAAAGACCGTCGGACCACAGCTTCTTCAACAGCTCGACCCGCTCGTCAGTCCACGACATACTCAGTCCTCCTCAAAGGTACGGGCACGGCCTCGATGGAATCCCCCATCGGGCCCCAGGCAGCGCTTGCTGCCCAACACGCACGCATTACCAACGCTGGAGAAGACTGTCCGCCGCACGAGATGTCGTACTTGACAATCAAAAAGCTACAATATGGCGGGAGTCGGGCGCAAGACTCGTGCAACGTGCATCCACACATTCCCTGCCACCATGTGGATGAATGTGGGACAATCGACCTGCAGCGCTCGTTTTTACCGTGTTGACAGACCGGCACACGGAAATAAAATACGTCATGGTGCCGCCCACAGAGGCGGCACATTTTGTTTTCGCCGCGCAGATGTTGCTGCGCAGCGGGCGCGGGTTCAACCGTGACATCGCATCTGTTGCCGACCTATGCGCGCATCAACCTTGCTTTCGAGCGGGGCGAGGGCGCGTGGCTTATCGCGACCAACGGCGATCGCTATCTCGATTTTACCTCCGGCGTTGCCGTCAATGCGCTGGGGCACGCGCATCCACGGCTCGTCGCTGCTCTCACCGACCAGGCGCAGAAGCTGTGGCACGTCTCCAACCTGTACGAAATTCCCGAGGCCGAGCGCGTGGCGCGGCGCCTGTGCGAGGCGAGCTTCGCGGACGTGGTGTTCTTCTGCAATTCCGGCGCCGAGGCGATGGAATGCGCAATCAAGACGGTTCGCAAATACCAGTCGGCGAACGGGGCGCCGGAACGCTACCGCGCCATCACCTTCGAGGGCGCTTTCCATGGCCGCACGCTGGCGACGCTCGCCGCCGGCGGACAGAAAAAATATCTCGAAGGTTTCGGCCCCGTCGTCGACGGCTTCGATCAAGTGCCGTTCGCTGATCTCGCCGCGACCAAGCTGGCGATTACCGGCGAGACCGCGGCGATCCTGATCGAACCGATCATGGGCGAGGGCGGCGTGCGCATCGTCGAGCCGTCGTTCCTGCGGGCTTTGCGCGAACTCTGTGACCGGCACGGCCTGCTGCTGGTCTTCGACGAGGTGCAGACCGGCATGGGGCGCACCGGCGAGTTGTTCGCTTACCAGCGCGTCGGCGTCGAACCCGACGTCATGGCGCTCGCCAAAGCGCTTGGCGGCGGCTTCCCGGTCGGCGCCTGCCTGGCGACGAGCGAAGCGGCGAAGGGAATGACCATCGGCACCCACGGCTCGACCTTCGGCGGCAATCCGCTGGCCATGAGTGTGGCCAATGCGGTGCTCGACGTGATGCTCGCGCCGGGATTCCTCGACCATGTGCGGCGGACCGCTCTTCTCTTCAAGCAGCGGCTGGCGGAAATCAAAGATCGCTACCCCTCCCTGATCGCCGAAGTGCGCGGCGAAGGGCTATTGATCGGCTTGCGTGCTCTCGTCCCGGCCGGCCAACTTGTCGACGCGCTGCGCGCCGAGAAGATGATCACCGTGGCCGCCGGCGACAACGTCGTGAGATTGCTGCCGCCGCTCATTGTCGGCGAAGCGGAAATCGCCGAGGCGGTCGCGCGCCTCGACCGCGCCTGTGCGCGGCTCGATCATGCGGCCCCCTCCCTTCCCTCCCCGGCAAGCAGGGGAGGGAAGGGTGCGGGCAAGCAGGAGGCGGCCAGATGAGCCCGGTCCGTCACTTCCTCGACCTCATCGATGTTCCGGCCGCGGACCTGCGCAAGATGATCGATGTCGCGCGCGCGATGAAGGACAAAGGCCCGCGCGCCGATCGGCCGCTCGCCGGCAAGACGCTGGCGATGATCTTCGAGCGGCCTTCCACGCGCACCCGCGTTTCGTTCGAGGTCGCCATGCGCCAGCTCGGCGGCTACGCCATCACGCTGACGGCGGAGGAAATGCAGCTCGGCCGCGGCGAGACGCTCGGCGATACCGCCCGCGTGCTCTCGCGCTATATCGACGCCATCATGATCCGGACGCTCGATCCCGAAAACGTGGCCGAGCTTGCGCGCTACGCCACGGTGCCGGTGATCAACGGCCTGACGCGGCGCTCGCATCCCTGCCAGGTGCTCGCCGACGTGATGACGTTCGAGGAGCATCGCGGTCCGATTCGTGGCCGCACCGTGGCCTGGACCGGCGATGCCAACAACGTGCTCACCTCATGGATGCAGGCCGCCGAACGGTTTGCGTTCCGCCTGCGCGTCGCCACCCCGCCGGAGCTGGCGCCGAAGAAGCCGCTCCTCGACTGGATCAAATCCTCCGGTGCCGCGATCCGCATCGGCACCGATCCGGAAGAGGCGGTGAAAGGCGCCGACTGCGTCGTCACCGATACCTGGATCTCCATGGGCGACCGCAACGGCGCCCGCCGCCACAATCTGCTCAGGCGCTATCAGGTCAATGCGCGGCTCATGGCGCGAGCCAAGCCGGACGCCATCTTCATGCATTGCCTGCCCGCGCATCGCGGCGAAGAGGTGACCGACGAGGTCATGGACGGCCCGCATTCCGTGGTGTTCGACGAGGCCGAGAACCGGCTGCATGCGCAGAAGGGAATCTTGACCTGGTGCCTGCACGCCAACGGCCGGTGACCCAAGAAGGGCGGGCCGGCCACAGAGGTCTCACAATCCAACCGTCGGCCCCTATATTCCCTTGCCATGAATAATCCCAATGTGGGCATTCCGGTTCGCGAGCCGGCACAAGCCGGCCTCGACGACACCATCCTGCCGTTTGAAGTCAAGGCGCTCGATCTGCGCGGCCGCATCGTGCGGCTCGGGCCGGCGGTCGATGCCATCCTGACCAGCCACGATTACCCGCTGCCGGTGGCCAAGCTCCTGGGCGAGGCGATCGTGCTCGCCGTCATGCTGGGCTCTGCCCTCAAATTCGAGGGCCGGTTCATCCTGCAGACGCAGAGCGACGGTCCGGTACGCATGCTTGTGGTCGACTTCACTACGCCTGACAAAGTACGTGCCTGCGCGCGCTTCGACGCTGAACGCATCGCCGCCGCCATCGCCGCCGACGCCGCCGAGCCGGGTCAATTGCTCGGCCGCGGACATCTGGCAATGACCATCGACCAGGGCCCCGACATGAGCCGTTACCAGGGGCTCGTTCCGCTCGAAGGAAACGATCTCGAACACGCCGCGCACGAGTACTTTTCGCGCTCGGAGCAGATTCCGACCCGCGTGCGGCTCGCCGTCGCCGAGGAGTTCCGCGGCGGCGAAAACGGCGCGCGCCGGCGCTGGCGCGCCGGCGGAATTTTGCTGCAGTTCCTGCCCAAGTCGGGCGAACGCGCGCGCCAAGCGGACCTCGATCCCGGCGACGCGCCCCCGGGCACCGAGCCCCATACGCTGCCCGAGGACGAAGCATGGGTCGAAGGCCGCTCCCTCGTCGCCACCGTCGATGACGTCGAACTGATCGATCCGGCGCTGTCGAGCGAACGCCTGGCCTACAGCTTGTTCCACGAACACGGGGTACGCGTCTTTCGCGCCGCGCCGGTCAACGCGCAGTGCTCATGCTCGCGCCCAAGCGTCGAGACCATGCTGAAGAGCTTTTCTCAGGACGAGCGCGACGACATGGTCGAAAACGGCAAGATCACCGTGACCTGCGAGTTCTGCAGCTCGATCTACGAATTCGAGCCGGATGAAATAGCCGCCAAGAACGCGGCACTGAATTCGTAAAGCGATCCAATATTGCCATTTTCAAGGTCCTCGCGGGGGCGAGGTTCGCCGATAGGCTTGCATCGACATCTGAAGAACGGCCCCTGGATGCGGGATTGCGGCCGCCTGTGCAGATTTGAATTCTACTAATTCAAATCTGGCAAAGTACAAATATTCTTCCGTGTTGCATAATTGTGATTGTTAGTCGATCGCGCCGAACATATACGGAAGTGAACAGTAAAACTATACTTCCAAATAGTTCTAAAGTACTTGGTGCGCGATGTCGCGGCGATCGGTATCAGGGCCTGCACGCTGGTTCGTTGGTCGCGTCCGGCTGCCGAGCGGCATCGCACTTTCCGTTCTGGGAGCCGCGCTCGGCGCCAGCGCGCAACAGCCGTCCGCACCGCAGCAACAACAGGCTCCGGCGGAGCAACAACAAATTCCTCCGGCGCCGGCGCCCGCAGAACCGCAGTGGCCCGCGGAGCAAGCTCCAGCCGCCGCCCCGGCGGCGGGCCAAACGGAGCTTCCGCAAATCGTCGTGAATGCGCCAAAACCAAAATCGAAACCCAAGTCAAAGCCCGGCGCGGGCGCTCCACAACGCATTGCCCAGCAAACCGGCGCGCCAACAGCCGCGCAGGCGGCGTTGGACGCCAAGATGAAGGGGTTCGATCAGGCGCGCGACAACAATCTGCTGCCGAAGATCGGCGCCTCGACCTACACCATCAGTCGCGAGGCGATCGTCGACATGCCGCAGGGCGACAACACGCCGATCGACAAAGTCATCCTGCAAATGCCGGGCGTATCCTACGATTCGGCCGTCTCCAATCCCGATTTCCACGTCAGAAACGAGTACGCCAACGTCCAATACCGGATCAACGGCGTCGTCGTTCCCGAGGGGGTTTCGGCCCTCGGCCCGGTCATCGACACCAATTTCGTCGGCAGCATGTCGCTCCTTACCGGCACGCTGCCGGCGCAATACGGCCTGCGCACCGCAGGCGTCCTCGATATTACGAGCAGAAGCTTTGCCGCGCCGGGCGGGGAGGTCAGTCTCTACGGCGGCAGCCGGGATACGTTTACGCCGAGCTTCGACTACGGCGGCAGCGTCGGCAATACCGAGTATTTTGTCAGCGCGCGCGGCAATTGGAACGCTCTCGGGCTTGAAAATCCGACCTCGAGCCTGGACGCCATCCACGATCACACCGAACAAGGCAAGTTCTTCGGCTATTCATCGACCCTGCTCGACGAATCGACGCGGTTGAGCCTGATCTCCGCCGCCTCCTACAGCGCGTTCCAGATACCGAACAATCCCAATCAGATGCCGCTCGGCGACTTTGGGCCGGCAAATTACAATTCCTCGTCTCTCAATGAGAACGAATACGACTCGTACTTCGTCAATATCGCGGCGTTGCAAAAGAAGGGCACCGACGGCGATGCGCAATTCGCGGTTTTTTCGCGCTACGCCAAAATCAACTTCGTTCCCGATGTTTTCGGCGACCTGGTGTTCAACGACGTGGCCTCGAACGTGACCCGGGAAAGCCTCCTCAACGGCACCCAGTTCGACACGTCCTACATCGTGAACGACCGGCACACCTTGCGGACCGGTTTTGCGCTGAGCGAAGAGCAGACCAACGTCGGCAATGTTTCGACGGTCCTGCCTGTGGACCCTACTTCCGGCTTGGTTCCGCCGGGCTCAACACCTTTCACCATCACTGACGACAATTCGAAGCTTGGCTGGAACATCGGAACCTACATTCAGGACGAATGGAGACTGACCAGAGAGCTCACCCTGAACGCGGGCCTGCGGTTCGACCAGTTGTATCAGTACGTCGACGCCAACCAGCTCAGTCCGCGACTCGCGCTGGTTTATAAGCCGTTTACGGGCACCAGCATCCACGCTGGTTTTGCACGCTATTTCACGCCGCCCTATCAGGCGCAGGCCGCCCAAGCCAACCTCGCTTTGTTCACCAACACCACCAATCAGCCGGAGGTCCCGTTGGACGATCCGGTGAAACCCGAACGCTCGAGCTACTACGATGTCGGCGTCGACCAGACGGTGCTTCCGGGCCTCGATGTCGGGGTCGACGCCTATTACAAAGACGCGCGGGATCAGATCGATGACGGCCAGTTCGGCCAGGCCGTGGTGTTGACGCAGTTCAACTGGGCGCGGGGCTACAGCGAAGGCGGCGAATTCAAGCTCAAATATAAAAACGGCAACTTCACCGCCTATGGCAATTTCGCCTACAACATCACAAGAGCGATAGGCCCAGAGTCGAACCAGTATGTTCTCGATGCCGCGACCTACAACTATCTCCTCACCAATTGGCACTACACCGACGACATGCAGCTCATGACCGGCTCGGCCGGCGTATCGTATCGCTGGTACGATACTTTGTTCACCACAAACCTGATCTCCGGCAGTGGTCTGCGCGCAGGCGATTTATCTGATGGCGTCGCGCCCAATTCCCTGCACACCACGCCCTACGCCGTAGTCAATGTCGGCGTGGCGTACGATTTCAAATGGTCGCCGGACGCCAAGCCGGTCACGTTGCGTTTCGACGTCGTCAACCTGTTCGATCAGGTTTACGAGCTTCGCAACGGCACCGGCATCGGCGTCTTTGCTCCGCAATACGGCGCCCGGCGCGGCTTCTTCGCCGGCATTTCGCAGAAGCTGTGATCGCCGCAGTTCATTGTAACGTGTCTGACCCGTAGAAGCTTAAACCCGTAGAAGCTTTCGTCGAAATCTCCAACCACGCGCTCAATTGATCGTCGGCTTGCTATCGCCTGAGTCGAGCGAGAAGGCGGGAATCTCGATTTCGAAAGACTCGCCGCCGGCGCTCACCATGCCGTAGGTGCCGACCATGAAGCCCGACGGCGTCTGCAGCGGCACCCCGCTGGTATATTCGAACGTTTCGCCGGCCTTGAGCACCGGCTCCTCGCCGACGACGCCGGCGCCGCGCACCTCCTGGCGGCGGCCGCTGGCGTCGGTGATGCGCCAGTGGCGGGTCTTCAACTGCACCGGGCCGGTGCCGTGATTGGTGATGGCGATCGTATAGGCCCAGAAGAAATAATTGTTCTCCGGCGACGAGCAGTCGGCGACGAAGCGCGGGGTCACCACGACCTCGATGTTGCGGGTGACGGCACGATACATGGCGCAAAACCTGACTGATCCTGGCGCTGTCCCAACACTGGTCCCGCTCGACTGACGCGCGGGGGCGGTGCTGCCGCCGCAATCTCGTGCAAATCCACGCATTAGTGAATAGCGTCCAGTGTCCCGATTCCGAAGTTCGCAAGCGCTTGCGGCACACTCTGCGGCGAACTTCGGAATCATAGGGGTAAGAGGGGCAAAACCAGAGGCGGTATGATTTTACGATTCTCAGGAGGACGCGAGTCAGATTCATTCTGGGAATGTCGCCGCCCGGAGATCTTGACGGTCTGTCGCACGCCGAGCTGAAG
>Ga0187856_1000870_pt1 | contig 25520 bp, 22 predicted proteins | sample June2016WEW_8_40_FD_132443 | JGI IMG/M metagenome (GOLD analysis project Ga0187856, IMG submission 132443) | Peatland microbial communities from SPRUCE experiment site at the Marcell Experimental Forest, Minnesota, USA - June2016WEW_8_40 | ecosystem: Environmental > Terrestrial > Soil > Wetlands... | reverse complement strand
TGATCAACAAAAAGGCAGGAGAAAAAGGCGAATCAGTTCGGGATAGTTTTGCATTTCGGCGAAAACTTACGTCAGGGTGCTCACCAGCTTGCCACCCCTCTGCCACCAGCATGGCACATCCGCCCTCGTATGTCCCTTTATTTATGCGCAGGTGTATAGCGTCCTCTGAAGCTCCTCCGGCGCGGGTTTGGCGCAACATTTCACGCCGTCTGGAGCGTTAGAGATCTGCTAGCACATCGTGCGCGCGAATGGATTCTATGTAATGTCGGCTGGGGTAACAGAAAAAGAGGACACCTATCCGAATTCTTCCGCCCTATGACAAAAAACCACCCCTGTCGAAATTAATGAGTTGGGGTCATTGTCCCGCGCGAACCAGGGTTTCGTGGTTCGCAGTTTCTTGCTGAGCCCCGTCTGTATTGGGGTGATCGAGAACAGCGAGGCAGCGACAGTGTTCTCCTATAGCGGCGGAGCCGTTGTGGGAACTTCCAATTGCGCTGGCTTCAGGTCTTCGCGATTGAACTTGGACAGACCAGTAGCCGGCGCGGCAAAAACTAACGAATTCGAGAACCTAACCACGTTACCCGTGGGCTGCTGTGTTTGGGTGTCGATCTCTTCTACATGAAATTGCAGCCAACCGATATCGGTCACTTCGCCGGTTACGCCCGAAATCTGCACCCGATCTCCGATTCGTATTCCGCGCCTTCCAACCAGCACGAAGTAACCGACGGTGCAAAGAATAACACTCTGAAGCGCAACCGCAACCCCTGCCGTCAGAAGCCCAAAGAAGGTGGCCAAAGAGGTCAAGTCGGATATAAAAGAAAGTGCGGCGACCAGCACAATCGCGACCCAAATGAAAACGCTCTCAATCACCCTGATAATATGGCGGCGCTCAGCGTCGTGAACATGGCGGTCGGTAACTCTTCGCGCAATGGCGCCTATAATTAGCAGCGCGCCAATGATGATTGCAATACTGCCCAACCGTAAAATTAGATGTTTCCATGTTTTCTCATTTTCTCTGACGATGGCGGCACGCCATCTTTTCAGGTGCGAAATGTACGCAGCAAGCAACACATTCTGCTTGTCCAACGCGACCATCGCCGGAGCAAGTGTCTTGGCCACAGTTGCAAGCGCATCAACTTCTGCCTTTTGCTGTTGCAATAGGTGAACATCGCTCGCCTGAAGATAGTTCTCAGCACCGATTGGGAAACGTTTGTTAACGTAAGCCAGCAATGGACTGCGGAGGTTGTTGGATGATTGCGTCAGCCTGTCGGTCCGGGCGATCTCGTCATCCAGGATGCGGAGTTTTTTTCCAAGCGCCGACACTTCTGCGCTGAGGCCGAGAATGCCGGAATCCCGGGGCTTAGTGAGAAAAGGAATCTCGGAGTCTTGTGCGTGTGATCTCACAGCCGTGGGGCTTGCCACGTCGGGCACGGTTCGTGCGAGATCGTCGATTCTTGATGCCAAATCTCCGGCCTCGCGATCTCCAGAAGCTTGTACAAATTGAACCAGATCCCGGAGGCTGGCCAATCCTGCTTGTAGAATATCCAGGCGACTCTGACTCACACCCAGAGCGGCCTGTAACCTTCGGCGCTCGGCTCCACGCGCGGACAAGAGCTTCTTCTTGATTGTCTCGATTTCCTGGTTTGCTTGCCCGCTCGCCAAGTCGGTATTGTGTTCCAACTGAACAAAATGCGCCAACTCCGGCGAGGATCCGTTTGCGACCCCAGCGTTCTCTCTCTGGTTCCCTGCCTCGGACGTGGCCTCCGCAAGAGACGCCTCAACTCTGGCAAAATCAAACGACAATTGGACAATCTGCGCAGCCATTGGCCGATTATCCTGCAGGAACACGAGGTCAACCGGGTCGGTTGCGAGTTGTCCCTCGATCGCGCGATGGCGATACCAGTCGATTGAGTTGGTCAGAAATTCGAGTACCTGCTGCTTGGATGGAAGGTCGGATGCAGACGGCGAAACTTGGGCGGAGATCCCGGACGTAAGCACTACAATTGCAAGAAAATAACCAGCATCGCGTAGCTTCAATTTTTTCAACAGAGCCTTACATACAGGGCGTGAGCTGATCCACATGGCAGCATCCATACGGTTGACCTCCGAATTAACCGAGCTAAGTAGGCGACAGAGCTGCATCCGGCTTCCGCCTCGTCTCCGCAGTCGACCGTTCTAGTGCGCTGCTTGGGGAATTTGGACAGAAGATAGAAGTTTTTCGATGCTTCGCTCCATTGCCCGGTTCATCTCGGAGACAACGCCAGGTACGCTGTGCTGTTCAACTCTTTCGACTTCATCGACGGCATTGGTCCAGACCGTAGTGCCGGTCTTGAGGTTTGTAATCTGGGCAGACATGGCAACTTCGACTCGAACGCCGCCTCCGTAATCCAATTCCTCGAGCTTCTCCAGACGTCCACTCAGAACGTAGTCAGCGTCGGAATGGCCGTCGTACAGCTTTACACCGGCAAAGGCGCCGCTTGCACGCAGGCGATCAACGACTGCGTTAGTCACGATATCGCGCGGATTCGTCGCCCAGCGATGGTAGTCGTAGAACCCGATCTGCTCCGGAGAGACGCGATATGCGATGGCTCCTTGACGCAGGTACCCTGGCGATGAGAATTCTCGCACAGCCATCAATCTGCGCGCAGTCTCGCTTGCCGGCGGATCTGGTGCCGGTGGCACTTGGAGGGTATAGTACATGGGGTACTTTACCTTTCCTCCCAGGCAGCCGGCGAATGTGAGTGAGATCGCCAGAACTATAAGAACTGCCGTAAACTGTCGCTTCACAACTTCTCTCCCATTACTGTGGGACCTTGCGGTCGGTTGGGGGCTTGATGCGAATCAAGCTCCAGGGTCGCTGCTTCAGCGAGTCCGTCAATTGGTCCAGGTTGTCGGTCGCGACGCGCAGGTTCTCCACGGTGTCGTCAATCTTGTAGTTATTGGCTCGCACGATAGCTTGCATGTTCTCCAGCAGGACGTGCGCTTCCTGCAGGGTCTGCTGCAGTTCGGTAAGGTCTTTGCGGATTGGCTCTCGCAGTTCGGTGACGGTACCATCCACGTTTTTTATGGCGTCATCGGCGTGCTGCGTCACTGCCAGCAGTTGATCTGAAAGGCGATTGATTTTTGGACCTTGGGTAGCAAGCAAACCGTCAATTCGGTTCAATATCAGTTGGACGCGCCGTTGATTGGGCTCGCCAGTCATATTGGTTAGGTTAGCCAGAACACCTCGAGCGTCATGTGTTATGCCGTCGAGCTCGCCTTGCGCCTGTTTGATGAGTGCGTCCGCGCTGTCGGCGACCGTCGCCATCTTGCCCGCGATCTCATCCAGGCTGGCGGCTTCCTGCGAACGGACCGTCGATCCCGGCGGCAGTCGCTTGGCATCGTTGCTGCCGGTGCTGATTGACAATGCAGGGCTGTTCATGATGCTCACGAGACCCAGCTTGGCGACAGACTTTTCGTTTAACGGCGTGCCTTTTGTCACCTTGAATAGAATCTCTATGCGAGTGGGGTCAGTGGGCCAAGGTCTGACGGCCGTAACTTCACCCACATTGATGCCGCCGAACAGGACCTGGGCTCCCGGTTCGAGGCCCCCAGCGTATTGGAGATATGTTTGAAAAGGTGAAGTATCACTCCTGAACTGTGCATGAATCAGGTACGCAACAGTGAACGCCAGAATGGCAAAACACCCCAGAACGAACGCGCCGACTTTGGCTTCCGTAGTCACTGGTCCACCTCCGGCGCCTCGAGATACCGCTGCAAAAAGTCGGTTATGGCGGTTGTTTTTGCAACATTGCTCGGAATGCGCTCAAGAAACTGCTTGACATGGGGATTCTCGCTGTTCTTGATCTCTTCTTTGGTCCCGACGGCCACAAAGGCTCCGTCGTACAGCATTGCCATCCGGTCGGCGATCTTGAATGCACTTGTCAGTTCGTGAGTTACAACAACGATTGTCATCCGGTAAACCTGTTTCAGGAGCAGAATCAGTTCGTCTAATTCCGCCGCCACAACCGGATCAAGTCCGGCAGAAGGTTCGTCGAACACGATAATTTCCGGGTCAAGCGCGAGTGCGCGAGCCACTGCGCCACGCTTTTTCATACCCCCGGAGAGCTCCTGCGGGTGCAATTTGCCGAATTCGGACAAACCGACCGCAGTCAGCAACATTTGCACTACCAAGTCAATGATTGGCGGTGCTAGCTCTGTGTGTTCACGTAAGTTGAGGGCGACATTGTCTTCGAGGGTGAGTGAGTTAAACAGAGCCCCGCTTTGAAAGGTGACTCCAATGGATCGGCGGACATGTTTGAGCTCTGATTGCGAGCAGCGAGCAATATCAGTCCCTTTAATCATAATAGTTCCCGATCGAGACCTTTCGAGGCCGATGATTTGCCGTAACAGTGTGCTTTTTCCTGAACCACTGCCACCCAGCAGGACCATGGTTTCACCCTGCTCAATATCCAAGTTCAGGCCGTGCAAAATGCGCCGTCCGTCGTATTCGACCACTAAGTCGCGAATAGAGATGATTGCCATCAAGGTTTTCCTATAAAGAAATAGAAAATGGCAGTGAAAACGGCATCGGCAATAATGACGAGAAAGGTTGACTTAACTACCGCAGCCGTTGTGGAGCGTCCGACTGCGTCCGGACCTCCGCGAACACGGAATCCTTCGAGACATCCCACTTGGGCAATGATGGTAGCAAATACAATGCTCTTAATCATTCCGCTGATGACATCACGCAGCGCAATCGAGGTCAGCACGTACCGGAGATAAAGCAGAAAGCCGAGATGCGTGCTGAAAAACATGAAAATTCCGCCAGCTACAATGCCGCATACACCGCAGACGATGCTGAGACAGGGAACGGCAACCAGTGCGGCCACATACTTGGGTGTTAATACGAACTCAAGGGGACTGAAAGCCATGACCCGAAGCGCGGCAATTTCCTCGGTGACCTCCATTGTTCCGACCTCTGCAGCGAACGCCGATCCCGATCGTCCGCTGACAGCGATGGCGGTAAGAAGCGGACCGAGTTCGCGCGTGAAGCCAACGGCTATCAGATCGATGACGTAATGAAGGGCGCCAAACCGGCGCAACTCAGATGCCCCTTGCATTGCGAGAATAAAGCCAGAGGCAAGTGCCATCAGAGCGACCATAGGGAGGGCATTAACGCCGATCTGAAGCATCTGGTCTACAGAGGCCTTCCACCTATAACGGTTACCCAGGAACGGCAACGCTTTTGTTATGGAGCGCAGCGTACCCCACAACTGGATGTTGAGACTCCCGAAGTAATCGAGCTGTTCGAGGGTTTTCCTGCCGACTCGTTCGAGGTGAGTTGCCATCACAATGCCTTCGAGGTTAAGGAACCAGTTGTGTGGAAGCTTCTTTCAAATAAAGACAGTACGCCTGTGACTTCAAACAGATTCTTCAGCCGGCCTTGCACTCCCGTGAGCCGGAGAGCAACGCTGTGATTTCGTGCCACCTTCAGCGCTTCGATCAGAGTTGCAATACCGGAGCAATCAACATAGGGACTTTTGGACAAGTCAACGATCACAGAGGGCGTTGCTTCCGACCGCAATACAGCCAGCAGTCGGTTGCGCAACATCGGCGAGGAATCCACGCTGACCCGCCCCGACAAGGACAGAACAGTGCCGTCGTTACCCTGCGTTACCGTGATTTGTAGCTCACTGCCGTTCATTATTTTTAACAAAACGCATAAGCCGTTGCCACGAACTGCACTGGACCGCATCCGAATTGGCTCAACTCCCGGACAGCATAGTTGGTTACAGGGAGAGATTTCCGACCGTAAGCTCGTTCAACCGCTGCGACAAATATGGTATGCAGGCGATGTGCCAACCGGGAGCTGTGACAAAGTGCTAGAAAACACGGGTCTTGGAAAGTGGTCCAAATATGCAGCCGCGCCCAAAGGGGGCCGTGCCCGAATGCGGGCAGTTGGGCAGTGGCGGAATGTGGGCATTTGCCTGCGCGGTGGGCAGCGACGCTGATGCCGCTAAGTGGTTAAAGCCGCGATATTATTCGGGGCATTTTTTGAGATCTAGGCGTTTGGCACGCAGCATGCACAAAGACTTACGGACGCCGGTGATTACTGGCACCCTGGCGCACAATGTAGCCGAGGTGATGAAATCGCCGCGCTTAGAGTCCCTGCTGCAAACGTTGGACTCCAAACGACTCGGGGCTGACAGCTTTCCAGTCGGTAGTTCGGAGCGAGCTGACGGGACGATGCGCAGGATCACAATATCGAGCAGTTCTGGCTGCGGCATAGAGATGAAACGTCGGCTTGCGTGAGGCTCTATGGGATGAAGGTGCTAAAGATCGAACACCGGGATTGCGCCGTCCGCCACGTCTATGACTGCGGCACGTCGATCGTTACCCGGAAGACGTGCTTCGCAGCACGTACGCAGGTTCAGAGTGATTGATGAAAATCCTTGTTATCAATTCGGGTTCGAGCAGCGTAAAAGCGTCTGTTTATGAAATCGGTCGGAGTCTGCCTGACAATGCGCCGCCGGCGATGTGGGAGGCCCGGATCGAGTGGCTGGACAAACACGCCGAACTGGTGGTGAAGAATTCCAGCGGCGCCGTTCACAAGGACCAGATTACGGTGGCCTCGCGTGAACAAGCCGGACGGGATCTGCTCAGCACCCTATGGACCGGGAAGGCAAGGATTGTCAGCTCGGCCGCCGAAATCGATGCGGTAGGACATCGTGTCGTTCACGGAGGCCCACATTTCGCGGTACCTGTCGTGCTTACCCCTGAAGTGCGCTCAACCATTGCCAGCCTGTCAGCTTTCGCTCCACTGCACATCACTGCCGAAATGGCAGGCATGAAGATCGTGGACGATCTCCTCGGTTCCGTTCCGCAGATAGCTGTTTTCGACACTGGTTTTCATCGCCGGATGCCGTTAGCGGCAGCAGTTTACCCTGGTCCGTATAAATGGTTTGAGAATGGAATTCGACGCTACGGGTTCCACGGCATCAACCACCAGTACTGCACCGGACGCGCTGCGCAACTGCTGCGGAAAGAGAAGAACGCTATCAAGCTCGTCATCTGCCATCTGGGCAACGGGTGTTCGTTGGCTGCAGTTGAAAGAGGCCGCAGCGTCGACACCACGATGGGGTTTACGCCACTTGATGGCTTGATGATGGGCACGCGATCTGGCGCGATAGATCCTGGAATTCTGATTTTCCTCGTGAGCCAGGGTCAGATGAATGCCCACGACATCGACACCGTGTTGAACCGTGAGTCGGGGTTATTGGGTGTTTCAGGAGTTTCCAGCGACATGCGAGATGTTCTCGCCGCCATGGAGGGTGGAAACGAACGAGCGAACCTGGCGTTCGACATCTATGTCCACCGTGTTCGCGCGGCCATTGGAAGCATGGCGGCTGTGCTTGGTGGGACCGACGCGGTGGTATTTACGGCAGGCATTGGCGAAAACTCGCCTAAAGTCCGAAGGGCGGCTTGCAGTGGGCTGGAGTTCCTTGGAATCAAGCTCGACGAGGAAAGGAATACACATCCCATCCCCGATGCCGATATCGCCGCACCCGAGTCGCGAGTTCGTGTGCTGGTGATCCGGGCGGAAGAGGATTGGGCCATTGCAGAAGAATGCTGGAAGCTCACGCAGGCTACCGGAAAAGCGTGTGCAGCCGACTGAGTGACTAAACCATACGGCGCTGAAAACTGTCACCCTCTTGTCACTGGCGTCTGGTTGCATGGGTAGCAGACATTTTCTGCTGAACTGCGTCAGTCTAAGTGCGCTGAACTATGAACGCAGCCTCTCCAGGCCCGTGATCCGGCTTAGCGATGACGATCACCACGTGGCCGCGTGAGAACAGTTCTCGAATATCGCAAGTTCCGAAATGAGGTCTTTATGAGCAAAAATACTTCCCTGAGTACTAAAACAAAAGTCGTTGCCATTAAACCAGCCGCAAGCGATGTTCCCGAAGTTCTCAAGCAATATGGGTGTGGGCCAGTCCCGATTTTGGGAAGCGAAGAGGCTTACTATGACCGGCATCTGGTCTGTGACAGGATCATTGACCCAAACGTAGCCACAGTTCGTGAGCGCTTCGAAGCGTTGGCGAGTTCGGTGCGCGATATCCTGGCGCAACGCTGGGTGTTGACGAAGAAGACATACGAGCAAAAGAACCCGAAGCGCATTTACTACCTGTCGCTGGAGTTTCTTCTCGGCCGTTCGCTGGCCAACAATATTACCAACCTGATGCTCGATCCCCTGGTGATGCCAGCCCTTGAACATAGGGGCATTGACTGGCTGGAACTCGTCGAGCAGGAACCAGACGCTGGACTTGGAAATGGCGGTTTGGGGCGTCTGGCCGCGTGCTTCCTCGACTCAATGGCGACCATGCAACTGCCCGCAACCGGTTATGGCCTGCGTTACGAATATGGAATGTTCAGGCAATCGATCGTCGATGGCTGGCAGCAGGAGAACGCTGACAACTGGCTCCGCGAGGGAGATCCCTGGGAGGTTGCCCACCCGCATGAGAAGGTCGAAGTCAAAGTGAACTGCTCTTTCAAACTGGAAGCAGGCAATTTTCAGCTTGTTCCCGGCCGGCCATCCACACTGTTCGGCATACCTTTCGATCGGCCCGTCGTGGGCTATGGTGGAAAGACAATCAATACGCTCCGTCTATGGGCAGCGGCGGCACCGGACTTGTTTGATTTCCAGGAGTTTGGCACCGGAAATTTCGTAGGCGCATTAGGCGATAGGCTGGGAGCGGAATCTCTCACCAGAGTTCTCTATCCGGACGACCACACGGAGGCAGGACAAGGGCTGCGGTTCTTGCAGGAACATTTCCTGGTTGCCTGCTCGCTTGCCGACTTGATCCGCCGCTTCCGGCGCCACAACAACGATTGGGACACGCTTCCCGAAAAGGTTGCCATCCAGATGAATGACACGCATCCCTCCCTGGCGGTGGTAGAGCTGATGCGAATTCTGCTGGACGACGCAAATCTGGGATGGGACAAAGCATGGGATCTGACTAGAAACACGTTGGCATATACCAATCACACGCTGCTGCCGGAGGCGCTCGAGAAGTGGCCGGCTGACTGGTTCAAGATCCTTCTTCCGCGATACCTGGAGATCATCTACGAGATCAACCGGCGACTGCTCAATGACGTCCGGACACGGTTTCCGCGAGATGAGGGACGCGTTGAAAGAGTAAGCCTTATTGAAGAAGGCGCGCAGCCCAAGATCCGCATGGCCAATCTCGCGATCGTGGGCTCGCACAGCACGAACGGTGTAGCCGCTATTCACTCGAAGTTGCTGAGGACGACGACGGTCAAGGACCTGGCCGAGATGTTTCCGGAGCGATTCAACAACAAGACAAATGGTGTTACGCCGCGACGCTGGCTGCTCGAAGCCAATCCGTCGCTGGCGCAGGCAATCACGGATGCGATAGGGACAGGCTGGACAACTGACCTAAGTCAATTGAGTAAGTTAAAACCATTGGCGGACGACCGAGGATTTCAGAGTTCGTTCTTCAAGGCAAAGCGACGCGCAAAAGTAAGTTTTGCCGATTGGCTGAAATCGACCTCGGGCCAAATCGTCGATCCGGATACGATCTTCGATACTCAAATCAAACGAATTCACGAGTATAAGAGGCAGTTGCTGAACGCACTGAGAATCGTCATCGCTTATAACCGGCTGCGGAAAAATCCAACCATGGAGATGGTGCCGCGCACATTCTTCTTCGCCGGTAAAGCAGCACCAGCGTACCGGCTGGCAAAGTTGATCATCAAATTCATCAACAACGTGGGATCGCTCATAGATGCGGATCCAGCTGCCCGAGGGCGGCTGAAAGTGCTGTTTCTACCCGAGTACAACGTTTCCCTCGCAGAACGGCTGATACCGGCCAGCGACGTCTCGAACCAGATTTCAACTGCGGGTTATGAAGCCAGCGGAACGAGCAATATGAAATTCATGATGAACGGGGCGCTGACAGTTGGAACACGTGATGGCGCAACTATCGAAATGGCCGAGGAGGCGGGAGAGGAGAATCTCTTTCTATTCGGCCTGACGGTCGAACAGGTGGCGAATAGCCGCGGGTGGTACAACCCGCACTGGCATTACGAAAACGAGTCTGAAATACGAGCGGCTCTCGATCTCATCTTCTCCGAGCATTTCAGCCGCAATGAGCCAGGAGTGTTTGAACCATTACGCGACATCCTTCTTACAAGTGGCGATCACTACATGCACCTGGCAGACCTCACGTCTTACTGCAACGCGCAGGAAAATCTCGGCCATTTGTACGCCGATCCCGCCGGATGGGCGCGAAAAGCGATCCTGAATATCGCGAGTTCGGGGAAATTTTCGAGTGACCGCACTATTGCTGAATACGCTGCCGAAATTTGGAAGGTGAATCCATGCCCAGTTCTCTAAAAGCGCACACAAGTACGGCTGCACAGGGCAAGCAGAACATATCTGCGCGGGCAGGCAAGCCTGCGCCTAAGGAATTGCTGGTGGACGTGAGCCGCCTGGAGAAGGAGTACTTTGAGCGCAAACCCGATATGGCCGATTCCGGGCAAGCGGTGAAGTTCGGCACCAGCGGACACCGCGGCTCATCATTGCAGGGCACGTTTACGGAAGCGCATGTCCAGGCAATTACGCAAGCGATTTGCGAGTACAGACGGTCCCAAGGAACCGACGGACCGCTCTACATGGGAAGGGACACACATGCGCTGTCCGGGCCGGCGCAGCGTACCGCACTCGAGGTCTTGGCGGCAAATGATGTACAAACTGTAATCCAGGAAAAGGACGGTGTCACTCCGACGCCGGTAATTTCGAGGGCCATCCTGGTTTACAACCGCTGGCGTAACGAACACCTCGCCGATGGAATCGTCATTACGTCCTCGCATAATCCGCCGGAGGACGGAGGCTTTAAGTACAACTCAACGCATGGGGGTCCCGCCGACACGCACGTCACAAAGTGGATTGAAGATCGAGCAAATGAACTGCTGAGGGCGCGAAATGTAGGAGTCAAGCGCGTCCCGTTCAGCCGGGCAATCCAGGCATCCTCCATCCATCAGCAGGATTTGGTCCTGCCCTACGTCCGCGATCTTGAGAATGTCGTAGACATGAAATTGATTGGCGACGCCCACCTGAAACTCGGAGTTGATCCATTGGGCGGAGCCGCGAGGCCGTATTGGGAGCCGATCAATTCTATCTATGGGCTCGACATTGCGGTGGTCAACCCGACGATCGATCCGACATTTTCATTTATGGCGGTTGACCATGACGGAAAAATTCGCATGGATTGTTCCAGCCCATACGCAATGGCGCGTCTGATCGGCTTGAAGGATCAGTTTCAGGTTGCTTTTGCCAATGACCCCGACTCGGATCGCCACGGAATTGTGACTCCAGCGGGGTTGATTAATCCCAACCACTATCTGGCGGTCGCAATCCGGTATTTACTCACGCATCGACCCCAATGGAAAGTCGAAGCGGCCGTTGGAAGAACAGTCGTAAGCAGCACGATGATCGACAAGGTCGCTCACGAGCTTGGCCGCGAATTGCGCGAAGTTCCTGTCGGCTTTAAGTGGTTTGTGCCTGGCCTAGTTGGAGGATCGTACTGCTTCGGTGGCGAAGAGAGCGCCGGCGCAAGTTTCCTGCGCCACAACGGCACTGTATGGACGACCGACAAAGACGGGATGATCATGGACCTCCTCGCCGCTGAGATTCTTGCTCGCACCGGCAAAGACCCCGGGGAGCACTACCGCGAGTTGAGCGCTGAGTTCGGCACGCCCTACTACAAGCGCATTGACGCCGAAGCAACACCGGCACAGAAAGCCATCTTGGCGAAGCTTTCTCCCGGCGCGGTCCGTGAGTCCGAGCTGGCCGGCGAACCAATTATTTCGAAGCTGACTAAAGCTCCGGGAAACAACGCTCCGATCGGCGGATTGAAAGTTGTTGCCGCAAGCGGCTGGTTCGCAGCCCGGCCTTCCGGCACCGAAAACATCAACAAGATCTATGCCGAAAGCTTCAAGAGCGAGACGCACTTGAACGCAATTGTTAGCGAAGCCCAACAGATGGTCAATAACGCACTCAATTCCTCTGCAGGGATCGAAAGGACAAAGTAAATGGCAGCACGCGCGGAGACAATCGCCGGCAGTAACCGAGTCATACAGAGTTCATGGAAGCGCCTCAGCACGCACTGCAAGGAGATCCGCAATCTACACCTGCTGCAGTTGTTTTGCGGATGATCCAGAGCGTGGTATGCGTCTGACGGCGCAGGCAGCAGGTATTTATCTCGACTACTCGAAGAACCGTATCACCGACGTAACGCTGCAGCTGCTAATTCGTCTGGCGGAGAGATCCGGTTTGCGGCAGCGAATTGACGCGATGTTTCGCGGCGAGAAGATCAACGTCACTGAAAATCGAGCGGTCCTGCACATGGCCCTTCGCGCCCCGCGGGATACGTCGGTTTTCGTCGATGGCGAGAACGTGGTGCCCAAGGTACATGCGGTGCTCGATCGCATGGCGACATTCGTGGACCGGGTGCGCAACGGCGATTGGAAGGGCCACACGGGAAAAAGAATTCGGAACGTAATCAACATCGGCATCGGCGGCTCAGACCTGGGGCCGGTCATGGCTTACGAGGCGCTGAAGCACTATACGGAGCGATCGATGACATTTCGGTTCGTTTCCAACGTCGATGCTACCGATTTCGTTGAAGCCGTGCAGGATCTGGATCCGTCGGAGACGCTGTTCATTGTGTCTTCAAAGACGTTCACCACGATTGAGACGATGACGAACGCTCACACGGCGCGCGCCTGGTCTGTCGCAGGGTTTGGAGGTGACGAAAAATCAATCGCCAAACACTTTGTAGCTGTTTCGACCAACGCGAACGAGGTCGCGAAGTTCGGCATCGACGCCAGCAACATGTTCGAGTTCTGGGACTGGGTCGGCGGACGATACTCGATGTCGTCGGCCATTGGACTTTCGACGATGGTTGCCATCGGTCCTAAGAACTTCTATTCGATGCTGCGTGGTTTCCATGAAATGGACGAACACTTTCGAACCGCGCCATTTGAGCGCAACCTGCCCGTCCTGATGGGGTTGCTGGCGGTCTGGTACAACGATTTTTTCGGAGCGGAAACGGTTGCTGTGTTGCCATACGAGCAATACCTGAAGCGCTTCCCCGCTTACCTGCAACAGCTCACCATGGAAAGTAATGGCAAGCATGTAACGCTGGACGGCAGGGTGATTTCTCATCCGACTGGACCTGTCTATTGGGGCGAGCCGGGCACCAATGGTCAACACTCGTTCTACCAACTAATTCATCAAGGGACGAGGTTGATCCCCTGTGACTTCATCGCATTCCTCCAGCCTCTGAATTCGCTCGGCCGGCATCATGACCTGCTGATCGCCAACGTCCTTGCCCAAACGGAAGCCCTTGCATTCGGCAAGACTCGTGAACAGGTCGAGGCTGAGGGTACGCCAGAGTGGCTTGTTCCTCACCGGATGTTCGAGGGCAACCGACCGTCCAACACCATCCTAGCCGATCGACTGACCCCGGAAACATTAGGTAAGTTGGTGGCCTTGTACGAACATTCCGTTTTTACCCAGGGTGTTATCTGGAATATCGATTCGTTCGATCAATGGGGAGTCGAACTGGGCAAGGTGCTCGCGCAGAGAATCATTTCCGAGCTAGAGAGCAAGGAAGAACCAAAGGTGTCGCACGACAGCTCAACCAACGCTCTGATCAGGTATTACCGGACGTGCAAGGAGAAGGCATGAAAACGCGTGGCTTTGAGTCTCCGTCCGGATGAGACTGGGCGAGTCACGCCGCCGGGAGGCTGGCAGGACCCGCTTGCTCACAACCGTGCAGCTGTTACTGGCAAGGCTGCTTGAGGTTGTCGGCCTGCTATGAAGTGGAAAGCTCCGCTTAAGATTGAAGTCTTCGACAGTGAGGAAACGACTGCCCGAGCTGCTGCGAAATTCATTGCCGCAGAAGCGAAGGCGGCTGTATCCTCCCGAGGCCGTTTTGTGCTGGCAGTGAGCGGCGGACACACTCCCTGAATTTTACCGTTATGATTTACCCCGATGCTGTGCATGCCGGCACACCGTGCACCTTCGATGCCGGCAACTGCGTCTTCCACCACGATGCATCTTTGCGGTGGGACGCCGACACGAGAAGCGGCCAATAGGTAAACTTCAGGATCCGGCTTACCCTGATTCACATCTTCGGCTGAGACGATCCCCTGGAAAAAATGTGCGGCTCTCAAGGCCTCCAACACCGCGTCAATGTTTGCTCGCGGCGCTGCTGACGCGATGGCTTGTTGCCACCCCTGCTCGTGAAGCCGGGTTCAACCAGGTTGCAACTCCCGGTTCGGGTGAAATTCCATTGTGACGCACAAGATCACGGTAGAGCTCCTCTTTTGCATCCGCAATGCGCTGAATGGCTTCGGGAGTCGCCGCCACCCCAAGCCACTTCGCAATAATCGTATCGTCGCGCAGTCCGAAGGTATCAAGAAACTGGTCGCGAGTAAGTGCGATGCCCTCGTTCTCCATCGCGGTCCGCCAGGATCTCCAGTGTAGTCTTCGGAATTGATCAGCGTCCCGTCCATATCCCATAGCATTACTGCGGGGCGCGCGGAGCTAGCCGACTTTCTCGCCCACTTGGGAGAGAGCGTAGTCTTGCAGGTGGCGGGCATCGCTATTGAATTTGCGAATGCCCTCGGCCAGCTTCTCAGTCGCCATTGCGTCCTCGTTGTGCATCCACCGGAACGCCTTTTCGTCGAGGTGGAGACGTTCTTCGTTGCCGCGCGCCTTGAGCGGATCGAGTTTGCGGTCCAGAGTGCCGTGGGTTTGCTCCAGCTGATCAAGGAGCTCCGGACTAATGGTGAGCAAATCGCATCCCGCCAAGCGGATGATCTGGTTCACGTTTCGGAAGCTTGCCCCCATTACTTGCGTTTCGTAGCCGTATTTTTTGTAGTAGTTGTAGATGCGGGTGACAGATGCAACTCCGGGGTCCTGCTCGGGCGCGATCTCAGCGCCGCCGCGCTCTTTCTTGTACCAGTCATAAATCCGGCCCACGAAAGGAGAAATCAATGTCACGCCAGCTTCAGCACAGGCGACAGCTTGCGCGAAGCTGAACAGCAGCGTGAGATTGCAGTGAATGCCTTCCTTTTCCAGAATCTCGGCTGCCCGGATGCCCTCCCATGTGCTGGCGATTTTGATGAGGATGCGTTCGCGACCCATACCCTTGTTTTCATATAGGCTTAGTACTTTGCGCGCTTTGGCAACCGTTCCGGCAGTGTCAAAACTCAAACTGGCTGCTACCTCGGTCGAGACACGGCCGGGGACCACCTTCAGAATCTCGCACCCAAACAGCACAAACAGCCGGTCCATAAAGTCCTCGGCCATCTGATGATGCTGTCCACCACGTTCGACGGCCTGCTCCGTGGCTTCTTCGACCAGATGGTGGTATGCCGGCATCTGGGCTGCGTGATATAGAAGGGATGGATTGGTCGTGGCGTCCTGCGGCCGGTGACGAGAGATTGCTTCAATATCGCCGGTGTCCGCTACAACTGTCGTATATTTCTTCAGAGATTCAAACAAAGTCATGATTCGCTCCTGTAAATCTGGTAGCTGCGGCAGATCAGTTGTGATCGCCGACACTCGCCGTCCTGCTTTCTTCGAGCTTGAGCACCTTGGCTAGGCGACGGCGGTGGCGGTCTGCGTCGCTAAACTTTGCATTGAGGAAGCTCCTCGTACAATCCCACGCGACTGCCATGCCGGTTGTGCGGCCTCCAAGGCAAAGGATGTTTACGTTGTCGTCCTCCACGCCTTGCCGGGCCGAGTAATCGTCATGGCAGAGTGCCGCGCGTGCTCCAATCACCTTGTTTGCTGCAACGCAGGCGCCGACGCCACTGCCGCAAATGAGAATACCGCGCTCGATGTCTCCTTGCGCCACTGCTCGAGCCAGCGGAATAGCAAAATCGGGATAGTCATCGGCGGCGTCGCACACATGGTTGCCAAAATCCACGACTTTATGGCCGTCCGCGCCGAGCAGCTTGGATATCTCGCTCTTCATTTCGAACCCGCCGTGGTCCGCGCCAATTCCCACCATCATTTCCTGCCTCCATGCCGCGCGATCTGGTTTTTTGCTGCCGCTACGATGTGTTCGGGGCTGAACCCGAACTTCTTTAACAGTTGCTTCATCGGCGCCGAGGCACCGAAAGTTTCTATACAGACGTTCTGTCCGTCAGTGCCGGTGTATTTGCACCAGCCGAAATCAGCGGACTCTTCCACCGACACTCGCGCTTTCACTTGGGGAGGCAAGACCGAGTCCCGGTATTCTTTGTACTGGTCGTCAAACAACTCCCAGGAAGGTATGCTGACAACCCGTGCCCTGATTCCGTCCTTGATAAGCTGCTCGTACGCCTCCAGGCAGAGGACAACTTCGCTGCCGGTGCCGATCAGAAGCACTTCAGGATTGCCAGCGGGAGCGTCGGCCAGGATGTAAGCACCGCGTGCCAGACCGGACGCCGCCGCGTACTTCGTTCTATCGATCGTCGGAACTGCCTGGCGGGTGAGCACGAGCACGGCAGGCCCGTGGTTTAATTGAAGAATAACTTTCCAGGCTTCTGTCACTTCATTCGCATCCGCAGGCCGAATCACGATCAGTCCTGGCATGGAGCGCAGGTTAGCAAGCTGTTCAATCGGCTGGTGGGTTGGACCGTCCTCGCCAACGCCAATCGAATCGTGACTGAAGACGTAAATGACCGGAAGCTCCATCAGCGCACTTAAGCGCAGCGCGCCCCGCATGTAATCGACAAAGATGAAAAAGCCGGAGCCAAAGGGCCTGACCTTCACCAGGCTCATTCCATTCAGGATTGCGCCCATCGCGTGCTCGCGGATGCCAAAGTGAAAGTTGCGACCGGAATTATTTTCGGCCGAGAAATCTCCCGCGCCCTCAAACACAAGGCGAGTTTTGGTGGAAGGAGCAAGGTCAGCCGATCCCCCGATTAACCAAGGCACGTTCTTCGCAACAGCGTTGAGTACCTTCGCTGAAGATTCGCGAGTTGCGAGTCCTTTCGGATCAGCTGGGAACACCGGCAGATCGCGGTCCCACCCTTCGGGAAGCTGACGGTGTTGCATGCGGAACAGCTCTTTCGCGAGTTCCGGATATTGTTTGCGATATTCGCTGATTCGGGAGAACCAGGCATCGCGAAGTTCTTTTCCACGCTTGCCGATACCTTGGCGGAAGTGCTCATATACGCCCTCAGGAATGTAGAACTTCCTGTCCTCCGGCCATCCGTAATTGCGCTTGGCGAGGCGAATCTCTTCCTCCCCAAGAGGTTCACCATGTGCCCCGCTCGTATCTTGCTTGTGAGGGGCTCCGTATCCTATATGGCTGTCGACAATGATTAGAGTTGGACGATCTTTCGTGTTCTGAAAGGTGCCGAACGCCCTGGCCAACATATCTTGGTCATTGGCATCGCCGACCCGAGTAACATTCCAGCCATATCCAATGAAGCGTGTGGCGACGTCTTCCGTAAACGCCAGAGCAGTGTTGCCCTCGATGGTGATGTGGTTGTTATCGTAAATCCAGCAGAGATTCGGCAGTTTCAGGTGTCCCGCAAGGGATGCCGCCTCGGCAGAGATGCCTTCCATCATGTCTCCATCGCCGCAGAGTGCATAGACATTGAAATCGAACAGATCTTCAAAACCGGGCTGGTTGTAACGTGCCGCCAACCACCGTCCGGCTATAGCCATGCCGACGCTGGTTGCAACACCTTGGCCCAGCGGCCCTGTGGTGGTCTCTACGCCGGACGTCCAACGGTACTCGGGATGCCCGGGACAGCGGCTATTCAATTGCCGGAATGCCTTGATGGACTCAAGAGATACCGAAGGCTCGCCGAGCGCATCGTAATCCTTGCTGACACTTTTCACTTCCGTTAGATGGAGGAGCGAATAGAGAAGCATGGATGCGTGGCCGATCGACAGGACAAAGCGGTCCCTGTTCGGCCAAACTGGATCCTGGGGATCGAAACGCAGGAACTTTTGCCATAGGCAATAGGCTACCGGCGCCATAGCCATCGGGGTTCCAGGATGCCCCGAATTAGCTGCTTGCACGGCATCCATGGATAGTGTGCGGATAGTGTTGATGCACTTAAGGTCGATGTTTCCCGCCGCCGGGGGCGCGGAAACTGCTGCTACGCTCATTTCGTAATCCTTTCTTGCTGATACCGATTTCAATCGTGAGCGGGGCAGCTCGACCCATGTGGATCGGAGCCGCCGCCCACTGCTCACGGAGACCACGCTGCTCAATCGGGCTAACTACGCTTAAGCTGTGGCCATCTCCATCCCGAAATGTCAGGCCGATCGATGCCGTGTTCGTAGGCATACGCGCGGCAAGAGATCTGCTCATTGCGGAATTTCTCCTTGGCGTGACCGCCAATATTCTGCAGCTTCGGAATACGATCAATGGCGTCAATTGCCAGGCTGAAACGGTCCGTTTCATTATTCATGGCCAACTCCATTGGCGTGTTGATGTTGCCTCGCTCCTTGTAACCGCGCACGTGCAGGGAGTTGTTGGTGCGGGCGTAGGTCAACCGGTGGATCAACCACGGATAGCCGTGGAAATTGAAAATGATCGGCTTGTCTTTCGTGAACAACGAATCGTAGTCGGCATCGGTTAAACCGTGTGGGTGCTCCTTGCTCGGTTGGAGCTTGAAAAGGTCTACCACGTTGATGAACCGGATTTTCAGATCCGGGAACTCCTGCCGTAGCAGCACAGTTGCGGCCAGCGCCTCCTGTGTGGGAATGTCGCCGGCAGACGCCATCACAAGATCGGGTTCGTCGTTCTGGTCATTGCTTGCCCAGTCCCAGATCCCGATACCCTTGGTGCAGTGGGTAATCGCAGAGTCCATATCGAGATACTGGAGATGGAGCTGCTTGTCGGAAACGATTACGTTAATGTAGTTCTCGCTGGTGAGGCAGTGATTCGCCACTGATAGCAGGCAGTTGGCATCGGGGGGAAGGTAGATTCTAGTGACGGCCGCACTCTTGTTCAGGACGACATCAAGAAATCCGGGATCCTGGTGGGTGAAGCCATTGTGATCTTGGCGCCAGACCGTTGAAGTGATGAGCAGGTTCAAGGAGGCTATCTTTCGGCGCCATGATAACTGGTTGCAGATTGACAACCACTTGGCATGCTGGTTGAACATCGAGTCGATAACGTGAACAAATGCTTCATACGAAGAGAAGAAACCATTTCGCCCAGTCAGCAAATAACCTTCGAGCATCCCCTCCATGGTGTGCTCACTCAGCATCTCGATCACGCGCCCGTCCGGGGCGAGTTCGCCGCCGTCCCGGTCCTCCGGCAAGTATTCGGCGATCCAGAACTTCTTCGAAGCCTGGTACACGGCCTGCAACTTGTTCGACGTTGTTTCATCGGGACCGAACACGCGGAAGTTCTTCATGTTCGATTTCATAATGTCTCGCAGGAAGTTCCCTAGCGGCGGCACATTTTCCGCATCCGTGGTTCCTGGCTGATCGACTTTGAGTGCGTAATCACGAAAATCAGGCATGCACAGCGACTTCTTGATCACGCCGCCGTTGGAGTGGGGATTGGCGCTCATGCGGCGCGCTCCCTTCGGCGCAAGCTCTTTAAGCTCAGATATTAGCTTGCCGTCCGGGTCAAAAAGTTCCTCGGGCTTCTGATCGTGCATCCACTTCTCGAGCATGCGAAGCTGCTCCGGGTTCTTCTTGACTTCTGCCAACGGCACCTGATGGGCGCGCCAAAACCCCTCGAGATAGTGACCGCTCACTTCCCGGGGTGCACCCCAGCCCTTGGGCGAACGGAGCACGATCATGGGCCACCGCGGCCGCGTCGCCACGCCTGTGCGGCGGCATTGCTGCTGTTGCTCTCGAATTTCCCTGACACAATGTTCCACTGTCACCGCCATTGCCTGATGCATGGTTTCAGGATCGGAACCCTCCACGAAGTAGGGCGTCCAGCCGTAGCCTCTCATCAGATCATTCAGTTCTTCGTGGCTGATCCTGGCGAGCAGTGTTGGGTTATTGATCTTGTATCCGTTCAAATGGAGGATTGGCAGAACGGCGCCATCACGGACCGGGTTTAGAAACTTGCTGATGTGCCATGACGTTGCCAGTGGGCCTGTTTCCGATTCGCCATCTCCGACCACCGCGGCGACAATCAAATCAGGGTTGTCAAAGGCCGCCCCGCATGCGTGGGAGAGCACGTACCCGAGCTCACCCCCTTCATGGATGGAGCCAGGCGTCTCCGGCGTGCAGTGGCTTCCGATGCCCCCAGGAAACGAGAATTGTTTGAAGAATTCGCGCATCCCGCGCTCGTTCTCGCTCTTGTCGGGATAGATCTCGGAGTAAGTCCCCTCCAAGTAGCCTGGCCCAAGGACACCGGGAGCGCCGTGACCGGGCCCAGCCATGAAGATCATGTCCTGGTCGTATTTGTTGATAATTCGGTTCAGATGAATATATGTGAATGCCAATCCGGGGCTGGAGCCCCAGTGCCCCAGCAGGCGGCTCTTAATGTGCTCGGGCTTGAGAGGTTCCTTTAGCAGAGGGTTGTTTTGAAGGTAAATCATCCCCAGCGCCAGGTAGTTACAGGCTCGCCAGTAGGCGGTGGTCTTCCTGAGTTCCTCTGGCGTTAGTGGCGAACCTTGAATGGTAGATCTCGCTTTCCCATAAGCACTGAGTGCGGAGGTCGCTGGTTCGATTGCTTCTACAACAGGTGTCATTTTTTAAGCTCCTTGTATCTATCGGCAACGGAGTGGCAAAACCACTAACTAGAGTGCAATGCTTCATCCATTCGTAAATCGTTGAAAGCGGATTATGAACTTTCCAGATTGTCTTACTCACAAGCAAGTGACGACTGGTTGGCAGGGCCGCGTTGCAGAATTCACAAACCCGCCGGGCCAAACACGTCAGTCTGCTTTCTGGTTTGCTTGCGCCCCGCAACGCCGAGCTCGTGCGAACGATACATGCAAAATCACAATTGGTTGACGGTACGCTGAGTTCTCCGCTCGCCGGAACGTCAGACGCCATCTCCAACGTGCGAAAGACTCCGAGAATGCGCCCTGTTGGGAACCGCTCAAAGCACGGCAGCCTGCAACTCGCGCGCATGAACCGCGCCAGCGGTTAGTTCAGCCAACCATTCTCTCGCCCGACTCCAATCTGAACTCCTGTGTTCCATTTGGGTCCGTGACGGCGTAAACGACTTCGAACTGGCCGCCTTGGACTCGGTGCAAAATTCTTTTCTCAGGGATTAAAGGATTCGGATTTCGCCAGACAATTGCGAGTGCTATACCGAACTCCTGTTCACACTCACTGCCGCGTGTCGGGGTCTGCCCATTGATCGTCGATGACATCACAACACCTCATCGAACTCGCGTTCAGTTCGAAACTCTTTAGGAGATATTGCAGGCGATGTGCCAAACGGGACCTGTGACAAAACGCTAGAAAACACAGGTCTTTGGCAAAGTGATGCAGCAGATCAGCCCAGCCCAAGCGCGGAAGTGCCGGAATGCGGGCAGTTGGGCAGTGCCGCGAGGTGAGCACGACACGCCACCGCTCCGGCCAGAAGTGGGTTGGAGAAAGCAGAAGATCGACCTTTTCCCTGATCCTGATTAATAAGAGAGGCGTGACGGCGGAGGACTGGCGTAGGCATTGTCTTGCAAGTGCAGGCTGACATTGAACAAAGATTTGCTGATGAAGCAGGCTGTCAACTTCCGATTTTATGTCTCATCAACAAAATTTAGGCAGCTTTCCCGAAGATGTGCAGGACTACTAAGAAGATGAAGAGATCACATTCTGCGGAAGAACCGAAAAAACGAAACGCCCAGCAACTCAGTATCAAATTACCGGGACTGGTGCCAGATGGACCGAGGTAGCGCGGCACTGCTCAAGTAGAGAATGAGACCGTGCCCATGTCTCGGCAGTGCCCGTACGAGGGCAAACAAACCGGCAACGTCTTGGCATCCAGTTTCGCAACACATTTTGCAATGAAGTAATTGCACATCTCGATCTGTACTCGCCTGTTGGCAACGCAACTGCTCGTTTACAAGTCAAGTGGAGGGAACTCCACGACTTTCAGGAGGGCTTATGGCCTGGGTCGTAATGGCGTTTAAGTTCCTGTTCGGCTGCCATCACCGCAACCTCAGCCGGGTATTTTCGATCGGCGGAGAGACTTACAAGGTTTGTTGGCATTGTGGGTCGAAGTTCAGCTATTCACTAACAGACATGTCGATTAAGCATGGTACACATGCACCTCGACGCCTGCGGTACGGGATGCACACATGATCAGGGCCGGCAAATAGTGGCCGATGCTTGAAATGGCGAGGTGCGGCAGCGGACGCTGTGCGTCCGACCTGAAGATTCAGGAACTGGCCGGCCAGATAGCCGATTTGGCCGCGGAGATGCGGAAATAAGGAGGAAGGGACAATGAGTAAAACCACGCTCAACGCAGAACGGCAAGCACGGGAATGGCTGGATGAAATGGGAATCGTTCTCAATCCCGACATCACGACGGGCGAGGAAGCCCGGTTGGTCAACCAGGACAAGCGGTTGACGGTAATCCAGTCGGCGGTTCCGCTGCCCGAATGGCTTGAAATTGCGGAGGAACTAAGGCCGCGGCTTCCGGGACTAGGCTTGCGGATGAAGGAGTCGTTTCTAACATGTCAAACAATATTCACGAAGTGATTGAGCAGCACCATGCGTTCTACGAGGTGCTGCCCTACTACATAGTCCAGGAGGAACGCACGCACGGAACCACAAGGACAATTCACGCTGGGTTTGATATCGACGTGTACGGCATTAAGCCCAGTCATGAGCGACATCCTGGCTGCGATTATGTACGCGGCTACGTTTTGTTAGAAAAGCTGGTGGAGACGATCTTACCTGACCCCGGCGAGACCTGCTCAGTGGAGGTCATTGCGTTTCCCTCGACCGTCGTCTTGGACCCCAAAAAGCAATTTCAGGAACAGGGGATGCTGCGAATCAGGATCACCCACAAGGGTCTGCAACCCGCCGGCGAAGCGGAAACTCGCGCCCTGAAGGAGATCAAGGAGCGCCTGCGAGATCTGAGTTTAAGTCAAAGATGACTCGACACATTGCTTTCGGCGGGTAACTGTCCAAAATGATCGTTGGCGACAAATCTTGCTTCCCCGAGCGGCATTGGACTGATGAGATATGGGTAAACTCAAGTGTCTAATTCGTAATTCTTTTGCATATTTTGCAACTCTCCTTGGGCTTGGCCTTCTTGGCTACTTGGTGTTTCGAACCGGTCCTGGAGTCGTTTGGAAACAACTCCAGGCAGTGGGCTGGGGCTTGGTCGTGATCATTATTCTGGGAGGGCTTGCTCAGTTCATCAAGACGTGCGCGTGGCGACAGACATTTGTGTGTGACATTAGTGGGCTCTCCTGGTCGCGCAGTATTGGCGTGCAGTTGGTTTCTGATGCGGCCGGACAACTCGGTCTTGCCGGGAAATTGATTGGAGAGGGCCTTCGTGTATCTCTCTTGGGTTCTGTTGTGCCGCTGCCTAGAGGAATATCGGCCGCCGCGATTGACGCAGGGCTGCATGCCCTGACGGCCGCAGGCGTTACTGTGTTGGGAATCATTGCCACTTTGCTGCTGGCACATGTTTCTGGAGCGTGGCGACTCGATGCATTACTGCTCGCCGCCGTGCTCGTAGGACTGGTGGTTCTGGCGGCTGTGGCCGTCGCAAGCCGTTGGCCGCTGATGGGGTATGCGGCCAGAACGATTGGGCGAATGCCCCTGCTTCAAAACTGGCTCAGAACCAAGCAGCCGATAATTGATTCGGCAGAACATAATCTTCTATCGTTTTGTCGCGATGCGCCTGCTGCATTCTGGGCGAGCCTACTCCTTAATTTGCTATGGCACGTGCTGGCAGCCTTGGAGGTCTATCTTATACTGTGGTTTATGGGGGCGCACATCGAAGTGATCAACGCCTTTGCCCTGGAGGGACTGACCAAAGTGATCAACCTAGTGGGTGTGCTTAATCCAGGTAACCTCGGGACATATGAAGGCGGGAACATGCTTATTGCAAAGTTGTTGGGAGTCCCCGGCACCACTGGATTGACTCTGGCACTGTGCCGGCGAGCACGCATCGCCTTTTGGGCAGGAGTTGGGGCCACGTGCATGATCGCGATGAAACGGCCGAGTCACCACAATATATATCAACGTGATGCCGCAACCATCCCCTAGGACTTCGTCTCAGCCGAATGGGTCTGTTACAAACAGAGTCAGCACGAACGGGAACTTACGTCAGGTGACCACCGGTCACCGTTTCAACGTTGCAGCGCGTCAGCAGCATCCAAATATGTTCCGCATTATCAGCGACGGAAGTGCAGGCCATCCTCAAGCTCGAAAACCAGCTTCTTTCATGCCCGGATTTGGGCAGTGCCTCTTTCTGAGGCAGATGACACCGATGCTCCCGTTGAGACTGTAAAACAATGATCTTGAACGCCTTCGTGTTTGGCACAACAAATGCTCGGTAATAAGCTGGTGCCGTCTTGGAGAAAAGCGAAAGACGCCACAACGCGGCTAAGGTGATTAGAACATCACCTGAATCAGCAGCGGAAGTTGTTACTGGCTGATACCGCTTAGAACTCTCGCATGGTGACCGGCCCTGCAAAAGCCGAATGAAAAACAACAATCGGAGGCCATTCAATGTTAGCCCACAGTTTGATTCTTCTACCCGCAGCAGGTTTCGTACTGGCTGCTGCTACCGGAATACTTATCCGCAACCGCCGCGAACGGGATGATAGGCGAGTTCGCAGCCAGTTCAGGATTAGCGACTAAGACTCGGATACAGAAGACGTGCGGGGACAGGTATTACCCTGCCCCTTGCCTTCTGCCGCCTTACAAAAGCCTACCGCGCACGTCTGATCATGTTGATTATCACTCACAATATTAACGATCTCGCGTTACCGGTCGGAAGAGCGATGAGTTCGATGACCCTACCTCATTTCGAAACGGGCAGATTAGCGAGTGCGTGGCATTCTTCCATAGCACAGGATCAGGCACCCTGCGTGTCGATACAGTCTGAAGGTAGAGAAGACCAACGCCAAAATGAGCTGCTGGAATACATCTACTCACTTCTGGCAACCAGATGGTTCCACTCTATGTTCGGCTGTTTCGACGCTCGAGCGCTCGGCCTACCGAAAGCCGGTCGACATCCAATCTAATGCTGTTCTGGTCGCCACAAAGCCCCTATTGGCCTCTGACGAGCCGTCATCGTGGCGAGGCAGTACGAGCGAAATTGTACTTCTTCCAGTGGTCTCTCCATTCAGTTTCACAATAGCTGCTCCCAGCGTGGTCGCAAGGTCAAGACCCTTACCATAAGAAACGTGGAGCAGCTCGGAGCATAGCTTAGGAATTGCGCATAAATAACATGTACATGTAGCGAATGTATTGTAGTCTAACTGCATGAAGCGGAATGGACTAGTAGGAGCGGTTCGCGAAAAGTACGAATCACTGCGCAGGGTGCTGT
>Ga0187856_1000869_pt1 | contig 25526 bp, 22 predicted proteins | sample June2016WEW_8_40_FD_132443 | JGI IMG/M metagenome (GOLD analysis project Ga0187856, IMG submission 132443) | Peatland microbial communities from SPRUCE experiment site at the Marcell Experimental Forest, Minnesota, USA - June2016WEW_8_40 | ecosystem: Environmental > Terrestrial > Soil > Wetlands... | reverse complement strand
CCTTCGATGCCGATTTCCTTTTCGCCCTCCACCAACCGTGATCTGCGCGCCCGCGGCGCCGGCGTCACTGCCGTATTGGGGCCGACCAATACCGGCAAGACGCATCTCGCCATCGAGCGGATGCTGGCGCACTCCTCCGGGCTGATCGGCTTGCCGCTGCGGCTCCTCGCGCGCGAGGTCTACAACCGCGCGGTGGAACGGGTGGGCGCCGATGCAGTGGCGCTCATCACCGGCGAGGAGAAGATCAAGCCGCCGAACCCGCGCTTCTGGGTGGCCACCGTCGAGGCCATGCCGCGCGACCTCGATGTCGCGTTCCTCGCCGTCGACGAAATCCAGCTCGCCGCCGATTTCGAGCGCGGCCACGTCTTCACCGACCGCGTGCTGCACCGGCGCGGGCGCGAGGAGACGCTGATGCTCGGCGCCGCCACGATGCGGCCGATCGTCGAACGGCTCCTGCCCGGCGTCAGCGTCGTGAGCCGCCCGCGGTTGTCGCAATTGAGCTTTGCCGGCGAGAAAAAACTTACGCGGCTGCCGCGTCGCTCGGCCATCGTCGCCTTCTCGGCCGAGGAGGTTTACGCGATCGCCGAGCTCATTCGCCGCCAGCGCGGCGGCGCGGCGGTCGTGCTCGGCGCGCTGTCGCCGCGCACCCGCAACGCGCAGGTCGCGCTCTATCAGGCCGGCGAGGTCGACTACATGGTGGCGACCGACGCCATCGGCATGGGTCTCAATCTCGACGTCGATCACATTGCCTTTGCCTCCGACCGCAAGTTTGACGGCTACCAGTTCCGCAAGCTCAGCCCGGCGGAACTCGCCCAGGTCGCCGGCCGCGCCGGGCGCGCCACCCGCGACGGTACCTTCGGCACCACCGGACGCTGTCCGCCCTTCGAGAGCGAACTCGCGCAGGCGCTCGAATCGCACAATTTCGAGCCGGTGAAGATCGTACAATGGCGCAACACCGATCTCGACTTCTCCTCGATCGGCGCGTTGCAGGCGACGCTCGCCACGGCGCCGACCGAGAGCACGCTGACGCGTGCGCCGATCGCCGAAGACATCCTCGTGCTCGAACATGCCGCGCGCGATGACGAGGTGCGCGCCATGACCAGGACACGCGCCGACGTCGAGCGGCTGTGGGAGATCTGCCAGGTTCCTGATTACCGCAAGATCGCGCCGGCGACCCATGCGGAGCTCGTAGTCACACTCTATGGCTTTCTCATCCGCGAGGGTGCAATTCCGACCGACTGGTTCGCCCGCCAGGTGGCGCTGGCGGACCGGAGTGACGGCGATATCGACACGCTCTCAACGCGGATCGCGCACATCAGGACCTGGACTTTTGCGGCAAACCGTCCGGATTGGCTTGCCGATCCGGAGCACTGGCAGGGCGTCACGCGCGGCGTGGAGGACAAGCTCTCCGACGCCTTGCACGAGCGGCTTGCCGAACGCTTCGTCGATCGCCGCACCAGCGTGCTGATGCGACGGCTGCGCGAGAATGCGCTGCTCGAGCCGCAGATGACCAAAACCGGCGAGGTTATCGTTGAAGGCCACGCCATCGGCCGCCTCGACGGCTTCGTCTTCGTCGCGGACGCTTCCGCGGGCGGGTCGGAGGCAAAGGCGCTGCAGAACGCCGCGCAGAAGGCGCTCGCCGGCGAGATCGCCACGCGCGCGGGGCGGCTTGCCGAGGCGCCGGACGAGCAATTCGTGCTCACCGCCTACGGCACGATCCGCTGGACCGGCGCCGCCGTCGGCAAGCTGATCGCCGGCGAGGAGGCTTTGCGGCCGCGCGTGCGCGTCATCGCCGACGAACATCTCGCCGGTGCCCCGCGCGATGCCGTAGAGGCGCGGCTCGATCGATGGGTGAAATCCCACATTGAAAAGTTGCTCGGCCCCTTGTTCGAACTGGCGGCGGCCGCCGACGTGAGCGGCATCGCGCGCGGCGTCGCCTTCCAATTGGTCGAGGCGCTGGGCGTGCTCGACCGGCAGCGGGTCGCGGAAGAGGTGAAGGGATTGGAACAGCCGGAACGGGCGAGCTTACGCAAATACGGCGTACGCTTCGGCGCCTATCACATCTACCTGCCGCTGCTGCTCAAGCCGGCGCCGCGCGCGCTCGCGGTCCAGCTCTGGGCGCTCGCGCATGAGGGGCCGCAGAGCAAAGGGCTTGACGATTTACTGCATCTCGCCGGCAGCGGCCGCACATCGATCCCGATCAATCGGGAGATCGACGCGGCGCTCTTTCGCACGGCGGGTTACCGGGTGTGCGGCGAGCGCGCCGTGCGCGTCGACATTCTCGAACGCCTTGCGGATCTGATCCGCCCGGCGCTCGCCTGGCGCGAAGGCGCCTTTGGGCCTAAGCCGCCGGGCGCGGTCGCCGGCGGCGGCTTTACGGTGGTCAACACCATGACCTCGCTGACCGGCGCCTCGGGCGAGGATTTCGCCTCGATTCTGCGCTCGCTCGGCTATCGCATGGAGCAGCGGCCGAAACCGGCCGTGCCGGCGCCCGCGCCCGCGCCCGCCGTCGAGCCTGCCTCTGCGCCAGAAGGTGAACAGCTCGAAATACAATGCGCGCCGGCTGAAAGTCTGGAGGCGGCGGAGATCGCCTCTCCCGGCGCGCGGGGAGAGGTTGGTGAGCCAACGGGTCGGCGCGAAGCGCCGCCCGATGACAGGCTCCGCGAACCGGGTGAGGGGGCTGACGCGTCGCCTGAGCCTGCGGATGGTCCTCCTCACCCCGACCCTCTCCCGGCCAGCGGGGAGATGGCGATCGATGCGGCCGCCGCGCCGATTGCAGAGCCGGATCCCGCAACCGCATCGGTCGGTGTCCAAGAGCCAGAAGCCGAGCCGGCCACGGCAATGGCAGCCGGTGGGGTTCCTTCGCCGACCGGAGCGACGGCCGAAACCGCCGAACCGCTGAAAGACGCCGCAACGCTGCCGCCATCGGAGCCGATGTTTATCGAGGTGTGGCGGCCGGGTCGGCCTGAGGGACGGCGTCGCCCTCGCGGCAGGCATCGCGAAACGGGCAGAAAGTCTGCGAAAGGCGCGGGCGAGCAAAGGCAAGAATCCGGCGCCCCGTCCGTTTCCACGCAAGAGGAGCGAGAGGCCGCACCCGTTCCGCCGACCGAACAGCCCGCGCCGTCCGAGCCGTCCGAGCCGTCCAAGGCGGAACGCCACTCGCGCCACCGTCGCAGTCACGGGCCGGATCAGCGGTTCGACCGTCCGCGGCGCGAGCGGGAGAGGGCGCCCGCCCATGTGGCGCGGCAGGAGCGGCGCGAGAAAGCGCCCGATCCGAATTCGCCATTCGCCAAGCTCGCGGCGCTGAAGGCTCAGCTTGAGTCGGAGGCTAAGGAGCGTCGCTAGAGCATGATCCGGAAAAGTGGAAGCCGGTTTTCCGAAAAGATCATGCTCCACCAAGCTCTAAAGCCGGCGGCTGAGCTCGATTGCCAGCGCATTGACCGATGGCTATGGCATGCCCGCCTGGTGCGCACGCGCGGCGCCGCGGCGGCGCTCGCGGGTTCCGGTCATGTTCGGGTGAACGGGGCGCGCATCCATGCGCCAAGCCGCCTGGTGCGAACCGGCGACGTGATCACCGTCGCGCTCGAACGCAACGTGCGGGTGCTGAAGGTCAGGGGATTTGTCGGACGCAGGAGTCCCGCCCGAGCCAGCCAGGACCTATATGAGGAATTGGTGTGAAATCCGTGAACCTTGCGCGCTCATGAGCCATGCGGTAGGAGCCATGCTCGCGAAAGTCGAGGTTTAGAGTGAGCAATGACCTATATCGTCAACGATAATTGCATCAAATGCAAATACATGGACTGCGTCGAGGTCTGCCCCGTGGATTGCTTCTATGAGGGCGAGAACATGCTGGTCATCCATCCCGACGAGTGCATCGATTGCGGCGTGTGCGAACCGGAATGTCCGGTCGACGCCATCAAGCCCGACACCGAGCCGGGCGTCGAGAGGTGGCTGAGCGTCAATGCGGAATTTGCGAAGCTTTGGCCCAATATCACGGCCAAAAAGGAGCCGCCGGCCGACGCCAAGGAATGGGAGGGCGTAGCCAGCAAGTTTGAACAGTATTTTTCGTCCAAGCCGGGAACGGGCGATTGACGCAACCGTTGATCATCGTCCTTAACCATCGTTAAGTTTTCCGATGGTGCGACGGTTTTGCAATACCATAAGGCTTTGATTTTGGCCGAAAATGTGATATAAAGGTCTTTCATAATGAAGAACACCCCCGATATACCGCTCCCCGACACTGGGAGCATATTTTTTCGGGGCGTTTTCGAGGAATCGTCAAAAGAGGCGTGATATCCACGCGAGAGCAGTGGCAGGAAAAACTCGTCATCGTCGTTCGAAGAAGAGCGCGGCCGGCATGAGCCGGAAGGCAAAAAAACCCACCTCCCGCGGAAGCCGGAGGCCATCCAAGTCCACGCGGCGAATGTCCCGCAACAGCGGCAGCGTGGCGAAGCCCGCTCACCGGCATAAGCCGGAAGCGGAAGGAGTAACTTTGGGAATGAACGCGAAGAAGACGACCCAACGACAAGGCTTCAGGACCAGCGAGTTCATCGTCTATCCAGCCCACGGCGTGGGCCAGATCACCGCGATCGAGGAGCAAGAGGTCGCCGGCGCGCGGCTTGAGCTTTTCGTCATCAACTTCGTCAAGGACAAGATGACGTTGCGGGTGCCGACCTCGAAAATCGCCTCCGTCGGCATGCGCAAGCTTGCCGAAACGCCGATGGTCAAGCGGGCGCTGGAGACGCTCAAGGGCCGTGCGCGCATCAAGCGGACCATGTGGTCGCGCCGGGCGCAGGAATACGAGGCCAAGATCAATTCCGGCGACATCGTCGCCATCGCGGAAGTTGTCCGCGATCTCTTCCGGTCGGAGTCGCAGCCGGAACAATCCTATTCCGAGCGGCAGCTCTACGAGGCCGCTCTCGACCGGCTCTCGCGTGAAGTCGCCGCCGTGCAGCGGCTCACGGAGACCGAAGCGGTCAAGGAGATCGAGGCTGCGTTGGCCAAGGGGCCGCATCGCGGTCCCAAGCCAGAAGTGGAAGAGGAAGCCGTCGTCGAGGAAGAGGCGGCGTAATCACCCGACACCTTTAAGCGGCAAGTTACCAAGGCCCGGCAGCAATGCCGGGCCTTTTGCCGTTCCATCACCCCATAGTGGCTATTGATCCGCCGGCAAAAATCCCCCGGTTAGTCATAAATTAAGCTTCATTTGAAAGGACATAGGCGACGTCTGCGGGATGAGGGGCGGTGCAATGCGGCGCGATAGGGCGTTAAGACGCGGCCGGGTGGTTGCGATTCTGCTGGCCGGCGGCATCGGGTACCTGCTTGGGGATTGGCACGCCGAAACCTTGCGCAGCACCAATCTTTCGCCCGCCCAGAATGTCGCAGTGCGTTTCCCCGAGGCTCGAGCCGACGCCGCGGTCGCGGATGCCGCGCCCGCCACGCCGGCAAGCGAAATGAGCGCCATGAGCGCCATGAGCGCCATGGTGCTCGGCGACGCGCAGCTCGCCCTGTTGAGCCCCGAACCCATGGTGCCGCAAATCGGTTCGCAGCCGGCACCGCAAGCTGCGGTGCAGAATGCGCTGCCGCAAGAGGCTACCCCTTCGCCGTCGCCCGAGACCGTGCCCACGCGTCGGCCGGTGCCGGCTGCAACGCCGCCGCGGGCCGAAATAAAGTCGACGGCGGCAATGCCGCCGCGGGCCGAGCTAAAGTCGCCGGCGGACGGCGCCTCGCGCCGCGCCAACCGGCCGGGCTTCGTGCTCAACGATGTGCAGATCGCCAGCATCAGGGAGCGGCTGCATCTGACGCCCGACCAGCAACGCATGTGGCCCGCGGTCGAAGCCGCGCTGCGCAACGTCGCCTACGCGAAGGCACGCGACCCGCATTGGCGCGGCGCGCCGGCGAGCGCGGCGGAGGTCGCCGCGCTCGATCCCGACAGCGCGGAAGTGCAAGGCCTCAAGTCCGCGGCCGTGCCGTTGATCATGAGCTTTTCCGACGAGCAGAAGAACGAGGTGCGCAGCCTCGCCCACGTTATGGGACTGGACCGGCTCGCGTCGGAGTTCTGACGCGCGCTTGCGCGGATTCCGCCCCTGTGGCAAGGATCGCCGCGCTTTTCAGGGCGCCGCGCCGCGCGCCGGCCGCGCGGGTCCGTCGCACCTTGCAGCTCGAAACGCCGGCCGACGAGTCCGCTGCCGTAGCTCAGTGGTAGAGCACCCCCTTGGTAAGGGGGAGGTCGTCAGTTCAATCCTGACCGGCAGCACCATTTTGATCGCTCACTTCACTCCGTATTTCGCCCACTGTTCCGCGATGTCGGAGCGCAGCGCTGTCGCGGCGGCCATGTCGGCTTCTGCGCCGGTGGCGTCGCCCTTTCTTTGCTTGACGACGCCGCGGCCGTAGAGCGACCCAGCGAGTTTCGGGTTGAGCTTGAGCGCGGCGGCGTAATCGGCCAGCGCCTTGTCGAGATCGCCAAGCTTGAGATTGACAAGCGCACGACTGTCAATCGTGTTGGCGTCGTCCGGCCGCAGCCGAAGGGACTCGTTGCAGTCCGTCAACGCGGATTGCAGCTGGCCGATGATCGCGCGGTCCCAGCACCGGTAGTTCCACCAATTGGCGTTCGTCGGTTGCATGCGGACGAGTTGATCAAATCCCTCGATCGCCTGATCGTATTGACCCTTATTCTCGTAAGCGGCGGATCGGTTGTTCAACGCTGTGGCGTATGACGGATCGATCCTAAGTGCCTCGTTGTAGTCGGCGATGGCGCGATCGTAGTCTTTCTTCCTGGCGTAAGTGTAACCGCGGTCGTTGTAGGCTATGGCATATTTCGGATCGACGCGGATGGCGTCGCTGTAGTCCGCTGTGGCCCGATCGTAGTCGGCCTTCGCCGAGTAGGCGTCGCCACGGTTGTCGTAGGCGATGGCATATTTGGGATCGAGCGTGATCGCTTGGTTGTAGTCGGCGATGGCGCGGTCGTAGTCGCCCTTCCTGCCGTAGGCGAGGCCGCGGTTGTTGAAGGCGGTGGCGTATTTGGGATCGACCCGGATCGCCTCGTTGTAATCGGCGATGGCGCGGTCGAAGTCTTTCTTGTCGAAATAGACATTCCCGCGGCCGTTATGCGGTAACGCGCTCTTGGGATCGAGTTGGATCGCATCATTGTAGTCGGCCAAGGCGCGGTCGGTATCGCCCTTGGCTCGGTAGGCGTTGGCGCGGCCGTTGTGCGGACTTGCGTATTTGGGATCGAAGCGGATGGATTCGGTGTAGTCGGCAATGGCGCGATCGTAGTCTTTCTTGTCGTCGTAGGCGTTGCCGCGGCCGTTATAGGCGAGTGCGTACCCCGGATCGAGGCGAATCGCCTGGTCGTACTCGGCGATGGCGTGGTCATTGTCGCCCTTGTCGCGGTAGACGTTGCCGCGGCCGTTGTACGGGGAGGCGTATTTGGGATCGAGCCGGATCGCCTGGTTGTAATCGGCCATGGCGCGGTCGTTGTCGCCCTTGGCGCGGTACGCGTTGCCGCGGCCGTTGTAGGGGTAGGCGTATGTCGGATAGAGCCGGATTGACTGGTTGTAGTCGGCGATGGCGGTGTCGTTGTCGTCCTTGGCGCGGTAGCCGTTGCCACGGTTGTTGAAGGCAATCCCCAGATTTGTCTTGGTCTCTCGGCCCGACTGGATGACCGAGGTGCAGCCGCTTATTTGCAGATCGGGCGAGTAGATATGGTCGTGATTTACACACCACTGCCAAGTCTGCGACAGCTCCGCCTGGGCGGGCCATGCGGCCAAAGCGAGCGCCGCCGCCAAGCAGGCGCTTGCCCTCGAGTGCCATCGTGCAAGCCCCATCGTCCCCTCCATCGATCGGTGCCTGACATTATCCCACTTGGCGAGAGCGAGTGCCAGAAGTGCCTCACTCCCGGTGCAGCAGCTTGAACGCGTGGCTCCATTCGTTGCCAATAAAGCCCGGGATGCACCAGAGCATGCACAGCGGCTCGATGGCGCGGGCGGCCTCGGCCTTGCCCATGTCGGCCGTTTCCCAGCCGAATTGGTCGAGAATGCCGCGCACGGTCGCTTTCGCCTTATCGTCGTTGCCGCAAATGAACATTGTCGGCTTGCCGCCTTTGAGCTGCGGATTGACCATCAAGGCGTTGCCGACGGAACTGAAGGCCTTGACGAAGTGCGCGTCGGGGAAGGCGCCCTGCAGGCGCTCCATCAGCGATTGATCGAGACTGGTGAAAAACTTCAGAACGCCGTTGACGGGCGGCGCGTCCGCGATCGGGTTGGTCGCGTCGATCACCGGCTTGCCCGCCAGATTCACCGCACCCGCGGCATTGAGCGCGTCAAGCGCTACCGTGCCCTTGACCGCGAGCACCACGAGTTCGCCGAACTTCGCGGCATCGGCAAAGCTGCCAGTTTGCGCTTCCTGATGCTGCGCCACCCAGTCCTTGAGCTTGGCGGCGTCGCGGGTACCGAGGACGACTTGATGCCCATGTTTGAGGAAGCCGCCGGCCAGGGCTTTCGCCACATCGCCTGATCCAAGGATTCCGACTTTCATGCTCGCCTCCCTTTCCGCGTGCTGCGGACAAGACCAATTGAACATTCGCGAATTTTCGCTCACGGCCGGATTTGACCGTCCGCAATGCGGCGCGACGATTTTACACTCAAAACCGCCTCGACAAGTCAACTGGAACCCCTCTAAAAAGGGTTCCTGAGCAAGCGGATGGGCCCCGGGGAGGCGCAAAACTCATGGATTACAGTGTATATTTTACCGACGCCCTGACCCGGCTGCGGAGCGAGCGGCGCTATCGCGTCTTTGCCGATCTCGAGCGGCTGGCCGGTCGCTTCCCCCATGCGGTGTGGCATTCGCCGGGGGGGCCGCGCAACGTCGTGATCTGGTGCTCGAACGATTACCTCGGCATGGGGCAACACCCCAAGGTGATCGGCGCCATGGTCGAGACCGCGACGCGGATGGGCACTGGCGCCGGCGGCACCCGCAACATCGCCGGCAACAATCACCCGCTGGTCGAGCTCGAGCGCGAGCTGGCCGACCTGCACCGCAAGGAAGCGGCGCTTGTCTTCACCTCCGGCTACGTCTCCAACGAGACCGGCATCTCGACGCTCGCCCGGCAGATGCCGAACTGCCTGATCCTGTCGGATGCGTGGAACCACAATTCGATGATCGAGGGCGTGCGCCAGGCGCACTGCGAGAAACAGATTTTCCGCCACAACGACATGGCGCATCTCGAGGAGCTCCTCGTTGCGGCCGATCCGAACCGGCCAAAGCTGATCGTATTCGAGAGCCTTTATTCAATGGACGGCGACGTCGCGCCGGTGCACCGCATTTGCGATCTCGCCGAACGCTACGGCGCGATGACCTATGTCGACGAGGTGCACGCGGTCGGCATGTATGGCCCGCGCGGCGGCGGCATTGCCGAGCGCGACGGCGCCATGGGCCGCATCGACGTGATCGAGGGCACGCTCGCCAAGGCGTTCGGCTGCCTCGGCGGCTACATCGCCGGCTCGAACATGCTGATCGACACCGTGCGCTCCTACGCGCACGGCTTCATCTTCACCACCGCGCTGCCGCCTTCCGTCTGCGCCGCGGCAACAGCTGCGATCCGGCATCTGAAGACGTCACAGTGGGAACGCGAGCGCCATCAGGATCGCGCCGCGCGCACCAAGGCGGTGCTCGCGGCCGCCGGGCTGCCAGTCATGATGAGCGATACGCACATTGTCCCCATCTTCGTCGGCGATCCCGAACACTGCAAACAGGCGTGCGATCTGCTGCTTTCCGAGCACGGGATCTACATTCAGCCGATCAATTATCCGACGGTGCCAAAAGGCAAGGAACGACTGCGTATCACGCCGAGCCCCTATCACGAGGATGCGCTGATCGACCGCTTGGCCGAAGCGCTCGTCGATGTGTGGCAGCGATTGCGGCTGCCGTTCAAGGAGCGCGCGCTCGCCGCGGAGTGATCAACCCTCGAACCCACCCTCGTCCGCCCGCTTGCAGTTCCGCGAAGCAGATGCTTTCCGCGCAATGCGCCGCGCGGCTATCGCGACCGAGAAGGTGACGACGAGGAAGCGCGCGACATGATGGGCCCCGACATAGACCGGGTCGAGATGCAGCGCGAGCGCCAGCACCATCATCGTGTCCTGCGCGCCGGGTGCGAAGGCGACGACGATATTGGCGATCGGGAAGGGAAAGAAGTGCGTCACGATCAGCGCGAACAGCGCGGCGATCGAAAGCGACACGGCAAATGAGCCGAAGGCGGCGCCCAGATAGCCGATGATCAGCCGGAACGCCGTATTGGCGAAGCGCGAGCCGACGACCGCACCGAGCACGAGCATCGAAGCGCTGCCGATCCACCACGGCAGCACGGCCTGAACCAGGCCGGTGCCGTGCAGGACGCCGGATCCCGCCATGGCGCCGAACAAAAGGCCGCCGGGAAAACGCAGCCGCGCCACTGCGAAAGCAACGGCGCTCGACACCGCGACGAGGAGGAAGATCTCCGCAAGCGAGGAGCCGCCGGCAGGCCCGCGGATAACGGGTATGGACGGAGCCACGAGCCCGAACAGCGCGAGGCCGCCGGGAATGCCGATGGTCAAAAGCAACACGCGCAGGGTCTGCACGATGGCGACGGCGCGCAGATCGGCGCCAAGTTCCGTCGAGAGCGCGATCACCTGCATCATCGAGCCTGGGCTGGCGCCCATCAGCGCCGAGAGCGGGTCCCAACGGTGCACCACGCGCAGGTAGCTTGCGGTCGCTACGATCATGCCGAGGGCGGCGACCATGAGGAGCGCGACGCTGACCGGCCAGGTCGTGAACCCCTTGAGCGTCTGCGGCGTCACCACGGCACCGAGCAGGATGCCGATAATGACGTAGCAAACGCGGGCGAGGGGAAGCGGCACCTTGACCGGCCGCCCCAGCAGCGCCGCCGCGGCCACGGCCAGCACCGATCCGGAGACGAGGCCGGCGGGAAATCCGAGCAGCGTGAACGCGACGCCACCGGCGAGCGCAATCAAGAGCGTCTCGGCGGGCTTGAGCAGCGCGCGCAGCGCGGGAAAGGCGGGCAACATCGCCCCGCCATGAATGCCCGCGGCGCCAAGCGCCGTCAAATGAATGCGGTTCCGCCGCTCGAATCTTTAGTGGAGCATGATCTTTTCGGAAAACCGGGTTCCACCCCGGATCAAGTCCGGGGCAGGCGTTTTCCGGATCATGCATGTTTTAGTAGAGCATGATCTGTTCGGAAAACCGGAGTCCACTTTTCCGGATCATGCTCAGTGCCCGCGGCCGCCGCGCAGCACGATGCGCATGAGATCGGCGGCGTTCTTGGCGGCGAGCTTCTCCATGATGCGCGCGCGATGCACTTCAATCGTGCGCGGGCTGATCCCGAGATCGCGCCCGGCCTCCTTGTTGGAGGCGCCCTGCGCGATCCGCTCCAGCACGTCGCGTTCGCGCGCGGTGAGCCGCTCGTGACCGTGAAAATCGCGCGCGAGAATGCTGTCCTTGCGGTTGCCGCTATGCCACGCGTCGATCGCGCTGCGCACGCGCGCCACCAATGCGGCCGCGTCGAACGGCTTTTCGATGAAGTCGAGCGCGCCGTTGCGGATCGCTTCGATGGCGGTGGGGATATCGCCGTGGCCGGAAATGACGAGGATCGGCGCCGGATAGTGCTGGGCGTCGAGCCTCCTCAGGAGGTCGAGGCCGGAGGCGCCCGGCAACTGCACATCGATGAGAACGCATCCCGGCGTGCGCGAGCGGGCCGCGGCGAGGAAGGCTTCACCTTCGACGAAGCTCGCGACCTGATAACCCTCGCCGGTCAATACAACCGAAAGCGCCGCGCGCACCGACGGATCGTCGTCGACAATGAAGATTTCGCTCATTACCAACCCAATTTGCATTCGGGTGCAAACCGAATCGTCCAAACTAAAATAACACCGCACGCGCGCGGGCTGAGGTAACCAGCGGCGGCGAGGAAAAATCAGTTTTAGGACCAAACGCGCCGAGCGGTATCGTTTTGCTTCTGAAACCACTTGCCCGAGCATTTAGGCACGCTCAGCGCCCGATAGACAGGTCCTCCAAACTATGGTGACCTGAGCATGCTGGGAGCCGCGGGCCCCAAGAAGCGCCGCGGGCCCAAGAAGCGCCGCGAGCCGACGCAGGAAACGCCATGCTGCAAGGCTGGGTCGTCATCATCATCGCGCTCGCCTATATCGGGTTCCTGTTCCTGGTAGCGAGCTACGGCGACCGCAGGCACGAGGTGGTCCGCGGCAGCCGCTCGCGGCTGCTGATCTATCCGCTCTCGCTCGCCATTTATTGCACGTCGTGGACGTTCTTCGGCTCGGTCGGGGTTGCCGCGCGTACCGGCTTCGATTTCCTCACCATCTATATCGGGCCGGTGCTGATGGTCGGCCTCGCCTATCCGCTCATCATCCGCATCGTGCGGCTCGCCAAGGGACAGAACATCACCTCGATCGCCGACTTCATCGCGGCGCGCTACGGCAAGAACCAGGCCGTGGCGGCGACCGTGGCGCTGATCGCGATCGTCGGCATGATTCCCTACATCGCGCTGCAGCTCAAAGCGGTGTCGTCGTCGGTCGGCACGATTCTCGCCGAAGCCTCGGCGGGGAGCGTCGCGGCGCAGCCGCTCATCGGCGACATCGCGCTCTTCGTGGCGCTGTTGATGGCGGCCTTCGCGGTTCTGTTCGGCACGCGCCACATCGACGCCACCGAGCATCAGGACGGGCTGATGCTGGCGATCGCGACGGAGTCGAGCATCAAGCTGGTGGCTTTTCTCGCCGTCGGCATCTTCGTGACCTTCGTCATGTTCCATGGCCCGCTGACGCTGTTCGCGCACGCGCTGACCGAGCCGCAGACCGCGGCGGTGCTGACCCGCGTGCCGCCGCTCACCGCGTTCTGCGCCATGACGGTGTTGTCGCTGTTCGCGATTCTGCTGTTGCCGCGGCAGTTCCACGTCGCCGTTGTCGAAAACCACAGCGAGGCCGAAATCCGCCGTGCCGCCTGGCTGTTCCCGGCCTATCTCGTGCTCATCAATCTGTTCGTGATGCCGATCGCGATGGCCGGCCTGCTGACGTTCCCGGCTGGCGGCATGGACGGCGACATGTTCGTTCTGGCGCTGCCGCTGCGGGCGCATTCCGAATTCTTCACCCTCGTCGCCTTCATCGGCGGCCTCTCGGCCGCCACCGCCATGGTGATCGTCGAATCGGTTGCGCTGGCGATCATGGTGTCGAACGACATCGTGATGCCGCTCATTTTAAAGCGGCGTGCGGCGCGCGCCGGAGAGCCGAGCGACGCCGGGGCCCAGGTCCTTACGGTGCGCCGCATCGCGATCTTCGCGATCCTGTCCCTCGCCTACATCTATTATCGCTCGGCCGGCGAAGCGCAGCTGGCCGCGATCGGGCTATTGTCGTTTGCCGCCATCGCGCAGTTGACGCCCGCCTTCTTCGGCGGACTGGTGTGGCGGCGCGGCACGGCGCGCGGCGCCATCGCCGGCATGACCGCCGGCATTCTGGTTTGGGCCTATACGCTGCTGTTGCCGAGTATCTCGGACGCCGGCATCGTCGGCGAGCGCATCCTGACCGACGGGCCGTTCGGCCTCGCATGGCTGCGGCCGCAGGCGCTGTTCGGTCTTGATCTGGCGCCGCTCGTTCACGGTGTCGTGCTCAGTCTTCTCGCCAATATCGCGCTCTACGTCGGCGGCTCCTTCGGCCGACGGCCGACCGCGATCGAACGCGTGCAGGGGGACGTCTTCGTGCCCTCCTCGCTGGCGCCGATTGCGCCAAGCTTCCGGCTGCGGCGCGCTTCCGTCACCGTCGAGGAACTGACCGCGACCATCGCCCGCTACCTCGGCGCGGAGCGCACGCGCGAATCCTTCGCCAGCTTCGCCGCCTCGCGCCGCGTCAGCCTGGAGCCGCAGGCCGAGGCCGACTTCCAGCTGCTGCAATACGGCGAATACCTCTTGGCCTCGGCGATCGGCGCCGCCTCCTCGCGGCTCGTGCTCTCGCTCCTCCTGCGCAAGCGTACCGTTTCGACCAAGGCCGCGCTCAAGCTGCTCGACGATGCGAACGCCGCTATTCACTACAATCGCGAGATTCTGCAGACGGCGCTCGACCACGTGCGGCAAGGGATCGCGGTGTTCGACAAGGACCTCGCTCTGGTCTGCTGGAACCGGCAGTTCGGCGAAATCTTCGATCTGCCGCACGCCCTGACGCGCATCGGCATCGCGCTCGGCGAGATCCTCCGCCATATCGCGCAGCAGGGCGCGCGCGACGCCAAGGACCTCGACGGACAAGTGGCGGAGCGCATCGCCAGATATACCTCGGTGGCCGAGCCGTTCCTCGAACGCTTTGCCGAACGCGAGCTGGTGATCGAAGTGCGGGCCGACCGCATGCCCGATGGCGGGCTGGTCACCACCTTCACCGACATCACGCCGAGCGTGAAGGCGGCGGAGGCGCTCGAACGCGCCAACGCGACTTTGGAGGGCCGCGTGCGCCAGCGCACCACCGAGTTGACGCGGCTCAATGCCGAGCTCGAACGCGCCAAGGCCGCAGCCGACGACGCCAACGTCTCCAAGACGCGCTTCGTCGCTGCCGCCAGCCACGACATTTTACAGCCGCTCAACGCCGCGCGGCTGTACGTGACCAGCCTGATCGAGCGCCAGCGCGCGGGCGAGGATGCCGATCTGGTGCAGAACATCGACGCCTCGCTTGAGGCGGTCGAAGAGATATTCGCCGCCTTGTTGGATATTTCGCGGCTCGATACCGGTGCGATGCAGCCGGAACTGACCGATTTCCGCATCGACGAATTACTGCAGCGGCTGGAAGTGGAGTTTGCCCCGCTGGCGCGCGAGAAGGGTCTTGACCTCGTTTTCATGCCGTGTGCGCTGGCGGTGCGCTCCGACCGGCGCTTGCTGCGGCGCCTGTTGCAGAACCTGGTCTCGAACGCGATCAAATACACGCCCACGGGCAGCGTGCTGGTGGGTTGCCGGCGCCGCGGGCCGCGGCTGCGCATCGACGTCTACGATACCGGCATCGGCATTCCGCACGCCAAGCGCCGCGCGGTGTTCAAGGAATTCCACCGCCTCGACCAGGGGGCGCGGGTCGCGCGCGGCGTCGGGCTTGGCCTGTCGATCGTCGAACGCATCGCCCGCGTCCTCGACTGCGAGGTCGCGCTGAAATCGAATGTCGGCCGCGGCTCGCGATTTTCCGTCGAAGTGCCGCGCGCGATCGCCACCGTGGGAGAGCCGGTCTTGCAGGCTGTTCCGAAAATCGCGGCCGGACGGCTCACGGGAACGGTGGTCCTGTGCATCGATAACGAGCGGACCATTCTCGACGGCATGCAGACGCTGCTTGGCGGCTGGGGCTGCCACGTCCTCAAGGCGGCGGACCTCGCCGAAGCGCTGGCGGCGATCGAGGGAAGCGGTCTCGAGCCCGACGGGCTCCTGGTCGACTATCACCTCGACGGCGGCAACGGCGTCGTCGCGATCGCGGAGCTGCGCCGGCGCCTTCGTCGCGACCTTGCGGCGATTCTGGTCACCGCCGACCGTTCTGTGCACGTCCGCGAGGAGGCCCGCGCCGCCGGCGTGCACGTCCTCAACAAGCCGGTGAAGCCCGCTTCGTTGCGGGCGCTGATCACGCAATGGCGCGTGCAGCGCGTGGCGGCGGAGTAAATCTTATCCGCCCCCGCTTTCGCGGGGGAGGATGTGAAGCTTACCCCTCCCGTGCCGGCTGATGCGGCCATTGGCCGGCTTCGATCCTTCCGGCGGCGATGACGGCCTGGGTGCGGCTGTCGACGCCGAGCTTTTGCAGGATGGCGGAGACGTGGGCCTTCACGGTCGCCTCCGACACGCCGAGCTCGTAGGCGATCTGCTTGTTGAGCAGTCCCCCCGACAGCATCATCAGGACGCGGACCTGCTGCGGCGTCAGCGTCGACAGCCGCGCGATCATGGCCGTGGTCTCGGCGTCGGATGGGCGCGTGAGATCGACGTCGGGCGGCGTCCAGATTTCGCCCTGCAGCACGCGCGCGATCGCCTGGCGCAGCGCCTCGATGCCCAGCGTCTTGGGAATGAACCCGGACGCCCCGAACTCCATGCAGCGGCGGATCACCGCGGGATCGTCGTTGGCCGAGACCACCACGATCGGCAGGCTGGGATATTGCGCGCGCAGATACATCAGGCCGGAAAAGCCGCGCACGCCGGGCATGGAGAGATCGAGCAGGATCAGATCGACATCGCGGCCGCCGCGTTCGAGGAGCTCGCTGACCTCCTCGAACGTGCCGGCTTCCCCGACATCGGCACGGCCGAACAATCCGGTGACCGCCTCGCGCAGCGCACCGCGGAACAGCGGATGATCGTCGGCGATCAAGAGACGATAGGATTGAGCCTCGCTCAACGGGATGACCTGATCACGCGCAGGCGGCACGCCTGTGAAACACGGCCTCATGTTACTTCCGATCGCCGGGCGCGGTCTACTGGCACGCGCATCGCGCAAGGCGTGCCGATCACGGGCGCTTCGAGCGAGCGTGCGGAGGCGGAGAAATTGGCGGCACAATGCGCCAGCGGTCGAGCCCGCTTAATCGGAGCGTTTTTCGTAGGGCGACGGTAGCGGCTTGGTCAGGACATGGGCGTAAAAAATCTGCAGCTCGACTTCCTTCATCCCGGAACGCCCGAACGCGAACGGCGGCAATTCTTCAATCGATGCAAAGTACGGGGCGAGCGCTTTGTCGACGCCGCTTCTTCGGTCGGGGCGGAGGATGATCAGCGCATCGCGCCCGACAAGTATTTTGGGATCATAGCGGAAGGCGTATTGCTTGCTCTCGCCGAAAACCTGCATCGGCATTGCGTCATCCAGCGCTTGATCGATTTTGCCGATATCGATTGGGCTTTCCGAAATTACGAACAGCCCCTTTTTGTCGAGCAGCCCGCGCTTTTGCAGCTCGCCTCGCAGCGGCGTCCATTCAAAGGACTCGAGCGTCGGGTCGCCGTTGGCAAAAACCGCCGGGAGCAGCAGCCTGCCATAGCCGGTCGCCGCGTGGCCGACGATCAAGAATGTGAGGACGGCCAGCAGCGCGGCAGACGTGATCGCCCAGGTGCGCGGCCGGCGGCGCACGGCGGCTTCACGCGCGAGATAGTCGCCGAGCACGGGATAAAGCATCAGCCAGCCGGCCATCTGCCAATGCGGTAATCCGCGATCGCCCCACAACGGTACGGCGGTAAAGAGGAGAATCGCCGGAAGCCCCAGACAAAGACAATACCAGGAGCGATCGTCGGCCCGACCGCGGCGCAAGGCCTTGTAGGCGGCAATCACCATAGGCACGAAGATCCAAGGAAGCATCCACAGGAACTGTCCGCCCAGATTGGCCAGGAATTGTCCAACCTTCGGGAAGGAACCGTGGCCGAGCGCGCGCCCGCTTTGGAATGCGAACGACGCCCAATTGTTCTCGGCATTGAGGACGACGACTGGCGCGATCATGGCGAGCGCAACGGCGGCGCCGACCCACGGCGCCGGGTGCAACAGCAGATTTCGCCGCTTTGGCACGCTGACGATGTAGAAGAACAGCCCGACGACGAACAGCGCGGCATGGTATTTCGACAGACCGGCGAGCCCGATCCAGAATCCGGTGATGATCCAAGTCCGCCATGGCGATGGCGGCCCGCGATCGGGAAATAGCGCGCGCGAGAGCGTGTAAGCCGCAGCCGCAAGGCACAACATCAATGGTCCGTCCGGCACGACCCATCCGCCGGCGAGCGTGAAGAAAGCCGACAGGTTGAGCGCCAGGACTGCCCAAAGCCCGGCAGCCGCGCCGAACAATTGCCTCGTCAACAGATAAAGCGACCAGGTGGTGGCGACAAATATCGCAATGAAGGGCAGGCGCAACGCGCGCCCATCGCCGAACAGCGGGATGAAGAAATGGGCGATCCAATAGTGGAGCGGCGGGTGATCGAAATAGAAAAGCTTGAGATCGTGCGCAATACCGATGCCGTAGCACTCGTCAACGCCGAGCCCAAGCGTCGCCGCCAAAATGAGATGAAAGATCAGAAATGCCAGTATCAGCCCGACCACCGCCCGCTCGGGCGAGCATTTGGCCAAGCAAGCGAAGTTGTTGGAAAGCTTGATAGACGGCATCAAAGACTTGAAAACGAAGCCCCGAACGCAGCTGTTAGCAGGCGCACTTCGGCAATGCAATGTCGGTCGACAAATACGGGGCCTTGGCGCTGAAGAAGCGCTCACGCCTGCCCGCAGGAACCGAGAAATTGCAAAACCACCTCGCGCCGGTGCGGCCGCTGGCGATGTTCGGCGACATAGATGCCCTGCCAGGTACCAAGCGCCATGGCGCCGCCGAACACCGGCACGTGCAGCGAGACGCCGTTGAGCATGGATTTGACATGGGCCGGCATGTCGTCCGGTCCCTCGACCTGATGAACCCAGCCGGCGTCCGCCGGCGCCATGCGCTCGAGCGCGGTGACCAGATCGGTGCGCACATCCGGGTCGGCGTTCTCCTGGATGACGAGGGAAGCCGAGGTGTGCCGCAGGAAGAGCAGCACCGCGCCGTCGCGCGCCTTGATCCTGTCGAGGAAGCGCGCGACCGCTTCCGTGATCTCGAAAAAGCCCGTGCCGGAGGTCTCGACCGACAGGGTTGCGGTCGCGATGGTCTCCACGCGCGCGGTATGGATGGGGGACAAAGCGAAAGCCACTTAAGCGCCGCTCAGCTCTTGTTCAGCACTTGCCGTTGCGCTTGCGCGATCGCCTCGACGAGCCGATGCCACACCCGGCCGACGAAGGCGATCATGCGGTCGAGATCGGAATGGCCGCGCGGGAGCAGCATGTGGTCGCCGTCGCGCACCACCGGAGGCTCCGGCATCGTGCCGGCCGGCAACGGCAGGCCGCGCGCGAGGATATCCTTCTTGAGCGCCGCGTTTTCGCTGCGCAGCCGCGCGATCTCGTTCTCGAGCACGGCGCGATCTTCGGGCACCGCCTGACATGCCCAGCCGACGGTGCGCTGGCTGCACAACGAAACCTCGCCGGTCTGCGTATCGAGCCGCACGAACCCTTCCGCCACCTTGCTGAAGGTGTAACGGCCCCCGTCGGCTTCGGGCGTCGCGTCCTCGGCCGAAGCAGGCGCGATCACACAGAAGCCGGCGATGACGACAGCGAAGGCCTTGCTGATCATGGTCATCTCCCTCGCCCAACCTAGCAGAATCGCGATGAGTGTAACGGGAACGGCTTCGCGCTGCACAATCGACCCTCGACAGTAACCGGAAGCGGTCAATATCTATCATTGTTTCAATGCATTAGGATCTATCACCGTTTCTTGACTTGGCGGAACTCAATCAGTATGGTCCGCGCGGCTTCAGGGGGGCGGCTCCGCCTCGATCGCCGCAAAGCCCGTGAGTGTCGAAGGCAATGAGCGACGGCACGCGCGAGAACGGCGACCGCGGCAAGGCGCACACCGATGAGGCCGCTCTCTCCGCGAGACTCCAGCGTCTCGGCGATGGTCTTGGCCAGGCACGCGAGCGTGCGGTTAAGCCTTCCGACGGCCCTGGTGGGGACCGGGCGACGACTGCATCCGGCTACGCCAGGGGCTTCCGGCTCTCGAGCGAACTTGTTGCAGGCGTGCTGGTCGGTGCCGGCCTCGGCTGGCTTATCGACCGGTTGCTTGGCATCTCGCCCTGGGGGCTCATCGTATTCCTCTTGCTCGGCTTCGCCGCGGGCGTACTCAACGTGATGCGCTCCGCGGGGCTCTCAGCGGGCGGCGTGCCCGGTGACGGCACCTCGGAGAAGCGGGAAAGCTAGTGCGGCGCTGCGGCGCCCGACGGCGATGGAAACATGAAGGTCGATCCGATCCACCAATTCGAGATCAATAATCTGATCGCGATCTTCACCATCGGCGGTCATCAGATCTATTTCACCAATTCCGCGCTGTTCATGCTGCTCATCGTCGTTTTGGTTTCGGCGTTTCTCATCGGCGCGACGGCTTCCCGCGCCGTCGTGCCGGGACGGCTGCAATCGGTCGCGGAGATTTCCTACGAATTCGTCGCCAATACGGTCCGCAGTTCGACCGGCACCGAGGGAATGCGGTTCTTTCCCTTCGTGTTCACGCTGTTCATGTTCGTCTTGTTCGCCAACCTGATCGGTCTCATTCCTTATTCCTTCACGGTGACGAGCCAGCTGATCATCACCGCGACCTTGGCGCTCTTGGTGTTCTTCATCGTCGTCGGCTACGGCTTCTGGAAGAACGGCCTGGGCTTCCTCAAGCTGTTCGTCCCCAAGGGCGTGCCGATCTACATCCTGCCGGCGATCGTGGTCATCGAGGTGTTGTCGTTTCTCTCGCGCCCGGTGTCCCACAGCGTGCGCTTGTTTGCCAACATGCTGGCCGGCCACATCACGCTGCAGGTCTTTGCCGGCTTCATCATCATGCTCGCCGGATTCGGCGTGCTCGGCTGGCTGGGAGCGGTGCTGCCGCTGATCCTGGTCGTCATGCTCACCGCGCTGGAGCTTCTGGTGGCGTTCCTGCAGGCCTACGTGTTCGCCATTCTCACCTGCATCTATCTCAACGATGCGATACATCCGGGCCATTGACGGCTTGATCGTTGCAACCTCGAAAAGGAGCTTTCTCATGGATCCGACCGCCGCAAAATACATTGGTGCCGGCATCGCCTGTATCGGCATGGGCGGCGCCGGCATCGGCGTGGGCATCATTTTCGGCAATTATCTGGCGGCCGCGCTGCGCAATCCTTCGGCCGCGCAGGGGCAGTTCGGCAACCTGATTTTCGGGTTCGCCATCACCGAGGCGCTCGGCATCTTCTCGCTCTTGATCGCGCTCCTCCTGCTGTTCGGGCTCTGACGTTGGTATGGCCGAACCGACCGCCCATAGCGAAGCGCCCGCGGAACACCACGCGTTCCCGCCGTTTCAATCGCAGCATTTTCCCTCGCAGCTCGTCTGGCTGACGCTGAGCTTCGTCCTGCTTTACGTGCTGATGGCGAGGGTGGCGTTGCCGCGCATCGGTTCGATCTTTGCCGAGCGCAGCCGGCGCATCGCCGACGATCTCAAGGCGGCGCAACGCTTCAAGGAGCAGTCGGACGCCGCCAATGCCGCCTACCAGAAGGCGCTCGCCGACGCGCGCAGTCGCGCGCAGTCGATCGCCGGCGCGATGCGCGAGCAACAGGCGGCCGAGGCCGAGGCGACCAACAAGCGGCTCGAATCGCAGCTGCATGAACGGCTTGCGGCGGCGGAACAATCGATTAACGCAACGCGCACGGCCGCCATGGGAAACGTCGGGGCCATCGCGGCGGAGATCGCCGCGGCCATCGTCGAGCGCCTGATCGGAACAGCGCCGGCCGAGCGCGAGGTCGCCGCCGCCTTGGGCGACGTCCTCAAGCGCTAGCATTTCAAGGAGCACGGCCCGCCAGGGGAATTTCGCCAATGCCTGAAGCCGAAACTTGGGTCGCCATCGCCTTCATCATCTTTATCGGCGTGCTCATTTATCTGGGCGCGCATCGCCGGGTTTTCGACGGGCTCGATCAGCGCCGGGCGCGCATCAAGGCCGAGCTCGACGAGGCGGTTCGGCTGCGCGAGGAGGCGCAGGCGGTGCTCGCCGAGTTCGAGCGCAAAGGGCGTGAGGCCGAAGGCGAGGCCGCTTCCATCATCGCCGGTGCCAAGGCCGAAGCCGAGCGTCTCGCCGCCGAGGCGAAGGCCAGAATGGAAGATTTCGTCGCCCGCCGGACCAAGATGGCGGAGGCCAAGATCGCCCAGGCCGAGGCGCAGGCGGTTGCGGACGTCCGCTCCGCCGCGGCCGACACGGCGGTCGCCGCCGCCGAGAAAATCCTCGCGGCCGCGGCCAAAGGCAGGGTCGCCGAAGACCTGCTCGCCCAGGGTATCGAAGACGTCAGGAAAAAATTCAATTAAGGCGCTGGCCTCGCGGCAAGCAGCCCGGCGACGGTCTCCCGGTCGGAGGTCGCTTTTTGTGCATAATTTCGGGGGTATCGCGCGACGGTCTTTGATTACCGCCGGCGAAGAGTATCTTTATCAGGTGATTCGAAAAGGCGGTACGACGGTCGATTCCTTCGGCCGAGCATCGGAGGGCCCGTGGTCATCTTCGATTGCAATGGCGTACTTGTCGATAGTGAGCAGATCGCTAGCGCAGTGCTTGCCGACGCGTTCAGACGGGTCGGCGTGCCCCTGACCGCGGATATCGTGGCGCGCCGGTTTCACGGCCGCCGGACGGCGGATATTTTTGCCGCTGTCGAGAGAATCACGAAGCGAAAGCTGCCGCCGGACTTCCCGGCGATGGTTGCGGCGGAGATGTTGCGGCGTTTGCGCGCCGACCTGCGCGCCGTTCCGCACGCCGCCCATGCGCTGACCTGGCTGCGCGGGCCGAAGGCCGTCGCATCGTCCTCCTCGATCGATCGCATCCGCTTGAGCCTCGAACGCGCGGACCTCCTGCGTTTTTTCGAACCGCGGCTGTTCTCGGCAAGCAATGTGGCCAACGGCAAACCTTCCCCCGATCTGTTCCTGCTCGCGGCCGCCCGCATGCAGGTCGATCCGGCGGAATGCATCGTCGTCGAGGATTCGGCGGCCGGCGTTGCCGCGGCCAGGGCGGCGGGCATGAGGCCACTCGGCTTTGTCGGCCGCAGTCATGCGGAGGGCCGTCTCGCGCAGGAGCTGATCGCGGCCGGCGCCTGCGCCGTAATCGCCGACATGCGCGCCTTGAAGAGTGCGATCATCGACCTGCGCGGCTGGTAGGTTGCCCTCATCCGCTCGTCCCCGCGAAAGCGGGGACCCAGGAGCGTTGACCGCAACAATGGCGTTCCTCTTCTGGATTCCCGCCTGCGCGGGAATGAGCGGAGTGCGGGTCAGTCCGTGCCGGCCGTCGGCTTGGGTTTCGACTTCGACTTCGGCTTGGGCTTCGGCTTCTCTTTGTCCTTATCCTGCGCTTCGGCCGCGAGCGGGTCGAAGCCGACATAAGCGGTGTAATCGTCGAGCAGAGCCGTCGGCGTCGGTAGCGGGAAACTCAATCCCTCTTCGATATGGGTGAAGAGCGCGTAACCTTCATTGGGCCCGACCGTCACCGCAATGCGAATGAATTTGGTCACGATCGATCTCGATCCGCCGGGCGTTTCCTGCACCACGGCGATCCGCAATGGCACATCGATCTGACCGGGCCCGCCCGCAGGTCCGACGATGACGCGTCCCTGCACGCCGATCTTCATCACCATATTGCCGCCGACCAGGGCACATTCGCGCGCGGCGCGCGCGAATGTGCCCTGGTATTTCAGCGACATCGCCGCCTTGTCACCGGATGGGCCGATCGTCAGCGTGGAGGCGCCCCGCCGAATCTCGACGGCTGGACAATTGACGTCGGGCTGCGCGCCGGCGACGGTCTGCGGCGACTTCGCCGACGAGCCGGCGAAGAAGTTCGATATCCAGGAGGAAGACTTATCCGCTGCCGTGGCGCTTGGCGCAGGGCTCACGTCCATGCCAGCCGCGCATCCGCCGGCGAGCAACGCGAGCGCGAGCCAAGCCGCGATCGAAGCGCGGTCGCACCACCGCATCCGATGACAGTTTCGCAGCATCCCCCCCACACTGGCGCGACGTCGTCGAGGTTATATCAAACGAACCGTGGCCATCCCAAGGCGGCGAACGGCGTGGTTAAGGCTAGTCTAGGCGTCATTAAGGCTTGTGTCGTTAAGGCTTTGGCTCCTTCAACCGCCCATAGAGCAGGTGGTCCTGCCAGATGTCGTTGATGCACAGATAGTCCCGGGCATACCCTTCGCGCACGAAGCCGGTGTTTTCCAGGAGCCGGATGGAGCCGACATTGGTCGGGATGCACGCCGCTTCGAGGCGATGCAGCCGCAGCGTTGCGAAGGCGAACGGAATGACGGCGCGTACCGCCGCCGTCATATAGCCGCAGCGCGCGAACGGCCGGCCCATCCAGTAGCCGAGACTGCCGGCCTGCGCGACCCCGCGGCGGATATTGGCGAGCGTCAATCCGCCGACCAGCGTGTTGTCGGAACTGCGAATGATCAGGAAGGCGTAGCCCTGGTCGGTCCGCAAATCCTCGGCATAGCGCCTGATCCGGCGCCGGAAGGCGCTGCGAGTGAGATCGTCGGCCGGCCAGGTCGGTTCCCAGGGCGTGAGAAATTCGCGGCTTAATTCGCGCAGCGCCGCCCAATCGCCGTAATCCGTCGTCTGCGGCGCGCGCAACATGACGCCTTCGCCGACGACGGACGGCAGCGGCTCGGAGAAATTGATGGTGCGGAAAAACGCCATCGGCACTCGTCACGCGGCCCGGCGCGTCAGAGTCTCGGCAATGGCGGCCGCGCTTTCAAGCCCGGATCCAAGTCCGAGCACGGCGGTCGCCAGTTTGCCGCGGGCGATCAGCGCCCGCGCGGCCGCGCGGGCGCTCTCGACCGTCACCGCTTCGACCTTCTCGACCAGTTCGGCGAGCGGAATCGGCCGGCCCCACGCGATCATCTGCCGTGCGAGTTGCCCGATGCGCTCGCCGGAGCTCTCGAGCGCCATCAACAGGCCGGCCTTCATCTGCGCCTTGACGCGCGCGATCTCCGCTTCGGAAATGGTCTCGACGGTATTGGCGATCTCCTCGACGATGAGACGCATCAACTCCGAAGTATCGGCGGCGTCGGTGCCGGCATAGAGGCCGAACATGCCGACGTCGGAATAGGGCGCATGGAAGGAATAGATCGAGTAGCACAGGCCGCGCTTCTCGCGGGCTTCCTGGAACAGCCGGGACGACATGCCGCCGCCGAGAGCGGCGGTGAACATCTGCAAGCTGTAAAGCGCGGGGTCGTTCTGCGCTAAACCGGGAAGGGCAAGCGCGATATGCACCTGTTCGAGCTCGCGCTTCTCCACATGCGTGCCGCCGCCGAATCTGGCGGGCTCCGGCGCCGGACTGGCCGGGCCGTTGAAGCCGGCAAAACGCTTTTCCACCTCGGCGATTACGGCCGCATGATCGACGGCGCCGGCGGCGGCGATCACGATGTCCGGCGCGCGATAGTTTCGGGCCAGATAGTCGCGCAATTTCGCGCTGTCGAATGCGCGCACCGTCTTGGCGGTGCCGAGAATCGAGCGGCCAAGCGGCTGGTCCGGAAAGGCGACGGCCTGCAGATGTTCGAAGATCAGATCGTCGGGAGTGTCGGCGACGGCGCCGATCTCCTGAACGATGACGTTCTGCTCGCGCATCAGCTCGTCGCGGTCGAAGGCCGGTTCGGAAAGGATGTCGGCGAGGACATCGAGCGCCAGCGGCACGTCGGCTTTGAGCACGCGCGCGTAATAGGCCGTGTTCTCGGCGCTCGTTGCCGCGTTGAGATCGCCGCCCACCGCCTCGATCTCCTCGGCGATCTGGCGCGCGGTGCGCCGCCGCGTGCCCTTGAACGCCATGTGTTCGAGAAAATGCGAGATGCCGTGCTCGTCGCGCCGTTCGTCGCGGCTGCCGGAATTGACCCACACGCCAAGCGAGGCCGTCTCGAGATGCGGCATGGTGTCGGTCACGACATTGATGCCGGATT
>Ga0187856_1000865_pt1 | contig 25646 bp, 24 predicted proteins | sample June2016WEW_8_40_FD_132443 | JGI IMG/M metagenome (GOLD analysis project Ga0187856, IMG submission 132443) | Peatland microbial communities from SPRUCE experiment site at the Marcell Experimental Forest, Minnesota, USA - June2016WEW_8_40 | ecosystem: Environmental > Terrestrial > Soil > Wetlands... | reverse complement strand
CCTCGAGAAGGAGTTCGGCTGGTCGCTCCGACCCCTCGGCTTCTACCGCAGCCGGTTCTACACGGCCGACCGGGGCGCCGGAGGACCGGACGACGGGACGGTCGGTGGGACGATCCCGAGAGATCTCGAGCAGCGGATCTTCGTCAGTCGTACCGGATACACCGGCGAGCTCGGCTACGAGCTGTTCCTACCGGGAGACCGTGCGCGCGCGGTCGCCGACCGGCTGGTCCACGCCGGTGCCGTCCCGTGCGGGCTCGGGGCGCGGGACACGCTGCGCCTGGAGAAGGGCTACCTGCTCTCCGGCCAAGAGTTCCTCAGGGACCGTTCGCCGATCCAGGCCGGCCAGGACCGGTTCGTCGAGTTCGATCATCCGTTCGTGGGCCGGGAGACGATCGAGGCCGAGCAGAAGGACGGACCGGCGGAACGCCTCGTCGGACTCCGCGTCACGACCGAAGGGGCCGTCCCCCGCCACGGCACGCCGATCCATCGGGCCGGTCGGCCGATCGGGACCGTGTCGAGCGGGGGATTGTCCCCGAACCTACACATCGGGATCGCGCTCGCCTACCTCCCCAAGGAGTTCGCACAACCCGGCACGCAGGTGGAGCTCGAGCTGCGCGGACGCGAGGTCCCGGCCGAGGTCGTTCCGCTTCCGTTCCTGCCCGCGACCCGGGCACCAGCGTAAATATCGAAGGCCCGGTCGCGAAGCGATGTCGCCTCGGTACCGTCCCACCGGATCGGTCCGCCCCTCCCTGCTGCGCACGGCGCGCGCGGCGCTGGAAGAGGACCGGTTCCGCACGGACCGAACGACGGCGCTGGTGCTCCCTCGGTCCGTGCGCGCCGAGGCGCATGTGCGCGCCCAGGCCGCGGGCCGGCTGTCGGGGATCGCTCCCGCGCGCGCCTGCGCTCGGGTCGCGGGATTGCGGGTCGTGCACGTCCTCCCCGATGGGAGCCGGCTCCGACCCGGGACCGAGGTGATGGTCCTGCGGGGCGACGCCCGACGGATGCTGGCCGTGGAGCGAACCCTGCTGAACTATCTGATGCACCTGTCCGGGGTCGCGACGTGGACCGAACACGCGGTCGATCAGGTGAAGGATGCACCGCACCCCCCCGAGATCTGGGCAACGCGCAAGACGACCCCCGGCCTGCGGGACCTGGAGAAGGCGGCCGTCGTCCACGGAGGGGGACATGCCCATCGGCGGGACCTCTCCGACGCCGTGCTCGTGAAGAACAACCACCTCGCATTCGTACCCCTCGACCGGGTCCTCGCCCGCATCGGGTCCGCCCGAGGTCGGAGCCGCCCGGTCGAGATCGAGGTCCGTACCGCTCGGGAGGCGGTCGCGGTCGCGCGCGCCGGAGTCTCCCGAGTGCTGATCGACAACGCGGGGCCGGCCCGGGCCCGCGATATCGTGCGCACCCTCGTGCGCGCCGGCCTGCGCGCCGGCCTCTGGGTGGAGCTGTCCGGAGGGATCACGCCCGACAATGCGAAACGTTACGCCCGCGTGGGTGCGGACGCCCTGAGCCTCGGGGCGCTCACCCATTCCGCGGCCGCGCTCCCCTTTCGCATGGCGATCCAGCCGGCGCACCGTGCTTAAGACGCAACGCGAGCTAGAATACCGGAGGTCGGCGTGTCGCTCGAGGCGGAGGTGCGCCGTCTGAAGGAGGTACGCAACGCCGTCCTCCTCGCGCACAACTACCAGCGGCCGGAAGTGCAGGACATCGCCGACTACGTCGGCGATTCCCTGTACCTGTCCCGGATCGCGATGCAGATCGACCGACCGGTGATCGTCTTCGCCGGGGTGCGGTTCATGGCCGAGACCGCGAAGATCCTCAACCCGTCCAAGACCGTCCTCCTGCCGGACCTGAAGGCGGGCTGCGCGCTCTCCGATTCGATCACCGCCGAGCAGCTGCGGACGTGGAAGTCCCAGCACCCCGGCGCGGCGGTCGTGGCGTACGTCAACACCTCGGCCGACGTCAAGGCCGAATCCGACTACTGCTGCACCAGCTCCAACGCGATCCGCGTCGTGAACTCGATCCCCGCCGACCAGGAGATCCTGTTCCTGCCGGATATGTTCCTGGGCGACTACGTCCGCCGGCAGACCGGGCGCAAGATGCACCTGTGGGTCGGCGACTGCCCGGTCCATGCGAAGATGCGCCCGGAGGACCTCGACCGGGCGCGCGCCCAACACCCGGGCGCGACGGTCATCGCGCACCCGGAGTGCGGCTGCTCGACGCAAGTACTCCCGCATGTCGACCGGATCCTCTCCACCGACGGGATGGTCCAGTTCGCGAAGGAGACCCACGACCCGGAGGTGCTGGTGGCGACCGAGATCGGGATCTTGCACCGGATGCGCCAGATCAACCCGACGACCCAGTTCCTCCCGATCGATGCAGGAACGATATGTCCGTACATGAAGGAGATCGACCTCGGAGATATCCGGGACTCGCTGGAGCAGATGCGCTACGTCATCGAGGTGCCGGCCGATGTGGCGCAACGGGCCCGCCGCGCGCTGGAGCGGATGGTCGCATCCTGAGAGGAGCGCCTCGGGTTCAATCGTGGGCGCCCGCGCCCGGGAGCCGTCGTTCGATCTCCCGCCGCCCGCGCGCGTTGAGCACGTCTCGGGCGGTCGCCTGCGATCGTCGCGCGAGCCCGAGCGCAACGGGGAACGTGGGATCGTCCGGTGAGCTCCCGACCCCGGTCGGGATGGCCAGCGTTCCCCGGTGCTCGCGGACCTCGGCGGCGCCGATGGAGTCCACGCGCCCCGGACCGGGCCCGACCTCGATCGCCGCACCGTGGAGGCGGGCCCACTCGATCCAGGAGCGCAGCTCCGTGCCGATCCCCGTACGCGATTCGGAGGGGGTGAGGTGAGCGATCAGGAGGGTCGGTGGGAGGGATGCGCCCGCCGGGAGCTCCGCCGGCGCGGGGGCCGGTCGGCGGATGAGGTAGTCCAACCCCACCCCTTCCGGCGGCCGGCCGCCGCCGACGACCTCCCCGACGAGCCAGGCGATCGGCATCCCCGAAGGGCGCTTCGCGCGGATCTCCTGCAGTCGCTCGAGCGCCTCCATCCCGATCCGCGACGCTGAGCCGTCGTCGGCGGTGCCCGCGATCACGGCCCCCACGTACTCGAAACGTCGACGCCGGGCCTCGGCGAGGGTCGCGTCGACGGCGGCTCTCGAGGCGTCGGCCGGAACATGCCAGTGCAACTCGCCCCGAACGCCGGGTTCCGTCACGAGGGCGGGAAGCGTGCCGGCCGCAGCGGCCTCGATCTCTCCGCGGTCCTCGCGGAGCTCGGGGGGGATCCACGCGAGCTCGAGCGCCGCGTAGACCTCGTCCTCGGTCGCGCCCCCCACCCGCTTCTCCCCGCGGAAGACCCCGTACTCGTTGATCTTCAGTCCCCCATCGCGCGCGATCGTGCGCAGGTGGACGTTGTGATCCTTCGAGCCCGTGAAGTACTGCAGCGCGGCACCGAACTCCTCGGGTGCGACCACGCGGACGTCGACCTGGAGGCCGCTCTCCAGGCGGATCGTTTCCTTCGTCTCCCCCCGAAGCAGCACCTCTCGGACGCCGGGAAGCGTCGAGACCACGTCGAAGACACCGTTCGCGTCGTGGCTGGAGGCCAGGACGTCGAGATCCCCGACCGTTTCGCGTCGCCGCCGCAGGCTGCCGGCGGCTTCCACCCGTTCGACCGGCGCGTGCGCTCGGATCGCGGCGACGATCCGTTCGGCCACGGCGTACGCCTCCGCCAGCGGGATCCGTCGGCCCGCGCTCGGCGAGACCTGGGCGAGCGCGGTGCGCAACAGTTCGATCTTTCTCGGGCCGATCCCCGATACCCCGTCCAGACGATGGGCCGCGATCGCCGCGCCGAGCTCCGCGGGGCTCGTGACCTGGAACTCGATCCAGAACCGTCGCGCGGTCCTGGGGCCGACCCCCGATAGGCGCATCATCTCGACCACCCCGGGGGGAACCTCGGACCGGATCCGGTCGTAGTAGGCGACCGCGCCCGTGCGCAGGTATTCCTGGATCTTCTCCTCGATCGCCGCTCCGACTCCGGGGATCGTCCCGAGCTCCCCTCGACGCGCCACGACCGCCAGGTCCTCGGTCAGCGTCTCGATCGAGCGGGCCGCGCGGCGGTACGCTTCGGGCTTGAACCGCTCCCCCTCGAGGTCGAGGATGTCGGCGACGGCACGGAGGATCTCCACGACCTCGGCGTTGGTCGCCATCGTTGCCTGGGGATGCGGCACGTCCTGTTAGAGCATAGGCGTTAGGGGACCCTGGGGCCCTTCACGGAGGCCGGCCGGCCCCCGCGTCGATCCACGTAAGTCGGTCGAGCACCCGGAACCCGAGCCGCTCGTATACCCGCCGCGCCGGTGCGTTGTCCTCCCGGACGTAGAGCGTGGGGCGGGCCCCCATCTGGCGGGCGGCCGTCATGACCGCGGCCGTCAGGGCCGTGCCGTATCCACGGCCCCGGGCGGCGGGATCGACGTAGATCCCGTTGAGGACCCATATGTCGGGAAGACGGACGCCGGCCGCCGCGGTACCTACGATCCGCTCTCCCTCGAAAGCGGCCCACACCGCGTGGAGGGCCGGGTCGTACGTTCGATAGCCGCGCGTGAGCGGATGGTCTTCCGATCCCGCCCACGCCCGCAGACGGACCGCGTCGAGAACGCCCACCGGGCGGACGGGAGAGGACGGGGCCGTTGGAACGCTCTCGGAGGGGTCGGCGACGAGCCGAAGCACCGAATAGGCGACGACCGGGTGCAGAGCCTCCCGGACCTGGGCTCCCACGGCCTCGGGGACGATCGCGACGATCGGGCGCGGGGGAAGCGCCGAGAGGAGCGGCAACGCCTCCGTACCCGGACCCACCCAGTGGACGATCGTGGCCGTCGGATCTCCCGACCAGACGAGCAGGTAGGCGACCGTCGCCCGGCCCGATCGAAACGAGATGAACCGAGCTCGGATCGGTTCGTGATCGAGGTCCCAGAGCGCGTAGGCGTGACGAACCGGATCGTTCCGGGCGGCGTGGGTCAGCCACTCTCGATCGATGCCGTCGGTCACACCCGCGGGTCGGTCCACGTCCCGGCCACGCGCACGTGCGTAGATAGGCCGATGGTCGCCCCCTCGCGACCCTCCCGAGGTCAACGGTAAATCTCGGCCCGGGGTCCACGCTCCGTGGTTCGAGCGCATCGGCCGACCCCCGAGTTCGCCGACCACCTGCGTGCTCTCTACGACCGTTTCCCGTTCGACCGGTCGCTCGCGGACGATCCGATCTCGGTCGTGCGGCCCCTCGCGCTCGACGCTCGGCGGGGGGAGATCGCGGGGATCTTCGCCGCCACGCTCGCGATCGGGAACACGACGGCGATCCGTGGGGCGATCGGCCGGCTGGCCGACGCCGCCGAGGGGGACCTGGGCCACTTCATCGAGGGGACCCCGTCCGCCGAGCGGCGGCGTCGCCTGCGCGGGTTCCAACACCGGTGGATCCGAGGCGATCAACTCGCGTACCTCGCGGACCGTCTCGAAACGATGTACGCCGCGGACGAGACCCTGGAGACGGTGTTCGTTGGGGGCATGAAGGAAGCCGGCTTCGCGGGCGGGCTGGATGCCCTCGCGCGCCGTCTACGCGGACCGGCCGCCGCGCCGGGCCCCCGCCCGCCGCGTGGCTACTCCCAGCTGTTCCCCAGTCCGCTCGACCCGACCCACAGCCCGGCCAAGCGGTTGACCCTCTTCGTACGATGGATGGTGCGTGCCCGGTACCCCGACCTCGGATGCTGGCACTCGGTGCCCACCGGGGAGCTGCGGGTCCCGCTCGACCAGCACGTCCATTGGATCGCCTACAATCTGGGCCTGACCCAACGGCGGACGCGGTCCTGGGCGACCGTGGAGGAAGTGACCGGCGCGCTCCGGCAGATCGACCCCATCGATCCGGTCAAGTTCGATTTCGTCCTATGTCACACGGGGATCTCCGGAGACTGCCCCAAAGAGCGGCAGATGAGCGTCTGTGGACCGTGCGCCGTACGGCCGGACTGCCGTCTGTGGCGCGGGGTTCGGAGCGCCGTGGCATGAACGCGAACCCGGCGCTCCCGATCGATCCGCGGCTCGTCCCTCGGTTCCGGGCCGCCGGAACGGCGATCCACTGGCAGGAGCTCCCCTTCGAGGGGGGCGAGGGCCACCGGCTTCGGATCGCCACCCTGCACGAGCAGCCGGCCCGGGTCGAGGAACGCCGGACGGTCGCGGGCGGGGAGATGATCGTCGACTCGAGCCCCGTCGGGGCCCTCGTTCTGGTCCTCGAGGTCGACCGCCGCGGCCTTCCCCAGGCGCTCAACGCGGTTCCCGCGGGCGGGATCGACGGCTTCCCCGACGGCGCTCTGAAGGCGACCTGGGTACCCGGTCCCGCGCCCTCGATCCCCCTCGGACCGACGTGGAAGGACGTCCTCGACCTCGCCCGCTACGCGCTGCTCTAGCACCCGCCTCGCTCTCGGGTCGGCCCTCCGCGGGGCGGGCGTCGAGGCTACGTCGTTACCTCGCGGGGTCGTCCTCAACAACGATTATGTGGGTCCGTGCGAACCCCGCGAGGTCTCCCACGGACGATCTATGAGTCCCGATCTGCCGTCGAACGCCGCGAACGGCCGGACGGTCATGACCGCCGCCGGCGGCCGCGTCTTCGACCCGCGGGCCGCGACGATCGTCCTGGTGATCATCGCCGGCATGGCCCTGATGGTCACCTATGTCGAAACGATGGTCCTGCCCGCGTTCTCGACGTTCCAGACGTTCTTCGAGCTCCCTTTCACCTCCCAGTCGACCGCGACCATCACCTGGATCCTGTCGGCGTACCTCTTGGTCGGGACGATCGCGACGCCGATCTTCGGGCGGTTGGGGGACATCTACGGCAAGAAGCGCATGCTGCTGGTGGCGATGTCCATCTACGCCGCCGCGGTGACGGTGGCCGGGTTCACTCCGAACATCGGTGACTTCCTGGGGGTCTCCCGGCCGAACCAGATCTACCTGCTGATCGGCGTCCGCGCGATCCAGGGTATCGGCATGGGGATGTTCCCGCTCGGGTTCGCGATGCTCCCCGAGGTCTTCCCCGCCGCCCGGGTCGGCCAGTCGCAGGGGATCGTTTCGGCGATGTTCGCCGGAGGCGCCGCGCTCGGGCTCGTGGGCGGCGGGTGGATCTCGCAGAGCTACGGCTGGCAGGTGACCTACCACACGGTGATCCCGGTCGCGATCATCCTGGTCGTAGCGGCCGCGATCCTGCTGCGGGAATCCCCGACGCGGGTGAAGGAGGCGATCGACCTCCCCGGAGTGACGAGCCTCGGGTTCGGTCTCGCGATGCTCCTGCTCGGGATCACGGAAGGGGCCGATTGGGGATGGATCAATTTCAACGGAGCGTCGTTGGGATCCCTCCCCTGGGGGGTCCCGGAGTTCTTCATCCTCGCGGCGATCGGTTTCGCGTTCTTCATCTGGTGGGAGGATCGGACGAAGGAGCCCGTCGTTCGCCTCGCGGCTCTGAAGGTGCGGAACATCCTGGTCAGCAACGTCAACGGGTTCCTGGTCGGGATCGCCATGTTCGTGGCGTTCGTGACGGATACGTTGCTCTTCGAGTACACGTTGAACACCTCGACGAGCCCCCTCGGTCCGCTGACCGGTTACAGCGGACCGGGGTTCGGACTCTCCCCGTTGACGATGGGGCTGCTGACCCTGCCCGCGGCCTTGTCGATGCTCGCGTTCGGGCCGCTCCTCGGCCGGAGCATCGGAAAGGTCGGCCCGAAACCGATCATGATGCTCGGCTTCGGCCTCATCGCGATCGGGGGGTTCGGGATGTTCTGGCTCACCCACGTCCTCCTCGCGCTCGTCCTCCTGCCGCTCCTCGTCCTGGTCGGGATGGTCGCCGTTCTGATCGCGATGTCGAACGTAATCGTGCTCTCCGTCTCTCCGAAGGAGCTCGGCATCCAGACCGGCATGAACCAGACGTTCCGGAACCTCGGCTCCGCGATCGGGCCGGTGCTCGTCGCGAGCATCCTCGCGAGCTTCACCGCGAGCTACCTCGTGAACTACCCGGGCGGCTCGATCCCCGTAACGGGGTTCTCCGACGCCGGCTTCCAGACCTGCTTCGCGGCGGTCACCGTGCTCGGCATCGCCGGCTTCGGGTTCAGCCTCGCGCTGAGGAACTACCGCTTCGCCGCCGACGGGACCCGCCAGGACGCGGTCGCGCGAAACTCCACCCCCGCCTCGGTGCGACCCGCCGAGGGAGCGCGCCCCGAGCCCACGACCACGACCGGAACGGCGGCCCCCTCGGAGGCGAACGCCGAAGCGGTACCGGTAGGGGCCTCCGCGCCGGCCCCGTAGCGGGCGCCTACGAGCAACCGCTCGTCGCGCCGCAGACGGTGCACGCGTAGCAGGTCCCGCTGCGGACCATGATCCCGCCGCAGATGTGGCACGACGGCGAATCCTCCGACATCCTTCCCGTCGAGAGCGCCGGGGCGAAGGAGTCGAGCGGCTTCACGTCGAAGCGGACGTTCGAGGGGGGTGGGGTGACGGTCCCCGGACCGTTCCCGTTCCCATCGGTCGGCGAGTCCAGCCCGATCGAGCGACGTTCCTCCTCGGTGAGGAACTCGATCGCCATCCACCGCGCCACGTAGTCGGGGATCGATTTCGCGAAGCGGATCTTCGGATTGCCGGTCGCGCCGGCCGGTTCGAAGCGCATGTGAGCGAGCTTGCGCACGAGGTCCTTGAGCGGTACGCCGTGCTGCAGGGCCATCGACATCGAGATGCCGAGGGAATCCATCAGGCCGTTGACCGTCGACCCCTCCTTCGTCACCCGGAAGAAGAGCTCGCCGGGCCGGCCGTCGGGATACAGTCCGACCGTTACGTACCCGTCGTGGCCCCCGACCTGGAAGTGGTGCGTGATCGCCTTGCGCTCGTCCGGGAGCCGCTCGCGCGCCGGAACCCGTGGGCCACCGGCCGCCTTCGCCTTGCCCTTGCTCGTCTCGAACGGCTGGGAGGCCTTGCAGCCGTCCCGGTAGAGCGCGACCGACTTGATGCCGAGATGCCAGGCCTCGAGGTAGATCTTCTCGATATCCTCGACCGTCGCGTCGTTCGGGAGGTTGATCGTCTTGGAGGCGCCTCCCGAGAGGAACGGTTGGACCGCGCCGAGCATGTGCAGGTGGCCCATCGGGCCGATCGTCCGCTTGCCGCCCATCGGCGCGAGGGCGCAATCGAACACCGTGAGGTGCTCCGGCCGGAGATCCGGCGCGCCCTCGATCGTCCCGTTCGCCTCGATGTGGGCGACGATGCGCTGGACCTCGGCGGGAGCGTACCCCAGCGCGACGAGCCCGTCGGGGACCGTGCGGTTGACCATCTTGATCGCACCTCCCCCGACGAGGTTCTTCGTCTTGACGAGGGCGAGCTCGGGCTCGAGTCCCAGGGTGTCGCATCCCATCAGGAGGCCGATCGTACCGGTCGGGGCGATGACGGAGATCTGGGCGTTGCGGTAGCCCCAGAGCTCGCCGGCCTTCACGGTGTCGTGCCAGCGGTCGGCGGCGAGCCGGGCGAACGCCGCCAGCCGAGGGTCGTTCGTAGGGACCTGGTCGGCGGCCTGGGCGTGCTTGTTCATCACCCGCAGCATCGGCGCGCGGTTCTTGTCGAACCCCGGGAACGGGCCCACGCGCTTGGAGATCTCGGCGCTCATGTGGTACCCCTCCCCCGAGAGGACGGCCGAGATCGACGCGGCGAGCGCACGTCCCGCGTCGGAGTCGTAGGCGAGCCCGTAGTGCATGAGCAGCGCGCCGAGGTTGGCGTAGCCGAGGCCGAGCGGACGGAAGTCGTGCGAGTTCCGTGCGATCGCGGCCGTCGGATAGCTCGACGCGTCGACGAGGATCTCCATCGCGAAGACCATCGTGCGGACGGCCTGGCGGAACAGCTCGATGTCGAGGTTCCCCTTTGGGTCGAGGAACTTCATCAGGTTGATCGACGCGAGGTTGCACGCCGTATCGTCGAGGAACAGGTACTCGCTGCACGGGTTCGAGGCGTTGATCCGCCCGGAGTTGGCGCACGTATGCCAATCGTTCGTGATGTCGTCGAACTGGACGCCCGGATCCCCGCAGCGCCACGCCGCGACGGCAAGCTTGCGCCAGAGGTCGCGGGCCTGGTACGTGGTCGCGACCGTGTGGTCCGTCCGGTTGTACGTCTTCCACTCCGCGTCCCGCTTCACCGCCTCCATGAAGGCGTCCGGGATGCGGACCGAATGGTTCGCGTTCTGGTAGGCGATCGAGGCGTAGGCGGAATCGGGATCGGTGCCGTCGAAGTTGGCGCTGTACCCTTCGCGGATCAGCGCGGCCGCCTTGTCCTCCTCCTTGACCTTGCAGTCGATGAACTCGGCGATGTCCGGGTGGTCCATGTTCAGGATCACCATCTTCGCCGCCCGGCGCGTCGTCCCACCGGACTTGATCACCCCGGCGAGCGCGTCGAACGCACGCATGAACGACACCGGGCCCGACGCGATCCCGCCACCGCTGAGGCGCTCGTGGCTCCCGCGCAGCTGGGAGAGGTTGGAACCCGTGCCGCTGCCCCCCTTGAAGAGGCGCCCCTCGCTCGTCGCGAGGGCCAGGATCGAGTCCATGTCGTCCGTGACCGACTGGATGAAACACGCCGAGCACTGGGGCGGCTCCCGGACCCCGACGTTGAACCAGACGGGGCTGTTGAACGCCGCCATCTGTTGGACCATGAGGTAGGAGAGGCTCTCCTCGAGCTGCGTCGCCTCCTCGGGAAGGTCGAGGTACCCGAGCTCGAGGCCCTTGTGCGCGATCCAGTGGCAGACCCGCCGGATCATCCCGTCGACCGAGTCCTCGCGGCGACCTTGGAGGATCCGGAAGTACTTCGACGCGGCGATGTTGATCGCCGTCTCCGACCAGGAGGTCGGGGCGTGGATCCCCTTCTGCTCGAAGATCACTTTCCCCTCGGCGTTCTTGATCATGGCGTCGTAGGTCCTCCATTGGACCGTATCGAACGCCGCCTTCCCCCGCGGGGTGAGGCGGGGAATGGGGATCGTCTCGTCACCGTAGCCGCTCGCCGGTCGGCTGCGGCTCTCCTCGGGGGGGGCGGTGGTTCGCTTCTTCGCTATTGCCATGTAATGGGCTCTTCCCGGAGGGTCAACGCGGGTGTCGGACCGCACGCGGTCACCGGCTCGAACGACTCCGCGCGCTATCTCGACCTCGGTGGGGCGGCGAAACACCCTCGGAAAACGGGCGTTTCACGCCGTGAGGCAGTGAGATGGAACGCGGGCGTCGATGCGCGGGACACCCGACGTGAACCCTCCAACGAGCGGCAGAAGCGATGCGGTATATCTTAGCTGTGCCGTTCTCCACCGATTTCGTGGGCGGAGTCACGCCCGTGCCGTTCCGACGTCATGACGACGCCGTACGCGGCGCTGGAACGACGGACAGGGGGAGGACCCGCATCGTGCACGGCATGAGGACTCCGCAATCCCCGCAGAACATCCCTTCCTCGGCGACCCAGAGATAGGCACCGCACCGGTCGCACTTCCGGGGATCGCCGGAGTCGTTGCGGCAGACCATGGGATCGAGAGGCGCGATCGGTCCCGGGGCTTAAACCAGTGGGCCAAGGAGCACGCACCGGGGACGTTCGGTGGGTGGGCACAAAAAAAAGGGGAGGGACCTTTCCCCGAGGGGAACGGTCCCATCGAAAGCGAACGGGTTCGTTCAGGCGTTCTTCATCTTGGCGCGGGCGATGTAGCCCTTCTTGTCCAGGAAGTACATGAAGCCCGCCTGGCGCGTGATCTTCTCCGTTCCGACCTTCCCCTTGCGCCCGCTCTTGTTGAGCTTGGTCGGGGTCTTCCACAGGAACCCGTCCTTGCCGAGGTAGTACAGGTATCCGTTCTCTCGCTTGATCTGCTCCTTGCCGATTCTTTCCGCCATGCTGAGGGCCCTCACCGGCGAGAAGATTAGCGCACCTATTTAGAGCTGTCCTCGCATTTACCCCGGTAGAATCCGGATTCCCTGACGATAAACTGCGACCGGAATCGACCCGATCCGGTACGGGATCCGGTCCGGTGAACCGAGCGCGAAGAGCCCGAAATCGGCCGCCCGGCCGACCGCGATCGACCCCGCCCGGTCGGCGAGGCCCGAGGCGTACGCGGCGTTCACGGTGGCGGCGGTGATCGCCTCCCTCGGCGACAATCGGGCGCCGTAGACGGCGTGGGCGAGGACGATCGGCATCGCCTCGATCCAGGAGTTGGGAGAGCAGTCCGAACCGATCGCCACCGCGACGCCGGCATCGACCAACCCTCGGCCCGGGCTCGCGCGGGCCGTCAGGGAAGCGAACGGGGTCGCCGGGAGGAGCACGGCGGTCACCCCGGCCCGAGCGAGCGCGGCGAACTCCGGGCGTCCGTCCTCCAACAGGTGCTCGGCGGAGCGGGCCCCGAGGCGGGCCGCGAGGCGCGCGCCTCCCGATAGGACGAACTCGTCGGCGTGGATCTTGATCCCCAACCCGAGCCCGAGCGCGGTCCGCAGGATCCGCTCGGACTGCGGGACGCTGAAGAACCCGGGCTCGCAGAAGACGTCGCAGAACGCGGCCAACCGCTCCTGGGCGATCACGGGCAGGGTCCGACGGACGATCTGGTCGACGTAGGCGTCGGCGCGTCCGCGGAACTCCGGGGGCACGGCGTGGGCACCGAGGTACGTCGCTACGATCTCGAACCCGGTACGCCGCGCGAGGCGGGGGATCAGGCGGAGCAGGCGCAGCTCGCCCGCGTGCGAGAGGGCGTAGCCGCTCTTCACCTCGAAGGAGGTCGTGCCCGCGAGCGCCATCCGACGCATCCGATCCTCGGCCGACGCCAGCAGGCCGGGGTCCGAGGCCCGACGCGTCGCGCGCACGCTCGAGTAGATCCCTCCGCCACGCCGAGCGATCTCGGCATACGGCACGCCGCGGATCTTGAGGGCCAGCTCCGCGACGCGGTCTCCGCCGTACAAGAGGTGGGTGTGCGCGTCGACGAACCCCGGGACGATCGTCCCACCGCCCGCGTCGACCCGTACACCGCCTCGGCGCAATCGCACGGCCCGCGCGACCGCTCGGTCGGCACCGATCCAGGCGAACCGACCGTCGCGGACGGCGAACGCCGCATCATGCCGGAGCCCGAGCTCCTCCATGCGCTCCCCGATCCGCGGGACCGGTCCCTGTGCGAGCGTCGCGAGCTCGCCGATCCCGGTAACGAGGAGGTCGGCGACGATCATGGCTGCCGGATGAGGTGATCGAGGAGGTCGCGCGCTGCGTGGGAGGAGGGGAAGACGATCCGGGCCTCGGATTCGAGCGGCTCGACCTCCTTGTACCGGGAGGAGAAATGGGTGAGGAAGAGCGTCCCGACCTCCGCGTCGAGGGCCAATTGCGCGGCCTGGCGGGCGGAGGAGTGTCCCCAGCGGTTCGCCTCGGCCTCGATGTCGGCGGAGGTCGTCGCCTCGTGGATCAACAGCGTCGCCCGGTGGGAGAGGCGCCGGATGGCCTCGCTCGGACCGGTGTCCCCGGAATAGACGATCGATCGACCCGGCCGAGGCGGTCCCTGGAGGTCCGCGGGGTGGATCGTCTGGTTCCCGACGTGGACCGGATCCCCCGCTTCGAGGCGGGCGAAATCCTTCCCTTTGATCCCCATCGCACGGGCGCGTTCCCCATCGAACCGCCCCCGCTTGGGGCCTTCCTCGAGCCGGTAGGCGATCGTCGGCACGGGATGCTCCGCGTGGGCGGTCCGGACCGTATACCCGTCCAGCTCGACCGATTGGTCGGGGGCGAGCGGATGGATCGCGATGGGGAACCGCTGAGTGAAGTACCCGAGGCGGAGCGCCCGCTCGACCATCTCCTTCGCGTCCGGAGGCCCGTAGATGTCGAGGGGTTCCGTCCGGTTGTTCAGGTTCATGCTCTGGACGAGGCCGGGCAGACCGAGGAAGTGATCCCCGTGGAAATGGGTGATGAAGATGCGACGCAGGCGCATGAACGACGCCGACGATTGGAAGAACTGACGCTGGGTTCCTTCACCGCAGTCGAACAGAACAAGCTCGCGCTCGGTGTCGAGCGCGATCGCGCTCGCGGAGCGCTCCTTGGTAGGCCAGGACCCGGCGGTCCCGAGGAACGTCAGCCGCATCGCCGGAGTTACCCCTATCGGAGTCAAAGGGCCATCGGAGCGGGGCCCGCGGTCGCAACCGACCGACGTAAAGGCGGAAATACGCTTCGCTACATCCCGCCGACGTGGTCGACTGGGATCGGGTCGAGGAACTGAAGCAGAAGGGGTGGGACTGGAATCGGATCGCCGCCGATCCCAAGGTCGCCTTCCATCCCGACACCTCCGTTCAGCAGGCCGGCCCCGCGCTTCGGCGCCTGTACTACCGCCGCCAGTCCCGATCGAGTCGGGAGGCCCCGGCGGCCCCCAGCAAGAAGGTCGATCCGAACGTAGAACGGAAGTGGACGATCGCCCGGGTCGGCTACCTCCTGACCCCGATCTTCGGATTGTGGTTCCTGATCGCCTACCTCGCCCCCTCTCCGGTCGGGCTCCTGGTCGCGGCGATCCCCTGGCTCGCCATCGGCCTCGCGATCGGCGCGTTCCTGCTCGCGTTCGGCCTGCTGCGGACCAGCAAGCGGTGGACGAAGGCGTTCCGCACCACCTTGATCCTGGGCATCGTCGGAGGGCTCGCGATCGCGGGCGTCATCGGCCTCGCCGGTTCGCTGATCTACGGGTGCCCGTACCTGCCTCCCTCCTCAGCGCTTACCACCCAATCCGCCAGCGGACAGTCGTCCCAGTCGGTCCCCGCATGGCAATCCGGCGGGATGGCCGCATGGCAGGACGGCGGCAAACCGGTCATCTACTACTACGGGGCGACGTGGTGCCCGTACTGCTCGTCGGCCAGCTGGTCGATCTGGAAAGCCATCAGCGAGTTCTCCACGTCCCTGACGAACGTCCAGACGGGGTTCTCGAGCTTGACGGATGTGTACCCCGGGACGCCCGAGATGAACCTGGCGAACGCGGCCGTCACCTCCTCCTCCATCAGCTTCCGCGTGTCGGAGGACACATCGGGGGTGAGCGGCACCTTCCCCGGGACCTCCAATTGTTACGAACAGGCGTATGTCAGCGCCTACTCCGGAGGCGGCATTCCGTTCGAGGTGATCAACGGTCAGATCATCCACCAAGGACAGTTGGTTCCCCCCGGGAACCTCGCCGCGTACACCTACTCGAGCACGGGCGGGACCGGCGCGGCGCAGATGCAGCAGCAGGTCCAGAATGAGAACGGGACCGGATGGAACCAGGTGAGCTTCCAGACGTACTGGATCATGGCGTTCATCGCACATTCCCTGGGGACCCCGGTCGTCCAGCTGGAGGCCCAGTACCACTGGTCGCCGGTGACGGCCCAGGCCGTCCAAGCGGACGTCGTCCAGATCACGTAGGACGGAGATGCAGACCCGCACCGTCCGCACGACCATCTACCTCGCCGCCGGCGTCGGGCTGATCATCGCGATCTTCTCGGGGCTGGAGTTCATCGACACCGCGCTCCAATCGATCTGCTCGTTCAACGGCTTCTTCTCCTGTGCCGCGGTCGCCCAGAGCGGTAAGACGACGCTCCTCGGGATCCAGGACTACGCGCTCGGGATTGCGGGGTTCATCATCATCCTGGCCCTCAACGGATGTGCGGAGCGTCGACCGGACGACCCGCGCTGGTCGTATGCGCTCCTCGGGCTGACGACCCTCGGGGTCGCCCTCTCGTTCTACTTCCTGTACGTCGAGCTCTACGAGATCGGCGCCTTCTGCCTCGTCTGCTTCTCGTCCTACGTCATGGGGTTCATCGCATGGGGCGGTGCGATCGAGCTCGCCCGGCGGACGCGAATCGCGGACGCCCCGGCGTAGGTGTCCTCTTCGTACGATCCGGGGGCCCGTAGAATCCCTCGCCACCGGCGAGGAAACGGCGTCGGGTCGGCTCGCGTTATATACCCGCCCCGGAGTGGTACGCGGGGTCGACTCGAATGGTGGATGCGTATGCCACATTGGCCGCGGGGATCGCGATCGCTGGTGGACTGATCGGAACGGGCATGGCCCAGTCCGGTATCGGCGCGGCCGGGATGGGCATCATCGCCGAGAAGCCGGAGAAGTTCGGACAGGTCCTGTTCTTCTTCGTGATTCCCGAGACCCTCTGGATCATCGGATTCGTTCTGGGGATCATCCTGCTGCTGGGGATCCTCTAAGGCGCCCCGGTCATGAGCCTGGAACGCCTCGTTGGGGAGATCCGCGCCCGGGCCCAGCTCGAGATCGCGACGGCCGACGCGCAGCAGCGGACCGAGTCCGCCCGCATCGCCGCCGAACGAGATCGGCGCCTCGAGACGATCCGCTCCGAGGCCGAGCGCACCACCCAGGCCGAGACGAGCCGAGAACGAGCCCAGCGGCTCGCTGCGGCGAAGCTGAAGGCGCGCCAGAGCCTCTACGAGGCACGGGAGGCGCGGCTTACCCATGCGATCCAGGAGACCCGTACGCTCCTCAGCGGGTACACGAACTCCCCGGAGTATCCGAAGGTCCTCGATCGGATGGTCGCGGCGGCGCGGGAGGAGCTCGGGACCTCCGTTCGCATCTCGGGACGCGCCGAGGACGCCGAGCGCCTCCGCGCGATCGCCGGGGAGTCGTTCGACGGCACCCCGCGATCGATCCTCGGCGGGCTGATCGCCGAGACCCCCCGCGGGGACCGCCGGCTGAACTTCTCCTTCGACGAGCTCCTGCGGCTGCGCGAGGACCGGGTTCGGGAACTCCTCGCGTAGGGTGGACGATGAGCGCCAACCCCTACGCGAGCTCCCACGGTCGCCTGCGGGCCGATTTCACCGCCTTCCTGCCGAAGGAGCTGTACCCGCGCCTGCTCGCCGCGAAGGACGTCGGCGAGATCGCGAAGACGCTCGACGGCACGGCGTACTCCTACGACCTCAACCAGGCCCGTGCGACCCACCAGGGGATCTCGCTCGTCGAGATCGCGATCAACCGTACGCTCGTGCGCCGCAACCGCCACGCCTTCGAGGCGACGCCCTTCTCGGGACGCCCGGTCGTCGGCGCGTACGTCCGGCGCTGGGACATCGAGAACATCGGCCTCATCATCGCCTCCAAGGCGAAGGGTCGGTCGATCGGCGACACCGAGCAGGAGCTCGTGTCGAGCCGCGACCTGCCCGCCGGCCTCATCGCAGGGAAGCTCTCGCTCGACGATTTCCGCAACCTGCTCGCGCAGCCGAGCGTGGAGGCGATCGCGAACCAGCTCGTGAAGTTCGGCTACGGCGCCGCGCTGCTCCCGCTGGTCGAGGAGTACTCGCGTACCCACGACATCTTCCCGCTGTTCCATGCCCTCACGGTCCAGTACTACCACGACGTGCTCGAGTCGGCCCGGTTCTTCCAGGGCGACGAGTGGGTCGTGCGCCAGTTCCTCCAGAGCGAGGTCGACGTGCGCAACGCGCTCCTCCTGTTGAAGGGGAAGGATGCCGGCCTCCCCCTCGATCAGGTCCTGACCCGATTCCTGGACGGGGGGACCCTCCTCTCCTCGGCGGCGGCCGATCCGTACGGCGCCCGGAACGTCCCCGAGCTCGTCGAACGGCTCACCGCTCGGTTCCCTTCCCTCCCGGAGGGGACCGCGGACTACACCGATCACGCGAGCCTGACGGGCTTCGAGGCGGTGCTCCAGCGCGAGCGCGCGGTCACCGAGGCGAAGCGGATGCGCGCCTACCCGCTCTCGCTCGCGGGGATCTTCACGTACCTGCTGCTCTCCGAGCTGGAGCGCTCGGACCTGCGGCGGATCGCCTTCGGGAACCTCTACGGGATCCCGAACGATCGGGTCCAGCCCCTGCTCGTCTCCCCGCGGCTGTAGCGGGCGGGGCCCTACGTCAGCGTGGCGGGGCCGTCCGAGGAGCGGATGAACGGTCCCGCGCCCGGAGAGGTTCCGACCGCCGAGGCGGCGGTGGCGTCGGGCGGGGCTGCGGTGGTATGCGTGCGCTTCGCGCCGAACGGCCGGAACGGCTTGCCGTTCCCGGTGTAGAACTTCGAGAAGTACTCCACGAAGATCAGACGTGCACCTTGGATCCCGGGCTCGAAGACCCCGATGATCAGGTTGAACGACTGACCGATGACGAGGATCAGGAGTCCCACGACGATCAGGAAGCTGCCGTGGTGGACCAGGCGGAAGGAGATGATATTGATCACGTCCGCGAGGATCACGCTGGCGAGCAGGATGCCCACGAGACGCGTGTAGGAAAGGATGTGGCTCACGACCTCGATGAGCCCCATCACGCCCGTCTGGATCCCCTCGCCACCGACCATGAGGACGAGGCCTCCGATGACGAGCGCGAGGTCGAGGACGAAGGCCGGGTGGGAGAAGGTGTCGGTCTTGTAGATCACGGAGAGGCCGAGGAAGGCGATCCCCCAGGCGAACAGGATGCCGCCGACCTTCCCGACGGCGGCGCGGAGGTGGCGGTGGAAGTACTCCTTCAAGGCGCCGAACAGGAAGCCGAGCGTCACCATCCCGAGCCCGATGAACCCCGCGACGAGGAGCAGGAGCCCTACGTTCACTCCGGGCTGGATCGGAGCGACGTAGCCGAAGTACGTGTGGAGCGGCGTGAACCCGAAGAACTCGTCCAGGACGAGGCCGAGCCCGATCGCGATCGCGCAGCCGGGCAGCAGCGCGTAGGCGAGCTGTTGCATCCCTCTCGGTCCCATGATCATCTTGACGAAGTTCCGTCCTTTCTTCGGCAGGTGCTGGGCGCCCGGGAAGCCCCGGATCATCCAGATCGAGACCGCGAGGATGACGAGGCCGTACCCGAAGTCACCGAGCATGAACCCGAAGAAGATCGGGAAGACGATCGCGAAGACGAGCGTCGGGTCCCATTCGTTCGCCTGCGGGAGCGAGTAGAACCGGATGAAGAACTCGTAGCGGCGGATGCCGGGCGGGTTGTCCATCAGGGTCGGCGCCTCCTCGTCGGTCGGGACCGTGTAGAAGTGGGCGCGCCGGTGGCTCGCGAGATCGACCGCCGCCTGGAGGCGGCGGAGATCGCGCTGGGGGACCCAGCCCTCGATCGCAAACGTCACCCGGCCGGCGCCGAGCTTGGTGTAGACCTCGAAGAGGCGGTTCTGGATGGCGAGGGCTTCCTCCAGCCCGGTGACGATCGGGTACCACGTCGCCGAGACCACCTGGAGCCGCGCATGGATCTCCGTCCGGCGCTGGTCGATCTCGGCGCGACGGGTCTCGAGCCGGCCCCGCTCCTCCTCGACCGTGCCGCGGAGCCGGGGTATCGGGGTGAGGCGGACTCCGCTGGTCGCGGCGACGCGGGAGACGACGTCCGCCTGGTCGCGCGGGGCGAGCAGGAGGAACCGTCCCGGGACGCCCCCGGCGAAGAACATCGCCTCGGCCTCGGGCGGTACCGCGGCCCGCAGCGTCTCGTACGTCTCGGGATCGGTCTCCCCGAGGAAGACGAGGGAGCTCTTCGGGTCCAGATAGGAGAGGGACTGGCGGTAGAACGCGAGCTTCCCGAGCACCTCCAACGTGTCGCCGATCGAGCGGTTCTCGGTCTGGAGCTGGTCGTCCTCGCGCTCGAGCGATCCGACCACGTCGTCCACCTCCGCGGTCGGCACGCTCTTCGCCGCCGCGAGGGTGGCATCAAGGTCCTGGAACGTCTGGGGCGCGCCGACCGGGGACGGGGGGAGCGCGCTCTTCAATCCGCGGAAGCGCAACGCCTCGTCCCCGACGATGCGCTGGAGCTCGTCGCCGCGCTCCGGGTCGAGGTACCGGAGGGTCTCGGCGGAGACGGTCTCGACCTGGGCGACGCCGAGGTCGTGGAGCGTGGTGAGGACCGCCTCGCGGTCCTCCTTCAGGCCGACGATGCCGATCTTCAGCATCCGAACCGGCCGAAGAACCCCCATCGAACCCTCACTTCCCGGCCGACCGATCTACTTCGGACGGAACGAGCCCAGGACGGCGTTCAGGATCTCGCCCGCGCGCTCGGCCGGCGGCCGTCCCGCCCCGACCCGGGCGGCCGCCGCCGCCGTCTCGCCGTCGGCGACGATCCGCGCCGCCTCCCGGTCGGCCGCCGCCCGGGCCTCCCGCAGGGCGATCTCGCGGGTCTCCTCGGCCGAGGCGCGTTCCGCCTTCACGATCGCATCGTTCTCGGCGACCAGGCGGTCGAGCGCGGCCTTCCGGGCGGCGGCCGCCTCTTGGACCTTCGCCTCCCATTCGGTCTCGGCTTCCTTGACCTGCTTCAGATCGTCCAAGGCGCCCATCGATCGGTCGGGGTTCGCTGCCATGAGTCCTACGATCCTCCCGTGATCTTCACGAGCAGGAAGAGGAAGAGCGCGAGGGCTCCGATCTTGATCGCCGCCGAGACGAGCCACCAGCTGCGGAAACGCCGCAGCGCCACGGTCGTGGCATCAGGCGCTGGCGACATTCGCTCCCTCCTGCTCCATCTTGCGCTTCACGGCCTTGAGCATGCTGAACGAATCGCGTTCGAGCTCATCGAACCGGAACTTGATGTAGCGCACGGTCGCCTCGAGGCGCGGGATCAGCACGTTTTCGATCGCGCTCGCCCGGCGCTTGGTCTTCTCGATCTCGAGCAGGAGGCGACGCAGCGCGTTCTCCTTCTCGGCGATGTCGAGGACGACCTGATAGATCCCCTGGAAGTGGCGGATCGATTCGTGCACCGAGGTGGGCAGGTCGAGGAGGGTCGCCGCGGAAGCGGGCGTGTACTCCCCGCGGTCGACCTTCGGCGTCCGAACGCCCATCACGTTCCGGGTCGAGACCGCGACCGGGGCGAGATCGGGCAGGAGCATCGAGATGTTCTCGAGGCGGGTGGGCCCTTCGCTCATCTCCGCCATGCGGATCGACTCGTAGCCGCGCGCGATCCGCTGCTGGAGATCGCCCCGGAGCTTCATCGCTTCCCGGGAGAGGCTGAAGAACTCCGCGATCAGGGCCGAGCGCTTCAGCTTGAGCAGGTTGAGCCCTTTCTTCGCGAGCACGATCCTCCGGCGCGTCTGCAGGAGGACGAGCCGGGTCGGTCGGACGCTCTCCAGCACCATCGTCGCTGCCCCGGGCGGTCTACGCCGCCTTCTTCGGACGGTATTTCTGGACGAACTCGGGCCGGATGCGCTTCAATTCCGAGTCCGGCAGGTCCGCAAAGATCTTCCATCCGAGGTCGAGGCTCTGGTCGATCGTCCGGTCCTCGTCGGGCCGCTGGTTGACGAACTCCGACTCGAACCGGTCGGCGATCTGCAGATAGATCCGGTCGACCGCGCTGAGCGCTTCCTCGCCGACGATCGCGGAGAGCGCCCGCTGGTCCTTCCCCGTCGCATACGCCGCGAACAGCTGGTCCGCGACCCCACGGTGGTCCTCCCGCGTGCGGCCCTTCCCGATCCCTTGGTTCATGAGGCGGGAGAGCGAGGGCAGCACATCGATCGGAGGGTAGACGCCCCGGCGCTGGAGCTCCCGGCTGATGTAGATCTGTCCCTCGGTGATGTACCCCGTCAGGTCGGGGATCGGGTGCGTCACGTCGTCCGCGGGCATCGTCAGGATCGGGAGCTGCGTGATCGACCCCTTGCGTCCCTTGATCTTCCCGGCGCGTTCGTAGATCGTCGCGAGGTCCGTGTACATGTACCCCGGGTACCCCCGACGGCCCGGCACCTCCTCGCGCGCGCTCGCGATCTCGCGGAGCGCCTCGCAGTAGTTCGTCATGTCGGTGAGCACGACCAGGATGTGCATGTCGCGCTCGTACGCGAGGAACTCGGCGGTGGTGAGCGCCATGCGCGGCGTGACGACCCGTTCCATGGACGGATCGCTGGACAGGTTCAGGAAAACGACCGCGCGCTCGAGCGCCCCGGTCGACTCGAACTCGCGCAGGAAGTAGTTCGCTTCCTCGCTCGTGATCCCCATCGCGGCGAAGACGATGGCGAAGTTCTCGTCCGAGTTCCGCAGCTTCGCCTGACGGACGATCTGGGCCGCGATCTGGTTGTGCGGCAGGCCGGCTCCAGAGAAGATCGGGAGCTTCTGCCCGCGCACGAGGGTGTTGTTGACGTCGATGCTCGAGATCCCCGTCTGGATGAACTCGCTCGGTTCCTCCCGGGAGTACGGGTTCATCGCGTTCCCGACGATCTCCAGATGGGTCGTGCTGACGATCTTCGGGCCGCCGTCGCGCGGTTCGCCGAGGCCGTTGAAGACCCGACCGAGCATCTCGTCGGAGACGGCGAGACGGGCGACCTCGCCCGTGAACTTCACACTGGTCGCCTCGATGTTCATCCCCATCGTCGGGCCGAACACCTGGACGATGGCGAGCCCCTTGCGCGAGTCCAGTACCTGGCCCTGGCGGCGTTCGCCGTCGGGGATCTGGATCTCGACGATCTCGCCGTACGCCGCGTTCGCGACGTCGCGAACGAACAGCAGCGGACCGGCGACCCGCTCCACCGTCCGATACTCGATCGGGACGCCGCTCCCGGCCGTCGGCTTCGCCTCCGCCATCTACGTGCCTCCGACGGCTGCGACCAGGCCCTGCACCGTCTCGGTCATCTCGACGTCGAGGGCGTCGAACTGGGCCGCGGCCTCCGCCTCGGGGATCCACTTCATCCGGGAGAGCTTGGTCCTCAGCGGCAGGCCCTGGAGCTGGGCGACCGTGACGCCCCGCAGGATCGCTTCCTGTTCCCGGTCCGCGAATCCGAGGATCGCCCGGAGCATCCGGTACTGTTTCAGGATGGAGGTGTACGTATCGACCTCGTCGAAGGCGCTCTGCTGCAGGTAGTCCTCGCGGAGCATCCGGGCGATGTCGAGGATCCCCTTCTCCCGTTCCGGCAGCGCGTCGACGCCGACCAGCTGGACGATCTCCTGGAGCTCGGACTCCTTCTGGAGCAGCTCGAGCGCGCGTTGGCGCAGCCCGACGAACTCCGGAGAGAGGTTCGCCTGGTACCAGGGCTCGAGGTCGCTGACGTAGAGCGAGTAGCTCTGCAGCCAGTTGATCGACGGGAAGTGCCGGCGCGCGGCGAGCGATGCATCGAGCGCCCAGAAGACCCGCGTGACCCGCAGGGTGTTCTGGCTCACCGGCTCGGAGAAGTCCCCGCCGGGCGGCGAGACCGCGCCGACGACCGTGACCGACCCGGTACGGTCCTCGGGGGAGAGCGTGACCACGCGTCCCGCGCGCTCGTAGAACTCGGCGATGCGCCGACCGAGGTACGCGGGGTACCCCTCCTCCCCCGGCATCTCCTCCAGCCGGCCGGAGATCTCGCGCATCGCTTCCGCCCACCGGCTCGTCGAGTCGGCCATCAGCGCGACATCGTAGCCCATGTCCCGGTAGTACTCGGCAATCGTGATCCCCGTGTAGACGCTCGCTTCGCGGGCGGCGACCGGCATGTTCGAGGTGTTGGCGATCAGGACCGTCCGCTCCATGAGCGGCCGCTTGGACTTCGGATCGATGAGGTTCGGGAACGTAGCGAGCACTTCCGTCATCTCGTTGCCGCGCTCCCCGCATCCCACGTAGACGACGATGTCGGAATCGGCCCACCGGGCGAGCTGTTGTTGGATGACGGTCTTCCCCGACCCGAACGGGCCGGGAACGCAGGCGCTCCCGCCCTTCGCTACGGGGAAGAACGTATCGACGACCCGTTGTCCCGTCACGAGCGGGATCGACGGGGGGAGCTTGCGCGCGACCGGTCGCGGGATCCGCACGACCCAGCGTTGGGTGAGCGTCAGCGGCTGGCGGCCGGTCGGGCTCTCGAGCGCGCCGATCTCCTCGCGGATCGTGTAGCTGCCGCTCGCGAGCGCCGCGACCTTCCCCTTCACGCCGGGGGGGACCATGATCTTGTGGAGGATCAGCGGGGTCTCCTGCACGGTGCCCAGCACTTCCCCCGGACCGACCTCGGCACCGACCTTCGCGATCGCGGTGAACGGCCACTTCTTCTTCTCGTCGAGCGCGGGGGCGACGAACCCGCGCGTGATGAAATCCCCCAGGTTCTTCTGGAGGACGTCCAACGGGCGCTGGACGCCGTCATAGATCGACTGGAGGAGGCCGGGGCCGAGCTCGACCGAGAGCGCCTGACCGGTGTTCTCCACGGGATCGCCCGGGCGTACGCCCGTGGTGTCCTCGTAGACCTGGACCGTCGCGGTCGCGCCGACCAGCCGGATGATCTCTCCGACCAGGCCGAGCGTGCCGACGCGGACGACATCGAACATCTTGGCCCCCGCGAGCCCTTCGGCGATGACGACCGGACCGGACACCCGTGCGATGACCCCCATCGATGCCTCCCAACCTTCCTACGTAGGAACGGAGAGTGAAACGCCCAGGACGCGCTTCGCGAGCGCGTCGATCCCCTCGACGTCGTACGCGCCGCTCGGGGTCGGTACAAAGACGACCAGCGGGTGGAGCGAGCCGTCGGCGTGCGCGCGCTGGGCCTCGTGGAGCTGGAGGCGGATCGACTGGCTCGCGATCACGAGCCCGAACTCTCCGCTCGTCATCACGCGCTGGAACTCCTTCGCCGCGTTCGCCTCCGTGACCTCGATGACGTCCTTGAGGCCGACGAGGCGGAAGCCGATGGCGAGTTCGCGCTCTCCCAAAACGACGGTGCGCGCGCTTTCCTTCGTCGTTTCGGTCACGGCGTTCCGGCGGGGGGGAGAGCCTATTTAACGCCTACTCCGGCCGGTAGGCCGGGAGGACCGGAAACCGGGGACGAACTGCGGTGCGGGCCGGAGCCGGAGGCTCACTTGTAGATCGAGTTGTGGACGTGGCCCTCATCATCCGTGATGATGATGCATTCGCCCTCGCACTCGAACAGGCACGCTTCGCAGACGATGCACTCCGGGCCGTTCACGGCGACCGACTTCTCGCCACGGAACTGGAACTTCGCTCCCACCGCGGGGTCGTCGACCACGTCGGGGAATTGGTCGCGGGGCTTGAGCTCGAAGACGTTGACCGGGCAGACGTCCCGGCAGTGCGAGCATCCCGTACACTTCTCGAGTTGGATCTCGACCTGAACCATTCGGGATGCCTCGAATCGAATCCACCAAAAATGCGTATTTACGGTTTGGGATTGCGTCAGGGTCGCACGCGAGCCGTGGCTCGCGCACCTCCACGCTTCCCTGCCGAGGGACCCACCGTCGACCGCCGTGGGACCCCCGCTTCCGCCCTCTTCGTACCGAACGACGGGCGGGAGGGGTCGTCCGATTCCGCGGTTCGCTCCGGAGCGGAAAGAGCTCCATGAGGATTGGGTCGATCGTCATGGATCGGAGTCCCTTCGAGCGCATGTTCTCGTTCGGGCCGGCGATGCTCCACCACGTGCCGATAGAACCTGCACGGGCGGGTGGGGTGGCTCCTTGGGATCCGGCGGGACGGGGTCCGAACGTGTCGATCCACCGAAATCCCGAGCAGCGGGCGCGCCCCGGCCCCATCTACCTCGACGCTTAGGTCGAGAAGAGAGAGGAGAGAGCCCGCGCGGATCGAGTGAGCTTCCGTCACGGGAGGCGACCCGACACCGACCGAAGGAACCGGACGAGGGCGTTGATGGGATCGCGGATCCGGAAGGGAACCTCTTCTGGGTCGTCTCGGACCACGGAGCCGAACCAACCCACCCGAACGGCAGGGGAGAGGCGCCTCGATCCGCCCCCCAGCGACCGGCCGG
>Ga0187856_1000864_pt1 | contig 25656 bp, 22 predicted proteins | sample June2016WEW_8_40_FD_132443 | JGI IMG/M metagenome (GOLD analysis project Ga0187856, IMG submission 132443) | Peatland microbial communities from SPRUCE experiment site at the Marcell Experimental Forest, Minnesota, USA - June2016WEW_8_40 | ecosystem: Environmental > Terrestrial > Soil > Wetlands... | reverse complement strand
GTGCTGGATTTCGGCCTGGCGAAACTGGACTACCCGCCCCTTCCCGAAAGTAGCAAGGAGCACTCGCCGATAGAACCGGCAACCCGGGATGGCATCATTCTGGGCACTGCGGGCTACATGTCGCCGGAGCAGGCGCGTGGCAGTCCGGTCGACAAACGCGCCGATATCTGGGCCTTCGGGGTAGTGTTGTACGAAATGCTCACCGGCCAGCGGCTGTTCCAGGGCGAAACCGCCTCCGACACTATCGCCGCAGTGCTGACGAAAGCGCCCGACTGGGACCGCGTGCCGGCGGCAACGCGAAGTCTGCTCGGTCGCTGTCTGGAGAAGGATCCGCGCAAGCGATTGCGCGATATAGGCGACGCCATGCTGTTGCTCCAGTACGCGCCCGAAATCCGTTCGGCGCGGCGGCCTTGGCTGGCTTGGAGTGTGGCCGCGCTCACAACGCTACTCGGGGCTTTCCTGGCCGTCGTGCATTTTCGCGAGACACCTCCGCAACTGCGGAGCGTTCGTTTTCAGATCGCACCACCTGAGAACTCGACCGGTCAAGAGTTCGAGTTGTCGCCGGACGGGCGCTATATCGCGTTCACTACATTGGGCGACCGCAGCGGGATTTGGATCCGAGCGCTCGATTCCCTGCAAAGTCAAACCCTGCCGGGGACCGAAGGGGCGGTCCAACCGTTTTGGTCTCCGGATAGCTCTTTCCTCGCCTTCTTCGCCCAAGGTAAGCTGAAAAAGGTTGCGGTTGCGGGAGGTCTACCCCAGACCATTTGTGACTACGCCGGCGCTTTGCCGACGGGAGGAGCCTGGAGCCGCGCTGGAACCATTCTGTTTTCAGTGTCCGCAGGCGGAGTCTACCGCGTACCTGCCGACGGAGGAGTTCCGGCGCCGATTAGCAAGCCTGCAGAAAACGCAATTCACTTAATCCAGGGAATTCTGCCTGACGGCCGGCACTTCCTGGACGCGATGTTGGGTCGAGCCGACATATCGGGTCTCTACGCCGGCTCGCTGGACGGGACGGCGCCGGTGCGCATTCTGCCTGACCTGTCCCAGACCATCTTCGTACCGCCAGCCGCTCGTGGTCGGAGTGGCTATCTCCTGTACCGGCAGGAAAACACGTTAATGGCTCAGCCTTTCGATCTGAAAGGGCTCCGAATTGCCGGCGCCAGGTTTCCGGTGGCCGAGCATCTGGGCTTCGTTTTGATGGGCTCCATGGGCTCCACCTTCAGCGGTGCGTTTTCGGCATCGGAGAACGGAGTTCTGGCATATTTGTCAGGCGAAACCCAGGAAAATCAGGAGTTGGTTTGGATGGACCGATCGGGTAAACGGTTGGGACTGGCGGGTCCGACAGGCGCGTACGGGAACTTCCGGCTGGCGCCGGACGATAAGAGAATTGTGTTCGTCCGGAGAGATAACCAGTCGCTGGGCTACTACCTCTGGGTGCTCGACACGACGCGCGGCGTGACCTCTCGATTAACGTTCGGTCCGGCGTCCGTCTTCCTCCCGATCTGGTCCCCGGACGGGCTGCGAGTTTTGTTCGCGTCCTTTCTGAGTGCTTCGCTCGATCTCTACGTCAAAGCGGCAACTGGCGCCGGGCAGGAGGAACTACTCGTGAAAATGGGCACACGAACAGGGTGGGGTACCGACTGGTCGCGAGACGGGCGCTTCATCCTCTATCAGGGTTCGGGTGCCAAGACCGGTGAGGACCTGTGGATCGCTCCGCAATTCGGCGATCGAAGGCCATATCCCTATTTGCAGTCGCAGTTCAACGAACAGGAAGGGACATTTTCTCCCGACGGCCGCTGGGTTGCGTATGTTTCCGACGAGTCGGGCCGTAACGAAATCTATGCGCAGGCATTTCCGCCTTCTGGCGCAAAGTTGCAGATTTCCACCGGCGGCGGTTCCGAACCCTACTGGCGCAAAGACGGTAAGGAATTGTTTTATGTCGCGGCGAATCGAAACCTGATGGCGGTGCCGGTCAACCTTGGTCCGATGTTGGAAGTGGGACTGCCAAAGTCTTTGATGCCGTTGCCTGGGAACAGTGACCGGCAGCTGCCCGTGAGCACTGACCGGCACAGTTACGCAGTCACCAGCGATGGCCGGCGATTTCTGGTGGTTACGCAAGCCATGGGAGGACCTGCGCCGCCCATCACCGTGTGGCTGAACTGGAACGCTGGTCTCGGAAAACAATGAGCGTATTCCTTGCCCTTGAATCGACGGCCAGGTCGCGCCTGCGTTACCGGGCATCAGGAGTTGGCGGGGCTACCATTCATCAGATCCTGCCTGACGCGCATAGCAGCGCCCATCTGACAGCTTGGATGGCCGGGCAAAAAACATGGCGAAGGCGCGCCCGTACCAGCGTGAGCGCGTTCATTGCAGCTTTCAAGGGTGCCGTTGGCTACACGCTGGGGCGCTTGTAGACGCAGTTTGCAAAACGACTTTGTCATATCGTGATTAGGGGTTCAATACATCGGGATCCAGTCTGCCGATGCGCCCGTTGGCGCCTGCCGCGAAGGGCAGGGAAAGCGCGTTCCAGTTTTTATTGCGGTCGGGAATCGCGCGCCAGTTGCGGCTATCGTCCATGGAAATGTCTGTGCCGTTCGGGCCCACGGTAATCCAAGTCTTGCTGGGCTCATCATAGGCCACCGCGCTGCGGTAGCCGTGGGGCGGGGTTTTCGAAGTTTGCCACTCTCCGTTGATCAAAGACGCTGCGGTTCCAGTAGTTCGGTCAGGCGCCTTGTAGTCACCGCCGACGGCTACGATGATCAGATCCGATCCATTGCGTCTCGAGGCCAGTGAAAATCCTCCCGATGTCTCACCTTTCGACATGCCAGGATGGCTGTAAGAAGCGACGGTAGAATGCAGATCTACTGTGATCAGCGAAGTAGTTCCTCCGCCTGTGAGCATGTAGAATTTCTGGCTCCTGGCATCCACCAGTAGGGATGTGTTGCTCGCAGCGAAAAAAGATTGCTTCTTGTCGGGCGTGGCGAGCGCCTTTGGGTCAAACTGGCGCCACGTATCGCCGGCGTCCGCACTAATGAAAACGGGAAAGTGCCCGTTGACCTGATCTCCGATCAATACCCCGAGAGCCGGGCTGGCAAATTGGATCGCATCCCAAAAGCCATCCTTGTCTGGATTCGTGAAGACAAGTTGCCAGGTCCGGCAGGCGTCCGTGGTTTTGTAGAGGCGGGAGAGATCGCCCGTTCCGGCCGACATGACGACAGCGGTGTTTTGATCGAACGCCTGAACGCCTCGGAAATCCAATTTGTCAGCTCCAGGCGGAACGGCGCAGAGTTGCCAGCTCTGTCCATTATTCGTTGTATGGAGAACGGTGCCTTGGGAGCCGCTGGCCCAAACCACGCCGCCTCCGACGTTGTGAATTCCACGCAGTCCGGCGGTGGTATGGGACTGCTGCATGGTCCATTGGGCGTGGGCGAATGTTGCTGCGGTCATCATGAGGACCGCATAACGCACGGTCACGCGCCGGCTACCATTGCCTTCCACGAGGCCTCGTCCTGACCGATGCTGATTTGATTCCCCGCACGAATCAAAGGCAGACGCAGCAGCTTCGGCTCCCGCTCGATACGCGACAAAAGCTCGGAATCGGAGAGCTTCACGTAGCTGAGGCCTGCATCGACATAACTCTTACCCTGGGCGTCCACCAAGCCGTTCAAGCCAAAACGGTCGATGAACCTCTTGATTTCGCCGGCAGCCATCGGCTTCAGTTTCAGATCGACGAAGTGAATCGGAATTCGCCGCTCCTTGAAGAATCGCTCCGCGGCGCGGACGGCAGGTGAATTCTTCACCCCGAAGATCTGGACGTTTAGCACGCGGTCCCTTACGAGTAGCGCAGGAGTGCCTTGAAGCCGTAATCCATGTGCTGTTGGATATGGCAGTGAAACAGTGTGGGTCCCGGCTGGTCGGCAGTAAAGTCCACGCTGGCCCGCCCGTACGTGGGTACCACCACCGTGTCCTTGATCACGCCCGACGTAGCTTTGCCATAAATTTCGGCGATCTCCAGTTGGTGCCGATGCACGTGCAACGGGTGCGCGTCATCAGTCCGATTATGAAACGTCAGCCGGTAGCGCGTGCCCTGCTTGAGCATGAATTCCTGTTCGTGCGGATACGATTTACCGTTGACGGTGAAGCTGTTGAATTTTCCTGCGCCGCGCGGGATCTTTTCGAATATCATGTCCAATCGCTCGGTAGGCGCCGGTTGCGATGACGATTTACCGAAAATGGTGTAATCCCAAGTGGACTTAGGCGGCGCAGTCCATTGCGGCGTGCGGTGTTGATTGGCGTATTCGATGACAATTCCGAGGCCGCCTTCGCGAACCGGGTCCTCGGGCGCGCCCAGTATCCAAACGCCGGGCTGGTTCATCTCCACAACGGCATCGATGCGTTCGCCCGGGCCCAGCATCAACACGTCCACGGCCGCCGGAGTGGGCACGGGATTTCCGTCCAGCGCGATCACGTTGAATTTGTGGCCGGGCAGCGCCAAGTGGCGATTCTCGATCGCGCTGGCGTTCAGAAAATGAAACATCACACGTTGGCCGGGATTCACGCGGATGGGCTCGCCCGCGCCCAGCGCCTTGTCGTTGATGGAAAAAATATCCGCCGCCACTTCCATTCCGGGCTGCCGCGTATCCAGCACCGCCGGCTTTTCCGGCTGCGCCCCCACTGGATCCAGATCGTCGTTGTCCATCGATTGATTGGTGAAATAAGGTTCCCAATCGCGCAACGCCAGATAGTGTTCCTGATCGTAGCGGCCGGGATTATTCGCTCCCTCGACGATGAGAAACCCGAACATTCCGGTATAACTGCCGCGATGCAGGTCGTCCATCGACATGGTGTGCGTGTGATACCAGCGGGTACCCGCCGGCGTGGGCGTGAACTGATAGCGGCGGCTTCCGTGCGGAGGCACTACCGGGGTGCCTTCTTCCTCCGATCCATCCACGTCAGAGGGGATGAGCAATCCATGAAAATGTACGAACTCCGGCACGTCCGTGTTGTTGGTGACATTCACCGTCACCGGCACGCCTTCCTTCATACGCAACAGCGGCCCCGGCGAGGCGCCGTTGTACCCCACGGTACTGATAATTCGATTGGGCGCCAATTCCACAGTGATCGGTGCGATTTCGAGCGCGAAGTCGGTCTTGGCCACGTCTTGCGGTCCGGATGGCGCCAGAAAAGATTGCGGTGGCTGGGCGCCTAGCCGGGTAGTTGCGGCGGCCAGGCCAGCCAGCTTGAGAAAGTCGCGTCGTTGCATGAGAGATACAGAACCAGACTCGACCATGGTAACCGTCCGCATCGCCTCCGGCCAACCTCCGCCGCTCAATCCCGATTCAATATCATAGTTGCTAACCACATCTTCGGCCCCCGAGGACCGCAACCCTCAAACATGGAACACCCAGTCGAGATCCTTGTCGCCGATCGCTTCCCTACATTGCGGCGAGAATTGCTCCGTCTGCTTGCGGACCTGTCCGAAGACGACTGGGAGCGTCCCACCGCGGCCCCGCTGTGGTCTGTAAAAGACGTAGCCGCACACTTGCTCGGCGGCGATGTTTGGATTCTCTCAGGAAAGCGCGACGGATTTCGTCCTCCTGACACATCCATCCAGCAATACTCCCACCTCGTCGAACTGGTGAACCGGTTGAATGCTGAGTGGGTCCTGGCGGTGCGTCGCATGAGCCCGCGCCTCCTGAGGGAGTTTCTCGCCTTTACCGGACCTGAAGTCGAAGCCTGCTTTGCGTCTCTCGACCCGATGATGATGGGCGGTCCCGTTAGTTGGGCCGGGCCGGAACCAGCGCCGGTGTGGTTCGATATCGCCCGCGAATTCACCGAACGTTGGCACCACCAGCAACAGATCCGGGACGCTTCAGGCCGGCCACCGCTTTACGATCCGTACTTTCTCTCACCGGTGCTCGACACGTTCGTGCGAGCGCTGCCCTATAGCTTTCGTCACACCACGCCGCCTCACGGAACAGTTGTGCGGTTTGAGATTTCCGGAGAGGCTGGCGGCGTATGGTTCCTCCACAAGCAGGAGCAGTCCAGCTTGAAACAAAGCTGGACACTTGTTCTTAAGTCTCACGCCGAGCCGGCGGCGGAGGTAATTCTGCCACAGGACATCGCTTGGCGGGTCTTCACCAAAGGGATAGACCGCGAGAAGGCCCTGGCTCAGGCCGTGATTCGCGGGGATGCATTGCTTGCGTCGCCCATCTTCGCAACTACCGCCATCATTGGTTGAATCCTATGCTCAAAATGATCAAACCCCGTGCACTTCGTCCCGGCGACCGGGTTGCCGCCATCTCACTTTCCCGGGGTTGGCCGAGCGTGTACCCAGGCGCCTACAACGACGGAAAGCGTCAATTGGAGGATGCCTTTGGAGTTCAGGTGGTGGAGAGTCGCCACGCGTTAGCGGACATCCCCTGGTTAGCGGCTCATCCTGAGGCTCGTGCGGCGGATTTGATGGAAGTCCTCAGGGACCCATCCATCCAGGGCATTATCTCCACCATTGGTGGCGATGACTCGATTCGAATGCTCCCGTTCCTGGATTACTCTGTAATTCGCGACAATCCAAAAATTTTTCTTGGCTATTCGGATTCAACCATCACGCACTTCGCTTTTCTGAAAGCGGGGGTGACATCATTCTATGGACCATCTATTATGGGCGGCTTCGATGAGAATGGCGGATTGCCGCCCTACATGGCTGATTCCGTACGCCAGGTCCTCTTCGGATCCGCGCCATCGGCGTCCATTTCACCCAACGGCGATGGCTGGACAATCGCATCGTGGGACTGGGGTGATGAGAGACGGAATGAGAAACGGCGGCTACTTCAACCCTGCTCGGGGTGGCGGTGGCTTCAAGGACGAGGGCAGCACCGCGGCCATTTGATCGGCGGGTGTCTGGAGGCCGTGGATTGGCTTCGCGGCACTCCAGTCTGGCCCGACCTGTCGGTGTGGCGCAACAGCATACTGTTCCTGGAGACGTCCGAGGATCAGCCATCTGCCACGGCGGTTACCTACATGCTCCGGGCGCTGGCCGCCATGGGTGTGTTGAGTGAAGCCCGAGGCATCTTGTATGGCCGGCCCTACGGCGACGAAGCAACGTTTGAAGCCTATGACGGCGCAATCTTACAGGTGCTTGCGGAGTTGGGATTAAGCTCGCTTCCGTTAGTCACTCGAATGGATTTCGGCCACACCGATCCCAAGTTTATTGTTCCTTACGGAATTGAGGCTGAAATCGACTGTGACCGGCAGCAGCTACGATTCCTTGAATCGCCCACGACTTAGTAATTGTGCGACCTTGCAGGTTGTCGCTGATCCGCTGCGGCTAGCCTGCCGGCGGCGGGCGGTTCGGAATCCTCTCACCTGTCCGGCAATGCCCGGCGGAACTGCTTCGCATGTCTGCCATGGGTGGCACTACGCGCGGCGGCGAGCCTGGACATGCGTTGGCTGGGAACTCTCTGCGCGGCCCTTCCCGAGAAGCCCGACAGGCTGATGGTCGCCATCTCGTTCACTGCCTCGTTCGTGTCAAGAGCGATGTGGACATCGCCGTTTACCAAACCGGCCGCAGGCACGGTGAAATTGACCTGATATAACCCGGCAAATCCGGGCGCCAGGCCGGCAAACGAGACCACGGCCGGTGCGAAATCCACTCCGTCGTCAAGAAATACGGAGATGCCTTCAACGGTGTTGCTCAATGGGCTGTCAGGAGCCGCTACGCCATCAGCCACCTCGGGGGTTACGTTTCCAAGACCAGTCATAAATACCTGAAGAGTCTCGCCGGGTGTGGCAGGGCTGCTGGCCGTTACCTCAGAATAATCGGCGTGCAGGATCGCTCCCGCTCCAACCCCGTTCTCGGTAGCCGTATAAATCCCCGGCGCCGAGTTGTCCACGTATACAGTCACCAAGTTCGACTTCGATCCGTTCACCACCACCTGGAACGTAGCGAAAAGGTCGCCCGAAATCTCGAAAGGAATCAGAGCGCTGATTTGGTTTTGGCTCACCAGATATACCGGAGCCGCTTGCCCATTCACGAAAACCTGCACCCCGCCGAGTGTCGTGGAAATCGGAAGCGCCTGGTCAACTTGAGTAGATACACCGAAGGTTCCATACAGGTTCACCAGTTCGCCGGGAGCGTAAGCGTTTGTGATCGGCGTGTAATTGGCCGCGTTGCTAATCCCCACTGGATTAATCCACACCGAAGACGGCGTGAACGACGGAGCATGAATGCCAATGATGAGCGAAAACTGCTCGTTCGATCCAATCAGCATCAGCGCACTTCCATTGGCGCCGGCGAGATACGTGTAAGTGCTGCCGTCGTAATAGGAGCCGTCTGCCCCGATGGTTACCTGCTTATCGAACGTGTTGTCGTAGGTCACTACGACGCCACTCGTCGCTTGCAGGACAACGTCGTCAAACCGTTGATGCTGGATGAGCGTTCCATTTCCACTGGTGTTGATGGAACCATAAAAAGCATCCAGGAAATTCAGCGAGGTGGGCAGAAGGTCTTCCATTCCCGCCGTAAAGTAGGTCCCGTTCAACAGCGAATTCGAGCTGGTCCCAGAGGGCGCGCGGAACCCGAACAGCATGTCCGATCCGGTTGCCGAGCCTCCTACGAACCAGTTGCCATCCGCCGACACATACAAAACCTTGGCGCCACTAACGATCTGGGTTTGATCGCCCGAGTCAGCCGGAAAAGTCAAGGTTCCACCTGCGGTGCCGGAGAGTGCATAAGTGGAGGCAGCAACGCTCTGCGATACCGTCTCGCCGGACTTCACATTTTGCAACGAGCCAGTCACCGTGAATGCCGCGATGTTCCCATTGCCATCGGCGTTCACAGTGAAGTAGCCCTGCCGCGCCAGTGAGGCGTCAGCATTGGGGAAGTCCAGGGTGCCCACGGTGAAAGCGCCCGAGAGACTACTGCTGGAAAACGAACTCGACGGCGCTTGGACCGCGATAAAGAGATCGAAGTACCCATCTTCGGTTGAACTTGCTATGACGACCGGTTGGCTGAACGTGCCGAAAAGAGTCGCCGGGTAAAGAGGATTGTCCAGTTGGGCGATGCCGTTCGATTGCACACCGTACGTGCCCCCGCCATTCGACGCGCACCTTCCCGCGCCGCTCGTGCTGTTCGAATCGAACAGTTGCGGATTCGAGAGAGTGTACCTCCCGGCGCCGTCGAACGCGATGGCGCCGGTCAGAGTGCAGGACTCCGTCAGGTTGCCGTTCTGGTCGTTGAAGAAATTGACATACCGGAACAGGTATTGTCCTTTGAGGCTCGCCGTCCCGCTGGTATCGAAACTCTGAGCCTTTACCAGAGCCGGCGTTACCGTCATCAAAAGGGCGCTGCTAAGAATGAAAATGGTTCGGTGCAGAGGAGTCATCGCTATTGCCCTTTGCTCCAGTTCAAGATCAGGTTGTAGGCATCCACGCTACCCAGCCCGGTGGCGAAGTTCCAACCGCTGGCGGCGGCAAAGGCCGGCGTATACGTGGGAGTGGTGGTGGAGAGGCCCCCGTTTCCGTCGAACGCGGTGGTCGGCGTGCCGCGGCCTCTTCCCACGAACCCGGCTCCGAAGCAGTTGATCTCGCCAGCGCAGTTGACCGCGATGTCGCCCGTCGTAATGCTATGGAATACCGATGAGGCCACGGAACTGGCCGCGAGTTTGTAGTAAACCGGATTGGGGTTACCTTGGGCGCTTCCCATCTTTTGGTTCACCAGTGCTTGAATCCCAGCCAATATCGGAGTAGAGAACGAAGTTCCTCCCCCACCGGCCCAGTTAAACGGCGCCTCCACGCACGGCGCGCCGCCATTCAAAGGATCGGTAAAGCAGAACACGTAGTAGTGGCCCCAGACTCCGTTGGCAGCGAAGAGCGATATGTCGGGGAGATCCCGCACGCCATCGTTCGGGATGCCAGTCACCCCCGTTTGCCACGCAGGTTTGGCGTATCCCTTGCAAGTGCCCCCCACTACCAAATTTGTCGCGGGAACACCCGTTGCGCATCCGCTGGGCCCTCCGCTGCCGGCCACCACCAGAAGGTTTCCGTATTGCTGCGCCATCTCGCTCCCGCAATAGCCGTTGGCGCCATAACCGACGGAATAGCCAAGATAGACTGCCAGGATCGAATCCGCGCACGAGTCGTTCCAGGGGATCTCCGGAATGTACGAGAGGGCAGACCCGTAGGTGGACGAGCTCTTGGTCGAATTCCAATAAGTATTCGTGGTGCCCTGGTACGTATCGGCGAAATCGGTTCCTCCAACGGCGACGTTATACGGCGTGGATGCAGCGGAAGAGACGCCGATGCCATGGGTCGCCGCGCCAAATCCCGCATCGCAGCTGGCCGCGCCTTCGTCCCCCGCCGCGACGAATACCGATATGCCTTCCGCCACCGCCTGCTGCGCGGACGAGTTATAGGCTGCATTCGCCGCCACTCCGGTCATCGCTTCGCAAAAGCCGTAGCTCAAGCTGATAATCGGGGGCGGCGCGCTGGAGTTGATTAGGTTCTGCCCTGCGATTGCGAATCCATCGGTAGTAGCCGTATCCGCGCAGCTTGCCACCACGATGGCTGCGTCCGGCGCGGCGGCGCTGGCCCATTCGGCGTCCAGTGTTGCTTCGCCGTCGGCTCCTTGCGCTCCCGGATCCGTACAATTGGAGCCTCCGCTCGGTGGCAAGGGGTTGATGGTCTTTAACGATCCCGAACTATAACTGGATAATCCGAATACTTTCCGGAAAGTGTCCCAATCCGCTGTATTGTAAAGATCGCTATCCTCCAGCACCGCAATCGTCTGACCTTTACCGGTGTATCCTGCCGCAAAAGCCGCATTCAAATCGTAAATCGTGGCCAGATCCGCTGGCACAACCAGCTGAAACTCCACCCGATAGTTGGCGCGAGGCTTCTTCATCGAGTGCGGCCGGAAATCGTGCAGCGACACAATTCCCGCCACCAGCGGCGCCAGGGCTTCCGGGATCTGCGGGTCGCTCATATTTGCGATATGATCCTTCCCGTCGACGGAGAGCTTGTGAATTTCCGTATGGAACGCCGCCAGCACTTGGCCCGCCGTCCCGGAGAAATCAATCGACATGCCGCTTGGATACACGGTGTTCACGGTGAAGCCGGAGGAGCGCAGCCAGTCGGAAACCCGCTCGATATCCGGCGTCGCGGGCCCGTACAATTGGCCGAGTTGAGCCGCCGTCAGCCACCTGTGGAAATTGGGCGAGGCGGAATCGTGCTGCTGATCGATAAAATTCCTCAACGCTTGTTCCCGCTCTGGACTGCGCTGCAATTGCAGCTGCATGTGATCCATCGCAAACGTATCCGCCACCTTCCCGCGATCGTTCTGAGTGTTCGCTTCCGGGCGTGTGTTCCCGGCTAGCGTGTGCAGGCTGCTGGAATCGATAGGTTGTGTAATGAGAATCCGGGCCTGCCGCGCGTCCGCGGCGTTCTGTGCGACCAGGGCTGAAGTTAGACTAAGTGCCACTGCGCAGCAGCACATAAAACGCACCAGGAAGGATTTAGCTCGAAAATTGCTAGACATGGGCATCCTCGCAAAATAGGGTGATTGGAATAGATTCGATTTCTGGCCAGAGAGCGCAAGACGTTGAACGATTCTACACTACCGGGTTATGGAGTAGAAATTAGCCGGCCGCCGGCCTGCCCAACACCTGCGGGTTCACTACGTGGATGGGCGCACCGGAGTAGTATGCGGTGACCTGGTCGAAAATATCGGAGAATTGAATCTCATACTCTTCCCGCGTGACGTAACCGATGTGCGGCGTGCACACGACGTTTTCGATCCCCAGCAGCGGAGAGTGCGTGTCTAAGACCGGCTCTTCCTCGTAGACGTCCACCGCGGCCATCCCCGGACGCCCGGCCTGCAAAGCGCGAACCAGCGCCCCCGGTTCAATCAGTGGCGCGCGACTGGCGTTGACGATGACCGCCGTCGGTTTCATTCGGGCCAAATCGCCTGCGGTTACCACGCCGCGCGTTGCATCCACCAGGCGCAAGTGGAGCGACAGGACATCGCATTCTCCAAAAAACGCCTCTTTGCTTTCGGCCGTCGCGTAACCGTCCGCACGCGCGCGTACCCGCGAACCTTCGCCCGACCATACCAGCACCTTCATTCCGAACGCTGCGCCGTACCCTGCGACTACGCTGCCGATGCGCCCGTAGCCGAAGATTCCCAGCGTCTTCCCGCGTAGAGTCTGGCCCACGCCAGTTTGCCATTTCCCGTCTTTCAGCGCGGCCATCTGCTGTGGGATTTGGCGCATTGCGGAAAGAATCAGCCCCCAAGTCAATTCCGCGGTTGCATAAGACGGCGTGCCCGCGTGCAGATCGGACGACACGATCACGCCGCGCCGCGTGCAAGCCTCGATATCGATGTGCGGGTATACGCTGCGCTGGCTGATTAATTTCAGTTTGGGAAGGCGATCCAGCAGCGGGGCGCGGATTTTGGTCCGCTCACGGATGAGCACCAACGCTTCGGTATCCCTCAACCGCTCGGCCAATACCTCCAGATCGTCTGTATGGTCGTTCCAGATTTCAACCTCATGGCCCTTCAGCTTTTGAAAGCAAGGGAGCCCGCGCAGCGTGTCGCGATAATCGTCCAGTATCGAAATCTTCATGGCCTGCGTCGGGCAAGAAGCGCCAGCCCTGATGGAGTTACCCGAACCACGCAATGGCCGTCTACTTCTTCTTGCGCGATCAATCCGCGATCATTAGCGTCTTCCCACACCGGGAGCCGGGGGCAGGATGTGCGCCACGCATCCATCACTTCTTCGTATGTTCGGTCGCGCACCTTCAGCCAATCGAGAAGATCGAGAATGAGGGCTTCCACGGTGTCGGCCATGTCATTTTTATTCTAAAAGAATCGCCTCGGCCAACCCGCGGTGAATTCGCGGGTTGAATGCTTCACAGCCAAATGCCAGAAACCCGTCTGGGGATCCGAGACATTAATTGGTGCGAGTCAGAAGCAGCACATCCTGGACGCCATATCGTGTTGGCTCAATAACCTGCAGGCCGGCCTGTCGAACCAACTCGCGGACGAACGCTTCGTCGTAGGCGACCGCGTTGGTCGGGAAGTCTTGGCGGTTTACGGCGGAGTGACCGCGCACAAAAGGGAATGCTATTCCATGGCGTGCACTGCCGGAGGTGACGGTCTCTGATGTGTCATAAAAGAAAAAAGTTGCGTACGCGACGCCCCCAGGGGCCAGTAACCGGGCGACTTCGTCAATATAGTGCCGTAGGTCCTGTTCGAGGACGTGAGTGCAGATCGATGTTAGAAGAATCAATTGGAACGATGCGTTTGCGTGGGGAAAGCGATAGTTCGCGGCTGCAATCGTCCCACGTGGATTGTACGAAGCGTTGTAGCAATCTGCGTGATAGAAAGTGAAACGCGGGTTCTGCGGCGAGATGCTTCGCTCGCACCAATGGATCGAGGCACGGTCCACGTCCATGCCCGTGTAGACGATCTGAAGTTCGCGAAGGGCTGCATCCGTCGCAAGCGTGTAAGCCAAGCGGCCGCAGCCACAGCCGATGTCCAAGACTTGAATACCCTGTGAGAAGAGCCCAAGCCCTTGGAGTTCACCCAAAAACCACGCGCCGACCTGGTCAAACGCCCGGGCTCCGCCCACGAATGAGCGCTGCGAGTATGGCGGCCAATGACGTCGATGCGTGAGGACCCGCACTACGAAATCAGGCGCATCCAAAAACAGTCGGTCGAGCCAGCGCCGAGCGAGAAAGTTGTGGCGGAGCCAAGGAATCTTCACAAGAAGCGAGAAAATTTCATAGTAATGCAAGTCTGAACAGCACTCAGCGTGTGGATCTCCATACAAAGGTTCCCGACATGCAACCCACTTCCGATAATCCGGCGCTATGTCGCCTAAATGCACTTGATCGGGTTTCTCGGCAACCGGTCGCGTGATTGTCTCGATGCAGACTGGGCTACCACCGAACTCGAGCAACAATTCGCCAAGTCCTAACCGGCGGTATTCGACCGGAAGCGCACCCGGCCCGGTGCATCACTTTCTGATCTCCGAAACATGTCGGATTCCTCAGCGCCCTCCTCGAAGATGTCGCGGAGGGAAATGACGCAAACCGAGCGCAGAGCGGCAGACTTCTGGTTCCCCTTCTCGTCCACTCCGCGCGCATTCCGCTTTCTGATACGCTTTAATCGAGATCCGAGGCAATCATCAATGAAGCTGTTGCGGCCCCTCCTGCTCCTCCTCGCCGTCGGCCTGTTTGCGATGCAAGGCGGATTCCAGGGGTTCGGCCGGCGATACTCCTACGACTACGGCGGACCCAGCGTGCCCTCCGAGTTTTATTGGAGCCGCCTCCAGTACAATTCCGCCGGCGGCAGCCGCGGGTTTCGCTTCTTTGGCGGCGGCTGGTCTCGCGATTATCCCAAGGCCGACAACGATTGCCTGATTGCCCTGCGCCGCTTGACCCGCATCAATTCTCCCTCGCCGCTCAACGTGGCCGATCTCGATAGCGATCATCTCTTCGACTATCCCTGGATCTACGCGGTCGATGTGAACACCTGGACCTTCACCGATCAGGAGGCCAAACGCCTGCACGATTATCTTTTGAAGGGCGGATTCCTGATGGTGGACGATTTTCACGGCACCGACGATTGGGAGCATTTCATGGCCGGCATGCGCCAAGTGTTGCCCGACCGTCCCGTCGAGGATCTCAAAGACGAAGACGAGATCTACCACGTCTTGTACGACATCAACGAAAAATTCCAGATCCCGAGCGAGGTCTACGTCAACACCGGCCGAACTTATGAGAAGGACGGCTATGTGCCCAAGTGGCGCGCCATCCGCACCGATCGCGGACGAATCATGGTGGCCATCTGCGCCAACATGCATCTCGGCGATGCCTGGGAGTGGGCCGATAGCCCTGAGTACCCCGAGAAGTTTTCCGGACTTGCCTTTCGCATCGTCCTCAATTACATTACCTACTCCATGACTCACTAAACATGCACAGCCCGCGCCTCTTCCTCCATTTCGCAAGCAGCCCACGGGCCCATGTTCGAATTCCTCTTTAAATATCCGCGTTCGGTGTACGCTCGCGGCCAATTTGCCTTTTTAGGAGCATGGCCCAAGTGGATGCTCGTGCTGCTGATCCTGGCCGCGGCCGGCGCTCTCGCGTGGTTGATCCGTTCGCGCCTGTCGCAAGCCGCGCCAGTCATGCGTGGTTGGCGGGTCTGGGTAATCTGGGAACTGCAGACGTTGCTGGCCGCGATCCTGCTGGTGCTGCTGTGGCAGCCGGCCATCACCATCGCCGAACTGAAGCCGCAACAAAACATCATCGCCGTGCTGGTGGACGACTCGCGCAGCATGGCCATATCGGAAGATGGTTCCACGCGCCAGGCCAAAGCCGTTCAGGCGCTGGAGAGCGGCGGCGCCTTGGCCGGCCTCAACCGATCCTTTCAAACGCGTCTTTACCGCGTCGACGACGTGCCCGCCCGCATCGACAATCTGAACGATCTGAAACCCAACGCGCCCTCCACGCGCATCGGCGATAGCCTCAAGCAGTTGAGCGAGGAGACTTCCGACCTTCCCATCGGCGCCGTGGTCCTGCTCAGCGACGGCGACGACAACACGGGCGGCATTAGTGCCGACGCCATCAACGCGCTACGCGCTCGCCACATTCCCGTTCACACCGTCGGTTTCGGACGCGAACGCGCCGCGCACGATGTCGAGCTGGATGATGCCGTGGTTGCTCCGCGTGCGTTGGCCGACTCCCGCATCGCCGCCAAGATCACCTTGCATCAGCGCGGATATGCCGGTGCCAAGATGAACCTCACCATACGCGATGTCAGCACGGGTGGTCAGTCAAAGATGCTGGCTTCTCGCACCATCACTCTGGGACCGGACGGCAACGTCCAGACAGAAACTTTGATGTTCGACATCGGAGGCGCCGGCGCCAGGACGCTCCAAATTGCGGCTGTTCCGCTCGCAGGCGAGGAGAATACGGCCAATAATATCTTGACCCGCGTGGTGAATGTCGGCTCCGATCCACGCCGCATCCTTTATATAGAAGGCGAACCGCGCTGGGAGTTCAAGTTTATCCGCGAGGCCGAAGAGGAAGACCGCATGGTGCAGATCGTCTCCATGGTTCGCACCAGCGAAAACAAAATCTACCGGCAAGGAATCTCCGATCCTAAAGAGCTGGCCGCGGGCTTCCCCGCTCGCGCCGAGGATCTCTTCGGCTACCAGGGACTGATCATTGGATCGGTGGAGGCGGGCTATTTCACGCCCGGCCAGCAGGAATTAATCCGAGAATTTGTAGATCGCCGAGGCGGCGGACTGCTGCTGCTGGGCGGCCAGTTCTCGCTCGCCGATGGCGGCTGGAACGCGTCCAACCTTACCGACCTGTTCCCCACTACGTTGCCAACTCAATCGGGCACTTTTCATCGCGAGGCCGATCCGCGGAACGGCGCCACTCACACCACTTCCGAACTGGCGCCCGCCGGCGTCGACAGCATTATCACTCGGTTGCTGGACGACCCCGCCGCGAATGCAGCCAAGTGGAAGAACCTGCCGTACTTGATGGACTACCAAGATCCCGGCACTCCCAAACCAGGCGCGGCTGTGCTCGCCAACATGATTACGCCCGAAGGCCGCAAGTTGCCATTGTTGATTACCGAGAACTTTGGTCGTGGCCGAACCGCGATCATGGCCAGCGGTGGCACTTGGCGTTGGCAGATGAGTTCGCCGCTCGGCGACACCGCTCACCATTTGTTCTGGCAGCAGCTTTTGCGGTGGGTGGTTTCCGATACTCCGGGCCACGTGACGGCTTCCGTCCCCGCTCAGATGCTGCTCGACAACGGCGCGGTCACGCTCACCGCCGACGTTCGCGATCAGCAGTACAACCCAGCTCCCGATGCCAAGGTGGAAGCGCATATTCTGGGTCCCAGCGGCGTCAGCGCCTTGGTTGAGATGAGCCCAGTTCCCGATAGCCCCGGACAATTCCAAGCTGCGTGGTCCGCTCCCAAAACCGGCTCATATCTAACGGAAGTGACGGCCCAACGCAACGCCACGGAATTAGGCCGCGACGTGTTGACCTTTCAGCGCATGGACGGCGTCGCGGAGAACTTCCACACCGAACAGAATCGCGACCTGCTGGAACGCCTGGCCACCCAAACCGGTGGACAATATTGGAAGCCCGCCGACCTCGGCAAACTCGCCGCCGCCATTCCCTTTTCCGAAGCCGGCGTCACCATGCGCGAAACCAAGGATCTGTGGGATTTGCCGCTGGTCTTCCTTGTGTTGCTGCTGCTGCGCTTCTCCGAGTGGTGGCTGCGCCGGAAGTGGGGAATTGTTTGAACCAGCGTAGCGACGGCCCCGCCGAACTACAGGCGGCATCAGGCAGGAGGTGCTTGGATACGGCTTCTCAGCAATTGTCGCAACTCCGTCGCCTGACTCGCTCCCAGTGCTGCGAGTGGAATGAGGTAGCCCGTCACCGGCCCGGTAATCAGGCTGATATAGCTCGGCGTCTCTTGAACTTTCCGGAATGCTGGCCAGTGGAGTTCAGAGCGGCCTAACTCGGATATCACACGAAATTGATCGTCAGATATCTGGTAGTGCACCTGACCTTGTGCGAGCGGAGTACGGAGGAAAAGGCGAACACTCTTTCTCCTAAGCATTCTTGGCATGAGCTCCCCCCAAGCAATTAGAGTCACGCCAACTGTTATCGCCGAGAATTCTACACCAGTCCACTCCGGTCTCAAGAAAACCGCCATCATGCCCGCGAGACTCACAGCGACACCCCAGGGAGGAGGCACCTCCGCCAACGGGACGTAGTCTCATCAGACGCACGCTCGATGTCTTTTTCTGTCAGATGGACGGAAAACTCGATCTCCTGTGACATTTCTCAATGGTACGTTGGATCAGACGAGGCAGGAGAACGGTCCGTGGAGGCCCTACGATTTTCCGAGTGGCGGCTGCACGAAAAGTGGGGCATCGTTTGAGCCGGCGCTTAGCACGCTTGCTTTCTCCGAAAGAACTGCGCATCACATCGCGCCCGCAACGTCGGTTTTCCTAAAGTCATCCCCCTTGAACAGCAGGGGCTCGCCGGTGATCTTAGTGAGCGCATAGGCAAAGCAGTCGCCGAAATTCAGTCCCGCCGGGTGTCGCCCTTTTCCGAAATCGTGGAAGGCTTGGCGCGCGATGTGCGCCTGCTCGACGGTGAACGGCTCGACTATGATGCCTGCCCGGCGGAAAAACATATCGCATTGGCGCGCGACATCCGGCCCGGTCTGGCGCTCGAGGACTATGGAGAGCTCCAGAAAGCTCCCGGCACTGATGAGACAACGGTCCGCGTTGTGGATGAGCCGGATGTAGGAGTCGGCTTCGGGTTCCCCGAACAGAACGGCGACCAGCGCGGAGGTGTCCAGGATCATTTTGGAAGGCCATGCTCGTCGTAAAGGAGTTCGGCATGATCCAAGTAGGGACGCTTGACGTGCGCGGCGGCGCGCTCGGCGATGGCGCGCAGTTCTTCGACGGAGGCTTTACCGCGGCGGCGCTGAAGACGCTCGTAGCGCTCGCGCAGGGATTCGGTGACGGCGCGGGTCAGGGTTTCCCCTGTCTCCTTGGCGATAGCCTGGGCGAGCCTGTGGGCTTCCGGGTCCTTCACATTGAGGCTCATAGTATTTCTTTCCTTCTGTACCATTATCTACCTTTCTTTATCATAAACCAAGGATCTGTGGGGCCTGCCGCTGGTCTTCCTAGCGTTGACGCAAGTAGCGAATGGTTTTGAACTAACGCAGTCTTTCCGACGCTACTTCTGGCGTTCGTAGTTGTAGTCGCCAGACACATGACCCTCAATAATGTGGGTTGCGATGCCATGGTCATCCCGGATGAACCGGTACGTCAGTCCGGTGCCGGAAAAGCTGGTTTCCGACTGCGGAAAAATACGCTGCTTCGGCCCTCCGTTCACGCTGATGAACAGTGCGCCGTCAGAGAAACTAACCTCCACCGTGCGCGCGCCCTGGATATAGGGCCCCTTGTAGACGCCCACATATTTCGCCATGATTTCGGGAGCGATTTTCACCGCCGATTTCTCGTCATCCGAGGGCTTGCCGACCCAGTGCTCTTGTCCGCTATCGACATTTTCATTGCAGACCGATTCGAGCAACTCCGTGTCGGCGGCCAAGTGCGCGTGAACTGGCACCGTCCAGGACTTGGAGTAAGCTCCGGGATCTTGGAACGTTACTGTTGATTCGAGGTGGCCGAAATCGGTGCGCCGGTAGCGCTCCGTCATGCGCAACGCCTCTGTATGGGGATAGCCGTCCAGAAGCCATGTCTTGTCGTTGAATCCCGAGCTTTCCACCACCAGCGTGTCCCCGTCCCAGTGGCCTACCGCGTATCCCATCCAGCTCGGGTTGGGATTGGTTTCCAAAGCGCGGCCATCCATGAAGATCTGACGGTAAGTGAGATCTTCGTTCAGCATGACAATCATCGCGGGAGTCTGGATGAACCTCTTCATGCCGCCTGCGCCGGTGCTGTAGCCCGGACCCTCGGGCAGACATCGGTAACGCGGGTTGTCCTTGGAGAAGCTCTCAGCGCGCTGCCGAACCAGCGCTTGCGCCCATGGCTGAACGTCGGCGGGCTTGAGGTTCCCGGTATTGCGGACCGCGATATTGCCGACCGCCGTATCAACGGGCAGGGCCCACAGACCCGTGAGGTCGGGCTTGCCATCGGACGTCCGGGGCGCGGGAGCTGTCAGCTTCGGTTTGCCATCGGCGGTGCGCGGGATCCCCGGCGTGGGGAAGTTGAGCCATTGAGCGCATAGTGAAACTGGAAACAGCCATAAGGCTGCTGCGATCGCGGTTCTGTTCATGAGGGTTCTCCTACTCTGCTACTGTCCTCATAGCTTCCGTCGGAATTGCTTGGGTCATAATACAGCATCAGGGAGAGCCCGTTCGCCCAACCACTCACGCAATATCGCTCGATAAATCAAACCCAACATGGACCGCGTAAATTGAATTGTGTAAATTGATCTTGAAGCTCTTTGGAATCCGGATATACTGTAAGGCCGGAGCGAACATGCAAACTGCCCAGGATTTGATTCATGCAGTCGCCGAAGCCCGGCGAAGGCTGCTTGCGACTGTTGCAAACCTCACGCCCGAACAGGCCGCCTTCAAACCGGCTCCGGCGGAGTGGTCCGTCCTCGAAAATATTGAGCACGTCGTTCTGGCTGAAATTAGCGGGGTCTCGAAGATCTGGCAGGCTGCGAATAGTTTTCGAGAAGGCGCCCCTGTGTTCACGGGCGAGCACACGAACCACGGACTATCGATCGATGAAGTCGTAGCTCGCACTTGGAAACCGAAGGAGCTCGCTCCACCAATCGCCACGCCCCATATCGGCGGACCGTTGCAATATTGGATCACTTATTCTGAATCCTGCCAAACGGTGCTCGATCGACTTGGGACGGCGCTGGATGGACTGGATCTCGAGCAGGTGATCTTTCCGCATTTCCTTTCCGGTCCCCTCGATGCGAAGCAGCGGTTGGAGTTCCTCAGGTTTCACCTCGACCGTCACCGAGCCCAGATCCTGCGGCTGTTTGAACATGAATGTTTTCCCGGCGTTTCACGGAAATCTTCGGCCAGTGCCGTTTCTCCCTAACGAGGGCAATCTGGATATCCAGCGAGCCCGGAGGACGTGCCGTTCCAGGCGCGTGATCCGACGGGAATCCGTAAACTCGTAACGCTCTCGCGTGCCATCGCCCGCGACGGTACGAAACTGGAACAGATGGGCGAATCTTGCAAAGAGGCAGCGACATGATTCAAACATCTAAGAAAGCACCTTACGTTCCACTGGCTACCGAGGCGATGGTGTTGAACAATGTCGGTTTCTTAAAGTCCTCCCCCTTGAACGGCAGCGGCGCGCTCGGCGATGGCGTGCAGTTCCCCAACAGAGGCTTTAACACGGCGGCACTGAAGACGCTCGTACCTCTCGCGCAGGGCTTCGGTGACGTCGCGGGTCATGGTTTCTCCGGTCTACTGGGCGATTGCCTGGGCCAGTCTGTGGGCTTCGGGTCCTTGATATTGAGGCTCACGGTGTTTCTTTTCCTTCTGCACTACTGCCGACTTTTCTCTATGATAAGGTTTTTCCTCAGTCTTCACGATGTTATACTAAAATATAACTCCGGGAGGACAGCCATGCACACCACCAATCTGCGCAAAGTCGGAGGCTCGGTCATGCTGGCCGTCCCGCCCGCGCTGCTCGATATCCTGCACTTGCAGTCAGGCGCCAAGGTCGGCATCGCGATTGAAAGCGGCCGTCTCGTCGTGGAGCCTCACCAGCGGCGACGATATACCTTGGACGAATTGCTCGCCCAATGCAAGCCCAAAGTTCAGCGCAAGAATGTTCGGCGCACCAAGAGAAAGAGGGAATGGCTGGATAGCAAGCCCGTGGGCGGTGAGCTCATCTGATGAAGCGCGGCGAAATCTGGCTGGTCAGTGGCCGCGTTCCAGTGCTCATCGTGTCGCCCGAGGCTTTCAACCGCATAACCAAACTCCCAGTCATTCTCCCGATCACGAGCGGCGGCAATTTCGCCCGGACTGCAGGTTTCGCCGTGCCGCTGACTGCGGCTGGAACTAAGACGACTGGAGTCGTCCGGTGCGACCAGCCTCGCACGCTCGATCTCGCTGCACGCGGTGGCAAGAAGCTCGAAAGTATTCCAGACGCTATCATGGACGAAGTACTGGCGAGGATATCGCCGATATTTGACTGACTCAAATGGGACTCTTCGCCCCCTGGTTCCTTGTCGCTCTGGCTGGCCTCACGCTGCCGCTCTACCTGCATCTGCTGAGGAAGCTCAAATCCACGGCCAAGCAGGTGCCCTCGCTCATGTTCTTCGAGGCGCGCACACAAGCTTCCACTCACCATCGCCGGCTCCGCTATTACCTGCTGCTATCGCTGCGGATGCTGTGGCTCGCGCTCCTGATTCTGGCCTTCGCCAATCCCTTTATCAATCGCAACGCGGCCGCTTTTGCCAGCAACCGCTTGGTGCTGCTCGTGGTGGACAATTCGTTCAGTATGCGTGCCGGAACACGCTTGGCCGATGCCAAAGATGCTGCCATCGGCGTGCTTTCCGGAAAGGGCGCCGCTCGTGCCCAGGTGGCGGCGTTTGGATCGCAGCTGCGGCTGATGACACAACCGATTGAAGACCAATCGGCGTTGCGTGCCGCTGTGCAAGCCATTCAGCCCGGCGATGGCCACGGTAATTTCGGCGAACTGGCGCGGGCCGTGCGTGCCATGGCCGAATCGGTCCGCACTCCCATCGAGCTTCACCTGTTCAGCGACATGCAACGCGGGCAGCTGGCCGCCACCTTCTCCGACATGGCGCTACCCTCGAACGTCAAACTCGTCACGCATCCGGTAGCCACGAAGGCGCAACCCAACTGGACGGTGGAATCGGTGGACGCCCCGGGACAAGTTTGGGGCAAGGACGCCAAGCCGGTTCGCGTACAAGCCGTGATTGCGGGCTACGGCACTCCCGCCGCGCAACGGACGGTGTCGCTGGTGGTGAACGGCAAGACCACCGCCACCAAGACCGTCGCGGTCCCCGCCAACGGACGCGCCACCGTCGAATTCCCCGCGCTCGAAGTGCCGTACGGCTTCAGCCGCTGCGAGATCAAGATCGACTCTGCCGATGCGCTTCCGGCCGACGACCTGCGACGCTTTGCCGTCGAACGTTCCGATCCGCAAAAGGCGCTGCTGATTCACAATTACGGCGACAGCCGCTCGCCGCTCTATGTGGGCGCCGCGCTCTCGTCGGCCGCGCAATCGGCCTTTACTCTCGAATCGATCAACGTCAATGAGGCTGCGGATCGCAAGCCATCCAACTACGCGTTCATTGTTCTCTCCGATCTGAATACGCTGCCTTCGTTACTCGAAAATTCGCTCACCCAGTACGTGCGCTCGGGCGGCAGTCTCCTCATTGCTGCGGGCACCTCCGCCGGCGGACGCTCGCAGATTCCGATTTTCGGCGCGCACATTATTGAGACCCGCGACTACAGCCGCGTTCCCGATCGATACATGGCGGTGGGCTCCAGCGACTCATCCTACCCCGCGGTCGCCAAAGCCGGCGGTTGGCCGGGCGTGAAGTTTTTCTACGCACTCAATGTCGACCCCGGCGCCGGCCCGGATGCCGCGCGCGTGATTGTTCGTTTAGGCGACCAGACGCCGCTGCTGCTCGAGAAACGCATCGGTGAGGGCCGCGTGGTGCTGCTCACCTCCGGGCTCGACAACCTGACCAACGATTTCCCGCTCAATCCCGCGTTCGTCCCCTTCATCGAGCAAACCGCGCGCTATCTTGCGGGCAGCGAACGCCAGGGCGGCGCGCGACCTGTCGATGCGTATCTCGAGCTGCGCAACGCGAGGGAGCAGGCGCAAGGCGTTGAAGTCACCGACCCCGAAGGCAAGCGCCCGCTCACTCTGGGCCAGGCCGCCTCCGCGCAATCGTTCCAACTCACCGAGGCCGGCTATTACCAGCTTCGCCTCGCCAATGGACGCCAGGACGAAGTCGGCGTCAACCCCGATCCCAAGGAATCGAACCTCGACGTAATCCCCGATGATGTCTTGGCTTTGTGGCGGGGCGGTAAAGGCGGTGGCGAATCTTCACAAGTTGCATCGGCGTCCAGTCCTGCAATGCCGAACACGTTATCGCAAAATCAGACTCCGCAGAGCTTCTGGTGGTACGTCATGCTGCTGGTGCTCGCCGCAGCCGTCGCCGAATCGGCCGTGGCCAGCCGCTATCTCGGAACGCAGCGCGAGGAATAATCCCTAAAACGTAAAAACCCTCCCGCGCTGCCGCAGGAGGGTGCTTTTACGGACTAATTCGTTTGAGCAGGTGAGACTAACGGGTCAACCGCGTCTCGGGGTGCTCTTGGTCGTGAGGCTTCCGGTAATCATGAAGAATGCTGGGATTCCCATCCCTCGTCTTCTGTCCTTGCTTCTGTTGGGTCTTTTGGTGTTGACCCTTCTGGTTTGGCTTGTTTTTCGTGTTCATACGTGGAACACTCCTTTCCCTTAATACATACCATACCCACGGGCCAAGCTCGAGCGACCGGCACCCGGCCTTGTTGGCTGCCCGAGCTTTACGATCACTGCGGGTAGATAATAGTCGGGAACAGGATCGGCGCAATGGGAAAAATCCTTCGCAGGCTAAGAACGAAATGTGCCGTGCTCGCAATAATCGCCGTGGGCGTCGTGCCACTAGCCGGACAGTCTTATCGCGCGCCGCGCGGGCCCGGCGGCAAGCCCGACCTGAATGGAATCTGGCAGGCACTGAACGAAGCCAACTATGATATCGAGGCCCACGTGGCGCGTCCCGCCATGGCGCTTCGACCCGGGCCCAACGGTCCGGTCCCGGCCGCTCCAGTGCTGTCGCTGGGTGCTGTCGGAGCGGTGCCGCCCGGCCTGGGCGTAGTTGAAGGCGGCGCAATCCCGTATAAGCCGGACGCGCTCGCGACGAAGAAAGCGAATCAACAGGATTGGTTGAACCGGGATCCGGAGGTCAAGTGCTATCTCCCCGGTGTGCCGCGCGCCACCTACCTGCCCTACCCGTTCCAGATTCTGCAAAGCGCCAGCGCGCTCACCTTCGTCTACGAATACGCGGGCGCCGTGCGGAACATCTTTTTCAAAAACCCCGGCCCCGCTCCAACCGACTCGTGGATGGGCCAGTCCGTCGGACACTGGGAGGGCGACACTCTGGTGATCGACGTAACCGGCATGAACGATCAAACCTGGTTCGATCGTGCCGGGGACTTCCATACCGACCAGTTGCACGTGGTGGAGCGCTACACGCGCACCAGCCCGGATGTCATCGCGTATGAAGCAACCATCGAAGATCCGAACGTCTTCACGCGCGCTTGGAAAATGAGCATGTCGCTCTACCGGCGTCAGGAAAAGAACGCGCAGCTTCTGGACTTCAAGTGCGCGGAGTTTGTCGAAGAGCTGCTGTATGGCCGGTACCGAAAGCATCCGCTGGACAAATAAGCATGGACAAATAATCGAGGAGGTGTGGAGATGCGGAATCGATTCATCTCAAGAACGAGCGTGGCGGGGATGGCGCTGGCGATGATCTCTCTGGCGGCTCTCCCCGTAGCGGCCCAGGTGACGAAGACTGCGGCAAAGTCTGCGCTGCCTCGGACCCCGGACGGCCATCCGGATTTGCAGGGTACCTACGATCTGGGCATGATGACGCCGCTCGAGCGCCTGCCCGGCGATCCGCCCTACCTGACGAAAGAAAAAGCCGAAGCTTTGGAGAAAGCCGAAATCGAGCGCAGGGCTAAAGACAACCTGCCCGAGAGTGCCGATCGCCCCGCGCCGCCGGTGGGCGGCGACACCAGCGCGCCAAAATCATTCTTTGAAATTCTGGAGCGCGCCGGGGGTGGCGCTGTCGGCGGCTACAATCGTTTCTGGCTGAAACAGGGCTCCGCATACACAGTGGTCGATGGGCAGATTCGAACTTCCATCGTCGTCGATCCGCCGGATGGCCATGTGCCGCCCTACAATGCGGCAGCGCGCAAGCGGCTCGCCACAGCCCGGGCGACGCCAACCTCGGACGCGCGCGAGAGCCAGGATCCCACCGCCGAACCGCCCGGCTCCTTCGATAATCCAGAGCAGCGGCCGCTTGGCGAGC
>Ga0187856_1000855_pt1 | contig 25870 bp, 17 predicted proteins | sample June2016WEW_8_40_FD_132443 | JGI IMG/M metagenome (GOLD analysis project Ga0187856, IMG submission 132443) | Peatland microbial communities from SPRUCE experiment site at the Marcell Experimental Forest, Minnesota, USA - June2016WEW_8_40 | ecosystem: Environmental > Terrestrial > Soil > Wetlands... | reverse complement strand
TTCCAATAAGGCAGTAAAGACCCCAGTGAATTCTTATGCCGAACTTCAAATCTTTAAATGCTTCAATGGCCGCTTGCGGTGCATGATGATAGCTGGGATCCACACTGGTCGCCCATCCCCGCTGCATGGCCTCCCTGTCCAAAGCTTTGTCCAGTGCCTGGAAGCGACTTTCGCCGTCGGGCGGTTCGGAAAAAACCTGCCCCGTAGTTAGGCCGAGTGAAGGAATTGCTCCCCCGCCCCTTCCAAAAACCAGAGAGCCGGTCACCAATGATTTTGTCAGAAAATGTCTACGTTTCATCGTGGTATCACCCCAAATTCAGCGATGCGCCTATCGAATTCTTGACTACGTAAATCCCTTCTGCAACACACGCCTGCGACCACGTTCCTACGGATTAGTCCCGCCAAACCCCCTAGATGGAATCTCGCGCAACGACATTTGTCCTTCCGGCAGACCTTTCATCACCCGGCACGAGAACAGGCCGAAGTGGACCCACAACAAACCAAACAATCAATAAGGCAATCATGGGAATTAAACCAAATCCGACGAAAACAGGTGCGTACGAATAACGGTCAACCAGCCACCCTGTTACGAGAACAAATACCATGCCGCCAAACCCGGAGCCCATACTGGCAAGACCCCAGATGGAAGCAACGACATTCTTGGGATATACATCTGCCGGAAATGCGAGCATGTTTGCCGAGACCCCTGTGTATCCCAGCATAGCCAATGAGACGAGCGCAATCGACACGCTTGTCTCGGGAACTAACACGGCTGGAATCGCGGAGGCCATCAGCAATATGAAAACGGTAACGGCAGATTTCCGCGCGATTGTAACCGGGACTCCACGGCGCAGCAAGAACCCCGAGAACCAACCACCTATTATGTTGCCCAAGCCTGCTACCAGATAGGGAATCCATGCGAACTTCCCAATTGACGCCAGATCAAGATGTCGAGCCCGCTTGAGGTATTCTGGAAACCAGAACACGTAAAAGTACCATACCGGATCGAGGAAAATTTTTGCCGCTGCAAAACTCCACACAAACCGCTGGCGGAACAAGGTCCAAGGAGGAGTTGGGAGACCAGTGACTTCTGCTTCGACCTCTCGAGGCGTCCGATAGATAAACAGCCACAGGAATACCCACACTAGTCCTGTAAGGCCAACCATCAGAAATGCGGCACGCCATCCTGCTTTCAACACGATCAAGACAACCAACGGCGGGGTGACAATTGCCCCGAACGCCGCTCCACTGTTGAAGATGCCGGAGGCTAACGCGCGTTCCTGCACAGGAAACCACTCCGCCACAACCTTCACGCTACCCGGCCAGTTTCCAGCTTCTCCCATACCGAGAAGGAAGCGGCACAGTCCGAGCGACCATGCTCCCTTCGCCAAAGCCTGAAGCATTGCCGCCACTGACCACCACGCAGTCGTGAGAGCGAAGCCCGCACGGGTGCCCAGCAGGTCAATTAACGGTCCTGAGACGCTGTTCATGATGGTGTAGGCCAGCATGAAGGCGAAGATAACTCGAGAATAGGCGACACCACTCATCTGGAACTGGTCCATCAGAACCGGGACCACCACGGACAAGGCCTGCCGCTCCATATAGGTTATCGCCGTGGCCACAAATGCCATGCCGATCATCAGCCACCGCAACTGTGAGGCCCCAGACTTCATTAGTTTTCTCCCAAATCTGCAACCCAATGCGCAGCAAATCACGTTAAACATCTCAAAGAATAGCCACGGCGGCGAGGCCAAGCGGGTTCTTTCCGACACGCTCAGAGGCTGTGACTTTTTTGATTTACGAGCCTTTTTAGGGCTCTTAAAGCCTTTGTTTTCAGTGCCGGTTTGCGGGCAAATTCAAAAAAGTCACAGCCTCTCAGCAGAGCACGTGGCGATGCTAGCTTCTTAAAGCCACATTCGCCATGCCGATCAACCAAGGTTTGAGGGCGGCAACCTCGCGCCCGCCTATGTCGAAGATGGCCGGCTGCGTCACCATCCCATCTGACTTGATCGTCAGTTTCGAGCCTGTAGCAGAGCCCGTGCTCTCGTAGAAACGAACCATGACGTTTCGAGGGTTGTCGCCAGAGGCTTGGGCTGGGAGGACTGCGGTGGGAACGATCTCGGAGTTCTCAATAGCTAGAAAAGTTCTCGCCACGCGCTTCACATGTTGCCCCGCAGAAGCCACGAGGACCAGGGGCGGACGCGTGAGGGATATCGCCCAACCGGGCACGTCCGCAGCTTGCCAGCTTCCCGCGTGCGGGTAGAGGGCAAAGCGAAATAGCTGCCTTCCGTCCAGACGAAGGTCCATCGCCTTGCTCCATGTGCCTGAACCGCACCGATTGTCGAATTGATTCCCTGAAGCTCCCCAGGCCAGGACGTTTCCTACCCGGCCTTCCCATACGAATGATTTGAGCGTTCCGAAGTTGGCAATCGCTAAGCCGCCCGATTTCGAGTAGAGGTCCAACCAGTTGACGGCGAAAAATGCTGTCTCTGGTTCGTGAGGTTCGATGGTGCCCCCGGCAATCCCATGAACTACGTTTGTCGCCGCGGGCTTGGGCCACCAGACACAAAGCTTCTGAGTATCATCAGTGAATTCCGCCAGGGTTGTCTTGTCGAAGGCAGCTTCGATCTCCATCTCGATCACCGGAAGGTCGTGATAAACAAACGACCGGCGGACGATAGGCACGTCTCCCAAGCGGCCGTTTGCCTCAAGTAAATCAAACACTGGGCCTCGAACAATGCGCACACCACCGACATGATCTCTGAGGTCTTCGATGAAGTCGCCCACCGCAACGGTTAACTGTCCGCCCGGGCTCTCTGTTTCGCTGATCAGGGTTGACCCGTTGCTGAATTGTAACTCGCGTATCGACCCGTCCTGATTCAAACGAGCCGTGAAGGTGCGACTAGACACGGAGATAGTCGAATCTATGCTAAGAGACTTGGACGTGGAGACGGCCTGAGCTCCCGAGACCGGAGAAAGAGTGGAAACTCCCGCGCCGGCGAAATCAAATGCAAAGGTCAATTGCTTTCTCGACGGTCCCTGGACCTCGAGAGGTTGCACTGCGACCTCCCTGCCGGCGGGGTCCACCAATGCCTTTGGCATGGGCCCTTCCCAGTCCACTCGCAAGACTCCCTGGTGCTGCCTGGGATAGATTGGAAAGACGACAAGCGCGGGCCACGTCCGCTCCCGGCTCTCAGGAGTAATAGCCAACTGCGTTGCGGCGAACTCCTGCATCCGTTGACCTGAGATCTCCATCGCCTTCGCCTTCGTTTCAGCGAGCCATCCGATGGACTTTTGCCTAAGTTCCGGCGCGCCGGACCAATAGGCATCATGATGCTGGCACTTCAGCCAGACCTTCCAGAGCGAGGTCATGTCTTGAATTGGCTTCGAAGACCACGCCGATGAAAGTGCCTCGAGGGTTTCCGCCTGTATCAATGCCGTTTCCGTGTCCGTGTTTGCTCTTGAAAGGGCTTCGGCGTTGGTGCCCTCAAGGTACGACCAGGGTATATAAGGCACCACGATAGACTCTCGCCCAGTTCGTTTCGCGTACAACCTCTTCACGTAATCTTCCAGGCATATGTAATCGGTATCCTCTTTCAGATCGATAGCCTCCATGTCCGGGAACGTGATGAAAGCCCCGTCTCTCTGATTGTGCCCGGGCCAGTTGAGAAACTCAATATTCGTCCCATCCAGGCCAGGCCACGATTTCAGATCCGCCAGCGAATCCCGCCTGATGTAGTGTAAGCGTGTTGTGAATCCGCCGCGCGTCGCGAAATCGTAGCCCAATGCCTTAAGGATCTGAGGAGTCTGGTCTGCATAACTGGGCTCCTGCATGGCGTAGGCGCGCACGTCGAAATCATACAAATCATGGAGGGTCTGTTTGCCCACGACCAGTTCTCGGATGTTGGCCTCTAGAGACAATGTGTGCAGATGAGGCTGACTGTACGTGCCGTTGACTAACCGCAATTGCCCTCTCTTGATAGCATCCCGTATACGTTTGGCCAGATCCGGGTAGTCCTGGAGTATGTCCTCGAGTTCTGTAGCGGAGAACTCGTAGTTCATGTTCGCGCGAGGATTGTCCTCCAGGGTTTTCAAGTTCCGTGAAAGACGCTCGCTGTATGCCTTCTCGTCCGGCGCTCCCGCAGGGGGAATCCGCTCAGCACATACGGAGCACTCTTTGATGATCAGCCACATGGGATGCTCAACAAGGATCACCGTTCTGGGCTGCGGATTTGCATTTTCCGCAGGGGCAGAGTTCAGTAGTGCTGTCCCCTCTACCTTGAACCGCTTGGCTTCTTCGAGGGCTTTCCTCTTCTTCACATCGGCGCCCTGCGCATCTACGAAACCACTGGCAAGCCCTGCTGCAGCGAGAGCTGCGTCGCAAATGAACTCCCGTCTTCGAATTCGACCGTTCTTCATGAAATCTCCCTCCCTTGCCCAGACTACCTGGGCTATCCCTGGCAGTGGAGAAATTCGCGGCGTAGTATACACCTGCGAAGAAGGACAAAAAACGCTGGCCGCCCGCTAGCTGGTTGTTCCAGAAGGTCCCGTGATCCTGGCGCGGTAAATTAGGGCCTTTAGCCTGGCCAAATCCAGATCCGGGAACAGGACCCTCGCTTCATATTGCCACCCACGGCGTCCGTCAATTGAACGGCGGCTGCGATCTAGATAATGGCGCAACTCCTCCAATCCATATTGCCTAGCCAGTTCGCGCGCGCTCACCCCAGGTCGCTTGGCTTTGAGGACAAACCACTGCTCTAATTCCATCCATTTTTCCTGCTCGATATCTTCCTGGTGTTCTTTCAGCAACTTGTCCCGCTTGGCGATATTGAAATTCTGGTGATAGATGCCGCGATCCAAGTCTAACGTAACGGTGGCCACGTTGACCTTCTCGCTCTTCTTGTAAAAGAGCTTTGCTCCTGTAATGTCGTACACAAGGCAATCGCTGGCTTGTGTCGCGGAAACAATATAGAAATGGTGATTGATAGCGTGAGCTTGCAGGGACGTACCTGCGGAATAGGCACTGGGCCAAATCACAACTTCAGCACCTTTGTCTGACAACCGCTTCCAAACTTCGGGAAAATTGACGTCGAAACAGGTCGCAAATCCCAGCAGTCCAAAGTCCGCGCGGTAGACTTGAACGTCCTCGCCCACATCTGTAGAGGGGTGAACATCATATTCCGACCAATACGGAAAAACTTTGTCATAAACGCAGGCCACTTTCCCGCTTCGATCAAGAAGCACCACTGTGTTGAGTCTGAGGTTCCTTTTCCTCCGGTCGATGGGGCACACAATATAGGTCTTGTGTTTCGTTGCTAAGGCAGCCATCGTCGTCACGGTTGGGCCGTGTAAGTCTTCTTCGCTTTTATCGTTTTGTCCTCGGCAAAGCTCCGGTAGGGCTATGACATCTACATTGGCAGACGCGGCTTTGTCCACCTGCTCGGCGATTTCGTCCAGCGACAAACCGTTCGGAAAACTGATACTGGTAATTCGGACGAGTCGGCCGACTCCATCACTCGACCTGTCCCCCTGTTCTGTCTTGGCCTCACTCATCCTAATAGAACGCCCTGTTGCCAAGCTCGCATAATTCATTCCTACCAGCCCACTGACTCCCACCACAGAATGCTTCAAGAATGTCCTCCGCTTCATGCCTCAACTCCTTCGACGAGAGTTCCCGGACGAACACTGTTACACGATCCGCATTGTCATTCCGCCGTCAACGGCTATCGTCTCACCCGTAATAAAGTCGTGGGCAACCAGCATTGCGATCACCTGGGCGACGTCTTCAGGTTTTCCCTCGCGATGAAGGGGGATCCGGTTTTCGATATTGTTTTTTACCTCCTCAGGAGTGAGGTAATCCTGAAAGGGTGTACGGATAACCCCGGGCGAGACAGCGTTGACACGAATGTTGTCATCAGCGAGTTCGCGAGCAAGAGAACGAGCGAACTGGGGAAGAGCGCCTTTCGCCACTCCGTACGCGATTGCGCCCGCGCAACCTCGGTCGCCAGCCGCCGACGAGATCAGGACGATCGCTCCTTCCCGTTTCTTTTTCATGAAGGGGACAGCGGCACGGCAGAGATGAAAGATCGCGTGCACGTGAATATTAAAGGCCCCGTACCATGCCTCGGGAGTAACTTGTAATAAGCTCCCAGGAACACCTCCTCCCGCTGCGTGAACCAAAACATCAACACTCCCCATTTGGGCGACTGTCTCATGAACCGACCTGGTCACTTCCTCAGGAACGCTCATGTCGGCCGCCAACAAAAAACAGCGCCTCCCCAGGGACCCGACCTTGTCCTTGATTGCCTCGGCTCTGCCATCGATCCGCTGGTCAGTGATCATGATATCCGAGCCGAGGCGAGCCAATTCCAAGGCGGTCGCCGTACCTATCCCCCCAGCTCCGCCGGTGATCAAAGTCACTTTGCCGTCTAATTTCATAATCGAGTTCTCCTTCACCTACCGAAACCCAAGACGAGGTGTGACTCCCCTCCTCAAGAACGGGATCTTCACTTCCCACTTCCAGCCCTCATGAGAAGCTATTCATCCCTTCGCACAAGCGTTCGAAATGAGAGACCAGAATTAGAAGGGAAGTCCTTTCCCCCCGAGGGTGTCGGTCCAAAGTCAGTGTAGCAATCATGGGGACCCAGGCCGGATTCAGCCTCTATTTCAAAGAAGTATGTTTTCTTGGGATCCAGTCGAGCCGGCTTGTTGAGTATAGCTTCGTACCGCAAGTCATAAAGGGGGTATACGTCCCGCGAATAAATCCTTGCCTCTCCGAGATCCTCAGACGCCTCGGAGGACCCGAACTTCACCACCATATCTCCTGGGTTTCCCTTGCGCGCGGTCTTGAACGCCATCCCGGTGAACACTGGTGAGGCATCAGAAACATAAAACTGGCCACGCATCGCCGAACTGTGATTGGAATCTAGAACTTGTGTGGCGTAAGGCACGGACCCCCTTGAACTCTGGGAGTACCCGCGAAACCCTGGAGCCACGGCTTCGTAGCAGTAATTGTAATCTCGGCAGCCGTAGTCGCGCCCCGCCGGACTCTCAGGCCGGAGCCATCGATCCAGGAAGAAGAATGTGCCAATACCATGGATGGCGTGCGGCCCAACAAAGTCGTCGTCTACGATCTTGTCGTCCATACCCCAAGAATCCATCAACGCCTTCACTTCTTTCCACGCTCGCTTGGGCCATGCGGGACTTGTGACGGGATCTTCTGAACCATACTCGATGCACACGGGACGGGGCCACATTGCGGCAATGAGCTCGGTATGCGCAAAGCGGTTGAGAACGTTCCAGTTATAGAAGTCCTCATCCGGGAGGCTCCAATAAGACGACCCGAAGCGCGTCGTATCGGTGATCATGGTCCGCCAATCATTGAAGAACGCGGAAATGACCGTGAGTCTCAAACGGGGCTCCAAAGGGGGCATCCAAATGGCCGAATAGCCGCCATACGAAAGTCCGTAATAGCCGATTCGGTCAGGGTCAACGGAATGTAATGACTGAAGAAAGTCAACCACCCGGTGGAGCTTCGCCAGTTCTATACTGGTGCGCATCATCCCCAGGGGAGCCGCCAAGCGCACCAAAGGGTTTATGAGGTCCGCTCGTTGGATGACGTCACCCACCAGGCCAGCCGGGTTTTTGAGGTTTATTCCAGGGCCGCCGGCCGGCGGATGATACTGCGGTACAGTCAAATAGGGTGCAAAAACAACATAACCACGCTCTGCCAGGCGTTCTCCAAATCGGTGATAGAACTGGTCGTTCGTTTCCAGATCGGCACCCACCCCGCTGACGTATCTGGGTACGCCGTCAAAGCCGTGTTGGCATACGACGGCAGGACGCCGTGATTCCACGTGGCCGGCGACAGGGCGGGGAACCAAGAGCTGACCGTATACCTCGACCCCCGGAGCAACGTCCAGGAAAACGTCGTAGGCCAAAAACTTGTCAGTCTCTCCAGTTAAAGCCGTGCGGGGGTGCATTGGAACGTTTTCAGAAGAAATCACCCCCTCCAAGTTCGCTAATTCCTCATGAAGCCTTTGCACCTTCTGCGGGCGGTCCTCGGACGGAGTGGAATTCAGTTGCCAGTACTCCGCCCTCACTTGATCGCTGGCCGCACACAGGCCTCGCAAGTACTTAAGCAGAGCTTCAAATTGCTCATTTCCAGCTTGGTCCACCTGCTGACGAGGAATTCGGATGGTAGGCTCGGGCAGATTTTGGCTGGGAGTTAGGCCAAGCAAGGAGGGCATCTGCGAAACGGTCGCATTAAGCGGGTCGTCCTGAACTTCCAGTGTGGTTAACTCTCCCGATTTGCCCAGTCCCACGTAGAATCGCTGGGCACGCGTGAACTCAGCCTTGACGCTGGCAGAGGGAATCGGACCTTTGGAGGTATGGACAATCAAGAGAGGTCGAGGGGCAATAAGAGCCGCCACCTCAGCATCCCCGAACTCGTTGAGCTGCCCATACAGCACTTGGTCTACCGGCTCCCTCCAGCAATTTTCCCTCTGCTGGAAGTAGTCGATACTAGCGACACCTGCCAGTCCTTCGTCCATTGCCCCTGCGTATAAGGCGGTCATGCCCCCTTGGCCCTCACCGATGACGGCGATCCTGCCGGCATCGACATTCCCCTGCAAAGTCAGGAACTTTCTCAGGGCAAGCACCTGCTGCACTTCGACTCCTACCAAAGTGCGACCCACAATAAAGCCTGCGCGCCACAAAAGCCTCCGGCGGTCTTTGTTACCCGCCTGCTGGCATAGGGGTAGTCATCACGCCGCTCCGTCATGACCGGAACGGCCACCGCAACATTCTGGGTGAGGAGGGTTTTCAACCATTTGGCTGGCGTCATCCCCTCAGCGATCCCCGCGAACTCCTCTCTGCTTTCATTCGCGGGAGGGATTGCAATCACGCCGGCGGCGGGGACACTGGAGTGCGGCAAAAACAACAAAGCACGCGCACTAAAACCAGAGTCGATCGGGATGGTCACGTCCTCCACGCGCAGGTTCCTCTCTTCGCGCAAGACCTTGATCGTCGGAGTTCCAAGCTTGGGCTCGATGAGTCCTAACATTGCGCGGAGATTATTCCGATGCCCTTGAACAGAGGCCTTATACGCATCAAGCGAGGAAAAGTTAGTCTGCCAGCGGCTGTCCCGCTTCGCTGGGGTCGCCGCAATTTGCTCCGTGAAATAGCGGATAATTTGCTGGCGTTGTTCTTCGCGAATGTTCTTGGACACTGGAAGCTTCAAAAGGTCGGTACCTTCCAGGGCGAACGTCGTGTTTTCTCTGGGCCGAGTTTGCGGACTGGTGATCTTCTCAGCAGATTTAGGTTGTTGTCGGGACTCCGCTCTCACCTTGGTTTCCTTTGCCAGCACAGATAAGCCCACCACCACGAAGCTTATTAACAGCGTTTCATAACATTTGTGCCCCATGGGATTCCTTCACCTCTTGCTTCAACGTGAGCCCGGGTTCAATCCACGCCCCGCCCAATGTGCCTTGGGTTCGTTAGGGCAGGCAGCATCCGCAATCTGCGTGACCGGGCTTTCAGTATTCTCTGAACAAATTCCGACTCTGACATGTCTCAGTATTTGACTCAGCATCTCCTGAGGTTACTCGGGATACATGTGCCAAGATGGGTCAAACCATTCAGCTTCCCAAATGGCAAAAGAGTTCCGAGAGTTCATTAGCCCGTGGCCGCACTGGAGAAAAGTTCCAGAGGGTGCAGGCACCTGAGCCTCAATGGCGCTGGGCGACGCCCAGAGGGAACGGATTTTTCGAGAAACCTTGCTTACCCACGCTGGAGTCGTTGGTTTCTTTCCTTGGTTCCTTCGAAAACAAGGAAGAACTTGAGCATGTTCGAAGGCAGAAAGAGAAGAGAAGTGATCGCATTTAATGTGCTTTCCGGAAAACCCATCCAACAACTTCTGACCACGCTCAAGGAATAGCGAAATCAACAAGAATAAGGACAGCAGATTCTGCCCCCGTCCGCCCTCTGTTGTCCTAATATGGGGTCTCTCGCTTCTGAGGTTGTCCCTTGTGCGCGGCAAAGAAGGCCAACGCGCGTTCCATTTGTTCCTTCTGACCTAGCTTACGATAACAACTGGCCAGCACGTAATGAATGCGACCGTCGGTGTCGGAAGGAGCGCTTTCAAGTACTGTCACCGCCTCCTGAATCCTGCCTACCCTCTCAAGCGATTGTCCCAAATAAATTCGTGAATACTCGTCGTTGGGCCTCGCCTTTATTGCCTTCTGCAAATATGGAAGTGCTGTCTGATAATCGTTCTTTGTGAAGTAAATGTACCCTAAAAGAGAAGTGGCGTCGGCATTGTAGAGAGCCAAACTGAGGGCTTTCTCCAGGAGCGGAATTGCCTCGTCCAGCTTATTCTGCTTGCAATCAAATCTTGCGTAGTCGATAAGTGGGTTAGGATCGCCTCCGCCCAATTGCACCGCTTTCTGATATTCGGAGTCCGCCTCGGTGTCCTTTCCCCGCAACTCGAGCCATTCCGCCCGCATCTCCGCCAACAAGTAGGAATCGGGAGACAGCGCGGCAATGGCTCCGAAAACCCTTTGCGAAAGCCGCAGGTAGATGCGGAAAGCCCAGTAGGCGGTTGGAAAGTCACCAGGGGCCTGCCGTTGAGCGGCCATCACGGCAGAGGTAGCGCACTGCAAGTCGTCATGAAGCTCGCAGCAGGTCGCCAGGAAGAGATCCGCCTGCGCCGGGGAGTGAAATCCTCCCGACAATTTCGCCGCAGGACACTCCCGATTCCTCCGAGGACCAGGAAAAGTGGATTCGCGGGAAGGCTGCTCCGGATTTGTCCCATCGGCAGGATTCCCGCTGATGGGGCATGTTAACCGAGCGAGTTCAGCCTCCAAGCCCCTCTTCCCCTTTGCCGGAATCAGTGCCTCCAGTGACTTCAGCCTGGCGGAAAACTCACTGGGAGGAAGACCTAGACTTTCAAAAGCCGGTTCCTCTATGCAGGGGGGCATGATTCCAGCAACCGCACGGTAATTTTCAAACGCCCCCTTGAGGTCGCCCGTCGCAAATGCCACGTCACCCAGTCCATCAAGAGCCCGGCAGTCCTTGGGACTCCGTTTCAGCGCTTCTTTGAACTGGGCGGCGGCTTTGCTGGTTTGACCGGTTTGCAGGAATAGATTCCCCAAGTCCACATAAGCCTCTGTCCTCTGCGGGCTGAGCTTTATGGCTCGCTCGTAAAACTGCGTAGCAACGGGGAAGTTTTTCTCGTGCGTTTCTTGTTCTCCTAGAATCAAGGAGACGTAATATTGTTCTGCGGGTAGTCCCGAAAGAACCTTCAGGGCTCCCCGGGCCATCTCGAGGTAGCATTCTCCCAAGTAGTAATAGAGCTGTTCTCGCTGAGGGGTGAGTTCGATCTGTCCCAGATATTGTAGGGCAGCATTCGGGACGTCATGCAGAGCCTCGTAACTCGCGGCCAGGAAAAACCGGACTTGGCCGTCGCCCGGTTGAAGCTCCAGGAACTTCTTCAACGGGGGTACGGCCCGGTCAAATTCCTGCACGTTGTAGTACGAAATTCCTTGAAACAAATAGCAATCAACCAGCGACGGATCGTCCTTCACTGCCTGAGAAAACACGGTTATCGCATCCGCATAACGTTTCTGAACTATCTTTACTAATCCAAGATTGTATTCTGCCGGTCCGTAGTGAGGCCGCAAGCGCAAGGCCTCGTTGTAAAATTTAGCAGAGAGCTCAGCATCTCCCGCCCTTTGCGCTGCAGCTCCCTTTTGCATCAAATCTTCTAACTGTTCTGCAAAAGAAAAACGCACCTCCCAGCTCATTATCATGAGGGTGCACAGCAATAGGGACAGGAAATGGAACCTCACCCCTGCCGGAGAGCGGTGGTTGCCTTGTCGGGTTCGGCCCACATGTCGGGAGGCCGAATACGGCGCCGGGCGCGGTTCAAGCACCGCATGAAAGTGGGCGCTTGTGTGCGTCGGAGACCCCGGGTTGTGCACAATTTCGGCACAAGCATGACATGACTCGTCGGTCTGAGGCGAAGCCTCGTGAGTGTTGAACCACTCCGCAGGAGTGGGGTGGAAATCCCTTTCGGGATTGAAGAGTAAATTCGGGAACTCCACGATCCTCATTGGAACTATTCCGATATTCTCGGGATCAGCCCCTGGCGGTAGAGTCACATAATACAGAAGCCCGCTATCCTCTACAACCACCCCCGAATGCTCCCACCCCCCCAAGCATGGCGTTAAATAACCTACGCCGGTCAGTCTGTAACGCGGGATCTGTGTCCTCACAGGGTTGGACCCCACCTCCAAGCAACCGCACTCCCACTTCATGACCCGCCTCCTCGAGGCTGCCCGCTGAAGCCGGTTTTCATGCTTGGTGGTGGGCCATACGGCCATGAAGTCTCTAACGGAAGTTTGGACACCTTCATATCGCAAACTTGCCTCTACAAGTCTGTTTCTCGATTCAGCCTCACGGACTCTCCTGCTCGCAGTAACAAGGACTTCCTGAGACTTGCTTGTCCAATCGTTAACTCTTCCAGTCGTAGTTCTCCGGACTCAACGGTCAGTCGACAGCGTCCGCCTGCTAGAAGCTGAAGAACGCCTGTAGCGGCCGGAGTATAAATGGGCAATTTCGCAGGCGCAAAAACCTTCGGATCGAACGAGAGGCGTCCTTCGGGTGCATAATAGCGCTGCCCCGAGAGGGCCAAAGGGATGGACCACAAGATCGCCTGAGTGCTATAGTGAGAGTTACCCCACGGATAGCCATTCCAGCCAGTGGTGAGGAATGTATAGTTCCACTGATCGCGTAGCGTATCTGCCCAATTCAATATGATCTTCTTTGCTTGGTCCAGACTACGTTGCACACTTCCATCCAGATACAAGTTTAGTGAACACCAGTCCAGCGATCCGACCTGCCATATCACGTTTACGCCTTTTATCTCGGCCGGGGAGAGTACGGCGTTCTCCTCGTCCGGATGCTCCGGGCTAACGCGGCGCATTACCTTGAGCCCGAACGGGCTTCCGTTCACTTCTGACTCGTTGCGCAGGTGCGATTTGAGAAAGTCTTTTTTGGTCGTCAGACCGAGATCTAGTATGAACGCCCAGAGCTGGCCGTACAGGCTGTCGGCGTGGAGGGCGTCTGGATAGGTCTTGCCATCCAGCCACCAGCATCGGAAGTACTCGCCTGTCCAGAGGTGGTCCTGGAGGCTCTTTTGCCCCCTCTCGAAGGCCTCTCGGTATTGGATTGCCAATTGATTGTCGCCCTCAACCTCCGCAAGCTTTTCCGCAGCCAACATGGCTGCGAGATGGAGAAAGGCGTTATAGGAGACCAAGTCCTTTTCGTCCAAGTCGTACATGTCGTAAGCGCATTCGAGCTTTTGCGGTAGCCCGTAGACCTCGCTTCTGCCTATCTGCCAAGCAGCGGCTTTCTTCACGTTCGTCCAAACCGAGTCAAGGTACTGCCTGTCACCGGTCGAGGAATAGATCTGCCAAGCCCATAGAATGAAAACCGTCGCGGTGTCGCCATTCACTCGACCGCCGGGCCTGTCCAGATCCTCAGGAGCAAAACAACCCTCAGCCAGTTGTTCTGGGATCAGGCCATCCTGCTGCTGGGATTCCGCATGTGCGCTAAGCAATTGTTTGTGCAAAGTCGGAAAGAAAAATGCATAGGGCAGGCTTCTATAGAAATCAATATGAGCCGGATTGATGTTCGCGCATGAGAAAGCCTCCCATTGCCGGAAACGTCCGTCGCGAAACCAGAAGCTAGTTTTGTACATGGTAGCTACACTGTTAATAAGGGCATCCTGAAGCCACACCGGTAGTGAGTTGTTAAAGACTTCTCGCTGCCAACTACGGATAGATGCCCAGGTAGACTCCAGACGGCCCAGCACCTTTTCAGTAACGTCATGGGCGCTGTGATAAAGATTTGTGTAATAGTTTCCAGGTATCCGGTCGAGGTGTGGCCGGTACGGCAGATACCATGCAAGCACAAATGTAATGATTCGCCCCTCTCCAGAACGGAGGTGCATCTTGGCCGCCAGGGCCCCATAGGCAGGCGCTCCTTCAGTGCCGGAGCGAGACCGCAACTCGCCATTCCCGGAGAATTCCTTCCACAAAGCCGCCGGGTTCGAGCCGCTGGCGCCTGTTCTTAAAACGCCTTGTCCTGCTACGCTCACGCCGAGACTTCCGCTTGTCGGACCTTCTCCTTGCTTTCGAAAAATCAGTTCCCTGTCGGCGGTAACTTGGCCCCCAGTGTAGTTGAACACGTTAAACAAGACGGACACATCCAAGGCTTTGCGCGAAGGATTGTACAGGTCGAAGCTAAAAATTGCCGCGGGCGTCGCGGACTCTTCTGGCTTACGCGGATGAAACTCACAGTACCCGTAAAGGTGGATCATCAAAGGAAGATCCGGGTCCGAGAAGCGCAACCGAGAAACGGGAAATGCACCCGAATATTCGATCTGAGAAATGGAAGGCAGTCCCTGGGGCGGGTGCGTGCGCAGGGCCCATGCCTTCGGCTCTTCGCCTTCGCGTCGCGCCCACAAACCAAAAAACGTGTCATCAATCTGAATTTTGGGTCCACCCGCCGGTGAATTGTTGAAGACGTTCCAGTCTCTGAAACTGCCATCAGCTCGTAGCTCTACCGTGCCAGATCCAAGCCCCCCCAAGGGCACGGCAGACCGCATGCCAGTGGGCGGGTCCAACCTCTCGTGACCTCTAACTTGATAGAGATAATTTACGCTTCCCTGTTTATTCCAATGGTCCTTGTCCTCCGCGTAATCAACAGGCTGTTCAAAATATTGAAACTGCATTTCTCGGCGGACCATCCCCGAATTCCTAAATTCGAGGCTGGATAGAACGCCCTTTGTCCGGCCGGCTGACGCCCTCTGAGTGGCTGGCTGACCACAAGCCCGGGTAGTGGCCTGCTCGTGCAAGATGGTGCCCAAAGCGCCGGCAAGAGCCGTCGCCGTAATGAAATCACGTCGCTTCATGATTCCCTCTCCTCTTGAACCTCGCGTTGAGGCTAATAATCCAAGGCTAAACCGTGAGGCTGCTAAGCCACGCGTGATCGGTGCCGCAGCGGACCAACACCGGCGCCCAGTCCCCCGCGTTTTGGGTTGTAAACCCTCTGGAGGAACGGGCGGATGCTCGCGTTGGCCTCTGCCAAGTCGCGATATTCGGAGCGGGGAACCTCTTCGTACTTCAGGGTCTGTTAGTGCTCCACCTCTGACGCTGGAGTAGTATCATTTATTCGATCGGATCTTCACCCCATTCTCTGAATTTTGAGTCTTAGCTGTTTGTCTCAAGAATGGGGGGCCAGCCTACATCTGGCCCCCCCTCGCGCCTCTTTCTGCAAGGCAGTTTCTTTAGCTGCTGCGCTCGAGGCTCCAGCCAGGCAACAGACCCGAGGTTCAGAAGTGGATCTTCAAGGCGAACTGAATCTGGCGTCCACCCTGCCGGGTGCTGTTGACCGTGCCAAAAGCCGGGGTGCCCAACTGGTATCCGGGTATACCGAAGGTACTGCCGTTTGGTAAATTGAAGAAATCTGCTCTAAACTCAACGTCGCGTCCTTCCCCGAACAGCCATTTCTTGGTGAAATCAGCGTCCCAGTTAACCATTCCGTCGGCATACAGTGCGTGCTTGCCCGCATTTCCTAACGTACCGTACGGCTCAATCTGATACGCACTCGTGTTAAACCACTCATTATCACTGCGTGTGAAGCCCTTTAGGGGATCGGAGACTAAATTCGGCCACTCCATTTGTACTGTCGTAACTATTCCGATATTCTCGGGATCAGAGCCCCCCGGTAGAGTTACTTGGTACGGGAACCCGCTGTCAATTTGAAGGACCCCCGAATGCTGCCACCCCCCAAGCACGGCTTTGAGTGCTCTATTCTGAGTATGGACGGGGACCTCGTAAAGGTAGCTCGCTACTAGCCTGTGCCGCATATCGAAACCTGCTGGTCCTCTAAAAGATGGTATGTCATACCGTGTCGGAGTAATGAATGGGAACGCAAAGCTGTGCATACTATCCATATAATCTATGGTTTTCGAGTACGTGTAAGATGCCAGAAAGGTAAGATTCTGCGAGAACTGCCTCGTTACACTTACAGCGCCGGCATCATAATAAGAGGGGAACACGTTCAAGTCGTCAAAGTACGGGGGTATGTTCGGCCACATTTGCCTTGACTGATAGGAGTTTACCCCTGGCTCCATGCCAGTGTTGTCAGCAATCTGGCCCATGTTGTTGATCCCATGAGAGCCAAAGTAGTCAACCTCGAGCTTAGTCGAAGGGGTAAGCTGCCGTTGGACGGAGAAATCCCATTCTTGAACCATGGGAATCTTTGTCACATCAGGGGTCGGATCCCAGCACAGGAAACAGTCTCGAACCACGGGACTAGGCACCAAAGAGCCAGCAGGGAATGGATCCTGGTAGTAGTTGGTTGGGCTTACCGCGTTCAGTCCCCCGACGGTTATAGGAGAGGAAAAGGGCCAGTTTCCACGGTTGAGCTGTGCCCCCTCGCCATACTGAACGCCATAATTGTCATAAAAGATACCATAGGCGGCACGCACAACTGTCTTTGGGCTTATCGCGTAAGCAATCCCGACCCGAGGCTGAAAATCCTTCCAATGCGTGGCAATTATGCCTCGTGGAGCGTTAGGTGGCGCACCCGTGATCGGGTTTTTCAGGTCCCAAAGGTACTGCCCGGTCTCAAAAACGAACGTTCCGCTCCCGGCGAGGTTATGCAACGTGGGAACGACATCCCAGCGTAGGCCTACGTTGAGAGTTAATTTGGGAGTGGCACGGAATGAGTCTTGGACGTATAAGCCGGCTCCACCCCCGAGCATGTCGCCGGCAGTACTTCCGATCACGGTGGAAGCATCTGTCGGTAGTCCCAGCAAAAAGCTCGCCAGAGGGAATCCTGTGGAGGAGGTAAAATTCGATGTCTGCACAGGTGAGAAATCCACTTCGATACCGCCCTCGTTATCAGTAAGAAATCGTGCGCGAAGGAGGTTCCAGCCGAATCCTATTGTGTGGCGTCCGATAATTTTCTGGATGTCCTGGGTCAGAGAGGTAGTACTCTGCGGACCGTAGAATTGTGGTGCTTGACTTAACATGGGGTAGCCGGGGACATAGGTAGGAGGAATAACGTCTTGGCCGTAATATGGAGGAAAGGCCGCCAATGTCCCTGCTTCCGGCACTACGTTAGGTCCCCCGACCAGCGCACGCCAATTGACCCTTTGATAACCGAGCCTCGTAGTCATATACGTGGATGGTCCAAACGTGTGCGTCTCGCTCAGCGCTATATTTGTATACCGGGTTTTTGTAACGGAAGGAAGGTTCGGAAGGCTGACCGAGGTTTGCGGGTTACGTTGGTCACTATATCGAGCAAAGAAGTTATCGTTTGAGCTAAACTGATGGTCCCCCCGCACACTCCAATTATCCGAAGTATTTACACCGGTGGATGTACCTATATAGTTAACTCCAGGGATAACGCCCGCAGGGGTATTTGCCACAGGCCAATATGTCGTGCCAATCAGGCTTGCCGCTGCATTGATGCAGGTTGGTTGCGGCGCACATAAACTGGTCGGCCCGCTAGGAATAATGTTCCCGGGGAACAGTTGGCGTGTGATCACACCGCCAGCGCCTGTGGTGTTGGTGTAAGGATTATAGATGGGCGAATCGGCCGAGAAATCTCCGCTCAACTCAGCAGCAGTCGGCTCAAAGCCGAGATAAGGGGCCGAAGTGTGATAGCGTATGCCCTCGTAATAGCCAAAGACGTACCACGCCTTGTTTTTTGACAGAACATGTGGGATCACCAGCGGCCCGCCAATAGCTCCACCAAACTGGTTCCAAGTGAAGGCTCCTACGCTTGGAGAAAAATAGCTCCTTGCGTTCAGGGACTTATTTTTCAGAAACTCCCAAACATCTCCATGGTAGTTATTGGTGCCCGTCTTGGTGGAAACATTTATGCTCGCCCCAGACGCCCAACCATAGGCGCCTGTATCCATTCCGGATTCGACTTTCATCTCGGCAATCGCCTCTGGCGGAGGCCTCATCGGGAGACCGCCGAAAATAATCTCAACGTCCGGCAGTCCATCCAGCATGTATTGGTTGTTTTTTGCCCTTTGACCGTAGACCGTAGGCTCAATAGCACCGTTACCGGCGACACTCAAGTCAAGGCCATCGGTAGTCCCGTGGGGCACAGACCCAGGGAGAGTCAGAATTAGCTGCGAAAAGTCCCTTCCATTCAAAGGGAGCGTCGTAACCGCCTGCGCTTCTAAGACCGCTCCTACTGCCGTCGTTGTGCTCTCTAAAAGGGGAGCCTTCTCGGTAACCGTCACCTCGGTCTTCGTTGGAGCTACTGCCAGGACCACGTTGACCGTACTCCCTTGCCCGGACGACAAGATGAGATTCTCGAACTTTCGCGTCGTAAAACCCGTGCCACTGACGGTAAGCCTGTAGGTTCCCGGCAGTATGGATGGAATCACGTAGACTCCAGACGAGTTGGTCACTGTGTGTCGAGGTGCGTTCTCAGATATGTTTTCGAATACGACCTCTGCGTTGGGAATAACTGCGCCAGTCGAATCTGTGACTACTCCGCCCAAGGTGGCCGTGCCGACCTGGGCCAGGAGAGGTTGATAAAAGCTTGTCAGAATAATCGCAAAAGCGATTAAACCGCCAAACACCAGCACAAAACGTAGTCGCTGTGTCATCATACAATTCTTCCTCCTTATTCTTATGCAGTGAAATGCCAAGACCGACACCAAAAAAGCAGCCTTGCCAGGTAATGTTCTTCGCCAATCTTCTAACCTCACCTTTGATTTATGCTTGGCAGCTTGTCGCTGTAACAACATTCCCCCCATCAGTCGATGGGATTTCGCGAAACAAAATGCAGGACCTTGCTCGACAGGATCAGTGGGTACCAGGGTAGACATCGAATGAGAACCCGAATCCGGTGTCGCATTCAGACCTGCCTCTCGCGCGCTGCAATTGATACATCAGTGCGCTAACCGTGTCAAGTAAAATCTTTGAAAAATTTTTAGCCTGAAGCTGCTCAGACAATTTAGCCTGGATTCCCGATCAATCTCTTGATTGTGCAGAACTTAAGAGGAACCGCAAACGACAAAATGATCCCATTTAAATGAAATAGTGTTCTGGAGATTGGCTATTCGGCACGTATAATGGCTCCCATGTACATCCAAACCTTCCCCAATCGTAACTCCCCGCCCGCCACCCTCCTCCGCCAAGGTTGGCGACAAGGCAAGAAAACCCTGAAGCGTACTTTCACCAATCTCTCTCACTGGCCTGCTCAGAAAATCGAGACCTTGCGGCGACTGCTTCGGAACGAGACCCTGGTCTCCCCGCAGGATCTCTTCACCACTCGCCAGACTCTTCACGACGGCCACGTGGAAGCCGTGCTGGGAACCATCCGATCTCCCACCGTACCAGCGGTGGTCGCATGAATGTGGGAATCTTTCGTATTCATGGGGGCGGCTTGGCGGATTTCAGCCTGACCCAGCTCCCTCCCTCGCTGTTCAATCCCGCACGTGCCTTATCATTCTCGGTGGATGCGTCGGACACTGCTTTGTAAGCGGCTAGCGTACTGAAATACCAGCCCACATGCGAGGAGGTTCTCATGGTCTGTCAAACAAAGGATTGCAACACCCAATGGGGCGTCGTACACTTTTGCGGCAAGGCGGCGGGATCAACTGTTCCTGCGCGGGCGGCAACTTGTGGCAGAGTTGGCACTCTTAGAGAAAAACGCGCCGGAACTGAGGGACGGGATGAGGACCGAAGGACAGCTCCGCGAGACTATTCAACGTTTCCAGGGAAGCTTCTGGAGCAAGAAAAAGGGGGACCATCCTCCGGTGGGTATTTATGACGAGCGCATCTCCCTGCCCATCAACTTCCTGCGCCTCCCCTTCACGCACCCACGGTCAGCCCGGACGAAGTAACGGGCGATTTAGTGATGGCGGAGTATGAGTATAGTTTTGCCCTTCGGCCCGTCTCCTGCGACGACTTCATGGCCTTCTCTGCGGCTTGGCGGGGAATGCCGTGGTTGGAGGCTTGTTGTGGCTGTCCGGTGCGGTACACATAAGGATCCCTAGCCCCGGAGCATTTCGTCGCGTCGCTCGAGGATCTGGCCGATTTGCCTATTCCCGCACCTAATGGCTGGTCCGAGTGTTAGGGCGCGAGACGGAGCGGCTGGAGGCGCAGGCGCCCGCGGACCTGCTGGATCAGCCCGTCGATCCTCCGCGGGCCCTCCGACGTGTTGTTGGCGGCTATGCGGGGCATGGAAGGATTCTTTTTAGACTTGTGCGAGAACCCCGGAGCAGTGGCGACAGCCGCCGCCTGTGTGAACCACTTGCTGATGAAGGCAGTGGATTTGCATTACTCCCTTGTTCAGCCGAAGCTGGGGGGCTTTGCACACATTTTCGGGTACTGGGCGCCCGGGAAAACTGTGGTGATCCAAGAGGACGTTATGGGCATGTGTTCGCCCGCCATGTACCGCGACGTTTTCATGCAGTGTAACGCCGAAGCGGTTGATCACCTCGGGAAATATGTGATATTCCATTTGCATTCTATAGGCTACAAACACTACAAGTACGTGCTGAACACACCCGGCCTTGCGGGACTGGAAGTGGCGCTGGAAACCATCGGTCCCAGTCTGCTGGATCTCGTGCCGGTATTCAGAGAAATTTTGGAGAAGTCTGGCCTCATTTTGCAGGTCTGTACAGGTTTCGAACAGTTGCCGGAAGCTCTACGCAAGCTCCCCTCAAAAGGACTGTTTCTGGCCATCCCCGATAAGCACATCCGAGGCGACGAGGAGTTTCGCGAATTTACCAAGGCGAATTGGAAGTGTTGAACATGAAGGCCTTGTTGTTGAAGGAATACGAAAAGCTGGAAATGACGGAACCCCAGATTGGTTCCGATGAATTGTTGGTACTGGTGAAAGCCTGCGGCATCTGTGGAAGTGATATCCACGGGTTCGATGGCAGCACTGGACGCCGTATCCCCCCGCGGTCATGGGGCATGAAGCTTCCGGTGTTGTCTACAAAACCGGGGCCGAGGTGACAGAGTTCCGGGTTGGCGATCGGTTAACGTCTGACTCCACAATTTATTGTGGGAAGTGCTATTTCTGTCGTCGCGGTGAGGTGAATCTTTGCGACAGCCGCTAAGTGCTGGGGTCTCCCCCGGCGAATACCGGCGGCACGGTGCTTTTGCAGAGTATGTCGCGGTTCCCCGCCACATCACTTATCCTATTCCCGAAGCTCTCAGCTTCGAACATGCCGCCATGAGCCAAAGCCATCGTCCTCGTGGATTGCGAAGCTGCTGATTTCGAAGTTTTCTAGGTTTGCAAACTTCAGAGCATTGGGTAATATAGTAATATATCAGTTCGGAAGAAGGAGAAAGGCGCAATGCCTTGGAAGTGCTTGCGATCATAATTTCAGGAGTGTTGCTTCGAATTGCACAAGCCAATAGTGGTCAGCAAGTCGATGATGGTTGTATATTACGACTGAGTTCGAAGCCATGCGATGGTTGAAACCTCTTTGCTGGAAATTCCGGAGACTTGGAAGAACGGTGCATCGCCGCTAACTTTGGCGGAACGGGCTTATCACCTAATCCTGGATCGAATGCTGCGCGGAAATCTGCCAATTGGCTCTGTTCTCTCGCGGCGCAAACTCGCCGAGCAGTTTCACATGAGCCTGGTGCCGGTGGCACAGGCGTTACAACGGCTGGAGATCGAGGGCCTTTTGGAGAGTCGGCCCCGAGCGGGAACAAGAGTTAAAGTGCCCAATGCAGACGAGATACGCGAGCACTTTGAATTGCGGCAAGCGCTGGAGTGCCAATCTGCTCGCCTATGTGCAGAGCGGGCCACTTTTCAGGAACGTTTGGAACTAGGAAGGCTAGCCGTAAATGTCGATTCCTTATTTGCGACAGTTGCTTTCCAAGAACTCAGCGGCGACCGCATTTTTGCGGTGAACAAGTTCCACGAGGATCTTCACAGGAGGATCGCTGAGTGTGCACGGTCGGAGTTACTAAGATCGCAAATCGACAAGAGCCACGTCCTTGTTTTTAATTGGCTTTACGACATAGCGGGTGGACGGCGGGCCTTGCCCCCCAATTTTCATCGGGACCTGATTGAAGTTATTGTGAAAGGAAATCCGCAACAAGCCGAGGAGTTTATGCGGGAACATGTGATCTACGGGTTGGAATCGATCCAGCGCACAATGGAGCCACTCCACGGAAAGAATTGGCGCCTCAAACACTAGCCGAAACTGGCTGGCGCAGAGCGAAGCTCTGCGGTCTTCAGGGATTAGAATTCCGCCGAAGCGCAGAGCTTCGCTCTGCGCCAGCCCACGTTGATCCTCATGGAGGCAACTAAGCAAGGGGAGGAACCGATATGTACGGCTCCAAAGGCGCCGGAGCGTGGCTATGTTGTTGCGCGGTGGCGTTTGCCAGCCCTCAGCAGGCGCAGGCGCCAAACGCACAAGAGTCTGCAAGATCAGTCATCGCCACCACGCCCTCTCCCTCCTCAGCGCGCTGCCAGCGAGAGATCGCACGAGCCAAGCACCTGCTCGAGGCGAGATCGAAAGATCAAGCCATCGCGATCCTACGAGAGGTCCTGCGCGAAGAACCGGAGAATGGTGATGCGCACCTTCTCTTGGGGTCGGCTCTGGCCCTGGTGCCCGAGCGATCTGAAGCCCTCAAAGAACTCCAGAGAGCTGTCGAGTTGCAACCCTCTTCCGCTCTGGCTCACTTCACCCTGGGAACGGCGCAGGCGCGTTTCGGCGATTCCGATGCAGCCAGGAGGTCATTTGAAAAGACCCTCCAGCTTGACCCGAGATTTGCGGAAGCGCATGTCAGTCTGGCGATGATTCTGGGACAACAGCATGAGTTGGCTTCCGCGCGCGAACACCTGATCCGGGCGATCCAGATACATGGAAATACGCCGGCGGCGGCGCATTCTCACTACTTGCTGGCCCGGGTTCTAGCCGAACAAGATGAGCTTGAAAAGGCGCTGGAAGAACTCAACACAGCGACCACCCTGCGGCCTGACTATGCCGAGGCGTTCCTGGCTCAAGGTCTCATCCGAAAGCAGCAGCGCAACGACGTAGCGGCGATCGCAGCATTCAAAACGGCCGTGGCCTTGTCGCCTCAGGATTTTGAAGCCCAGCATGAATTGGGGGCTGCCTATCTCCGCGTCGACGACGCGTCGCAAGCCGTAGTGCATTTGCGGCAGGCTGCCAAGTTGAAACCTGGCGATCGGCCTACCTTGTACCAGCTCTGCAGGGCTCTCCAAAAAGCGGGGAAGGCCGAAGAGGCCAACGCCTGCGAGCAAGAGCTGTCGGCGAAGATCAGGACGGGGCTAGCATCTGCCGCCACTGAGCTAACCGAGACGGAATTAAACAACGCGGGGGTGGAGCTTGAGAAAGCGGGAAATCTTGCTGGCGCCCTGGAAAAGTATCGCGCCGCAGTAAGGCTAAATCCTACCCAGACGGTGTTCAGGCGGAATGTGGCTCTTGCTTTGTGCCGCTTGGGCCGCTGGGACGAGGGAATTGCGGAGTTGCAGGAAGTGCTCAAAGAAAACCCGGACGATGGGGAGGCCACGAAGGCTCTATATATTGCACTGGAAAACGCCCGGGCGGGAAAAACCAACCGCAATCCGTCCGGCAAGACGCAACCTGAGCCAAAGTAAATCCCGCCATTATCTTCAAAGATGGACGGCGATTTTGGACTCCCGAATTAGATCTGGCCGTGCTGACTTGCCTTCCCGTGAGCGGAGTTCAACTCACTAAAAGATCCGCCGCCCCCGCGAAGCCACAGCGAACCTTCTACCCTATGGAACCAAGGGTACTGGCTTCTCCGTGAAGAAGTCATGAACCCGAATTCGTAAGTTGGACGGGAGTCTAACCTCACTCGAAGAGAAAGGACCCCTCACCCGGCTCTCCCGCGGCTGCGGGATCGCCACCCTCTCCCCAAGGGAGAGTGCCGCTATCCTATGTGTTCTTGGTGTCAGCCGTCTCCCGAGGGGAGAGGGTGGCCCGCTGCCGGCGCTTTCACCAGCCCGTCAGCCGACGGGGCCGGGTGAGGGGTTACTTAGGAGAGGCTCGAACACCAGAGTGGAGCAATCGTCAAAGACACCGTTGTGTTCCTGCGCAGGTTTGGTGGAAGCGACTTCAATCTAACGGGTTGGAACGGACCAGGGCCCCTCAATCTGCGAATTCGGGATGAACAAGGCAAGCAGAATTCAGCTTTCAAGCTTGAACCGGGTTGAAGCCAGGTTGTATAGCCGTCGCCAGACAAGCCGATTGATGGCGACGACCATCGCCGCCAAGGAAATTGTGGCCGCGAGGAGCAGACGGAAGTTGCCACTGTCTGTCGCCTGACTGATCACCGCACCGAGTCCCACAGTCGAGAAGGTTTGTCCTCGGAAATGGAAATATTCCGCGACGATGCTGGCGTTCCATGCTCCGCCAGAGGCGGTGACCAGCCCGGTTATCAAGTAGGGAAAGATTCCAGGCAAAAGCAATTTGCGCCAGCGCTCGAGGTTGCCCAAGCGGAACACCCCGCACACTTCCTTGAGGTCCGTCGGAATGGCGCTGGCCCCGGCGATAACATTGAACAGGATGTACCACTGTGTACCCAGCAGCAAGAGAATAATCGAGCCAATCCCCAGTCCCCCGCCGAGGCGGATCAGCAGAAGCAGAACGATGGGGAACAAAGCCGTGGCGGGCACGGAGGCTGCAATTTGAGCGATCGGTTGGGCGACAGCAGAGAGCTTCGGCCTTAGCCCGATATAAAGCCCGGCCGGAATCGTCCAGCATGCAGCCAGCAAGAGAGTCGCCTCGACTCGAAGGAATGTCGCTCCGGCTCCCCACAGGATTTCTCGTATCTCCGGTCGCGAAAGCGCCGCGAGCATGCCACTCATCTTTCCGACCGCGTACGTGACGCCAAGCAGCGCAACCACCAGCAGGGCACGTGACGTAAATTTCACCAACCCACGTCCCAAGTGATAACGGTGGGGGGATGCTTGTGCTCGAGCAAAGTACAGATTCAAGGCCTCACGCAGAGGTAAGACAAACATGCGGGCGGCAAGACGAAGGACCTTCGAACGGCGCAGCAGATCGAGAACGGGTGATCGCGGCGTCACCGCAGCTTCGACCTGCTCAAATTTGAACTTCTCAGCCCAAGCGATGGTTGGACGCCAGATGATCTGGTCAATCAGCACGATAACCGCCACCATGGCGGCCAGTCCCCAGATAATCGCTCGAGTATCTCCCGCATTGGCTGCGGTTTGGAGGTATGAACCGAGGCCGGGAAGACGAAGGTCGCGATTTCCCAAGACAAACATCTCGCAGGCCATCAGAAAGAACCAGGCGCCCGCCACCGACATCATGGAATTCCAAATCAGGCCGATGGCTGCGTAAGGCAGTTCCATTTGCAGGAACCTTTGCCACCAACTCAACCGGTATACCTTCGCCGCTTCACGCATCTCATTTGGAATGCTCTTGAGCGATGAGTAGAAGCTGAAGGTCATGTTCCAGACCTGCCCGGTGAGGATCAACACGATGCACCCCAGCTCCACGCCCAATTGCCGAGTGGGGAATAAGGCAACCATCGAGACCATCACGGTGGGGAGGAAGCTGAGAACGGGGATGGACTGCAAGGTGTCCAGCAACGGAATCATGAATCGTTCCGCTTTAGCGTTGTACGCGGCAATATATCCATAGACGAAAGTGAAAGCCAAGCTGAGGACGTAGGCCATCGCAATGCGAGTGAGCGAGAACAAGGCATACTTTGGCAACGCTCCGGGATGGAGTTGAATTTCAGCCCGAGTATTGACGGGGCCGATTCCGTAGCGGCTAAACGTGAGC
>Ga0187856_1000841_pt1 | contig 26070 bp, 24 predicted proteins | sample June2016WEW_8_40_FD_132443 | JGI IMG/M metagenome (GOLD analysis project Ga0187856, IMG submission 132443) | Peatland microbial communities from SPRUCE experiment site at the Marcell Experimental Forest, Minnesota, USA - June2016WEW_8_40 | ecosystem: Environmental > Terrestrial > Soil > Wetlands... | reverse complement strand
CATAGGACTGCCAGCTGGTGTTGGTCACGAAGCTGACCGCCGTATTCAGCGCCAGATCGGGAGCGACCGCCGACAGGTCTTGCGGGTTGAGCGGCAACCCAGATTGCAGTCGTAGCAGCGTGTAGAGCGCTACAATTCCGAGTGCGTGGAAGACCAATAGCGAGACTGTGTACCGGTACCAGCTCTGTTCGACCTCCGGCTTGATTCCCGAAAGTCGGTAGAGCGCTGCTTCGATGGGCCCGATCAGTGGCTGCAATCGCGTGCGCTCGCCGGCATAGACTCGCGCCAGATAGCCACCCAGAGGACGCGTCAGAAGACCGATAAGCGCGGCAAAGAGGGCGATTTGCAGCCAGCCGGCAACTGTCATGGGGAAACATCTTCCCCGTCGGGAAGCGCGAGCAAACGATCGCACAGGCTCGCATAGGCTTTCGCCAGCACGAAACAGACGACGACGAGCGTCAACATGGTTACGTCAAGCATAGCCCAAGCGACCTCGCAGTTTGGTTCTCTTTGCGGTCTTCGCCGAAGTCTTTACCTTTGCGCTCTGCGGGTGTGCGCCTATTTCTTTGGAAACGCCTTCTCCGACGCAAGGTTCAGCTCCAAAACGTTGACCCGCGGCTCGCCAAAAATCCAAAGGCTGCGCGGCGTCGTGTGCTGCTCGACCAGAGCCGCAATTTGCTCGGGCGGGACGCCGCGGGCCTTGGCTACACGCGCCACCTGAAGTGAAGCATTGGCGGGCGTGATGTCGGGGTCGAGGCCCGAAGCCGAGGTGGTGAGCATGTCGGCGGGTAGCGGCTTGCCCGCGAGTTCCGGCTGCGCCTCTTCGAGGGCCTTGCGGTCGGCGGTCAAGCGGTCCTGCAAGGCCTTGCTGGTCGGGCCAAGGTTCGAAGCCGTCGTGTTTGCGGCGTTGTAGGGGGCGGCTTTCGTGGGATCGCTTAAATCGACAGTGGCTGATGGACGGCTGTGGAACCATTGCGGATCGCTCCACTGCTGCCCGATCAGTTGGGAACCGATGATCCGCCCATCGGCACTCTGTTCGACGCTGCCGTTTGCCCGATATGGCATGACCAGTTGACCCAGTCCGGTGACGGCCAGCGGATAGGCAAAGCCGCAAAGCGCGAAGGTCACCAGAGACACGCGCACTGCGCCATTAACGTAGTCAAGCATGTCAGGCTCCTCTCAAACCAGCGGTGCGATCAAAAGATCGATCAGCTTGATGCCGATGAAGGGCGCAATCAGCCCGCCGACGCCGTAAATCCAAAGGTTGCGGTGGAACAAGCTTTCCGCGGTTTGCACCCGGAAACGAACGCCGCGCAACGCCAGTGGAATGAGCAGCGGAATGATCAGGGCGTTGAAGATCAGCGCCGAGAGGACCGCGCTGCGCGGCGTCGCCAAGTTCATGACGTTGAGTGCCGCCAGGCCCGGCAGGGCAAGGATGAACATCGCCGGGATAATAGCGAAATATTTCGCGACGTCGTTGGCAATGGAGAAGGTCGTGAGCGCCCCTCGCGTGATCAACATTTGCCTGCCGAGTGCCACGAGGTCGGTGAGCTTGGTTGGATCGGAATCGAGATCGACGAGATTCGCCGCTTCCTTGGCCGCCATCGTTCCCGAATTCATCGCGAGGCCCACATCGGCCTGCGCCAATGCCGGCGCGTCATTGGTGCCGTCTCCGGTCATCGCAACCAGCCGCCCCTGGCTTTGTTCGCGGCGCACCAGCTGCAACTTCTGTTCCGGAGTAACTTCAGCGACGAAGTCGTCGACGCCGGCCTCGGCCGCGATTGTGCGGGCGGTCACCGGATTGTCGCCGGTGACCATGACAGTGCGGACGGCCATCTTGCGCAGCTCGACGATGCGCTCGCGGATGCCCGGCTTCAGCTTATCGGAGAGCACGACAATGCCGAGGATGTCGCCATTGACGCTGACGGCGAGGGGCGTCGCTCCTTTCTTCGACACGTTATCCGCGATCGTCCGCAGATCCGGCGGCGCCGAAGTACCGAAGCGGTCCATGACGTGCTGGACCACCGCGCTCACCGCGCCCTTGCGGATCACCCTGCCATCGGGCAGGTCGGTTCCGCTCATGCGGGTGAGCGCTGAAAATTCCAGACCTTTGGCCTCGTCGAGGCCGGGCGTCGGCTGAGCACCTCGCGACGTGCTGTTTGCAACAACGGATCGGCCTTCCGGCGTCGTATCGAAGTGGGATGCAAGAAACGCGGCCTGAACCAGCTCGCTCGGCTGATGGCCTGATGAAGGGATGAAATCGATCGCCTCGCGATCGCCGGTGGTGATCGTTCCGGTCTTGTCGAGAATCAGCGTCTGAACGTCGCCGGCCGTCTCAACGGCTTTCCCGGACATCGCCAGGACATTGAACCGCATCGTGCGGTCCATCCCCGCGATGCCGATAGCGGAAAGCAGCGCCGCGATCGTCGTCGGGATCAGCGCGACCAGGAGTGCGACGAGATCGGCAACATTGATTTGCGCCTGCACATAAGTGGCGACCGGTGCCATGGCCGCAACGACGATGACGAAGATCAGCGTCAGGATGGAAAGCAGCACGGTGAGCGCGATTTCGTTCGGCGTCTTTTGCCGCTTGGCGCCTTCAACGAGGTGGATAATGCGGTCGAGGAACGAACTGCCGGGATCGGCGGAGACGCGAACCAACAGCCAGTCCGAAATGATGGTCGTTCCAGCGGTGACCGACGAGAACATGTCGGTTCCCGGCTCCTTCAGGACCGGCGCTGATTCGCCGGTGATGGCGGCTTCGTTGACGTAGGCCACGCCATCGACCACATCGCCATCCGCCGGCACAACGTCGTTCTTCTCCACCCGGATGAGATCGCCTTTGCGCAGGTCGGCAGCCGGGACCTTCTCCGTGCGGCCGTCCTCGAGCACTCGCACGCCGACAAGGTCGGATCGGGTTTGCCGCAGCGCAGTAGCTTTCGCCTTGCCGCGGCCCTCCGCGAGAGCTTCCGCATAATTGGCAAACCATACGGTCAGTGCGAGCACCACGGTGACGATGCCGTTATAGAGGCGAGAGGCGCTCGACGGACCGAACAAATCCGGCTGGATCGTCAGGGCCAGCGTCACCAGCGTTCCGACCCACACGACGAACATGACCGGATTGCGGATTTGCACGCGCGGATCGAATTTGGCGAGCGAGCCCTTGAGCGCCTGGAGGAATAAATCGACCGTATAGCCGCCTCGAACTCGCACGCCACGGAAAGTCGCGCCGAGCGGCTCACGCCTTGCGCTGCTTTCTGTTTGGGGTGCCATGGTTTTCTCCAGCAAGGAGGGTGGGCAGAGTGCGCCAGCTAATTAGAAAGTGAGTCCGCTCTTCATGGCGAAGAATTCGGCGATTGGTCCGAGCACCAGCGCCGGGAAGAAGGTCAGTGCACCCACGATCAGGATGGTGGCGAACCAGAACACGCCGAACATCATTGTGTCGGTGCGAAGCGTGCTCGTCGTCGGCGGTGTTGTCGGCTTGCGTGCGACCGATCCCGCCACCGCCATGAGGAATATGATCGGCGGATAGCGCCCAATAAAGATGACGCCCGCGATGGCGAGATTAAACCACGGCGTGTTGGCATTGAGGCCCGCAAAAGCCGAACCGTTGTTCGCCGCTCCCGAGCTGAATGCGTAAAGAACCTCCGAATAGCCGTGAATGCCGTTGTTGCCGAGCGAGGACAACGCATAGGGAGCGAGCATCGACCAGCCCGTCGGGGCAAGTATGACGAGCGGATGGATAAGCAAGGCGAGCGATACGAGAATGATCTCCTGTGTTTCGATCTTTTTGCCCAGGAACTCGGGCGTACGACCGACCATCAGCCCCGCCACGAATACGGCGATCAGGCCATAAATCAGGGCATTGAGGAATCCGACACCTTTGCCGCCAAAGACGCATTGCAGCATCATCTGACCAAACATCGAAATACCGGACAGCGGCGTGTAGCTGTCATGGGCGGAATCCACCGCGCCTGTCGTGAAGGCGGTCGTAATGTCCGCAAACAGGGTGCTCGCGGAAATGCCGAAGCGGACCTCCTTGCCCTCCATATTGCCGCCGGGCTGATCGACGGTCGCGCTGGTCTCGACGCCGGCATGCGTCAGCATCGGCGTGCCGCTCTGCTCGGGCATAACGCAGAGAAGTAGAAACAGCACCATCAGCGTGCCCATCACACCGTAAAGCACCCAGCCTTGCCGACGGTTGCCGATCATTTCGCCGAAGGTCACGATGATCGAGGCGGGCAACAGCGCCATCAGCACGATGAGGATGACATTCGTGATCGGTGTCGGGTTCTGGAAGGGATGCGCCGCGTTGACGTTGTAGAAGCCGCCGCCATTGGTGCCGATGAGCTCGATCGTATCTTGCGAGGCGACGGGTCCGACGACGATGGTCTGATCGCTTCCCTGCAGCGTGTGGGCGACAATGGTGGCGTCGAGCGTCTGCGCTGCGCCCTGGCTGATCATCACCAAAGCGATCACGAAACAGATCGGCAGCAGCACCCGCGTGATGAAGCGGATAAAGTCTCGGTAGAAATTGCCGAGATCGGAGCCGCCGTTGCTGACGGTAAACGCGCGAATCCACGCCATCGCGACGACGAAGCCCGTCGTCGCCGAAGTGAACATCGGAAACGTAATGCCGCCCATCTGGCCGAAATTCGACAGCGTGGTCTCGCCGGCATAGCTTTGCCAATTGGTGTTGGTGATGAAGCTGACCGCCGTGTTGAACGCCTGGAAGGCCTCCATGCCCGGGAAGCTCAGCTGATTGAGCGGCAGATGGTCCTGGAATGAATAGATGGCGAAAATGATCAGCGCCATGACCAGGTTGGTCGCCAGCATATGGAAGGTGTAAGTCTTCCAGGTCATCGGCTGGCTCGTTACTTTGCGGCCGATGAGCAAATAGACGGCGTTATCGATCGGATCGAAGAAGCAATCGAACAGCGTCCTCTGTGCCATGACGATTCGGGCCATGTAGCGCCCGGTCGGAATGCTGAGCAGAAAGATTGCGACCAGAGTTAGGGCGATCTGCAGCCAAGCCGGGGCGCCCATTTGAATTCTCCGAAGGGTTGGTGCTGCTGCGTTTCTGCATGCGAGAATTTAGAATTTTTGCGGATTAATGACTGCGTAGAAGAGATAAATCACCAGTAGAACCACTAGAAGAGTGAGGACATAGACCGACACCATGGTGATCTCCGGTGCGTTGCAATCGGCAACATCGACTCGATCGTGGCAACCTTCACAGCGCGTTCTTGGTATCACTGGCTCTTGCAGCGCCGCTGTCGCCCGTCGAAACGGACTCCGGCGTGGCGATGACATTTTCGGTGAACCTCACCAGGCCGAACATCAGCGCATAGCTGGCGATGAGAACGACAAACATGACCGCGGTGAGCGCCATCGGATCTCTCCTCGCTTTGTCACGGCTTCGTAACACCGAAGGCGGCGGGCCGATTTGACATCCATCAAAAGGCGAAGACTTTTCACGCCGGCGAACGGCGGCGATTTGCCACTCAGCGCATCTAAATTCGAGAGGGAACTCGCGGCGACGTTATAGGGAAATCATAAGGATCAGCGACGGGGGGCATAGCGATGGCATAGGAGCAGCCCTCTGGATGGTAGATTCCAGACGAGCATCGCCGGGCGTTTTCGGCGTCTTTATGAAACCCTGGCCGAATTCTTATGCCGTTCACATACCGCGGCGCCTCGGTCCCTCTGGTTTCTTTATGGACTTTGACTCCATCTTACGGGGCGCGGCCGGCGCATGAGCTGCGGCGATTTCAGGCTCTGCTTACGCCACTATGCCGCCTTTATGAAAATGGGCCTTGTTCCGTCTCGAATTCATATGCGCTTGAGAGCACATTGGGATCGGCGCAACGAAGAACAGGAGAGACCGCGATGAGCGTCATTCCTATCGACACCGCCGCTAGCGCGGCCAGCGGCGCAGCGAAACCGCGGAGGTTTTGGCAAAGATTTGCGCAGGCGCTCGACCGGCTTGTCGTCTATCGAACCAAGCGAGCGGTGCCCGAAATCGTGCTGCGCCGTTGCAAGCACGACATCGATCGCTGTCGTCGGCTGATGCTCCACGGCTGCATCGCTCCGGCCGATGCCAGGATCAATCGCGGCTCATCGCGCCGCGCCGTGCAGACGATGCAAACGCGATGATGCGCAGGCCGCCAAGACAGGCGCGCCTCAAAGGGCATACGATTTCAGGTTGTTTTCGATGCGCGGCAGAATGGGCGTCTCGCCGTATTCGAATTTCGTCCCGGTGATCTGCTCATACATCAGAATGTAGCGGCGCGAGAGTTCTTCCACGAGTTCCGGCGGCGCCGGCGGCAAGTTTGCGTCCCTATACGGATCGGAATGCTCCTTGAACCACAGCCGCAAGAATTCCTTGTCGAAATACTGCGGTTCCTCGCCCGCCGCAAAGCGCGCCTCGTAGGAATTAAGCTGCCAATACCGCGACGAATCCGGCGTATGGATTTCGTCAATAAGCACGAGCCCGCCGTTCGCGTCGGTGCCGAATTCGTACTTGGTGTCGACGAGCACCAGCCCATTGCGTGCCGCCAGCTCTTGCCCGCGCGCAAAGAGCGCGCGCGCCGTTTCCTTGACGCGATCGAACAATTCCCTGGTGATGAAGCCTTCGGCAATCATTTCTTCCGGCGCGAGCGTGCGGTCGTGCAGGGCTTCTTTTGTCGTCGGATCGAAAATCGGCTGCGGCAGCCTTTGGTTCTTCCGCATGCCGTCGGGCAGCACGATGCCGCCGAAATCCCGCTTGCCCGTCGAATATCTCGTCCAAGCGGCCGTATCGGTGATGCCGGTCAGGTATCCGCGCACGACCGCCTCGATCGGCAGCATCGCGCATTTCTTCGCGATCGTTACATTCGGGTCGGGAATCGCAAGCACGTGATTCGGCACGATGTCTTTCGTTTGTTCGAACCACCACCCGCTCACCTGATTGAGCACCTGCCCCTTCCATGGAATGTGCGCGATGATGCGGTCGAACGACGAATGCCGATCGGTTGTGATCAGAACGAGCTTGTCGGTTTGCTCGTAGATATCGCGCACTTTCCCTGCCTTCTTGGGGCCGAGAAAATCGAAGTTGGTTTCTTTGAGAATATCCATATGAATTTTCCGGAAAGCGGGATGGGATGCGGTTGGTTGAAGAATGACGTATAGTCCTGCCTTTCGGCGCTGTCGATTTCGCTCAATGCGTGTCCGGCTTTGCGATGAGCGTGTCAGCCTCTCCGGTGCCCACGTCGAGAACCTTCTCCGTCGGCGGCTCGACCCGGTTCCACCAGCCGCCGCCGAGCGCCTGAAACAGCGCCGCCGTGTCGGCTAGCCGGGCGGCGCGCGCCTGCACCACCTGGATGATCGCCTGCAAATAGGTCTGCTGCGCATTGAGCAGCAGCAGCAGATAATCGAGGCCGGTCTGGTTTTGCTGGCTCTGGCGCGCGAGATCGAGGCTGATCTTGGCGGCGCGCTCGAAATCGCGCGCCGCTCTCAGCGCATCCGCATCGTTTTGCAGGGCGCGCAGCGTGTCGGTTACGTTCTGCACAGCGCCGATCACGATGCCCCGATAGCTCCACGCCGCCGCGTCATAGATGGCCTGGGCGCCGCGCAATGTATGCAGCAGCGTGCCGGCGTCGAATATCGTCTGCGTGGCGTTGCCGGCCAACATCCAAAATGCGTTCTCCGGCGCGAGCAACCCGGCGAGCACCGTATTCATGTAGCCAGCGTCGGCGTTGATCGTGAAACTCGGAAGCATATTGGCGGTGGCGACGCCGACCTGCGCGCTCGCCGAGTGCAGTTGCTCCTCCGCCGCGCGCACGTCCGGACGCTGCTCGATCAACTGCGATGGCAGGCTCACCGGCAGATCGACCGGCAACTGCAGGTCCGCGAGCTTGAACGTCTCGCGCAGCCCCTCGCTGGGATAGGTGCCGGCAAGTGCCGCCAACAGGTCGCGCTGCTGCGCGAGCGCCTTGCGCAGCGGCGGCAGCGTCGCCCTGGCCTGCGCGAGTGCGGCTGCCTGCGCGGCCACCACGCCGCGGCCGACGAGGCCGGCCTTGAGCTGGCCCTGCATGATGTTGAGCACCTTGCTGTTGATCGAAATGAGCTCGTTGGTGGCGTCGATCTGTCCCCGCAGCGAGGCCTCGGTGATGGCCGCAACCGCGATATTGGATGTGAGCGTCAGATAGGCGGCCTCGACCTGGAAGCGTTGCGTGTCGGCCAGCGCTTTAAGCGATTCGACCGTGCGCCGATTGAGGCCCCAGACATCGAAGGTGTACGACACCATGACCTGCGCGGTGTAGAGATCGTAGATGCTGGCGCCCGAAGCGGGAATCGGAGCGAGCGCCGCGGCGGTCTGCTGGCGCGTTGGGTTGAAATTGGCCTGGACGAGCGGGAAAAACTTGCCCTGCTGGGCGTAGACGGCTTCCTTGGATGCGCGAAGCGTGGCGATCGCAGACTGCAGCGTGGGATTGTTTTGCAGCGATTGCTCGATCAGGGCATTGAGTGCCGGCGATTTGAACAGCGCCCACCATTCCTGCGGAATGTCGCGGCCTTCGACGAAATGTTGCGGCTGGCCGGTCGGTGCATCGGTGGAGGACGTCCGCGGCGCAAGCGGCTCCTGGGTGTACCGGGTGACTTCGGGCGCCGCGGGATGGCGGAAATCCGGGCCGACCGCGCAACTCGTCAAAAGCATCACGGCCGCGAGAGCGGTGGCACCTGCACAAAACCGCCTGGCCGCACCATAAGACATATGTCACTGCGACTGGACTTGGGACTATTGCAACTGAAGCACGATCACCGAGCGCCCAGCGCGCATTATTTCCGATTTTTCCGTTATTGGCTGTGCTTGTCTGGTCACACTGTCCATTATTCGACGCTGCGCCTATACTGTGATTTATCACAATAGAAATCGATACATCCAAACCTGCAGCCGGCGCGCACGGGCCATGCGGTGTTTCGCTCCGGAGCGGATGGCTTCCCCGCGCAACGCGAGGAGCCGTCATCCGTGTTAAACTGCGATGAGTTGCGCAGCACCCGAAACCAAGCCGAAGCAAACCAAGCCGAAGCTCTGTGATTAATGACAGTAGACCGCGCAGCCAGCTAATGGCCATGTCGCGGTGATTCCGACGATTCTGGATACGGTTTATAAATGACCCTCGGCACAACAAAGAGCCGGGTAAGAGCGGCGGTTGCCGGCGTGCTCATCGCCGCCGCGGTCGTTGTTTATTGGGCCTGGCCTTCCGGCGACGGCTCGAAATCGGACGCCGGTGCGACGACCCCCGCCAACGCCGAGCTGTCCGCCGCGCCGGCCGCAGCGGCGCATAATCCGGACAGCGTGGATCTGTCGGACTCCCAGCTCGCCGCGGTCAAGGTCGAGCCGGCGGAGGAGCGCGAGTTTCCGGTCGAAAAGGAGGCCGTCGGCAGCATCGATTTCAATGAGGACATGGCGGTGCAGGTCTTCACGCCCTATCAGGGGCGGATCATCGCCCTGTTCGACACAGTCGGCGACGATGTGAAAAAAGGCCAGACGCTGTTCACCATCGACAGTCCCGACCTGCTGCAGGCCGAGTCGACCTTGATCGCCGCCGCGGGCGTGCTGGACTTGACCACCCGCAATCTGGCGCGGCTTCGCGATCTCTATACGACGAGGGCCGTTTCCCAGCACGATCTGGAACAGGGGGTCTCCGACCAGCAGACCGCCGAGGGCAATCTGCGGGCGGCGCGCGACGCGGTGCGCCTGTTCGGCAAGACCGACGCCGACATCGATCGCATCGTCGCCGATCGCATGGCGGATCCGACGCTCGTCGTGCCGAGCCCGATCACCGGCCGGATCACGGCGCGCAATGCGGCGCCGGGCCTGTTCGTGCAGCCGGGCAGCGCGCCCGCGCCGTACACGGTGGCCGACATCAATACCATGTGGATGCTGGCGAATGTCGCCGAGACCGACAGCCCGGCGTTCCGCGTGGGACAGCAGGTGCAAGTCAAGCTCAACGCGTTTCCCGACCGCGTGTTCGACGGCAAGATCACCACGATCGGAGCGACGGTCGACCCGAATACCCGTCGTGTCCTGGTCCGTTCCGAGATCAACGATCCGCGGCACGAGTTGCGCTCGGGCATGTTCGCGAATTTTGTCATCGGCATTGGCGCGCCGGTCCGTTCCCCCGCAGTTCCGCTCGCCGGCGTGGTGAGAGAGGGCGACGGCACGCAAACGGTTTGGGTCACCGCCGACCGCCGTCGGTTCACCCGGCGTACGGTCAGGATCGGCGAACAGCGCGACGGCTATCGGCAGATTCTCGAAGGCGTGCAAGTCGGCGAGCTGGTCGCCACCGACGGCGCGATCTTTCTCAGCAATATGCTGGCAATCGCGGGCGCTCAATGACATCGCCTGGCGCCCGGCACAGGCGGGATAGAGGCGAGCCGTGCTGAAGGGCATCCTTGCGTTTGGCCTCACCCGACGCGCGATCGTCCTGCTAGGCCTCCTGGTCTTCATCGGCGCTGGACTCATTGCCTTTACTAGGCTGAATATCGAGGCTTATCCCAATCCCGCGCCCGTTATCCTTGAAATCACCGCCCAGGCCGCTGGTCTCTCGGCCGAGGAGATGGAGCGCTATTACACCGTCCCCATGGAAGTCGGCCTCTACGTCACTCCGGGGGTGGACAATATCCGTTCCACCTCGTTTTACGGCTTGTCCTTTGTCCGCGTCACCTTCAAATACGGCATCGACTATTTCTTCGCCTATACGCAGGCGGCGCTGAGCCTGCAACAGAACGTCAGCCTGCCGGGCGGCTTGGTACCGCAGATTCAGCAATCGAGCCTGGTCGGCGAGGTCTATCGCTACCAGGTGGTCGGTCCTCCGAATTTCGGGCTTACCAACCTGCGCACCGTGCAGGACTGGATCGTCACGCGGCGGCTGTACACCGTGCCGGGTGTCGTGGCGGTGAACTCGTGGGGCGGCACGACCAAGCAATACGACGTGGACGTCGATCTGCACAAACTCGACGCCTACAACCTCACGCTGCCGCAAATCATCACCGCCCTCGGCAATGCCAATATCAATGTCGGCGGCCGCGAGATCACTGTCGGCCAGCAGTCAGTAAACATCCGCGGCATCGGGCTGTTTGATGGCGGCGGCGATACTGATTTAACCCAGGGCTGGAGGGTGAACGACATCGAGAACGTCGTGCTCGCCGAGGTGAATGGCGTTCCCGTTCAGGTGAAGGACGTCGCCAAGGTTTCGATCGGCTATGTGCCGAGGCTCGGCATCGCCGGCAAGGATCACGACGACGACGTTGCATTGGCGATTGTCGTCATGGGGCGCACGTATCACACCAATGACGTCATACCCCGCATCAAGGCCGAAATCGAGAAGATGAACAGCGACGGCACCCTGCCGCCGGGGGTCAAGCTCGTTCCCTACTACGACCGCACGACACTCGTGGCGGTCACGACCCATACCGTCTTGCACAACCTCCTCTTCGGATGCGCGCTGGTTTTCTTGATCCAGTGGCTATTCCTGGGCGATCTGCGCAGCGCCATCATCGTCGGCGCCAATATCCCCTTCGCGTTGTTTTTCGCCGTCATCATCATGGTGCTGATGGGACAGGACGCCAACCTGCTTTCGGTCGGCGCCGTCGATTTCGGTATCATCGTCGATTCGGCGGTGATCCTGGTCGAGAACATTTTCAGGAATTTCCAGGCGAGCCCCACAGACCAACAGGGCCTGCTGCAGCAACTCGCGGAGGGGCGGTTCGGCACCGACCCGACACGACCGGCCGATACGACGATCGCTCGGACATGGACTGATCGGCTGCGGCTGATCTTTGCCAGCGCCCTCCAGGTTGATAAGGCGATCTTCTTCTCTGCTCTGATTACGGTAGCGGCGTTCGTCCCCTTGTTCACCATGCAAGGGGTCGAAGGCCAGATTTTCAACCCCATGGCGCGAACCTATGGGTTAGCCCTCATTGGCGCGTTACTGTCGACATTTACGATCACGCCGGTGTTAACATCATACCTGCTCCCCGAGCACGTGGGGGAGGCAGAGACCATCGTCGTGCAGGCGTTGCGCAGAATTTACGCGCCGGTTCTGCACTGGTCGCTCACCCATCGTAAGACGATGCTCATTATTGGCGCCGTGTTTCTGACCGCGACCGGATTGCTGACGCTCCGGCTCGGCAGCGAGTTCCTGCCTGCGCTTGAAGAAGGCAATCTGTGGATCCGCGCGTCAATGCCGCCGACGATCGGACTGGAGGCCGGCGAACCGGCGACGCGGAAGATGCGCGAAATCCTGCTCCGTCACCCCGAGGTCATCACAGTTGTTTCCCAGCACGGCCGGCCGGACAATGGCAGCGATGCGTCGCCGTTCTCGAATGTCGAACTGTTCGTGCCGCTCAAACCATATGAAGAATGGCGCGTCGGCTTGACGAAGGACATGTTGATTGAGCAGTTGCAACATGAGTTCACCGACGAGTTGCCGGGTGTCGACTTCAACTTTTCTCAGTACATCCAGGACAATATCGAGGAAGCGCTCTCAGGCGTCAAAGGCGCCAATTCGGTGAAGATCATCGGCCGCGACTTGGCGACGATTGAGCGGATTGCCGCCGAGGTCATGCACCAAATGGCGCAGGTACAAGGCATCACCGATCTTGGAATATTCCATGTGCTTGGACAGCCGAACCTGAATATCAAGGTGGATCGCGAAAAAGCCGCCCGCTACGGCCTCAATACCGGCGACGTCAACACAGTCATACAAGCGGCACTGGGCGGCGCGCAGGCAACCACGCTGCTCGAGGCCGACCGTCAATTCAGTGTCGTCGTTCGGCTGCCACCGGAATATCGCTCGAGCCTCGAAGCTGTCGGCAATATAAAAGTCGGAGTTTCGACGCCCAGCGGAATCAACGCGTATATTCCGCTGAAGGAACTCGCCGATATCAAGCTCGATACCGGCGCGTCCTATATCTATCATGAGGAAGGCGAGCGCTATATCCCGGTCAAATTCAGCGTTCGTGACCGCGATCTCGGCGGGGCGGTCGCCGAAGCGCAGCAACGGATCGCCAAGAACGTGAAGGTGCCGAGCGGCTATCGCATCGTTTGGGCCGGCGAGTTCGAAGACCTACGGAACGCGCAAGCGCGCCTTGAGGTGATCGTTCCCATCAGCCTTCTCTTAATCCTTGTGCTCCTCTACGGCCTGTTCAATTCGCTACGCGACAGTCTTTTGGCGCTCGCTGGCATTCCATTTGCGGTCGGCGGCGGGGTGCTGGCGCTGTATTTCTCCGGTTTGGATTTCTCCATCTCGGCGGCCGTCGGATTCGTTTCCTTGTTCGGCGTGTCGGTGATGAACGGAATCCTGATCATGACCTATTTTAACGAGGTCAAAGCAAGCGGCGCGGGCACTATGGAAGCCATGTTTCAGGCCGCTTCGCAGCGGATGCGACCTATGCTGATGACGTCGCTGTCGGCCTGCATCGGCTTGCTGCCGGCGGCGATCTCGACCGGCATCGGCAGCCAGGTGCAGCGGCCGCTGGCCACCGTCGTGGTCGGCGGCATGTTCATCGGACCGATCGTCCTGCTGGTGGTCGTGCCGGCGCTGCAGACAATGTTCCTCGACCGGGCGGATCATGCTTCGCCTACCGGCGAGCCAGAAGCGCCCCCGCAACCGGCCGAGTGAGCGATCGATGGCGAAGGAGCGCAACTTGCGGATCGGTCCCTATCTTCTCGCGGCCGTGTTGCTCGGCGCCCCGGCGATGCAGGCAAGCTTCGCGCAGGAGCAATCCAGCGCCCACGACGCCGCGGGGTCGGGTCCATCGGCAGCGCCGGACGGCTCTCGGCCAGCGTCCGGCGATGATAAGTCGCAAGGCGGGGCGAAGTCCGAAGATCATGCGCCTGCGGAAATCGGCGCCGGGATCAAAGCGCAAGACAATGCCGGCGCAAAAGAGCAGGCCGGCAAGCAAGAACTGAAGGCAAGCGCCGCCGGTCCGCAAGGCGCCGGCGTCAAGGTCCCGAAAGGGGAGGGGGCGGGCGCGGGCGCAAAGGACGTCGATTCGATCGAATCGCGCGCGCGGGATTTGAACGAGATCGATACGTGGATCACCATGCACTCCCGCCGCCCAGGCAGCAGGCTCGACAAAGCTCGCGAGGTGAAGCCGATCTTGAAGATCGGCTCGCTGGGAAATCTTCACGTACGCCGGGCGCCCGCTCCAGGAGCATCCAACTTTGTCGCCCGCAATGCGATCGGGCTGTCTGTTGCGCGGCACGAGGTCATCCAAGGACCCAATGGCGAGCGTTTCAATTTCCGTCCCCCGGCGCAGTCTCCCGCGGCCGCGGCAAGCGGCACCGGCAGCTTCGCGGCTGCCAATAGGGGTCTCGGCGGAACGCGAATCGTGGGTCAGAATTCAAGCCCGACCGTGACCGCGTTGAGCCGTGGAAGAATTGACGGCGCCTTGCTGATTCGCCCCGGTCTGGCGCCCTCCGGCGTCGGCGGGCCGGCGAAAGTGGTCGCGGGGATCAACGGAACCACATTCCGGCCCAAGCATTGAGGGGGGTCGCAATTCTCTCGCGGTTGTTCGGCGAGGCCCCTAGAGGCTCGATCTGCTGCGGCAGCCACTCCGCCGTCGGGTGCCGGGTCACTGCAAACCCGAGTAGCTGCCGTCGACCGTGGCCGACGACAAGAAACGCAAACAAGAACTCAAACTTCAAGGTTGGAACCACGCAGAGATCGATCGCCGCGATGGCATCTGCATGGTGGCCGCGATTTGAATGCGTACTGGGTTCTCGGAACGGCCGAGGAAACAGGTGATTTTCAACATCTGTTTCATCAGCCGTAACAACAGCTCGATAGCGGTCTCGGTCATCACCGCGACTTCGCGAACGGCATTTTGCATTCTTGCGGCTCTAGGCCTGACAGCCGGGCAACAAGCCGATGCGGTCGGACGGCGCGCTCGTCACGCAGGGTCGTCGCGGCCGGCCGGAACCAAAACAGCCATTCACCCGTTATCACGGGTCTTCAAGGTTTGGTGAAGACGCGTTTTACAAGTGAAGCCTAATACCTATCTACGCTCGCAGAATGAACCCTTGGCCCGGCTGCCGCGACCAATCGATGGGGTACCGGGAGGATGCCATGAGCCATTCGATGTACAACGCCGACCGCGGCACGCATTTAAAGATCGTGGTCGTTGGCCTTCTGTGCGCGACATTGGTCGCTTTTGTCGGCATTTTCGCCCACGTCAGCAATATCGATCTCGGCACCGCGCCGCTCGTGAAGGCCGGCCAGCCGACCGCCGTGAGCGGCCGCGTCCCGACCATTCGCTAAGCATTCCGATCGTGTCGACATCGCCCTGATATCGGCCCTGATATCGGCCCTGATATCGGCCCTGATATCGTCGGCACTGGACCGGACCTTCTCCCTCTCTATGTGTTGCGGCAAAAGAGCTTTGCGCCGCCAGTGTTACGTCGGTGGCGGCGATTCCGGCAGGGATTCGACCAGCGTGCCGGTGAACAGGATCGGACCAGTCGGCACCCCGCTCGGCGAGCCGCCGGCGGGCTCGAACGACACCTCATAGGTCGCCGCCCGCATCGTATCGAGATCAAAATTTGCCGGAAGCGGGCGCTGCGTGAATTCCTCGTCACCGACGACGCCGAGCGAGCGCGGCTTGGGAAACCGCGGCGAGATCAGCCACAACTCGTAGCTGCGGCCCGCTTCCGGTGCGGCCGAGACCCTGCGCACGATCAGCGTCCGGCTCGGGGCATCTACCGTGAGCAGGAACGCCGGCGAGGTCGGCTCTTGCTGAAGCACGGCGATGAGCCGGCTGCCCTGCGGTTTTGCCGGCGCCTGCGATCGCGCGAGCAGCTGCGGGAAATGGAATCCGCCGGCCGGAATAAGGCCGGGCGCAGATAGCGACAGCGCAACATAGAGCGCGAGCACGGCGGCTAGCGCGCCGGTGACGAGCGCTATTAGGCGCCAGCGCCTGAGACGGCGCGCGAGATAGAATACCTCGGCACTGCGCTCGATCTTGGGCGCTGCCGGAGGCGATGAAGGCTCGGCTGCCGACTCGGCGGGCGACTTGGCTTCCGATTTGGCTTCCGATTTGGCTTCCGACTCGCCCTCCCACTCACCTTCCGGTGGCAAAAGGCTCGAGGCAAGCGGCGTAAGCAACGGGGTCGCTTCGGCTTCGGCTTCGGTCTCCGTCCTCATCGCCGGCGGCGTTTGCTCGAGCGGTGCCAACCGGACTTCGTCGCTCGGCGCGACGGTGCCGATCTCCGACTTGATCTTGTCCCAGACTTCCGGTGGCGGCTCGACGGCCTCGACCATAACATTGAGTTCGCCGAGCCGGCGCTCCCATTGACGCACGATCTCGACAAATCCGGGGTCGATCAAGAGCAACGCTTCGGCACGGGCGCGCTCCTCGGCGGAAAGCGTCCCCAGAACGTATTCGGCGGCAAGCGCGTCCAGGTCCTCGTCGTACATCGCTACCTCACGCAACTAGAGTTCGAGCATAATCCGTCCGAGAACCGGTAGCCACCCGGCCCAAATCCGGGACAGGCTTTTTCGGTCATGCTCAGCGTCTCATACACTCACAGATTTCGAGCAGAGAGCGGCGCAGCCATGTCTTGATCGTGTTCACCGGAATGTCGAGTTTTTGTGCGAGCTGGTCGCGGCTCCAGCCGCTGTAATAGGCGAGCAGCACAATCCGCTGCTTTTCCGGATCGAGCTTGCCGAGGCAGGAGAGGAGTCGCCTGAGCTCCTCGGTCATTTCGCGGCGGGCGAGCGGAGTGGGCGTTTCCGCCGGGACGCCCAGCGCCTCCGGCGTCTCCTCGACCGAGACATCGCCGCTTTTGCGCGCGATGTCGATGGCCCGATTGCGCGCCATCGCCACCATCCAGGTGATGGGACTGGCAATTATGGGGTCGAACTTGTCGGCCATCTTCCAGACCTTGAGGTAGGTTTCCTGCATGACCTCTGCGGCCAATTCGGGCTTGCCCAAGATACGCAGCAGAACGCCGTAGAGTTTCGCGCGGGTTGCGCCATAGAGCCGCTCGAACGCGGCCTGGTCGCCCTTGGCGACGGCTGCGAGCAGCCAGACGAGTTCCGCCTGCATCAACATCACTGTCCCTGACCCTGGGGGACGCTCGACCCGCTCCGATTATCGCCGCGGAGCCTGCCCTTCGTCGAGAGCGAAAGAGCGGCTGAATGGACGCAGCGTGATGAATTCGGACAGTCCCCGCTCATTGCCGCGAAAGCGGGAATCCAATGCTCGGCGCAGGCGCAAAGAGCTGGGCCCGCTGACACGGGGGTCGAGCGGAAACCTCAGCCGATCAGGCTTAGGGCCTACGCCGGGGCGCTGCCGCGCGCGCGCATGAGCGCGATACTGTCGAGCTCGGCCTGCTCGGCGGCGTTTTCCGCCTCGCGCTCGCGCATCTGGTCGCGCTCGTCGAGCAATTCGACCTTCTTGAGTTCATCGAAGGCCTCGGCCAGCGCAATCTTGGCGTCCTCGAGCTGGATGCGCAGCTCGTCAGCCGAGCGCTTGAGGTTCTCGCGACGCGCAATCGCCGCTTTAGCATAGGTCGGATAGGCAAAATGCGCAGGATCGTGGATGCCGGCGCGATCCTGCTCAAGACGGATTTCGCGCTCGAGATCGGCCGCCATGCGTTCGAACTCGGCGATCATGGCCTCAATCTGCGCGACCTTGCGCCGCTTCTCGTCGACCTGAAATTTCTTCAGGCGAATGAGCGTCTCACGGGACTTCATCGACTGCTACTCCCCCCGAAGCCGCGGGACCATTGACCCCCCTCCCGACCCTCCCCCCGCAGGCGGGGGAGGGTCGGGAGGGGGAGCGCGGCGCCCCAGATGGCAATTGTGCCACGATAACGTTAGCGTTCGGTTTCCGAGCCGGCCACGATTTCCGCCAATCGGCGATATCCTTCTGCCAAGCTGGTTGCTTCTTCCTTACCTTGGGCGAGAAAATCTTCGAGCGGCTTGTGCAGGCGGATGGCCTCATCGACCTCGGCGCTAGTGCCGGCGCGGTAGGCGCCGAGCCGGATCAGCTCCTCCATATCTGCATAAGTCGCCATGACTTGGCGGGCCCGCGTCAGGGCCGGCAGATAGGCCGGGTCCGCGGCCCGCGGCATGGTGCGCGAGATCGATTTGAGGATATTGATGGCCGGATAGCGGCCGCGCTCGGCGATGGCGCGTTCCATCACGATATGGCCATCGAGAATGCCGCGCACGGCGTCCGCGATCGGCTCATTGTAATCGTCGCCATCGACCAGGACCGTGAATATGCCGGTGATGGTGCCCTGCTCAGTGCCGGGCCCCGCCCGTTCCAAGAGCCGCGGCAATTCGGTGAAGACCGTGGGCGTGTAGCCCTTGGCGGTCGGCGGCTCGCCGGCGGACAGCCCGATCTCGCGCTGCGCCATGGCAAAGCGGGTGACCGAGTCCATCAGCACCAGCACGTCCTTGCCCTCGTCGCGGAAATATTCTGCGATAGCAAGCGTGACATGGGCGGCTTGGCGGCGCCTCAGCGCCGGTTCGTCGGAGGTCGAGACCACGACCACGGAGCGGGCGAGGCCCGCATCGCCGAGGTCGTCCTGCAAGAATTCCTGCACCTCGCGGCCGCGTTCGCCGATCAATCCGATCACGGTGACGTCGGCGACAACGTTGCGCGCCAGCATCGACAGCAGCACCGATTTGCCGACGCCGGAGCCGGAGAAAATGCCCATGCGCTGGCCGCGGCAGCAGGTCACGAAGGTATTGAGCGCGCGCACGCCGAGATCGAGCGGCGCGCCCACCCGGCGGCGGGCGTGCGCCAGTGGCGGCGTGTTGCGGAACGGATAGGGCGAAGCCCCGAGCAGCAGCACCCCTTTGCCGTCGATCGGCTCGCCGAGCCCGTTGACCACCCGGCCCAGCCAGCCCGCCGACGGCCGTACCGCGCCGGCCACCGCCGTGACCAGCGCCCGGCATCCTCGCCGCACCCCTTCGAGCGGCGCGAACGGCATCAGCAGCGCATTGTCGCCGGTAAATCCGACTACTTCGCAGGGAATGTTCTTGGCCTGGGTCTCGATAATGACGCGGGCACCGACGGACATGACATGCAGCGGCCCCGCAACTTCCACCATCAGGCCGCGCACCCCGACCACACGACCATAGATCTCGACGCCGTCGAGCTCGTTGATCTGTTCGGCGAGCGCCTTCATCGCGTGCCTTCCTGCCGCCGCAGCCGCGCATAAATGGTTACCTCCGGGGCCACCTTGTTAAGCGCTTGTTTACCCGGGCCGTTAATCATCGCGGTGTCGTCCTTGGGGCCAAGGGAGCCTCGCCCGGCCACGACGGAGGGGCGAGTCATATGAATCGGTTAGCGCCGAAACTTAATTTGGAACATGAGCGCCTACGTGGCTAAAAAACCACTGTCACGCAATATCTTAAGGCGATTCGGGAGAATTTGCCTAGGGACAGCTTGCGCGAGAGAATCATGTTTTGTTAACCATAGCGCGGTTATTGTTTCGAATCAGTTTGTTCTGCGGCGTTTTCCGGGGGCCGCCGCTGCGGCTTGCCCACCTTGAGCCAGCGCGGCGAGGAAGGGGACTGGCATGCGCGTATTGCTGATTGAAGACGATAGCGCCACCGCGCAATCGATCGAGCTGATGCTCAAGTCCGAGAGCTTCAACGTCTACACGACCGATCTCGGCGAGGAAGGCATCGATCTCGGAAAAATCTACGACTACGACATCATCCTCCTCGACTTGAACCTCCCGGATATGTCGGGCTTCGAAGTCTTACGCTCCTTGCGCGTATCGAAGGTGAAGACGCCGATCCTGATCCTCTCCGGGCTTGCCGGCATCGAGGATAAGGTCAGAGGGCTCGGCTTCGGCGCCGACGACTACATGACCAAGCCCTTCCACAAGGACGAATTGGTCGCGCGCATCCACGCCATCGTGCGGCGCTCCAAGGGGCACGCCCAGTCGGTCATCCAGACCGGCGATCTGGTCGTCAATCTCGATACCAAGACGGTCGAGGTCAACGGCGCGCGCGTGCATCTGACCGGCAAGGAATATCAGATGCTGGAGCTGCTTTCGCTGCGCAAGGGCACCACGCTGACCAAGGAAATGTTCTTGAACCACCTCTATGGCGGCATGGACGAGCCGGAGCTGAAGATCATCGACGTGTTCATCTGCAAGCTGCGCAAGAAACTCGCCAACGCCTCGAGCGGCAAGAACTACATCGAAACCGTGTGGGGCCGCGGCTACGTGCTGCGCGAGCCGATCGAGGACGAGGCGAAGATTTCGGCGTGACAGCACTCACGTTGGATTTTTGACCCGTCATGCCCGGCCTTGTGCCGGGCATCCACGTCTTAATGGGTATTGCGACGGCCAACGACGTGGATGGCCGGGACAAGCCCGGCCATGACGATCTGAGAACGTCGAGTTTACGCCCCCGCTTCAGCGCCCGCCATTGATTGCGAAAAGACGCGGCGCGGACTTGCCGGCTCCGGGTGACAACGGCTTGGGCGATCGTGCGTTCGGCGCATAGAGGCCGTGCTTGTCGCCGACGATCTTGAAACTGTCGGTAAGCCCCATCACGGTCTCCGCCGCGCCGAGCACCAGATAGCCGTCGCTTGCGGTGACCCGCGCCAGGCGCTCGAGCACGTCGATCTTCGTCTCCTGACCGAAATAGATAAGGACGTTGCGGCAGAAAATCAGATCGAACGTCCCCAGCTGCGAAAAATCCGACAACAGATTGAGCTGCCGGTATTTGACCATGGCGCGGATTTCCGGCGCGATCTGCCACAGCTCGCCGATTTGCGTAAAATGCTTGATCAAGAGCTGGACCGGCAGCCCGCGTTGCACTTCGAACTGGCTGTAGAGACCTTGCCGCGCCTTCTCCAGCACGCCGTTGGAGAGGTCGGTGGCGAGCATATCGATGCGCCAGCCGGCAATCTGCCCTGCCATCTCCTTCAGGCACATAGCCAGCGAATACGGCTCCTGGCCGGTGGAGGCGGCCGCGCACCAGATGCGAATGGACCGCGCGCCGCGCCGCGCCGCGATGAGCGCCGGCATGATGATCGTGCGGAAATGCTCGAACGGAATCTTGTCGCGAAAGAACAACGTTTCGTTGGTCGCCATCGCCTCGACGACCGCGGTCAAGAGCGCATCGTCGCGTCCGAATTTGAGCGCGTCCACGAGTGCGCCGATGTTGGCGAGGCCGGCCTTGCGCGCGACGGGAAGGAGCCGGCTCTCGACCAGATATTGCTTGTCGGCGGAGAGCACGAGACCCGAGCGCTCCCTGAGCCGATTGCGCACGAAATCATAATCAAGCGGCGTCACGAGCGGACTCCCGACAACAAGCGAAGAATTTTTGGCGCAATCTGATTGAGCGGCAGCACGGCCGAGCACAGACCGGCCTGCGCGACGGAGCGGGGCATGCCCCACACGACGCTTGTCGCTTCATCCTGCGCGATGACGCTGCCGCCGGCGGCGACAATTTCGGCAGCGCCGCGCGTGCCGTCGCAGCCCATGCCGGTGAGAATGAGTGCAAGCGAGCTCGCGCCCCATACCGCCGCCGCGGAAGAGAACAAAGGATCGACCGACGGCTTGCAGAAATTGATCGGGGGGTCGTCGCCGAGCGCGATCTTGACGCCGCCGGCGCCGCCGCCGCGCACGACGCGCATATGGCGGCCGCCCGGCGCCAGGTAGATGCCGCCGGCAAGGACCGGCTCGCCATGCTCGGCTTCGTGCGCGCCCCGGCCGCCGGCGCGCGACAGATGCTCGGCCAGCACCGTGGTGAAGGTCGGCGGCATGTGCTGCGTAATCAACACCGGCGCCCGATCGATCGCGGCGGGGAGCTTTTCGATCAACGCCGCGAGCGCCTGCGGCCCGCCGGTCGAGGAGCCGATCAGCAGCGCACGCGGCAAGCTGACTGCGAACGGCCGCAGGCATATTTCGCTCGCCGCGGCGCGGCGCGACATGGCCTCGCGCGCTCGTTGAGCCGGCGACGGCCGGCTGCGCGGCCTCGGCTCTTCTTCGGGCGCCGACGCCGGCGCGTCGTCGCGCGCCGACAGGCGCCGGCCGCCGAGACCGCGGATTTTCCCGATCAGCTCGCTGTGGAACGCAGCCGATGTCATGGCCTCATACGTGGTCTGCGGCTTCGGGATGTAGTCGGTCGCCCCGAGCGACAGCGCCCGCAGGCTAAGCTCGGCGCTGCGCCGCGTCAGCGTCGAGACCATGATCACCACGATGTCGCGTTTTTTTCGCAACAGCAGCGGCAGCGCCGCAATGCCGTCAAGCTCGGGCATGTCGACGTCGAGCAAGACGACATCGGGGTCGCTGGTTTCGATCTGTTCGAGCGCCTCGCGCCCGGTCCGCAACGCCGCCGTGATCTTCATGTCCGGCTCGGCGTCGACCCAGCGCATCATCAGGCTGCGCGCGACGACCGCATCGTCCACAACCATCACGCGGATCTGCCGATCGGCAGCGGGCGCGCTGCGCGCGGCTGCAAGGGCGAGACTCATGATACTCTAAACTTTCGCACGCAGACTTCCGGCACTTAAGACTTTCGCCAACGCGACCGTGGCCGCAGGCGCTAGATCAGCCCGACTTCCTGAAACTTGGCCTCGACGATGTCCTTGTCGAACGGCTTCATGATGTATTCGTTGGCCCCGGCATGCAGCGCCCGCGCGATGTGCGCAACGTCGTTTTCCGTGGTGCAGAACACGACCTTGGGCCTGTCGCCGCCGGGCAGGCGGCGCAGCCCGCGCAGGAAGTCGTAGCCGTCCATTTTCGGCATGTTCCAGTCGAGCAGGATGGCGTCCGGCAATTGCCGCCGGCACGATTCCATGGCCTCCTCGCCGTTCTCCGCTTCCATGATCTGGAAGTCGAGCCCTTCGAGAATTCGCCGCGCCACCTTGCGGATGACGCTCGAATCATCAACAACCAAGCATGTCTTCATAGCGTCCTCACTCTACCCTTCGCGGGCGATCCCGCTTCGATTTCATTCGCGTTCGAATTCTCTCCGCCCTTGCCATCCGCAATCATGCCGCCGCCGCCTCGGTGCGGAGGTCGAGCACGCGGTCGATGTCGAGTACGACAAGGAGCTGTCCGTCGAGCCGGTACACGCCGGCGGATACGCGGGCGAGACTGCGGTCGAAATTGATCGGGTTCTCCTCGCGCTCGCCGTCCGGCAGCTTGAGCACCTCGCCCAGTGCATCGACCAGAAGGCCGAACGACTCACCGCGTGATTCGACGCCGATCGCCATCGGCGCCCGTCCGTCTTCGCGCGCGTGCAAATCGAGCCGACTGCGCATGTCGATTGCCGTCACGATGCGGCCACGCAGATTGAGCACGCCCGCAATCTGCGGACCGGCGAGCGGTACGCGCGTGATCTGGGCGGGTTTGAAGACGTCCTCCACGCGCTTGATCGGCAAGCCGAAAATCTGGCCGGCGGTCGTGAACGTGACGTAATCGGTGTGCTGCGAGTTGTCGTTCATCGCTGTCACGCTGCCCGCCCGATATCGGCGCTCTGTTCCTTGATCGCCGCGATCAGCCCGGTGCGGTCGAACTTCGCGACGAAATCGTGGAATCCGACCGCACGTCCGCGTTCGATCGCCTCGGCGGAAACCATGGCGGAGATGGCGATGACCGGAAGAGAGGCGGTGCTCGGCATGGCGCGCACCGCTTCGGCGAGAGCGAATCCGTCCATTTCCGGCATCTCGATGTCGGTAATGACGAGATCGAACCGTTTGTCCGATTTCAGCGCCTTAAGTGCATCCGCCGCGGAGTCGACGGCGACCACCTGGTAGCCGGCGGCCTTGATCAGCGGCGTAAGCATGTCGCGGAAGAAAGCCGAGTCGTCGACCAGCAGGATCCTGCGCGGGAGCCGCTCCGTCGCCGCGTCGCGGCGGCGGAACCAGTCTTCGAAGGCCTGCGGAAGAAAATGGCCGATGTCGATGATCTCGGTCGCGTTGCCCTTGATCACGGCATAGCCGAGGACGCCGGGACGGTCGCTCGTCACTTCGATGTTGAGCCGATCCTCGACGATATCCACGATTTCATCCACGACGAGGCCCATGGAGCGGCCGCGGTCGGAGAACACCAGGATCGGCTGCGCGCCATCCTTCTTGAGGTCGGCCTGCGTGTCGATGCGCAACAGCGGCATGAGCTGATCGCGATATTGCACGAGATGGCGGCCGTCTGAGATCTCGATTTTGCGGCAATCGATCTCCTCAAGCCGAGTAACGAGCGAGAGCGACACGGCCTTCGGCTGGGGCGAACCGGCGCGGAACACGAGCAGCGGGATGGTGTCCTCGTTTCTTGCCTCGTCGCGATCCTTCAGCTCCGGCTTGTCGTCATGCGCCGCCGGCGCGGCGCGGCCGAGCATCTGCGCGATTCCATTCGGGTCGATGATCATGATCACCGAGCCGTCGCCGAGGATGGTGGTGCCGGAAAACGCCGCAATGTGACGCAACTTAGACGACATCGGCTTGATCACGATCTCCTCGGTGTGGAACACGCCGTCGACGACGATGCCGAACACCTGGCTGCCGACCTGCGTAACCACGACGAAGCCGTTTTCGCCGTCGCTCTCGCCGAGGCGCAGGACCTCCTTGAGATGGATGAGCGGCAACAGCCTGTTGCGTAGCCGCAGCACCGGCGTGTCCTTGATCCGTTCGATGCGGTGCTCGCCGGTGGGCCCGACGCGCAGGAGTTCGAGCACGACAAGCTGCGGCATGGCGAAGCGCTCGCCGCCGGCCTCGACGATGAGCGCGGAAACGATTGCCAGCGTGAGCGGAATCTTGATCGTGAAGGTGGTTCCGGCGCCGGGAACGGACTTCAAGTCCACCGTGCCGCCGATCTCCTCGATATTGCTGCGCACGACATCCATGCCGACGCCGCGGCCGGAAATGCTGGTCACGCGCGCGGCGGTGGAGAAGCCGGGCGCAAAAATCAAATTGCAGATTTCGGTCTCGGACTTGGCCGCAATCTCGGCTTCGCTGCCAAGCCCGTTTTCGACGGCCTTGGCCCTGATGCGCGCGACGTCGAGGCCGCGACCGTCGTCGGCAATCTCGATGATGATGTGACCGCCCCGGTGGCAGGCGCCAAGGCGGATCATTCCCTTCGCCGGCTTGCCCACGGCAAGGCGCTCAGCCGTCGTTTCGATGCCGTGATCGGCGCAGTTGCGCACCAGGTGCGTGAGCGGATCCTTGACCAACTCGAGCACCTGGCGGTCGAGCTCGGTCTCGGCGCCGTGCATCTCGAGTTCGATATCCTTGCCGAGTTCCGCGCAGAGGTCGCGCACGATGCGCGGCAGTTTCTGCCACGCATTGCCAATCGGCTGCATGCGCGTCTTCATCACGCCTTCCTGCAGCTCGGCGGTGACGTTCGAAAGCCGTTGCAACGGCACCTTGAAGTCGGAGTCCTCGTGCCGCCGCACGATCTCGAGCAGCTGGTTGCGGGTGAGCACCAGTTCGGAGACCGTGGTCATCAGATGATCGAGTGTCTCCACATTGACGCGGATCGAATGGTTTGCGATCCGGTCGCCACGTTCGTCGTCGGGCCGCTCGGATGTGGCTTTGTCCTGCTTTTCGGGCTTTTCGGTTTTTTCGGGTTTTTCGAGTTTTTCACGAGGCGCCGGTCGCGGCGTCGCATTCTCCTGCCGGATCAGGCGGCCGAGGTGGTCGATGAGGTCGCCGTCGCCCCCTGCCGGCTCCTGCTGGTGCGCTTCGATCTCGTCGAGGATGGTTTTGATGCGGTCAATGGTGGCGAGAATGAGCGTGACCGCCTCGGCGGTGACCGGCATGCCGTCGCGGAACCTGCCCATCAGCGTCTCGGCGGCGTGCGCCAGCGCCTCGAGCCGGGATAGTCCGAGAAAGCCGCAGGTGCCCTTGATCGTGTGGACCAGGCGAAAGATGTTGCCGAGGATATTGCCGTTATTCGGCTCCTGCTCGAAGCGCACGAGTTCGGCGTCGAGGCGGTCGAGACTCTCGTTGGTCTCGGTCAAAAACTCGCGCAGCAGGTCGTCCATGCTAGGCGCCCTCGTCGCGCCCGCGCCTTCGCCGGCCGGTGCACGCATTACGTGTACTACT
>Ga0187856_1000817_pt1 | contig 26543 bp, 22 predicted proteins | sample June2016WEW_8_40_FD_132443 | JGI IMG/M metagenome (GOLD analysis project Ga0187856, IMG submission 132443) | Peatland microbial communities from SPRUCE experiment site at the Marcell Experimental Forest, Minnesota, USA - June2016WEW_8_40 | ecosystem: Environmental > Terrestrial > Soil > Wetlands... | reverse complement strand
CACCCCGGAACCGATGGCGGCTCCTACGAAACAAAGTTTACATGGCACACTCCGATGGATTTCTCTCTGTGGGATTGCTACAAGACGGGCGTCGGGTCGCCCGCGATTGATTGCAACCTGAAACGGAAGCCAACCAAACAGGAAACAGCGGTCTTCATAAAAGCTGAGAAAGAACAGATGGAGCACACTCGATTAGCCGAGAATGCTTACCATCTTATCTCGAGACTAACTCCAACGACTCTGGCTGAGGCATGCGGCCAAGGGGAACAAACAGGGGGACAAAAGACGAAGGGCTCGGGAGAGAACGACCTTCGTGACGAAACTTTCATCCATTATCCCTTTGCCGAATTCCAACTCCAATATCTGGGAATGTATGATGCTTCCGGCCACAGTTGTGCCGTCGCTTCCGCTTCCTGTGTGCCGTCTTATCTGACCACTGCCATAATCACACCTCACTCCGGGCTTTGGGACCTCGACTCGCAAGTTAAAAACGACGACGCTGCGTTCGACACCGTGCAAGACATACCCTGTCTGGCGAACAAAGGGAAATAGAGACAGGTGTCAGTCTTGTGTCTAAACGAATTGACGTGACGGGATACGCCCAAGACGGCAACCTTTCGAGTAACCCATTCGTATTACCCCCTGTTCGGACAAGAACGGGTGGCCACGGGCTGCAGCTTTTGGGGGCTTGCGACATCGCGCGTGAGGCCCGGAGGCAGAGCAGTCAAAAATAGACGAACTCAATGCTCCATGCCATACCCTTGCCCGTGCTCATGAGACTCGCTCACTGATTCGTGCGCGGCGTTTTCAGTCGCGTGGCCTTGGTCTTGGCCACCCACTCCACGCCCGGTTTCCAATGCCGATTGTTTGGAAACGTCGCGGCTCAACTCTTCACCCAATTTTTGAGCGTCGTTGGTGTAAATCTGCGCATCGTAGCGCCCTCGTGACACGGAGACATACGCCAACCGTGAATTGACAAGCTGGTCGTGGGCCTGTTCGGTATCCACGTGTACAAGCACGCGGTCGGCAGTGGCTCCCTGGCTGCTGTGGCTGGTGACTGCGTAACCGTAATCGACGTGCGGGTGTTCCCGGATGTTAAACTGCACTTCCTGGCCGGAGTCCAGTCGAATTTGAAGACTTCCCTCGGCATCCATCTGTTGGACGGTTCCGAGTTGGCGATTGGCAATGTGCTCATCCCGGTAAGGCGCGGTGAATTGCACGCGGTCACCGGCTGAGAAGTCGCGTTCGGCTTCCCGGTACACGCTCACCCCGTGCAACCTGTGCGGGTCATAAGTGAGTTGCTGACCGTTTTCCCGCTCGACGGTGAGTAAGTTTTGTTCCCGGTCAACGCCGGTGACATGAACGTATTCTCCCGATTTGACGCCCACCGCTTGACTCCCTCGGGTGTACCTCACGATGTCACCGGGTTCGTACTGTGCGGCCCACTGCCGGTCTGCTCCGGTCATCTCTTGGCGCGGTACCAGCACGGTGAGCCGGTGTTCCGGCTCTTCGACTCGACCGCTTGATTGCAGCTCGCGATGAATTCGCTCGTTGATCTCCTGGCGGGATCGGTTGTCCGGGGATACCACCAGTGTATTGTCAGGCCGTTCGGCATAAGTCTTGGCGATTGCCTCCAGGCGGTCCTCCCGGTTCGGGATTTCATGCACACGGCCCTGCTGCCTGAGATTGTCAATCGCTTCGTGCACATGACCGTGGGCGAGTTGCTCAACGGCTTGCTTTAATGCTGAGTCTTTCTGGCGAATGATTTCGTCCAGGTGCGCCGTGTGCATTCTCGCTTCCTGAAGTTGCTGGAACGGTCGCCCCGCCTCCACTCCCTGGTGCTGGCGCGTGTCACCTACGAAGAGTACCCGGTCCTGTTCTTCCAACCTGCGCATGAATTCATTGATCTGCCGCGTGCTCGCGAGGCTCGATTCATCCGCGATGTACAGGTGCCGGTCCCCGTGGTCACGGTGCCTTCCGGCAAGATGGCGCTGCAAAGTAATCGAATGAATGCCCGCTTCTTCAAGTTGGTGGGCGGCGCGGGAAGTGGGCGCTAACCCCTCAACTTGGTAGCCCTGGCGCTCGGCGGCCTCCCGGATGGCTGACAGGGAAGTGGTCTTTCCCGCTCCTGCGACACCCTCCAACCCTACCACCTGGTCTCGGCTACTGAGGATTTCTTCCACTGCCCGGCGCTGGCTGTCGGAAAGGTGTTCGAACTTGCCAGCCAACTCGTGCCGGTTTTGTTGCGAAACCAGCGGTTCGTGCCCGCGTTGCCCAGCCTTCATCCGGGTGATGTTGTCGCGTTCGTAGTCAAGCATGTCGCGGGTGGTGAGGGTTCGGTCCGCACCTGCGGTGCGCTCCCGGTCCACTTCAATGAATTCCCCTGATTTGATACGGTGTTCAAGGTTCTGCCGCACTTCCCGGAATGTGGACTCACCCATGGAGCGGCGAAGCGCATCACGTATCAACTGGCGCTCACCCACTACAGCCTCACGTTCGATATTCTTGTCGCGGGCATAGGTCACGGCCTCCCGCGCGCGCGTTTCTCTCTCCTGGGTACCGTGGTGCTCCTGCGCGCCTCGGGCCTGCGCCTCCTGCACTAACCGCTGCGCCTGGTTACCAAAGGCTGCCGCAAGCTCCTGGTGACGGGTGCGCATCTCCTCGTGCGAAAGTGCCGACAGCTTTTCCTCGCGTGTCTGGTGCGCGGCGATCTGCGCCGCACCAGCGCCGCGCAAGCCCTGCTCTTCCAGGTGCTCTATGATTTGCTGGCGGCGTGGGCTGCTGGCGTCCAAGTATTCCTGACTGTAACCCTTGATTTCTGGCTGACCGCTTTTCCCCTGTACGATTTCGTAACCGAGTTCCTGAAGGCGGTGGGCCAATTCGGAGCGGTACACTGCCGTTGCGTACTGCTGGCTCTTGAACAATTCCTGCGGTTGAATCGCGTGGGCTGTTCCATCTGCGGTTTCGGTGACGTTAAAGAATACAACGTGCGTGTGAAGCTGCGGGGCGGCGTAACCCTCCACTGGCCTTGCGCTGTCGTGCTCGAACTTGGCCGCAACCCATTGCCCGGTACTTTCTGCTGGGTGGTTGCGGCCTATGCGCGCCTGTACGTAATGTTCCAACTCGCCAAGTGCAACCTGCACGCTCTCACGGTGTGCGTCTCTCACCCGCTCGTCACCGCCGACCAGCGCCGTGAGTGAAACGCTTTTGGGTGCGCTAAGGGTAGCGTCCCACCCGGCGCGGTGTTCCATGGTGGTCACGTTGTCACCCTGTTCGTTCAAGTATTCCCGTGAGGATTGGTGCTGCACTAAGTGCTCGCCGCTGATCGGGTGTTGGCCCTGGCTCAAGCGTGCAAAGTGCTCCTCCTGAACCTCACCCCGCAGTCCGTATGCCTCGGCAAGTCTGCCGTGCCATGTGCCGTGTATCCGGTCTACCTCCGTGTAATAGTTCTGCTGGGCGTTCCCGAACTCGTCGCGGTGGTACGCCTGGGCCTGGGCTGCACTGAGCGGTTTGGAAATTGTCATCATACTGACCTACTGGAAGAAACGACCCTGTCCGTGGCCGGGCGGTCGCTTGGTTTGTTCCTGCGCTTGCTTCTGCTCGTTGGGGGTGAGCTTCTGGGCGGGCCCGGCGCTGCCGGGTCGCCCGGTTGCGGAGGCACCTGTTGCCGCTGCCGAGGGTTCATCGGCTCGTTGCCAGTCGATATTTCGCTCGACGAAACCCGGTTGGGTTTCGGGCAGATCGGTGTAGGGGAAGCTCAGCCGCACGACCAGATTCCCTGATTTCAGAAAGCCACGCTGGTCGGGCAGTCCCGTGATTTCCGAAGCCATCACCAGCGGCTCGACGCGGCGTTCCAACTGGAAGTTTTTCGATTGGCGATCACGGGGGAAGGGGTCGGTCGCGTGGCTCTCCCGTAACTGCTCGATTTCCACCTCGCCGATGGTTTCGCTGATCCACCGCGCGGCTCGGGGCTCGCTGGTGCGCAGAAAGATTTTCGTCGCCGGTTGCGAAAGCATCGCCTCGGCCTCGTGCCCGTAGAGCGTTTCCAGTTGACTGCGCCCCTGGAATCCCAAAACTACCGGGTTGTTCGACTTCCGGTTTTGGGTAATAGCAGCATGCAACTGGGGGAGCTTCTGCAAAGACGCCAATTCGTCCAGGATGAACCAAACCGCTTGCGGGGCTTGGTGATTGGCCGTTCCCTCGTCCATGAGGCGCAAGACCAGTAGGTCAAGCCACAAGCTGGTTAGCGGCAAAAGCCGTTCTCGTGTTGTTTTCGTGCTCGTGAGGAATATCCATCCCCGCCGCTGCTTCGACCATTGCAAGGTGTTCCACCGCGTCTTGGTTTCCTTCTCGTTGGGCAGCAGCTTTAGCGCCTTGCCTATCATCTTCAGTTCCGCCATAACACCCTCGCGTTGCCCCGGCGCGGTTGGGGCGATTACCGAAGCCATTTCGGTTCCGCGTACCCTGCTGTCGATCTCTTCGTCGTGTGACAGCCACTCAGCCAAGTCCTGGGGCGTAGGCTTGTAGGTAAGCAGATGGGCGAAGATTTCCCTGGGAGCCCGCGTAAAGAACCGTTGCTCATTGTTCCGGTCGGGGAAAAGTGACGCGGCAAGGGTGAGCGCTTCCGGCTCGTTCCGGGCCTCGTCGCCCGGACTCCAGTAGGGCGTGCGCGCGTCCAGCGGATTCAGGATGACATCACCACGGGAAGGGTTAAAGAACTGTGGGGTGTATTCGCGTTCGGGGTCATAGACAATGGCAGTCTCCCCCCGGTCTTGGATTTGGATGAGCATTTGCCGAATCAGCGTGCTCTTGCCTGCTCCCGTGTCGCCCATAATCAGGAAGTGGCTCGACTCGCGGACGCGGGGCACGCGCACCATGCGATTGCGGCCGAAGATGATGTCAGCGGGGGAACGCTCCCGGTTAAAGAAGCCGACCCCACGGGAACGATTCCGGCTGTTAAACGTGGCTCCCGTGACAAGTTCCGGTCCCTTCAGCCGTCGCCCGTAGCGCAAGGCCCGCATTTGCGCGGCATCCTTGGGGCCAGCAAAACATAGTCCCAACAAGAACACGACCAGCCCGCACCACAGAGGCCGCGATGCCAGATCCGCGAACGTCTGGTCGTCATAAATCCATGAGCGGAGAAAGGCGTGAAGTTCTACATTGTCGTACTGTTGACGCTGCCATTTGAGACGGAGCCCGCCTTCCTTCACTGCCTCTTTCGAAAGCGTGAAGGTGGTTTCACCGGAAGCCGTCTTGATGGGCACCACGTCTTCATCAAGTGCCAATCGGTTGCCCTTCCGGGTTACCACGACCAGGATGTCTTGTTGATCGGTCTTGGCTCCCAATCGGGCCATCAAGCTGGTGAGAAAGTACTCCCGCAGATAGTGCCTCTCGAGTGGCGTCCAGACAAAGACATAGCGGCAGTAAACGCCGAGAATAACAAATGCCAAAGCTACCACCAGCGCCGTAATGGAATAAACAGGTGCGCTGCTCGGCCAGCCCTTGCTCTCTTTCCGTCCCCACACTTGATTCATTTCTTGCCTCCTTGACTCAGGGATTTTTCTGTTTCCTGGATTCGTAAAATTGCCTTCTTCAGTTTGTCGGCTTCCGCCAACTCGATGATCTGGTGCATCTCGTCCTCAGTAACGCGCTCTGCGCTGGCCAGCTTGAAAAACAGGTTTAGCAAGACTGTGCGCAACGCCAGAACCTCGGCCAAGATGGTTTGCTCGCATGTGTGGGGCCTGACAGCCTTCGACAGGACATCTCGCGCCCATTCGCTGACCGTCTGCTTGCCTGCAACGGCTTCGAACTTGGCATACTCCTCCTCGGTCACTTTTGTGCTGATGGATTTCGTTCGGAGTGTCGCCATAGAATTCGCTCCATAAAATCAAGAAGTTCCCATACGGGACTCATTAATTGCTGCGCCGAAAACGATTCAGCATAACGTGCTGAATTTTCAAGAAGTTCCCATATGGAATCGTAAGTTCCTATACAGCACCCTGCGGGGGGTGACGTGTCACACCTACACCCGGCGCGCAGCGCCGCAAGCCCGCCGCGCACTACTGAAACTGCCAATTGACGGTGGGCTGGCGGCGGATATGGCGGGCATGAAGATAACGCTGCATGTCGGCCTGCCACTGCCGTTGGCGGCGAGACTCCTGCAACACCTTCACTGCCAGCACACCGAACAAGACGGTCGGGGCAATCACCCCCCAATGGGACAGCATCACAGCGATCAGCAAGACAGCCTGACAGGTCCCGAAAAACAGGACGGCGGCAAGCCAGTCGGGCCATTCCAGCCGGGGGTAGTAGCGGTCTCGGAAATCCTTGCGGGCCTGTTCGAATTCCTTGCCATTTTGGGGAAGGCAAGGGTGCTCGGAAAGACCGCGAGCTATATACGCTGCCTCCAGGGCAAACGGGTAATCATCGAAACTGGGAAAAGGGGCGCGACCCATAACCCTATACCGGGGGTCTCGGGTACTGCGGAAAAGACGCTGGAAGAAACCGCTCATTTGCAACCTCCTCGGCCCCGCCCTCTGAGGCTTGGGGCCATATTGCGGAGGCTGCGGCCAAAAATATTTTCTGTCAAATGACCGACTAATTCCCCACTTGGCCTTTCGGAGCGCGCCGGTCCTGCTCCTGGGACCCTTTGGGGTGGGGATTGATGGCGCTTCGACAAATCCCCAAAGCGGTACTGGGTGAAGTTCTTCTTGAAGTATTTCGACTAGATGTGAGCATTCTCCCGTAGAATCATCGGCTTAGCCACTAGCCGCAGAGGGTTGGGGGCAGACCATCTATTTCTCCTGGGCGGAATGGTTGCTGCGAGGCACGAACAGGACCAAATATTTTTTGCTGGTCCACTGGTTTTTCAATAGGGTGTGAATTAGTTCTTGCGACCTTTTGCAAGTTTGAGGCGCTGCCCGGAGCTCATTGAGGGGGAATGGCTGCGGGAGCACGATGAGTGCCAAATATTTTTCACTGGTCCAATCGTTTCTCATCTGGGGTGTGAATAAGTTATTACAATGATTTGCAGGTTTGAAGTATGGCCCGGAATCCATCCGTCTACGCAAAGCAATCCGTGGCAGCGATTACAATTGCCGGACTGCCCCACTTGCAGATTCCAAGGGATGCCGCCGCCACACATCCTTTTTCGCTTACGCACCCTCATGCCAAGATAAATCCTCAGAAGTTTTGACTTTGGAACACGCTAAGTTATAGACATCGTGGCTGTTAGTATATACAAAAAGCATCAATTGGACGTGCCCTTCGTGGTCGGACGGAGAGTCCTGTCACCGTCATTTGACAGAAAAAAAAGTTCGCCTTATTCCTATGATCGGGCAATTGGTCCTTGCCACGGGCTTTGGGGGCAAGCGTTTTGGCGGATGGCGCGTCGCCCGAGCTGATAGCCCGCAAGCTTGATGAGGCTGCGGGAAAAGCAAGGTAGAGCCGAACGAGAAGGTTTACGCGCCGACGCCCCGCAAAAGGGCCTATTGGGCACTGACAACGAATTGTAGCTGCCCTGGGAGGTTATGAACTTTATGTCAGATGGAATTGAGACACTTCTTACCAGCAAGGAAGCATCACAGGTCCTAAAGATTCACCCGAAGGTGCTTGAACGGATGGCGAAGCGTGGGGAAGTTCCAGCGCTGAAAGTTGGAAAGTTCTGGCGGTATCGCGCAACAACGCTGGACGCATGGATCAACTCAAGGCTACAATCAGGCAGCCAACCGTGCCGCACGGCAACTTCATTTTGATTGGAGGAACCATGCAGGCACGCTATCAGTACGGAAATTTGACGATCCGTAAGCGGAAAAAAGGGCCGGACGTTTGGCAATTCCGCTGGACGGAAAACGGAAAGCCGAAGTCAGTGCTTATCGGAACCTTTGACAAGTACCCGGCACAAGCGGACGCGGAGAGGGCGGTGGAACATCTTCGCGTGAAGATCAACGCGCCTAATCCGCAAGAGCAATTCCACACTGCCACTGTGGGCGGGCTGATTGACCGCTTCATGCAAGATTACGCACCTAAGCGGTGTCGGGAAAACACGCAAACCAATTACCGTAGCCTCTTCAAGAATCACATCCGCCCCCGGTGGGGCGGGGAACTTGTCCAGAATGTCAAAACGATGGCTGTCGAGGACTGGCTTGAATCCTACCCCGGCTCGCGGCAGGTGAAATCTCACGTTCGAAACCTCATGCACACGACCTTTCAGGCCGCCCTGCGATGGGAAATGGTAGAACGGAATCCGGTCGATTTAGTCCGCCAGTCTCGGAAGCGGCTCAAGGTGCCCCGCGTTCTTACTCCGGTTGAATTCAAGGCTCTCGTGGGTCAACTCTCGGAGCCCTACAAGTCGATGGTGGTTACGATTGCCTGTCTGGGTTTGAGGGTGTCGGAATTGCTCGGCTTGCAGTGGGGTGATATTGACTTTGAAAACCTCACCGTCAAGATTCAGCGCGGCGTTGTCGAGGGCAAGGTGAACCTCACCAAAACGGAAGCCTCAGAAAGTGCTTTGCCCCTTGATAGCGGCTTAGCTGAAACCCTTCTGGTGCACAGAAGAGCGTCCAAGTTTGTAGCGGATTCTGATTTTGTGTTCGCGGGAGAGGCGGGCAAGGCTCGCTGGAAAGATTGCATTCTATCCGACTACATCAAGCCCGCAGCGGCTAGGGCAGGAATTGGAAAGGTTGGCTGGCACACCTTCCGGCACACCTATTCAACCTTGCTCCATGCGTTCGGCACTACCCCTGCCGTGCAAAAGGAACTGCTACGGCACGCCAACATCCAAACGACACTCAATGTCTATACGCAGGCCGTTTCGGATGAAAAAAGGGCGGCAGCGACCAAAATCGTCCATGCCTTGTACGAATCTGTACTTGTTGGGAAGGGTGTAACTCCGGCAAACTGTTGAAAAAAATGGTGGGCGGTACCCGGCTCGAACGGGTGACCTTCTGCTTGTAAGGCAGACGCTCTAACCAACTGAGCTAACCGCCCGGCTTCCCTTCGAGCAGGGGCTGTGGTATTTCGACCCCCGGCACACGAACCTTGACAGTTCCAATCTATGGAATATACACTAGCTCTCTCAGATCGTCAAGGAAGACACAGACCCAACTATGCAGTTCCCCCGAGAATACGTGGCCTACATGGCCAAGCAGATTTTGAAACGCCTTACCAAGGCCGGCCTCATCCAATTCGACCAGCCTGAATACGTCACCGAAGTTATGTACGAGGTGATGCTCGATGAATTCAGTATCGAGGATCGCATCAATGACGAGGTGCGGAAGATCCTGGAACAGCACGGCGACGAGATGAAGGAACTGGGCGCTACATTCGAAGAAGCCTTTAAAGTGATCAAGAAACAGCTCGTGCGCGAACGTAAAATCATTCTGTGAACGGGTGGTAATCTAAGTCGATGAAATTGAGCCACGAAAAGATCATCCAAATCTCGCATCGGATTATGGGCGCGATTGAAGCCCTGGACGAGGTGGAAATCTTTGAGGAGCCCAACACCATTCGCCAGGAAACCGTCAAAATCCTGACGGAGCTGATGCACGAGGAAGAGAAGATGGACGAAACCGTCAAAGCCCGGATCGCTTCGCAGAAACGCACCATCCCTGAAGGCAGCGGCGAGTGGGAGATTCTTTACCGGAAATATTACAACGACGAACTGCGCAAACTCGGCGTGGTTTTCAATGCCCCCAGCCATTCCTGATTCCAGACTCCCATTGCTATGACCCTGAACCTATCCCCGCGCCGGAACGCGGGCATCTTGGCGCCTGCCGCGGTGCGCACCAAAAGGGAAAGGCGCCCGAGGGGCCGGACGCCTTTTGTTCTGAGGTGAAATCGCCAGCACTTAGTCACGCCGCTTCAGCACGGGCGGGGAATCTTCGCTATCCGTTCCAGTTTTCTGCTGACCGGCTTGCGCGGTGCTGGAGTCGGGCGATTCGCGCTTCCGCAGAGTGGGCCCGGAGTCACCCTTTTGCTGCCGCTTGTGCTGGGTGATGAGGGTTTGCAAGCGTGCCTTGATGTCATCAAACTCCGAAGTTGAAACCAGGTACTCGTCGCGCTTGGGGAGAATCTTCTGAATCTCTTCCTCCGACGCGACGATGCGATCGCCCGTGGGTGGATGGTCAGCGAAAACCTTGGCCATGCTCCCGGGGCTATGCCGCTCTTCGTCCATGACTTTGCCGAAGAAACCAACAAAGGCATTGGGATCGTACCCTGCCTTGTACATGTACTGCAATCCCAGGAAGTCGGCTTCTTGCTCGTCTTTGCGGCTGAACTTCAGGAACATCATCGGCACGCCGTTCATGTAAGCTTCCATCACGCCCATATAGACCGCCGCAGTCATGGGGATGAACATCATGGGGAGCATGGAAAATTGGAGAAGGGTAGCCTTGGTCATGGTGCTGGCCCAGTGGCGAGCCGCGGCGTGGCCAATCTCATGCGCAATGACGCCGGCCACCTGGTCTTCCTCGTCAGCCGCCAGCAGGGTGCCGGTGTTGAGATACATGAACCCCCCAGGCAAAGTAAAAGCGTTGATGGCGGGGTCGTCAATCACCTTGATCGTCAAGGGGATTTTGAGGTCCGAATTGCGGGCCAGGTTCTGCGCCACGCGGTTCACATACTCATTGATAACCGGGTCCTTGAGAATCTTGGCTTGTTTGTCAATCTGATCGGCATATTGCTTGCCGATGGCGATTTCTTTTTCCTGGGAGATGATGCTGCGATGTGCGACCTTGCGATCACCGATATCGTCGACGTCGTCCTTCTTATCGTCAGCGCGACCGGGAAGAGAGGCCCAGCACAGGATCACGACAAGTAATAGCGCTACGAAACGCGGCTTCTTCATGGCATGACTCCTTGCCAACGATTATACCATTGGGGCGGGATCGACCGCTGTGTCTTTATTTCTACCCTTACGGATTGCGAACCTGGCAGTACCCTTCTTTTGCCGGCCCCGCCCCTGATTTCAGGAATACCTACGGCTTTCCTCCGGGGTCAACCCGAGTTCACCCGTCTGTTGGATTACAATGTAGGCAGCGGGGTTGCATCCATTTCTGACGGCAAGGGTTAAATCGAGTTTACAAAGACTCGCAGGAAAGGTCGCGCTGGCGTCTCGCCCGCTACGAAGAAACCAATGGCCTGATTTGTAGCGACGGTCTCCGACCGCCGAAGTTGTTGATTCTCAAAGCAACCGGTCATAGACAGCCGCCACAACCGAGTGTGTCCAAGGCTTCGGTGGCGGGATTTGGGCACTCCCGCCCAACAATAATGCTTGCAGCCTTGAGGGGCACGATACGAAACCGGGGGTAGACAGCAGGAACTTACGGGCAAGATGCCCTTGCCGCAGCGGGCAGGATGCACACGTGCCAGCGGGGGAGACGGACGCGTTACGTCCGAGGGCCCGGCCTTCACACCCTCATCGCACACCAAAGGTGGAAAGGTGGATTGCGCTCTTGACTCCGTCTCCGGGGACAGTTAGATTAACTAAATCGGCCTTCAACCGAGGTTCGGATTCAGTTATCCGTGACGCGACACCGTCTCCCCAAAGAGGAGCTTCTACCTGTGGCCGTTTCCTCGATTCTGTTAGGCCAAGTCTGGCGGTTGCAAGCAACGGGCGATAATTGGCTGGTGACCAAAGTTTATTCGGAAGTCTTCGCCTCCTATGTCGTCCTGAGAAAGGTGGGGGGAGGGGATGATGATGTTCGCCGGGTGAAGGTCGAGCGAGCCCCCGAAGGTGTTGCCCTACCCGGTTTTGTTTTCACTCAGGACGCCGAAGCTTTCTAGATCCCCTTATGGTTTCTACCCTTCTCGAGTTCCTTGCCGCCTTCATCATCGCTGTGATCTCTTCCACAGGCTATCTTGGCATTGTCTTGCTGATGGCGATCGAATCCGCCTGTATCCCGTTGCCTTCCGAAGTCATCATGCCTTTCTCCGGTTACCTGGTTTTTACCGGCCGATTCCGCCTGCTCTGGGTTGGCCTCGCGGGCGCCGCGGGATGCAATTTGGGATCGCTCGTGGCCTATTACATCGGGTCTTTGGGAGGGCGGCCCCTGGTGGAAAAATACGGGCGGTGGCTGCTGGTTACGCACCACGACCTTGAATTGGCTGACCGCTTTTTCGCCCGCTATGGCGATTGGGCGGTGTTCATTGCCCGCCTGCTGCCGGTGGTTCGCACCTTCATTGCCTTCCCCGCAGGCGTATCGCGGATGAACGTGGCGCGTTTCCACCTCTACACTTTCCTCGGATCTATGCCCTGGTGTCTGGCGCTCGCCTACGCGGGAATGAAACTCGGCGAGCGCTGGATGACCCTGCGTGAATACTTCCACCGATTCGACGCCGTTCTCGGCGTCGTGATCGTCCTCGGCGCGGTGTGGTTCATTCACAACCGCTGGAAAAACCGCCTGCGCGCGGCATAACCCCGGTGTTGCCTCCCAAAAGGGGTTACAATCCCAACTGCTATGGTGCGAGACAAGTTTGAGGCGATTGTCGAGCAGGCCTTGACCGACCTGCCCGCGCCGTTTCGCGAGCGGCTCACCAACGTGGCCATCATCGTCGAGGACTTGCCACCCCCAGGACTACAGAACCAAGGAATACTGCTGGGCCTCTTTCACGGCATCCCGCGCACGGAGAAGAGTGTCTTCTATTCCGCCCCGCCCGACCACATTTTTCTGTACCAGAAAAACATCGAAGCAATTTCGAGAGGCGACGCGGACGTGCGCCAGCAAATTCGCGCCACTCTGCTGCACGAAGTGGGACACTATTTCGGGCTCAGCGAAGAAGAATTGCGCGGAATCTAACTTCAATGCGGGCGTGCGTCCAATTATTTTGACTCAAAGACGCGTATCCCGTTCCACATGCCTGGGGGAGGATGGGAAATCCACTCGCGGCACCGGCTGGCCAGGACGATGCTCGGGGAATCCTCGACTTGGTCTTCAAACAGCTCCAAGGCGGTTGCAAAATCGCCTGTTTGATAAGAAGTGAATGCCTGTTCGTAGCGATCCACCCATTCAGGGCGAGACTTCCCCTCGATTCGTTCGCCCAAGAGCTCGTAAATCAAAATGCCCTCAGTCTTGCCTTTGACCGCCACGCGATCCAGTATCCGAAATTCAAAGACACCCTTTGCGGCGGTCTGGATGCTTTCACTCGCGATGATGTGCGTTCCGTAATACTTATTCAGTCCTTCCAGCCGGGAGGCGAGATTAATGCCGTCACCGATGGCGGTGTAATTCAATCGATCCGGCGCGCCGAAATGTCCAACCGACGCAACGCAGCGGTGGAGGCCGAAGCGCGTTTCAAATCGGGGAGCATGGCCCCAATCCGACGAATCATATAGCTCTTGCAACGCTTCGCGGCAACGAAGCGCGGCACGGCACGCCAGAATTTCGTGACCGGTGACGGCTTCCGGCGCATTCCAAAACGTCATCACCGAATCTCCGATATACTTGTCGATGGTTCCTTTCTCACTCTGAATGATCTCCGCCATCACCTGCAAATAGCGTCCCAGATCCTCAGCCAATTCGTCGGGCGTCAAGGTTTCGGAGAATGCGGTGAAGTCCTTAATATCCGTAAATAGCGCCGACAGCTCAGAGGTCTTGCCGCCCAGCACCGGTTCTTCTCCCTTTTGGTAAAGCTGTCGCACCAGATTAATCGGCACATACTTACTCATGGCGCGCATGGCCGTTTTCGCCTTCTCCAATCCAATAAGAACTTCCTCGATGTCCCGCAGATAGGAAGAATTTTGGGCTGGCACGAATTCAAATCCGTTCATCCTGGCCATTCCTCTCAGAATCAGCGAATGCGATCTCACCGCGCTACGAATGATCAAGCCCCCCGCCAGGATGGTGGCGATGATGAGTGCAAGCGACGCCCATAGGACTTGCCGGCGAATTTGCAGCAGCGTGCCGAGATAAAAATTACGGGGCACCACGATCCCAACAATCCAATCTTGTGTAGCAGGCAGGTAGCGGAAGGTGCAGAGATAGATATCGTTTCCAAAGCGAAAGGAAGTTGCGAGTTCAGTCCGGTTGGCGTCAACATTTTTCAGGGCTGGGTCTTGGATCGCTCTTGCTACCACAGGAGGCACGTCGCCCGGCGCAATCCGCAAATCGTCCCCCGAAACGGTTACATGATCCCGGTTCCCCCACCCCGTGATCAATCGCCCCTGGTTATCGCAGAGAAAAATCAGATGCGGATCACCCTCAGCCTGACCGGTAATACGTAGGCGTACGGCGTCGTCGATCTTCGCCTTCAAGAACCCCACCCGCAGAACACCCGCGAAATGCGCCGAGGAGTCTTCGTCGGAGATATTTTCGTTGGCCAGCAACAGCGAAAGCAATCCTTGCTCAACCGAGTCGGTTTTTTCGGTGTCGATCAGGCCATATTTGACCTGCTGCTCGAATTGGGTAACGGCCATGGGCGCTTCGTTCAGATAGGTCGTGACCCGCTACGCAACTTCGCGGCTCGCCAAATCGCGATAGCGCTCCGAGCTCTGCAAAATGGTCTGCTCCCAGCCCTTTAAAACCTGATAGAAGAGCAGGGACAGACCCAGCATCAATGCCAGCATGCTGAAGGCAAAAACCTGACGAAGGGTTGGGCGAGTATTCGCAGTCATTTCAGATGAGAGTAAGGATTGAAAATCAAATCCGGGTCCTGGCGTTCCTCGCGCCTTTCGCCCGGAATTTCCATTATCCAATTTCTACGGGCTAAAAATCCACTCCCGAACGCCTCTGACGGGAACTGCCAGCCGGTCCGGCCGTATCAGCGCGTTTCCGTTCTTGTGACCTGAAGTTTGGCGACGCTCCAAAAGGGAGGTTTGGCGATTGGAGCCCTTGAGCAGGCTGACGAAGAAACCTTTCGGCGGGGCGTAGCGGCGGGTTTACCCCGCCATTTACCCTTGATTTCGACCCACCCTGGCGGCGTAAAGCCGCCTCGACGTCCCTTTTCGTGAGCTTATCAGGAGACAGATAGTGCGGCTGCCCCCACCACGGCCCAGCGCACGAGCAGGCTTGGGAGCGGATAATTCTTCTTCGCGCGATTCCAGTACAAAGCCATGATTAGCATGACGCTGGCAAGCGCAATCACCAGCAGATAGGCCTGGGCAAACCCCATCGAGCCGCCGAGGTACTGCTTGATGCCGGGGTTCCAGCTTGAGCCATAGAGAAGCACGACGTGCACAAAATAGACGAGGAGAGACTCTTCCGCCAAGGATTGCATGGTTCGCGGCGACACGGGAAGAAAGCGCTCAACGTAGGTGGCAAGGCCGAGCGCAGCGGCAACGAATCCGACGCGGGCGATGAACAGATGCGGCGTGGTGGGCCAGAAATTCGTCTGACCATAGATATGTGCCGACAGCCGTTCGAGCTCGATTCCACTGCCGAGCAGCAGCAATCCGAAGGGAATTGCCTTGCGTAACAAGGAGGGGGTTGATTGCCCAACGACCACGTACCCTATACCCAGCGTCGCGCCAAGGAAGATGTACCCCGACCACGGCATCATTGGGAAAAGTGAGCCGGCGCTTCCGATCAATGCGGACTTTACCGCCAGCGGGAGGGAATTCAATAAGGGACTGCGCCAAGCCAGAGGGGCTGTGAACGCGACAAGAAGAGAAAGCGTTCCCGCGACTGCGGCAAGGCGTCGCGGGGTGCGCAGAACCCATACCAGCAACTGCAAAGCGATCAAGGTGAAACCGATCGTCTGAAGAACATCGACTTGCAGAAATCCGTGCCAGGCATCAGGACCGGCCCAGCGAAGGTCGCGCAACGAGCGCATGGGGATTCGCATGGAATACCCAAGAATTACGAAGAAGGCGAATCGGCGAAGGCGTTTGGCGACGGTAGGGCCGAAGTGCAAATGATCTTCCCAATGGCGAAGCGTCGCCAGCGCAAATCCAAAGCCCGACAGGGTCATGAACATGGGAGCGGTAAACCCGCGGCAGAAGAGCCAAAAGTTGTACCAGGGACTATATTGGGAAGCCGGGGTGAGAAGAACATCGAGAGTATGGCCCTGGACCATCAGGACCATGGCGAATACACGAACAATGTCTACCGCGACGAGGCGCGAGGGGGATTTGAATTGCAGACTCAACAGGTCAACTCCAATCCCGGTTAGATGCAGAGTTTCGGCAAAATGGTTCACGGAAAAACGAGCAAGGGTAGAAAGAGTTTCCGGCGGCGCGTCCATACCTATTGACACATATAGATATCATTTGATATAGATATCGGCATGACTCATCCCGACCCTCAGAAGTTTATTCCCCTGAAGACCCATTGGTTTTACATCATGCTGTCGCTTGCCGGCGGAGAGCAGCACGGGTATGGAATCATGCAGGAAACCCTGAATCGCTCGACCGGAAAAGTGCGGTTGTGGCCGGCGACACTGTATGGATCGATTAAGCGGCTGATCGAGGCAGACCTGATCGAGGAATCCGACGAACGGCCCGCGCCGGAACTGGACGACGCGCGACGCCGCTACTACCGGCTGACGGCGCTCGGCAGGCGTGTGCTCGACGCGGAATGTGAGCGACTGCAGGAATTGGTTCGCGCCATTCGAGTGAAGCAAGCCTTGGTGACGCAATGAATTTCGCATGGCGGATCTACCGGCGGTTGGCGCAAGCTTTTCCACACGAATTCAAACTGGCTTATGGCGCCGAGGTGACGCAACTCGGAAGGGACGTAGTGGAAGACATCGCCAGGAGGCATGGTGTCGCGGGGCTGATCCGCCTCATCGCGGACATTGCCATTCGCGTACCGTTCGAATACCTGAGCGAAATGCGCCGCGATATGCGCTATGCGTGGCGAGCGCTCCTCAAGTCGCCCGGATTTGCGCTGGTCGGCATCATTTCGATGGGTCTCGGAATTGGGCTGACGACCAACGTGTACAGCTCGAAATGGGCGCTGATATATCGAGATCTGGCGGCAGCGGCGAATGCCAAAAAGTTGGTGATGCCTCAGGCTCCTGTGTCGTACTTCTACATCGAACAGTTTCGCGAGCAAAAGGGCCTGTTCGCCGGGGTCGCCGCGCTAGAAACCGGCATTCCGTTCAATGTCACCATCCAGGGTAATACGAATGCGAAACCCGACCGCGTTTTCGGACAACTTGTATCCGCCGATTATTTTTCCGTGCTTGGCGTCCAACCCCAGCGTGGAAGAGTTCTCAGCACCGGACTTGACATGCCCGGCGACGCGGCCGTGGTGGTGATTAGCGATCGTTTCTGGCGCCATCGCCTCAACTCCTCTCTCGACGCGGTGGGGCAAACGCTTCGACTGAATGGCCAACCAGCGACCGTCGTGGGAATCACACCGAAGAATTTCAACGGCGCCCTCGACGACCCTGAGGAGAATCCGACTGAGCTGTTCGTCCCGATCACAGCGCCGGCCGCGCTCGCGCCGGAGCTCGCGAACGACGTTTTGCATCAACGCCATGCCAAGGAGTTCCTGGCGATGATGTGCCTCGCGCCCGGCGTCACGATCGAATCCGCGGAAGCAGGCCTCGACGCGATCACACGCCGCCTCGACGAGCAGGATCCTTCGTCGCCGGCGCGAGTCGACAAAGGCAGACGGGTAACGTTGCTTCCGGCCGGTGCCCGGCTTCCGATTCCGCGGGAATTGAGGCCCGTGTTGGCCGGTTTCCTCGGCGCGCTCATGGGTCTGATTATTACCCTGGCATGCATGAACTTGGCCAACATGCTGATCGCACGCGGCGCCAACCGCCGCAAGGAGTTGGCGATTCGCCTGGCGGTCGGGGCAAGCCGTTTTCGGCTGATCCGGCAGATGCTGGCCGAAGGCATTTTGCTCTCACTGCTGGGCGGCGTGGCAGGATTCGTACTCGCGCAAGGTCTCTCGGTGTTGAGCGCGCAATTCATCCCGCGCCTGGGGGTGCCGGCCGACTCCGATTTCAGCTTGGATTGGCGCGCCGCCGTTTTCGCCTTTGGCGTCGCGATCGTGTGCGGCATCGGGTTCAGCTTGGCCCCCGCCCTGCAAGCGGCGAAAGCCGACGTGAGCCCGGCGCTCAAAGAGGGCTCGAGGCTGCGGTTGCCGGGCTATCGGCGCTTGGGTCTGCGCAACTTGTTGATGGTGGCGCAAGTTGCGGGATCGCTCATGCTGTTGCTGATCACAGGATTCCTCGTCATCGGAATCAACAAGGCCAGCCGCATGGAAACCCGCTTCGATCCGCACGCGATGTATCTCTTGTCCATCGATCCGGTGCATGACGGCTACGCGCCCGAAAAGGCACAAGCGTTGTTCGAGAGACTTCTCGAACGGCTCAAGGCTGCCGGCCCGGTGCGCAGCATCGCCCTGGCGGCGCAGCCGCCCTTTACCCTCGATGATGACACCACTCCACTGACGGCGGAAGGCCCAGGGAACTCCCCAGGGGTGGTGCAGTCCGTGGTCGAGGAAACGGTGGGCGCGGGCTACTTTGCCACGTTCAACGAGCCGATGCTTGTCGACCGGGAGTTTGAGGAGCGCGATCAAGGCAGCCCGGCAGATGGATCGAAGACTTCTTCCTTGCCTGTCGTGCTGAATGAGACGGCGGAACGCAGGCTTTTCGGAAATGAGAGTGCCATCGGGAAGCGCGTTCGAGACGACAAGCGGTCCTATGACGTGGTCGGCGTAGTCCGCGACTTGAAGAATGGAATCGGTATGAGCCAATCCGTAATCTATTTGCCACTGACGCCACATGATTTTGCGCGGCCGCCGGCCGGCGACATCACCATTCTGGTGCGGTCGGACGCGGGAACGGAGGCGCTGAGCCGCATTCGGAGCGAGATCGCTTCGCTCGACCCGAATCTAACCATCTTCAATGTGCACACGCTCAGCGATTACTTGGATCGCAGGCGGTCCTCCACGCGGTTCGCTGTTCAAACCTACGGCGGCATTGGAGTTTTCGCCTTGGTGTTGGCCGCCATCGGACTCGCCGGGGTCACGGCCTACGCCGTGGTGCAAAGGCGCAAGGAGATCGGAATCCGCACGGCGTTGGGCGCAAGCAGGGCGCAGGTGCTGCGCCTGGTACTGCGCGAAGGCATAGCGCTGGTGAGCGTGGGAGCGATTCTCGGATTTCTGGGCGCGATCGCGCTGGCAAAGATACTTTCGGCGCTGACGAGCATTTTTGTCGAGGCGCTGAGGGTCGGTACGAATGATCCGCGCTTGCTGGTCGGCGCACCCTTGCTACTGGCGGCTGTGGCGATGCTCGCCTGTTACGTGCCGGCTCGCAGATCGGCTCAGATCGATCCGCTGAAGGCACTGCGCGAAGAGTAGGGCCTCTATGACGATCCGACGCCAATTTCAGTCCCCCCTCCTATGCGCGTTCCTGCTGGGGATCTACGCGGCCGCGCTCGCCCAAGATGCCGCCATGGCCGCCGACCCAAAGCCATCCAATGCAACACTTCAAGCTGCCAGGACGGATGCCGCCAAGATCATCAGCCAGTATGTGAAAGCCGCAGGCGGCGCTCGCGCCCTATCGCGCATTCAAACCCTCTCGCTCGAAGGCACCGCGGTTCGTTCCGCCGAAGCTCCCAGCAGAGGCGAAGCCGCACCCGCAACTCAAACCGAGCCTGCCTCAGGTACTTATACGCTCGACACCAAGCTCCCGAACCGCTACTACTCAGAGCTCCTTATTGGCGGCAAGCGTTTCATCGACGCCTACAACGGCAAGTCGGCCTGGCACGAGGACGCCTCCAGTGCTCCCGCCGCAAGGGTCAGCCCCGCTTCCACCGAGATGCAGGGCGAAGCACAAATAGCCAACACGCGCCTGCTCGACCTGAAGAAGAGCAAGCTTACCGCGGCCTTCGTCGGCCACGCCCAAGTGGGAGGCAGGGACGCGCTGCACGTCGATCTCACCACCGCCGCGGGCATCAAACGCGAATTCTTCTTCGACGCGCTATCGCATCTGATCGTCGAAGAATCCGGCAGCGTGGGAGGCATTCCCGAGCAGATCTTCTACAGCGATTATCGCCCTGAAAGCGGCGTGCAAATTGCGCGCAAAGTCGAACTGCACCGCGGTCCCGATCCGCGCGACGCCTACTCCATCGAAATCACCCGCGCCACAATCAACCAGCCCATCGGCGAACGGGTCTTCGATCTCCCCCTCAGCGCGCAGGTCAAACTCCCCGACCTCAAGGCGCTCTTCAAGGAACTGGACGAACATCAAAAAGCCATCGACAAAATTAAGGAAGACTACGCGGGCACTCGCGTCGAGGACGAAACCGAATACGAATCGAACGGCACAACGAAAAAGCACACCGTAACCGAATCAACATTCTTCTATTTCGACGGCGAAGAAATCTCCACCGTCACGAAACGCGACGGCAAGCCACTCAGTGATGCCGAGTTGAAAAAGGAAACCGAAAAGTCGCAAAAGCGCGTCGAGGAAATACAGAAGCGCGTGGCCAAGAAAGACGCGAAAGAAGAAAAGGCTCAGGAGGAAGGCAAGCCGCCGAAGGACGACAGCGACGTCGGCATCGAAAAATTCCTTCGCGCCTGCCAGTTCGTCAACCCGCGGCGCGAACGCTTCCGCGGCCAGGACTTGCTCGCCTTCGATTTCGAGGCCAACCCCGAGTACAAGCCGCGCAATCTCACCGAACGCATCGTGCAGAAGCTGGCGGGCTCAATCTGGGTCGACGAAGAAGCTCGCGACGTGGTCCGCCTCGAAGGCTATTTCGTCGGGGACGCAAAAATCGCGGGCGGCATGCTCGCCAGCGTGCAAGAAGGAACCCGGTTTGTTTTCGAGCAGGAGTACGTCAACAACGAAGTCTGGCTGCCCACACTCGAGGAAATTCAAGTCAGCGCACGAGTCCTGCTCGTGAAAGGCGTCCGCGCCAACGTCGTCACCCGCTACTCCGGCTACAAGAAGTACCACGTAGCCGCCACTTCCACCGTCGGCCAGCCCAAGCCCCAGTGACGGTTCACATTTCTCGGGGCGCTCCACCAGGCATAGTGTGCTTACCAGTTCGCCCACACAGACGCGCTTGTTGTCCACGCACCCTCGGTCCAGTGTCCGGTAAGCGCGCTTTCGGCCAGGTGGATTGAATTTGGGGAAGGGTCAACTAATAAAATAGATCGGGATAAAGCTGGCCGGCATTGGCCGGGTCGTCGGCATAAGGCGTGAAATCGGTTATACCCGCTTCGGCCAGAGCTTCCTCGTCACTGAAAAAGCGTCCGGTGGTGCTGCGGCTCAGTCGCGTCAGAATGGCATGCGCGGCATCGGCCACGATCTCCGGACGGCGGCAGCACGCGGGGTCGATGCCAGGGATGAGCTTGAGAGCTTCCGTGGCGATCACTGTCCGCGGCCAGAGAGCGTTGACAGCGATACCATCGGCGCGAAATTCTTCTGCCAGCCCGACCACGCACATCGACATGCCGTATTTCGACATCGTGTAGGCAAGGTGCGGCCCAAACCACTGGGGGCGTAAATCGAGGGGCGGAGAAAGCACCAGGATATGCGGGTTTTCCGCCTTTTTCAGATGCGGCAGGCAGGCCTGGCTGCAAAGCCATGTGCCGCGCACGTTGATGTCCATCATGAGATCGAAGCGCTTGACCGGCGTCGCCAATGTTCCGGTCAGGCTGATGGCGCTCGCATTGTTGACCAGAACGTCGATGCCGCCAAAAGCCCCAACCGCCCGCTCGACCGCCCTCAGCACCTGATCCTCGAAGCGGATATCGCACGCCACAGCGAGCGCCTTGCCCCCCGCAGCCTCAATCTCCTGCGCCGCCGTATGAATGGTGCCCGGAAGCTTGGGATGGGGCTGGTCGGTTTTCGCGGCGATAACGATGTGGGCGCCGTCACGCGCAGCGCGCAAGGCAATGGCCTTGCCGATGCCACGGCTGCCGCCAGTGATGAAGAGCGTTTTGCCCGCGAGAGAGCCGATCATGACTTTGTCCTTCAAAAGTTAATAAAGTAGATCATGCGCAAATAATATCACGGCACGATAGGATTGCATCGGGCGAGCTTCTGGCGACCGACTGGGGAGCATGCCAGAGATCTGCGAGGGCTCCCTTGGGGACAAATGGGTCTATACTCACAGGCTCCGGAACGCTAAAGAGCGGGGAGACCGGGAGCCAAAGGGGATCCATGAGCCAGCCTGCCAGAAAGCAATCTCCGAAACGTAAAACCAAGTTATCCGCCGCCGCGAGAACATTGCTCCGCCCAGGGCGGTTTCTGTTTCAATCTGGATCAGCCTTGGCCCTCATTTGTCTGGCGCTCGCCCCTCCGCTTCGCGCGGACACGATTTCTGGTACGCTCAAAGACCCCTCCGGCGCAGTCGTAGCCGGAGCGCGCATCGAAATCACCGGCGGCAACCTGCCCCAGGCGATCATCCTCACCTCCGACGAATCCGGCAAGTTCACCGCGCCCAATCTGAACGCAGGAAAATACTCGGTTCGCGTCGCCAAGGACGGTTTCGACGACCTCGTCACCACGGTGGACCTGCACGGCGCCGCCGACCTGTCGCTTACCCTGACGATCGCCGCGCAGCAGACCAGCATCAACGTCACCGGAAGAAGCGCGGCATTCGCGAATTCGGACCCCGTTTACCGCCAGCTCCGCGACGTCGGCTTGGGCAGCACATACCGTTGCGAGAATTTCACCATGTCTCTGGACGTCGGAACCTTCGTGTTGAAGTCCGGGACGATCACTCTTCTGGCCCCCGTCAACAGGTTCATAACCGGGGCCATTTTCGTCGGCGCGGGACACTTTACGCTCAAGCCCGCCGGCGGGATCGAGACGAGCGAGATGACCCGGCGCACCGGCAACCCGACCGCCGAGGAAGATTTCACCGAAGTGGTCTTTCGGTTCACCCCCGGCGAGTATGCGGAATTCGCTGGGACTCTGGGAACCAAAACCGACACACCCCCCGAAGCGGCTGCCGTATTTAAGCATTGGAGAGATAAACTCCGCCGCCGCCACGAAATTCCCGAAGGTTTTACCCAGGCAATTTTGGAAGCCGAAACGATCGACAACGTGGACGCCGACGTGCTCGCGGCCATTTACAATCCCCAACATCCTCCGTTTTTCAACGCCTACATGCACGGCACTCGGCACAAGGACCTGCGTTTTTTCCTGCGCTCGCGTGTGGGCGCAATTCCCCAATTGGACTCTCCCGAGGAGGTGGCGCTCATCAATTGCAACGGCGGCGAGATAGACGACGGCATCTGGTACTCCCAGCACCTGGGTTCGGAGCTCAAAGCCCACACCGCGAATTCGCGCGAGGACAGGCGGCTATTTGCCACGCACCGCTATAACATCGAAACCGTCATCGGGAAGAACAACCACCTCTACAGCCGTGCCACCCTGACGTTTGAGCCGCTCGTTCCCGGCGAACGCGTGATGAAATTCGGACTCCTCCCTACTCTGCGCGTCACGCGCGTCACCGGCCAGAACGGCCAGGACCTGCATTTCATTCAGGAAAGCAGAAAGGAAGACGGCTCGTTCTACGCCATCCTCGACGAAGCTCCGGCGATGGGGCAGGAACATTCGATCGCCGTCGAGTACGTCGGGGACAAAGTTCTGACCGACGCGGGAAATGGAAACTACTACGTCCGGGCACGCGAATCCTGGTATCCGAACTTGAACGGGTTTGGGGAAAAGGCGCTCTACGACCTCACGTTCAAAGTTCCGCGTTCCAACGTCGTGATCAGCGTCGGCAAGCTCGCAGGAGAATCCACCGAATCCGATTTTGCCGTGTCCCATTGGGTGACGCCGGTGCCGGTGGCTGTCGCGGGCTTTAACTACGGTCAATACGCAAAGATCGACTACCCCGACACGATTACTCACTACAACATTTCCGGATACTATCTGAAGGAATTGCCCGGCAGTCTGAGACCGTTTCAAAACGGGGCGCTGGGAGGCATGGCGCCCGCCGCAATGACCAAGTACGCCCTTGACCAGACTCGCGCCCAGATGCAATTGTGTACGATCTATTTTGGCAGGGCTCCTTACGACAACGTGGCCATCACCGAACAGCCCAATTTCAACTTCGGCCAATCGTGGCCCAATCTGGTGTACTTGCCGATTTCGGCGTACATCGACTCGACCCAGCGATGGTTGCTGTTCGGCCACATTGACACGAAGTTTAACGGCTTTGTCCAGGAAGTCACGCCGCACGAGGTCGCCCATCAGTGGTTCGGCCACGGCGTCGGTTGGGCCTCCTATCACGACCAGTGGCTCTCGGAAGGCTTTGCGGAATTTGCCGCGGGACTATTTCTGCAACAAGCCGTGGGGGCGAAATGGCAGAAGGACTACCTCGAATTCTGGGAACGCCAGCGCCTCCGCATCCTCGAAAAGAATAGTTGGGGGATATCGCCGAACGACGCCGGACCCCTTTGCCTGGGACTGCGGCTCATCTCTCCGCATTCCGAACTCGCGTATCAGGGCGTCACGTACTCCAAGGGTGCATACGTCCTGCTCATGCTGCGGTCGTTGATGTACGCCGATCAAGGCTCCGGCGATCGCGATCAGGCTTTCATCGACATGATGCACGACTTCATGGAGAGTCACCGCGACTTGCCCGCGTCCACCGAGTCGTTCAAGTCCATCGTCGAAAAACACCTGCCCAAGATGCTTGACCTGCAAAAGAACGGCCGCCTCGATTGGTTCTTCAACGAATGGGTCTATGGCACCCAGGTGCCGCGCTATCAGTTCAAATATGAAATACTTCCCGCCGGGGGAGGGAGGATCAAAGTGCGCGCGGAAATCACGCAGAGCGAAGTGGACGACCAGTTCGCCATGTTCGTTCCGGTCTTCGCCGATTTTGGCAAAGGCATGGCCCGGCTGGCTCAGGTGGAAGTTGTCGGAAATTCCACGCGTAAGGTCGATCTTATTCTGGATCGCCAGCCCAAGGAAGTTGCGCTCAATGCCTTCAAGGATATTCTCGAGCGCTAACTTATTCTTGCTTTACTCCCCATCGACGTCCGCCGGCAGCCACAACGCAGTTACCGGTTCATATTGATTTCACCGGAAGCTTGACGATATCGTCGACTTCCGCCATCTCGCGCATGATGAAGGGCTCACCGTAACGCGTGCCGATCATGTGACCGAAATGGCGGGCTTCCGAGCCCATGCGCGCGTTGATGTCGGCGCGGGAAGGGAAGAGGTTTTGCAATTCCTTGGGCGGCGAAAACTGTGAGGAAAAACAGAAGATGGCTTTGAGCTTCTTCTCGAACTGCGCGGTGATATCCACGACGAAGGATGGCCGGACGGTGGGCACGTACTGTGATGCGTAAATGATCTTAAAGGGCCGGTGAGGCTTTCCCGCTAGCGGCAGCTTGGCGAGCCCCGCCAGGAAACAGGCCTCGTAACCCAGGTGTCCGGTGGTGTAATGGTCGGGGTGGCGGCCTTTCCAATAGGGCAGAATCACCGTGTGGGGCTTCAACTCGCGAATCTTCTGTGCCACCTTCAGCCTATTCTCGCGATTGTTTTCGACTCCGGCATCGGGAATGTTGAGGTTCTCCCGGTGAACGACCCCCAGCACCGCCGCGGCGCGCCGCGCTTCCTTTTCGCGCAACGCCGCGCTGCCGCGCGTGCCGCTTTCCCCCGCAGTGAGGTCGAGAATGCCCACGCGATAACCCGCTTCCGTCATCTTAATGACCGTGCCCCCGCAGGTGATCTCCACGTCGTCTGGGTGCGCCGCAATGGTCAGGATATCAACTTCCATGTTCGACCCTTTCTCCTTGTGCCGACGGCGATTTGAGCCGCCGCAAGAATACTTTCTCGTCCAGGTGGTACTTGAACGCCTTCCGCCCGTTGATGAACACTACCGGAATCTCCTCTTGAAACTTCGCGAACGCGGCACCGTCTTCGAGAATATTGACTTCGCGTAATTCGAAGGGTTGCGTGGCGCGCAATTTCGCGAGCTGCGCTTTAACCGTGTCACACAGGCAACACCCGGGCTTGGTGTAGAGGATGACTTCATTCATGAGCTTCAGAAGCGATTCTAAGAGTAAGGGTGGAGAAGCGTCAAGGTCGGGGAATGGGTGCATAGCCATCTTGGCCGCGTCTTTACAGGGGCGGGACGCCCGTGCCGCGGTCCGGGCGGAATCACGCCTTGGTCAACAGGGCGGTGTCGAAGGCCGAGCGGTCGAGGTGCGGCTTTTCGGCGCCGCGGTTGATAATCAGGACGGACGATCCGGACTTGCCGGCGACTTTGCACTCAATCTGGCTGGACGACCACACGCCTCTAACCTGGCGCAGACCATAGTAGATGAACTCCTTCACCGCACCCGAGGTCTTCACAACCTTCTCGACCTTGACCGGATAATAAATCTCTCGATCGAGCCACGAGATGACGGAGGCGTAATGAGACTTACCGCCGGGGCCGGGTTCGCTGCGCAAGACCACGCAGGTGCGCTCCCCGTAACGCTCTTCCCGCAGGACATTCTGTCGCTGCCAGAGCGGGTAGTCTTCGAGCAGATCCTCGTAGGTCAGATCCGTCCCTAGGAGCCCGTCGGAGATAAGGTTTCCAAGTCTTTACCCTTTGCCGGCCTTGGTCTCATTGAGTCGGATGTTGGGCCTTTGACCCCGGCCAAGCCGACTGGAAGAGGACCTCGCCAAGT
>Ga0187856_1000815_pt1 | contig 26667 bp, 20 predicted proteins | sample June2016WEW_8_40_FD_132443 | JGI IMG/M metagenome (GOLD analysis project Ga0187856, IMG submission 132443) | Peatland microbial communities from SPRUCE experiment site at the Marcell Experimental Forest, Minnesota, USA - June2016WEW_8_40 | ecosystem: Environmental > Terrestrial > Soil > Wetlands... | reverse complement strand
GTTCAAGCACTCTCGCGTCTCCAGACGCCACCGCGAACCACGTCTGCAAAAAAGCAAACATGTCTCCTCGCAAATCTGCCAAATCATGCAAAGATAGTGTGAGATATACGGGCTAGCGCGTAGGACGGGTTGAGCTCTCGCGAAACCCATCATCGTTCTGGCATAACGGGGCCACCGCCGCGATGGGTTTCACTTCGTTCAACCCACTGCGCTTGCCCTTGCCGCGCGCCGCTGACCTTCGCTATGCTGACGCGAGCGCGGGCGTAGTTCAGTGGTAGAACGACAGCTTCCCAAGCTGTATGTCGTGGGTTCGATTCCCATCGCCCGCTCCAGCACTTGCGAAGACGCCGGCGGCATTCGGGGGAAACCATGGATCAGCAGCACAGCGAGCGGCGAAGCGCCTGGAGCTGGTGGTATCTTCTGTTCCTCATCCAATTCATCGCGGTGCTCTGGCCGCCCTTCTACAATAAAGCGGAGCCGTCCTGGATCGGTATTCCGTTCTTCTACTGGTATCAGCTCTTCTGGGTGATCATCGGCGCCGTTCTCACCGCGATCGTGTACTTCGCCACCGACGATTAGCGCGAGGCTTGCTCGGTCACCCTCTCCCGCAAGGCGGAGAGAGTAAAAAATCGGGAGGAATGCCGTGCAGGGGGTGAACTGGACCGCTCTTGTCATCTTCGTCGTGCTGTTCGCCTTCATCACCTGGCTGGGCTTCGCCGCCGCGCGCTGGCGCAAGGGCGACCTCGACCAGTTGCACGAATGGGGCCTCGGCGGGCGGCGCTTCGGCACCATCACCACCTGGTTCCTGGTCGGCGGCGATCTCTATACTGCCTACACCTTCATCGCCGTGCCGGCGCTCGCTTTCGGCGCCGGCGCCATCGCCTTTTTCGCGATCCCCTACACGCTCATGATCTATCCGATTCTGTTCCTTGTGTTTCCGCGCCTCTGGCATGTCTGCCACAAGCACAACTACATCACGGCAGGTGATTTCGTGCGCGGCCGCTTCGGCAATCGCTGGCTCGCGCTTGCGGTGGCGGTCACCGGGATCGTCGCGACCATGCCCTACATCGCGCTGCAGCTGGTCGGACTGCAGGTCGTCATCGGCGGGATGGGCGTTTCGGGCACGGGATACGTGGGCGATCTGCCGCTGGTCATCGCCTTCGTCATTCTCGCCGCCTTCACCTATTCGAGCGGGCTGCGGGCGCCGGCGTCGATCGCCATCGTCAAGGATATCCTGATCTACATCACCGCGTTCGCCGCCGTGATTTTCGTTCCGATCCAGTTGGGCGGCTTTGGTAAGATCTTCGCCGCCGTGCCGGCGCAGAAGTTGCTATTGGCCGCTCCCGCCGCCAATACCACCGGCGCCTACGGCGTGTACGCCACGCTCGCGCTGGGATCGGCGCTGGCGCTCTTTCTCTATCCGCATTCCATCACCGGCATATTGAGCGCGAGCAGCGGGCATGCGATCCGCCGCAACGCGGCGATGTTGCCGGGCTATTCACTCATGCTTGGCCTGCTTGCGCTGGTGGGCTTCTTCGCCATCGCGGCCGGGCTCGACAACCTTCCCGACTACGCGGCCGGCTTCAAGCAGTTCGGCAACAATTTCGCGGTGCCGGCGCTTTACCTGCATAGCTTCCCGTCATGGTTCGTCGGCATCGCCTTTGCCGCCATCGGCATCGGCGCGCTGGTGCCGGCGGCGATCATGTCGATTGCCGCCGGCAATCTCTACACCCGCAACATCCATCGCGAGTTCATCAACAAAAATCCGACCGATAAGCAGGAAGCGCAGATGGCGAAGTGGGTGTCGCTGATCGTCAAGTTCGGCGCGCTCGCCTTCATCGTTTTCGTGCCGTCGCAATATGCCATCTACCTGCAGCTCCTCGGCGGCATCTTGATCATTCAGACGCTGCCCGCGGTGATGCTCGGCGTCTATACACGCTGGTTCAACGATTGGGCGCTGTTGATTGGTTGGCTTGTCGGGACCGTCGCGGGTACTTGGATGTTCGTCGCGGCGAACTTTACTCCGAACTATCCGCTGGCGTTCGCCGGCTACACGTTCCCCGGCTATACCGCGCTCTACACCGTCGTTCTCAACCTCGTCGTCGCGGTCGTGCTGACGCCGGTGTTCAACGCCATGCGCGGCCGCCCGGCGCCGATCGACGCCACCGTCGCGGCCGATTATCGGGCCTGACGATGGACCCAGTTTCCGCTCGTCCCCGCGCCAGCGGAGACCCAGTTCTTTGCGCCCAGCCTGCCCCTGGATTCCCGCATTCGCGGGAATGAGCGGAAGTTCTTCGAGATCACAGCCGCGTGACGCGCGCGTGGAGCAGCGCCGAACGGCCGCCGCGGACCTCCTTGGCGCAGCGCGCGATCGCGGCCGGCACGTCGGCGGGATCGCTGACTTTTTCCGCGTAGGCGCCGAACGCCTCGCCGATCTTGGTGAACTCGACCTTGGACGCGAGCTCCGCCTCGAACTCGTTGGCGGCATGGGCCTCGCCGTCCGGAAACACGCGCAGCGTCGATTGCTTGACGGCCGACCAGCCGGAATTGTCGAGCACGATGGAGAAAATCGGCAGGCTATATTGTTGCGAGACCGCAAAGACCGAGCAGGGGTTATTGAAATAGAAGCCGCCGTCGCCGGCAATTTGCACCATGAGCCGGCTCGGCGCGGCGAGCTTGGCGCCCAACGCCGCGCCGCCCGACCAGCCGAGCCCGGCGCCGCCGGTGTCCACCATGGTATTGGGCAGGCGGCGCGGGATCTGCATCTGCACGGCGCCGCCATTGCGCACCGCCTCGTTAAAGATCATGTCCTCGTCGTCGAGCACCTTGCCGAGCTCCGCCATCAGGTAATGCGGATTGATCGCGCCGGGCTTGCCTTGGTCCGCCGCGAGCTTGACGGCGTGCGCGAGGCGCTCTTTTCGCGCGGCCTTAAGCCGGTCGAGGCGCGCCGCCGCGGCCGCCTTGAAGCGCGGCGTCGCCTTCGCTTTCAGTTCCGCCAAGAGCTGATCGAGGATGCGGCCGCTGTCGCCCTGCATGCGCAGGTCGCCCGGGAAGGTCCACATCGGGGAGCCGAACTTGAGGACGTCGATATCGATGTGAGCCCAGAACGATTCCTCACTCGGCTGCACATCGGCGGGAAACCACGGCACGTCGACGTCCACGAGCATTCCGACATCGGCCTCGGGGATGGATTGGCCGGGCGCGAACCCGGCGAAGCAGGGGCCCTCGTGCGAGATATTGGTGCTCGGGTGGGCCTCGAACACGGCGATGCCGGCGAATCGTGCGACTTCATCGATCATCTGCGCGCCGTGCGCATTGCGTCCGCCATAGCCGGTGATCAGGATCGGATTTTTCGCCGCAAGCAGCCGATCGGCGAGCACGGCAACGAGCTTCGGATCGGCGCCGCCGGCTGACGTGGCGCCGAACCGGTCGCCGGGATAGCGGTGAACCTCATCGACGCCCCAGTGCTGCGTCAGCGTCTCGCGCTGCATCATCAGATAGACCGGGCCGCGCGGCTCGCTCTGCATGATCGAGTAGGCGCGCTGCAGCGCCTCCTTGACGACAACGCCGGAAGGAAGTGTCCACTCCCATTTCAAATACGGGCGCACCAGGCTCGCCTGATCGAACGGCTCCTGCACCCAGTGCACGTGGGTGTCGCGGGTGCCGACCAGCTCGTTGTGGGACGTATAGGGCGCCTTGCCGGCCATCAGCAGCACCGGCAGGCGGCTGCGGAAAAGGTTGTGCATGGCGTTCGCGGCATTGGCGGTACCGACGTCGACATGAACGAGCACGCCTTGGCCGCGCCTGGTGACCAGCGCATAGCCCCCCGCCATGTGCGCGGCGGTGTTCTCGTGCGGGCAACGCACGATTTTTGGCATCGCCTCGCCGCGCTTATGGCGACGCGCCATCTCCTCGATGATCGGCGCGTGATCGGTGCCTAGATTACAAAACAGATAGTCTATTCCAATCTCGGTCAGGCCCTCGAGCAGGTAAGAGGCCGTAGAGAAATCGGCAACGCTGGTTTTCCGCGCAACTGATGTATCCATGATGCAGCCGATCGTTCCTTGGTTTCAGCTTCCGCACCGTCCACTATAGCATCACCAGCATCACCGCGCCCGCTTGTGCTGCTTCGGCGCGCACGCTTCGTCCCTTCGGGGAGGCGATGCGGCGTCGCCCAAAGCGAATCGCCGTCGATCGAACGTATTTCCGGCGCAACGGATTGCGCCGCTCCCGAATATCCAGTTCCGGATAGACTGAATAAATCGGCTTTCCGAACTCTCGCCACAATGGCAAAAGATGGTCGCCGGCGGAACGGGGGAAAGGAATCAAGCATGAAATGGCGGGCAGCCTTGGTCGGCGCGCTGGCGTCGGCTCTGGTCACGACTGTGGCATCCGCAGACATGCGCATCGTCGATGATCGCGGGGGCGAGATAAGCGCCTATCTTCGCAAGTTCCACGACATGCGCGTCTCGGGCGAGCGCCTCGTCATCGACGGACCTTGCCTCTCGGCATGCACGTTGTTCACCGCCTTGATCCCGCGCGACCAGGTTTGCGTGACCCGGCGGGCGGTTCTCGGATTCCACGCGGCATCCTATTACGACGACACCAGGCGCTCGCTGGTGCCGACGCGCGCCGGCACGCGGCTGATCATGCGGATCTACCCGCCGCAGATCCGCAGCTGGATTGCGCGGCATGGCGGACTGACCCCCCGGTTGATCGGGCTTCGCGGCCGCAAGCTCGCGGCGCTCTATAACACCTGCCGGTAAGACACTTGCCGGTAAGCCGTTCGTCAGCGCCTGAGCGCGGTTGTCCGTTGCCGCATTCCGGCCTATCTACGAACGGTTGACCGAGGGTTGCTTTGAACGGACGAGGACGAACATCCCGCGTTCTGCCGGTGCTCGGCGCCTTCATCTGCGGGCTGGTGCTGGTTTTCGGCGCCGTCGTGTACATGACCGGGCGTTCGTTGCCGATCGGGTCGGCGATTGCCGGTATCGGCGGCCCGTTTCATCTTGAGGATCAAAACGGCAAGCCGGTCAGCGATGAAGACATGAAGGGACGCCCGTTCCTGGTGTTTTTCGGCTTCACCCACTGCCCCGACATCTGCCCGACCACGTTGTTCGACATTTCGGAGGTCATGCGTCGGCTCGGCGAGGACGCCGACCGCACTGGCGCCCTGTTCATTACCGTCGACCCGGAACGCGATACGCCGGCCAAGCTCAAGGATTACCTGTCGGACTTCGACCCGCATCTGCGCGGGCTGACCGGCGATCCGGCGGCCATCAACGCGGCGATCAAGGCCTATCGGGTTTACGCCAAGAAAATTCCGCTCGAAGGCGACGACTACACGATGGACCACACCGCCGTCGTCTACCTCATGGACAAGGACGGCCATTTCGTCGCGCCATTCAACCTGAAGCGGACCCCCGAGGCGGCGGCCGCGGAATTGCGCCGCTATTTCTGAAACACCGCGCGTACGCTTCCGAACCGCGGTGCGCGGTCCGTCACCCCGAGTGGCTGCGGCCGCCCAAACGACGGCCCGATCCGGACAGACGCGAGCTCCTTGCCAGCCCGTGCGCGGTCTTCTCCCAGCCCTGCGGGTCGTGAAGGAGCTGGAATAGCGCACGCCAGGCGGCGAGCGAGAGCAGGAACCAATAGAGAGGAGTCAGAAAGAGCACCCAGGCGTGCGCCAGAAGTCCGCGCCGCCGCAGTCCGACCAGATCAAGCGCGATCGTAGAGGCATAGCCGCCGAGAAAAGTCGCGGCAAACACCGGCGCGACGTGCCCCATGGCCCCGGCAGTCTGCAGCGGCGGCGCAGCGAGCAGCGAATAGCAAAGTCCGACCATGAAAACGGGATGGATCAAGGCCGCCAACACATTGCAGGCCAGGAACAGCTGAAAGGCGAGTGCACCGACGGGGGTGAGTTCCCGCCATAACCGGTGGGGGCGGCGCATATGCACGAGCCAGGTTTGCATCCAGCCTTTGTACCAGCGCGTGCGTTGCTTGAGCCACGGCCCGAAACGCACCGGCGCCTCCTCATAGGTCGCGGACGACAAGACTGCCGAGCGATAGCCGAAGCGATAGAGACGAATGCCGAGATCGGCGTCTTCGGTGACATTGTAGGGATCCCACCCGCCCACTTGGCGCAACACGGCAGTGCGGAAATGATTCGACGAACCACCAAGCGGAAACGGCAGATGCAGCGCCGCAAGGCCGGGCAGGAAAGCATCGAACTGGCCGGCATAGGCGGCAGTGAACATGCGCGCAAGCCAGCTATCAGTGGTGTTGTCGATTGTCAGCGCCGCCTGCACGCAGGCGAGCCGATCATCGGCCGCCATGAACGCATCGAAGGCTCGCCGAAGCTGATCGGGTTCCGGCACATCTTCGGCATCATAGACGACCGTGAATGAGCCGCGAGCAAATGGAAGTGCGACGTTGAGCGCCTTCGGCTTGGTCCGCGGCCCGACCGGCGGCGCCGTGAGGATTTCAAAAGGCGGACCCAGGTCGAGTTGGGCAAGGGCGCGCCTGGTGTCATGGTCGTCGGCTTCCAGGATGAATTTCACGTCGAGTTTCTCGGGCGGATAGTCGAGCGCGCGAATCGCGGCGACGAGGTCGTTGACGATGTTCGCCTCGCGATAAAGCGCGCAAATGATCGTGTAGATCGGAAGCTTGTCGTCGCCGCCGCGAACCGACCCACGCGGCGCCTGGCGCGCGAAGGCGACGCTTGCGAGCCGCAAGGCGGCGGCGGCCAGGAAGACCGTGCACAGCAACGTAACCAATGTTTCGATCGTCGCAGCGGAAACAACGGCAAGAATCGTGACGGCGAGAAGCACAAGCGCCACGGTTGCGACGCTCCCGGCGCCATGCGGCCGCGGCGCATTCGAGAACAGCGGCCGGGAACGGCGGAGCCCGTCGGCCGCAACCCGCCCCAGCGTATTCTGAGTGTGCTGCGCAACGAAACGCCGGAGTCGTTCGGACGACGTCAAGCGGAACGAATGCAGCCATCCCGGCCGCGATTGGCGCGGGTCGGCGAGGCGGCGGGCGGTGAGGCAGCGGGGAGCGACAATCCAGATGATTGCGCCCGCCTCGCGCAGTGGTAGCAATCCCGCGGCTGCTGCCTGGATCAGTTGATTGTCGTCGAGTGGGCAGTCGGCCCGCGAGATGCGGTCGAGCCGCTCGTAGGATGTGCCGAGAGATGCCGCAAGGGCCGTGAGGTAGGCTTCCTCGGTGATGGCGTCGGCGCAAATCAACACGCGGTCGGCGCCCAGGCCGATCGATCGCGCGCGATGTTCCGCAGCGGCAATGACGCGGCGGGGCAGGAGATTGCGGACGCAGTCAACTTCCGGACAGACGCTCGGGCGCGCAATTGGTAATGGACGATCCCGGGCATGAGGACCAAACGCCCCGGGCGTTCCCCTGTCCGGCCACTCGTCCGCTCTGGAACGGCGAATGGCCGCCCCCCTCCCACCACCAAACGCCACTGTTGGCCCCCGACGCAACGAACAGCGCCGCCTCCTCCCAACTACTGCTATGACACCGCTGATCGGACCGAGGCATGCAACAAAAGGTATCGTGATCCATGCCAGCGGGAATGGCAATATGATCTACGCCGAGAGCAGCCTTCTCAGGCGAGGGGAGAGGATTGAGGCCGGTCAGTGGGCCGGGCGGTCGTTCGCATCTGCGATGCCCTCGATCAGTTCCACTGTCCTTAACTGAGTTCGGCGGTCCTTTATTCGGCTAAATGCCCGCATCAGACGCAGTGAATATGCGGTCTCGAGTAACGCGAATGCGGCTTGACGTTTCTTCGACTCGCCAATCTTCTCGTCGTAAAAGTATGCGATAGAGACATCGAGTATTTCGGCGATCCGCTGCAGGCGCGCTGCGCTGATACGGTTGGTACCCTTTTCATATTTTTGCACTTGTTGAAACGTCAGCCCGAGCGCATCAGCGACGGCCGCCTGCGAAATGCCAAGGTCGAGCCGTCGTATTTTGAGGCGGCGGCCAATCTCACGATCCGCAGATGTCGGACTTCTTTGAGCCATAAATTCACCTTTAGCACTGCTGGGAAGTTTACCAACTCAGGGGAGGACCTACCGGTTCGACCGGCCGAAGGCCTGATCAATTTCACTGTCTGCGTGGGCGAATCCTTCGAACATGTTTATTAAAGGTTCGCCACGATAGACCTTTGGCAAATCGCGTGGATGAATAAACTGCTTGCCAAACCAAGGAAATTTTTGGGCGTCGAACGATTCCCTTACCCAATCGATGACGCGCCGTACTCGCGCGATCCTTGCCACATCGGGATGATAGGTCAACCAAATTTCAAAGCAAAAACGCGGCCCGAACTCGATCGGGACGACTCGGCCGCCGATGAAATGGGTATAGGTGGGAAGCCAGCCGATGCCCGCGCCCTTGGAAACGGCCCATAGATGCGCGCTTGCCACATTTGTCTGTAGGGCCACCGTACCAATCCATGGCTGGTCCGGCGCATACTGCGCGATTATCGCTTTTGCTTGCGTTTGGTCCGCGACGTGAAGCACGAAGCGTTGTCTTTTTAATTCCTCGAAGTTTGTCGGCGTGCCATATGTGGTGATATACGACTGCGCGGCGAATGGCATCGTGTGCAAAAAGCCTAATCGGACGACTTTCAAGTCTGGTGAGTTAGGTCTTATCAACTGCACCGCTACGTCGGCTTCGAGACTCGAAACATCGGCCGGCGACATCAGGCATTTCAAGTTCACGAGAAGTTTTGGATAAGTACGCTGAAGTTCCACAAGTCGCGGGGCGAGCCAAAATGTACCGGTTCCCTCGGTAACCGCAATTTTCACTTCTCCGGATACGTCGGGCGTTGCCGCGTCTCTAGCTCGCACCAAATCGAAGGCTGCGGTTTCCATTCGACAGCCAGCGTCAAATATTCGCTGGCCTTCTGGCGTGAGGCGAACTCCATTGATATGTCGAGTGATCAGCGGCGTTTTAAGTTGCTCTTCGAGGCGGACAATTCTTCTTCGCAGCGCGCCGAATGACACCGACATGCGGTCAGCGGCGGAGCGGAGGCTGCCGTGCCGAACTACCTCTAAGAACATGCGAACGCCATCCCAATCGGGTATGCCGTCCGCCGTAATAGCGTCGTGATCCTCTGGGGGCTCACCCCTGGTCGGCAATGTGCGCATACAAAAGCCACCTTACAGCATAACTTTCGCAAAGTAGTTGGCCACTTTCAACCGCAGAGTAGGACGATGCAACGGGCCACTAGCCTCGCGGACGCGGACAACTTTGTCGAGTTCAATCCGCCACGCCTCGCACGACGGCTGCTCATCTACACACCAACTGCGGCCGAAATCGACGAGCTATTGGACGCTGCGCGTCGGGATTTGCCCCAGATAGGAGCTAATGAGGTCGTTCACCGCGTGGTATCCCACAATCCCGATACCTTCTGGGCCATTGCACGCCGCGACCGCTTCAGTTCAAAGGCCCGTCACGCCGAGGGATTCCAGGCCTTCCTCATGCTGAATGAAGCCGGAGTGGCGCAGCTTATCGCCGGCACTTTTAGAGGCACTGACCCTGAGCTTTCCTTGCTAGCAGCGCAATACGAAAAGCCGGCTGGCATCTACATTTGGTGTACTCACGCCCGGGGAACTCTCGCCGCGGCTTTGACTCTGACCCTTCAAAAAATGAGTACGCCGCTATATCGCGACGCGGATATTTACACGTGGGCGGCCACACCCGAGGCTCATCACGCGTTGGAACGCGCGGGATTCAGGCGAGGAGTGACTGCACGGGACCATTTTGCTCCCGACCTTTACGTATTTCGCCGATCACCCGTTTTGCCGAGCGAAATGCCCGTCTACGATGGATACATGAATCACAACACCGAGAACGACATTTCCGTCACGGTCGCACGCTCGATCGAAGACCTCATGCGCGTGATGGCTGTTCGCAGTGCGGTATTTGTCGGTGAACAAAGGTGCCCCTATCGCGAGGAATTCGACGGAAACGATTTCTCTGGAACGCATTTGCTCGGCTATGTCGGCCACGAACCCGTTGCCGCTCTGCGCATTCGCTACTTCGCAGATTTCGCCAAGCTTGAGCGGTTGGCCGTGCGGTCCGGGTTTCGTGGTCGGGGTGTTGCGCAACAGGTAATTCGAGCCGGCATCGAGATATGCCGACTGAAGGGATATACGCGCATTTATGGCCAGTCCGAGCGGAGCATGGTCGAATGGTACGAGCAATTCGGCTTCCGCGTTCCTAATGCGGCACGCGAGCTCGTGTTTTCAGATTATGATTACGTCGAGATTGTCCTTGATGAGCCCCGACACCCAAACGCGATTTCGATTGAGACTGATCCGTATGTGATCATACGACAAGAAGGTCGGTGGCATACGCGCGGGATACTCGAAAGGTCCGCCACACGTCCGGTGACACGACCCGGCGCGCAGAGGCCGTCGGCATGAGCGCGGTCATTGATTTGCGGACATTCACGAATTCCATTGCGGTTCCAGTGATGGTATTTGTCGACCTGCAGCAAGAGTATGTTGCCGCGCCGCGCGCCCTCGCTCTTGCCGAAATATCCGAGCCGCTCGCAAACTGCCGCGAAATACTGACTCACGCGCGATCGATGGGGCTCCCGATTGCCTTCATGCGGTGGGTTGGAAAATTGCCGTTCTTCAATGCAGCGACACGTTTCTCCGGTTGGATCAACGGGTTTGAGCCCCACAATTCGGATATGATCTTTGATCGATGCCAACCATCTTGTTATTCGAGCAAGGATTTCGCTGAGGTCGTTACGAACGGCGGTGGAAACCTTGTGATCGCCGGATTTGCCGGTGAGGCCGCCTGCCTTTCGACGGCGATTGATGCTTTTCACCGGCGCCACAATCTGGTGTTTGTCGCCGACGCATCGGCAAGCCACTCGCTCGACAGTATACCGGCGCGCGACGTGCACAACGTCATCACACATCTAATAAGCCTTTATGGCGTGGTCACTACGACCCGGTCATGGATCAAGAACACGTCGCCTGGCTCGCTCGCGAGAAGGGACGTTTCGTGACTCGTAAGACATTGGAGCCCACTGCGGCCACTCAGACCGTCGAGGTTTGTGGCGAGGTGCTGAACACCGGGTCCTGGATTGCCCCGGACTTCAGGTGAACCGGTCGTGGGTTAGGGGTGGGGCGATGAACAGCGCCAGGGATGAGCAGATTCTTGCTCTTATCGATCGACTATCAAACGACATAAGGCTGGCGGACAAACTTTCACTGGCGCAAACGGTTCAATTACTTGAGATGGCAAAGCTTGAGCTTCGGACGATCGTTCATTCGATCTCGGACGAAGAGCTTCGGCTCTTTACGCTCGCCGTTGAGGAGGATCGCCGCTCCCCGCAGCCGACTAGACGACCGTCGTCGCCGGTTACGAGGCGGTGCGCGCCAAGCGCGAGGCGTGGGGCAGGCGGTGAGCTATCTTGCAAGAGGGCCCGAGACTGAGAACGGTCAGGAAGCGTATCGTTGGCTGAGAGCCTCAGCCCTCACTGAGCCCTCACTGAGCGTTGACGAGAGCACGCGGGGCCCGTATAAGCGCCGCTCGTTCACACATTCCGTTCACCCATGGCCAATACCAAGTCCGCCAAGAAGGCCGCACGCCAGATTGCCCGCCGCACCGTGATCAACAGGTCGCGGCGCTCGCGTCTGCGTGGTGCGGTGCGCAAGGTCGAGGAGGCGATCGCGGCCGGCGATCGATCCCGCGCGCTCGCCGCCATGGCCGAAGCCGAACCCGTCATCATTCGCGCGGCGCAAAAGAGCGTGGTGCACCGCAACGCGGCTCGCCGCAAGGTCTCGCGGCTCGCCCACCGGATCGCCGAGCTCGGTAAATCATAGCCGTTCCACTGTCCGGCTGCGCCGTGCGGCGGTGCTCAAGCACGTGGTCCGCCGTTTTACCCGGATCGATCCGCGGCGGCTCGCGGGGTTGTATCGGCTGCCAGCGCTCGCGTGTCGGCAAGATTTTCAGTGGATTGCCATCATTCTGTTGCAGAATTGTCACGTCAAAACGTAAAATTGACTATCGTGGTATGCTATGGCGCTAGGCGTCTCCGGCTTTCGAGTTTTTATTTGCTCCGGGTGAACCGCCGCGGGGCTACCCTTGAACTTTGGGCAAAAGAACTGCTGCGCGATGAAAGAGTTAACTCTCATACGCGCCCATGGACCTTGAGTCGGCCGTAAATCGAATGTGTGCGTGTTATTTGCTCCGGTGCCCAATTTCGTCGATTTGAAGCTCGGCGCGAATGTCACGGAATTGTGAATCAGCCCGTTGAGTCAAAGTCTTGCCCGCTGGCTTGCGGCGCTCCGGCGCGCGCCGGCTTCTGAAAGTCCAGTATTGGCGAGGCTTTTTTGCAGTTGCGGGCCGGAAACGGCGTGCTAGTTTTTCAATTCCTTCGGCCTCCGAAGGTCTTCAAAAATGGGTCTCGGTGCAGCTCATCAAAGTATGGGTGCTGGAGAGTTGTGTCCAGTGAAACGCCTTTCTGACTTCGTCATCGTCGAGTTCGGAGTGAGAAGACCTGCTTTTGACCTTTGTGGGCCGAGTGAAAATGCACAGGTAGCAGGCCTGAACAGTCTCGCCAGAAATTCAGTGTGAGACATCAGCTGTGACCATCGAATCTGGGAGCGATGGAGGTGGGGGCATGAAAACGACAATCCGCCGACCCGTACAAGCAGCCAGGGTCTCTTCGTCCAGAGTCTCTCGGCTCCTTGCGTTCGTCCTTTCATCGGCGCCGTGCCGCTATCGCGGATCGACGATCGCGTCCAGCGGCTGAACGGCTTTCGATCGGCGCCTGCATTTCGCTTTACCGCACGCGCCGCCACCCCAATCACTCGATATATGCGTTGCGTTTCACCGATGCCGGGCATGGTGGGTTGTTGTACGTCGCCTGAGTTGCTCGCTTTGAGTCCTTAATCCCAGCGAAAAAAGCAGGCCAATATGACGAGCACGGATCAGGAGCGCTGGCAGCGGGTTAAGAACCGGCTGCGCATTGAACTCGGCGACGACGTGTTTTCGAGCTGGTTCGCGCGCATGGAACTCGAAGCCGTCGACCAGGGCGCGGTACGATTGTCGGTGCCGACGCGCTTCCTGCGCAATTGGATCCAGTCGCATTACAGCGAGCGCGTGCTGAGCAATTGGCAGGTGGAAGAGTCCATTATCACCCGTCTGGAATTGAGCGTCCGCTCGGCCGCGATCCGTCCGCTTGCAGCGAAGCCCAAGCCACCGGAAATTCCAACGCCGTCGCGCCAGGTGCAGGGCACAACGCAAAACAGTGCCGAGATGCGCGCCAGCGTACCGTTCATGACGGTGCACGAAGCGCTCGGCGGTTCTCCGCTCGACCCGCGCCTCGCGTTCGAGACGTTCATCGTCGGCCGCTCCAACACGCTCGCGCATGCCGCGGCGAAACAAGTGGCGACCAGCCGGCGCGGCGACCCGCTCATGTTCAACCCGCTCTACATCCACGCCGGCGTCGGGTTCGGCAAGACGCACCTGTTGCAGGCGATCACCTGGGCCGGCAACAGCAGCGATCGCAAAGTGCTCTATCTGACCGCCGAAAGGTTCATGTACGGCTTCGTCTCGGCGTTGCGCACGCAGACCACACTGGCGTTCAAGGAAGCGGTGCGCGCCATCGACGTCCTGATGATCGACGACATGCAATTCCTCCAGGGCCGGTCGACGCAGGCCGAGTTCTGCCACACGCTCAACGCCCTCATCGATGCCGGCCGCCAGGTCGTGATCGCCAGCGACCGTCCGCCCGCGGACCTGGAAAGTCTCGATGACCGCGTCCGCTCACGCCTTGCCGGCGGCCTCGTGGTGGAGATCGGCTCGCTCGGCGAAGAATTGCGGCTCGAAATCCTCAAGAACCGGATCGCCGCCGCCTGCGTCCATCATCCCGGCTTCGAAGTCCCCGCTCCGGTGCTGGTCTTCATCGCCAAATCGGTGACGCATAACGGCCGCGACCTCGAAGGCGCCGTCAATCGCTTGTTGGCCCATAACAAGCTCTCCGGCCAGCCGGTGACGCTGGAGATGGCCGAACGCGAGATGCGCGACCTGATCAGGCCGTCCGAACCGAAAAGAGTGAGAATCGAGGACATCCAGCGCGTCGTGGCGCGCCAGTACAACGTCAGCCGCTCCGATCTGCTGTCCTCGCGGCGCACGGCAAACGTGGTGCGGCCGCGTCAAGTGGCGATGTATCTCGCGAAGATCTTGACGCTCCGTTCGCTCCCTGAGATCGGCCGCCGGTTCGGCGGCCGCGATCACACCACCGTGTTGCACGCCGTGCGCAAGATCGAGACTCTGGCCGGCAACGACAGCGCTTTCGCCGAGGAGATTGAGTCGCTCAAGCGCCAGCTTCAGGACTGACGGCCACGATGACTGATGACCACGATCGACGACCGCCGCCGAGCGCCTGGCCGGTTCGGCCGGCTCGATCGGTGCGCTGCGGCAAGAAAATGAGCCTCGACCTTGCGGCCCCATCCGCGTTATTGCTGTCGGAAGAGCTGTGAAACGCCGGGAAAAGGTCGCCTCGATTTCGCCCCGCCCTTGCCGAAAGCGGCGCACCGCGCCATTTTTGTTACCCGTTTTGTGAACGGATTTCGCGATGAAGGTCACCGTAGAGCGTTCCGAATTGTTGAGGTCGCTTGGCCACGTGCATCGCGCGGTGGAGCGGCGCAACACCATTCCGATCCTCGCCAACGTGCTCGTTCGCGCCGACCGCTCGAAGCTCAGTCTGAAGGCCACGGACCTCGATCTCGAAATCACGGATACGATCGCGGCCGAGGTGGGGCCCGGCGGATCGACGACGGTCCCCGCCCACATGTTCTACGACATCGTGCGCAAATTGCCCGAGGGCGCGCAGATCGTTCTCGAATCTTCCGGAGACCGCGCGGCGCTCTCGATCCGCGCCGGCCGCTCGCGTTTCACGCTGCAGACGCTGCCGGAGAGCGACTTTCCCGATCTCGCTCCGGGCGAAATGACGCACAAATTCGCGCTCAAGGCCGCCGATCTCAAGCGCCTGATCGATAAGACGCAGTTCGCCATCTCGACCGAGGAGACCCGCTATTATCTCAACGGCATCTATCTCCACACCGCCGGCACGGAGCAGATGCAAACCCTGCGCGCGGTCGCCACCGACGGCCACCGGCTGGCGCAGATGGAACTCGATTTGCCGCAAGGCGCCGCCGGCATGCCCGGCATCATCGTTCCGCGCAAGACCGTCGGCGAAGTGCAGCGCCTCATCGAGGACGGCGACGCCGAGGTCACGGTCGAGCTGTCGCCGGGGAAGATTCGCTTCACCGTCGGCGAGGTGATCCTGACCTCGAAGCTGATCGACGGCACGTTTCCCGATTACGCGCGCGTCATCCCGCTGGCCAACGACATGGAGCTGATCGTCGATAAAAAGGAATTCGAGGCGGCGGTCGACCGCGTCTCGACGGTGTCGAGCGAGCGCGGTCGTGCGGTCAAGCTGTCGCTCACCGCTGGGCGGCTCTTGTTGTCCGTCACCAATCCCGATTCCGGCAGTGCCACCGAGGAACTCGAGGTCGAATACGAATCCGACCCGATCGACATCGGCTTCAACTCGCGCTACCTCCTCGATATCGCCGCGCAGATCGAAAGCGAAGCCGCGGTGCTCAAGCTCGCCGATCCCGGTTCCCCAACGCTGATCCAGGACAAGGAGCCGCGGGGGGCGCTCTATGTGCTGATGCCGATGCGGGTTTGACGGAGGTCAGATGACAGAGGTCGGATGTCGGAGTTCCTATATCTGACCTCAGACATCCGACCTCCGATGGCCCGCGTCCTCCGCCTGACCCTGACCAATTTCCGCAATTACCGCGCGGCGTCGCTCGAAGCCGACGCCAGACCGATCGTGCTCGTTGGGCCGAACGGCGCCGGCAAGACCAATCTGATCGAGGCCATCTCGTTTCTCGCGCCCGGTCGCGGTCTGCGCCGCGCGACGCTCGAAGAGGTGGCGTTCCACGAAGGCGACGGCTCCTGGGCGGTCGCCGCCGAGGTCGAGGGCGCGCTGGGGCTGGCCACGCTCGGCACCGGTGTCGAGCGTGCGCTCGAAGACGGCGCGGCGATCCAACGCAAATGCCGGATCGATCGTGAGCCGGTCGCTTCGGCTGCCGCTTTCGCCGATCACCTTCGCGTGGTCTGGCTGGTGCCGGCGATGGATTCCCTGTTCGTTGGTGCGCCGTCGGAGCGTCGCCGCTTTCTCGATCGCCTGGCGCTCGCGGTCGATGCCGAGCACGCCAGCCGGGTCAACGCACTCGAGCGGGCGCTGCGCTCGCGCAACCGGCTTCTGGAGGAGACGCGACCCGATCCGCACTGGCTCGATGCCGTTGAACACGAGACCGCGGAACTTGCCGTCGCGGTGGCCGGACTACGGGCGGAGGCGGTGCGCCGGCTCGACTCCGTGCTCGCGAGCCGCCGGGGCTCGGACTTTCCGCCGGTGGAGATTGCGCTCGACGGCTGGATGGAGAAGCTCCTGCCGGCCCATCCCGCGGTCGAAATCGAGGAACGCTATCGCACGGTGCTGCGGGAGAACCGTGGCCGCGACGCCGCAGCCGGGCGCACGCTCGACGGCCCGCACCTGACCGACCTTTCGGTCGTCTACACGCACAAGGGCATCGCCGCCGGCGACGCTTCGACCGGCGAACAGAAGGCCCTGCTCATCGGCCTCGTGCTCGCGCATGCGCGATTGATCACCGAGATGACGGCGTCCGCACCGGTCCTTTTGCTCGACGAGGTCGTCGCGCACCTCGATCCCGCACGGCGCGCCGCGCTGCACACCGAACTTGCCCAGCTCGGCGCGCAAGTGTGGATGACCGGCGCCGATCCGGCGCTCTTTGCCGAGATCAAGGATGACGCGGCCATGGTCGAAGTCGATTCCGGCCGGCTGCAACCGAGAAAGAGGAAAGATTGATTCGGTCAGGAAAAAGGTTTCAGTTTGCGAGACTCCTATTTGCATCTATTCCTTGCGCGCCTCCGCCGCGCCGAGAGCGTCAGTTTCTCGCCGCAATCAGCGTCGCCACGCCGTCAATCTGGGGCTGCCGAAAGGGCCCTTGGAGGGGGTCGGAATTGGCCCCATCCGCGCACGCGCGGAATCCTTGAAAAATAGCGATTTGACAATATCTTAATGGCGTCCGTTTTGCTCTGTACGCGACCCTGTTTTCGTGTACAAGAAAGAGCGATTCTCCCGCGCTTTTTGTAAGCGATTTGAAAGCTCTTCGCATGGCCGAACCTGTTCGTAAACCAAGCCCCATTGCACCCTCCGATTACGACGCGGAATCGATCAAGGTGCTCAAGGGGCTCGACGCCGTGCGCAAGCGGCCGGGCATGTATATCGGCGACACCGACGACGGCTCGGGCCTGCATCACATGGTCTACGAGGTGGTCGACAACGCCATCGACGAAGCGCTCGTCGGCTTTGCCAAGGAAGTCGTCGTCACGCTCAATCCCGACGGCTCCTGCACCGTGCGCGACGACGGCCGCGGTATTCCGACCGACATCCACAAGGGTGAAGGGGTGTCCGCGGCCGAAGTCATCATGACGCAACTGCACGCCGGCGGAAAATTCGACCAGAACGCCTACAAGGTCTCCGGCGGCCTGCATGGCGTCGGCGTGTCCGTGGTCAATGCGCTTTCAAGCTCGCTCAAGCTCACGGTCTGGCGCGACGGCAAGGAGCATTTCATGGAATTCCGCGACGGCGAGGCGGTCGCTCCGCTCGCCGTCGTCGGCGCCGCCTACGACAAGCGCGGCACCGAGGTGACGTTCCTGCCGTCGAAGAAGACCTTCACCATGACGGAGTTCGATTTCGCCACGCTCGAGCACCGGCTGCGCGAACTCGCATTCCTCAATTCCGGCGTCACCATCGTGCTCTCCGACATGCGCCACGCGGTCGAGAAGCGCGAGGAGATGCGCTACGAGGGCGGCGTCGAGGCGTTCGTCAAATATCTCGATCGCAACAAGACGCCGCTCGTCCCGCAGCCCATCATCATGAAAGCGGAGCGCGACGGCACTGATGTCGAGTGCGCGCTGTGGTGGAACGACGGCTACCACGAGACGGTGCTCTGCTTCACCAACAACATTCCGCAACGCGACGGCGGCACGCATCTCGCCGGCTTCCGCGGCGCCTTGACCCGCCAGGTCACCGGCTACGCCGAATCCGGCGGCATCGCGCGCAAGGAGAAGGTTGCGCTCACCGGCGACGATTGCCGCGAGGGTCTGACGGCCGTGCTCTCGATCAAGGTGGCCGACCCGAAATTCTCCTCGCAGACCAAGGACAAGCTCGTCTCCTCCGAGGTGCGCCCGGTGGTCGAGGGCGTGATCAACGACATGCTCAAGGCATGGTTCGAGGAGCACCCGGGCGAAGCCAAGGTGATTGTCGGCAAGGTGATCCAAGCGGCCGCCGCCCGCGAAGCCGCGCGCAAGGCGCGGGAGATGACGCGCAAGAGCGCGCTCGGCATCACGTCGCTGCCCGGCAAGCTCGCCGACTGCCAAGAGCGCGATCCGGCCAAATCCGAGCTGTTCATCGTCGAGGGCGATTCCGCCGGCGGGTCCGCCAAGCAGGGCCGCAACCGCGAATTCCAGGCCGTCCTTCCGTTGCGCGGCAAGATCCTCAACGTCGAGCGCGCGCGCATGGACAAGATGCTGTCATCCGAGCAGATCGGCACGCTGATCACCGCGCTCGGCACCGGCATCGGCACCGACGAATTCGCCGTCGACAAAGCGCGCTACCACAAGATCATCATCATGACGGACGCCGATGTCGACGGCGCCCATATCCGCACGCTGCTGCTGACGTTCTTCTACCGGCAGATGCGCGAGATCATCGACCGCGGCTATCTCTACATCGCCCAGCCGCCGCTTTACAGAGTGGCGCGCGGCAAGTCCGAACAATACCTCAAGGACGAGCGGGCGCTGGAGGATTATCTGGTCACCGCCGGCCTCGAAGATACTGTGCTGCGTTTGTCGTCGGGCGAAGTGCGCGCCGGCAACGATCTGCGCAAGCTCGTCGAGGAGGCGCGGTCGATCCGCAATCTGCTCAATGGCTTGCACAGCCGTTATAGCCGCAAGGTGATCGAGCAGGCTGCCATTGCCGGCGTCCTGCGCCCGCGGGTCACCAGCGATCCCGGCAATGCAAATGCGGCGGCCGAATACATTGCCAAACGCCTTGACGCCTTGACCGAGGAGACCGAGCGCGGCTGGACCGGCCGATTCAACGAGGACGGCTTTCAGTTCGAGCGGATGGTGCGTGGCGTCAAGGAAGTCGCGGTGATCGACCGCGCCCTGCTCGGCTCAGCCGATGCTCGCAAACTCGACGAATTCGCCCCTTCGCTGCAGCAGATTTATCCGCGCCCCACCCCGCCGGCGATGCTGCGGAGGAAGGACGAAGAGACCGCCATCCACGGCCCCGTCGGCCTGTTCGAGGCGGTCATGGCGGCGGGCCGCAAGGGCGTGACGCTGCAGCGCTACAAAGGCCTCGGCGAGATGAATCCCAGCCAGCTCTGGGAAACCACGCTCGACACCAACGCGCGTTCGCTGCTGCAAGTCAGCGTCAAGGAGATCGACGAGGCCAACACCATCTTCGACGAACTCATGGGCGACAAGGTCGAGCCCCGCCGCCTGTTCATCGAGGAGCACGCGCTCACAGCGAGCGTGGATGTGTAAGCGGTCCGAGCGGGCGCAAGCCCGAGTTCCGTCATCCTGAGGTGCGAGCGAAGCGAGCCTCGAAGGATGCCGGCCGAGGCGCCCGGGCCGTCGCCCTTCGAGGCTCGAAGCTACGCGTCGAGCACCTCAGGGTGACGGAAAAGACTCACGCCAACGGCCGCATCAGCGCGGCACACGCGGCGTCGATTTCCGCCTGGCCCTTGCCCATGGCCGCGAGCAGGCCAGCGTAATTCGCAAACGCCGCGTCCAGATGCGGATGGCGATGCCCCGTCCGCCGCGTGAATTCCACAAAGATTGCAACATGCCGCCGCATCAGCGGCTCAGCCTCGTCGAGCCGATTGGTGGCTTTCAGCAATGCGGCGAGGTTGTTGAGGTGGATCGCTACGTTGGGATGATCCGGCCCGAAGCTCTTTTCGTCGATGGCGAGCGCGCGGCGCATCAGCGGCTCGGCCTCGTCGAGCCGGTTGGTGGCTTTCAGCAATCCCGCGAGGTTACTGAGACAGGTCGCGACATTGGGATGATCCGGCCCGAAGCTCTTTTCGTCGATGGCGAGCGCGCGGCGCATCAGCGGCTCGGCCTCGTCGAGCCGGTTGGTGGCTCTCAGCAATGCGGCGAGGTTGTTGAGGCGGATCGCTCCTTTGGGATGGTCCGGCCCGAAGCTCTTTTCGCTAATGGCGAGCGCGCGGCGCATCAGCGGCTCGGCCTCGTCGAGCCGGTTGGTGGCTTGCAGCAATACGGCGAGGTTGTTGAGGCGGATCGCGACATCGGGACGGTCCGGCCCGAGGCTCTTTTCGTCGATGGCGAGCACACGGCGCATCAGCGGCTCGGCCTCGGCGTGCAGCGCCTTTGCATTGAGCAGCAGGCTGAGCTGATTCATGAGCCGCGCCGTCGGCGCGGGAATGCCGGCAGCGTCCGCATGCGCCGTCACCGTGCGCGCATGCGGCGACAGCGGCTCGGCTTGCGGCCAAAAGCGCACATCATCCGAGTCAAATGGAAAGGCGGCGTTGATCCAACCCAACGCCTCGACCAGACTGCGTTGCCACGCCTCGCCCGCAAGGCTGCGGCGGGTCACGTCCTGCACGAGGCGGTGGACGAGGAAGAACGGCCCTTCGGCGTCGCGCGTCACCAGCGAATAGGCGGCAAGATCGTCGTAGGCGTCGCGCAGGTTCTCGGCTTCGGCGCCGGGGATCGGCACATCGATGAGTGTTTCGGGCACCTTTTCGGGCGCGAGCCAGGCGAGCCGCTCCAGGAGCCGCCGGCCGCCCTCGCTCAACTGCGCGACCGACGTCTGCCAGGTGACGGCAACGGCGCGCGGATAGCCCGTCACCGTCGCATCGAACCATGCCAGAACTTCGTCGTGCTGCGAGCGCCATTGCTCCAGATATTGCGCGAAGGTGAGCCGGCGCTTGGCGATGAAAGCCGCCGCCTGCTCCAGCGCGAGTGCGAGCCGGCCAAGTTCGTTCGCCACCTCGCGCGCCTTGGCCGCATCATCAGACGCCGCGCGCCGCCGACCCTCTGTGCGCGCCAGGAGGAACGCCGCGGCATCCTCGACGGCGAGCACGTCGAGTTCGAGCGATTGGAAATGGCCGGAAAAATCCGCGAGCCGGCTGGTGACGACCATGTGGCCGCCGGCAAGCTCGCGCAACAGGCGCTCCACCTCGGCCAGCGCCGGCTTGCTGTCGACGTTGTCGAGGATCAGGAACCAGCCGGGATTGGCCTGGAGCCAATCAAGCACCGCCGCGAGGCGCGCTGCATCGTCGGTCGTGTCGAGCTTCGGCAGCAACGCGCCGGAGAGCGTCGCGAGATTGCGCCGCAGCGCCTCAGGCGTCTCGGCGACGGCAAACAGCAAAGCCGTGTACTCGTCCGCGTTCGCCCAGGCGTATTCCACCGCCGCCCGGGTCTTGCCGATGCCGCCGAGCCCATAAAGCGCCTGGCTGACGATCGCCGTCCGCCCGCCGCGCCCCCGCGTAAAACTCTCGTGCAATCGCTGCATGAACGCGTCGCGGCCTTTGAACAACTCGCCGATGCTCGGATAGGGCAGCACGATCGGTTTTGCGGGCTGCGTTGAAACAATAGGCTCGGGGGCGAGTTCCGGCAGGTCTCTGAAGACGGCGCGAGCAAGCTGATCGACATTGCTGAACGGCCCGTAGTGGACGCCATCGGCCTTGAGAAATTCAACATAAGCGTTTTGCAAATCGACATTGTCGCCGGAGGCAAGTGTTCGATCTGGCGTGTAATCGTCACGCGCGCGATACATGTAGGGCCGGCGTTTGTAATGGCGCGCCAGGAAGAATTCCCACTGCGTATAACTCGCCTTCTTAATGTCTTTCGGCAGCATGTCTGGGAGACGTTCGGCGGCGCGGTCAGGCGGACAGGCGCCACAATGCTTCCCGACGATGCAGACCACCGCATTGCAGTCGCGAATGTACTCATCGAGCCTGCCTAAGAGGGTCTCGCTGTTCGGGCTCTGCTGAAAATCGCTCTGAACACGCACCGTATGACCGCGTGCACGCAGATCGCTCGCGACGGCATCGCGCGCGTTGCCGAACTCGCTCGTGACTGCGGAGATGAAGATGCGCAAGCGATCAGATTCTTGAGGCATATAAGTATTCAAGCACAACGTGTCGCGGCGCGAAACTGCCCGAGCCGGTTGCCTCCAACCTTCCTCCCCCGCGAAAGCGGGCCCGGTTTGCCGATCAGTACGCGCTTTCATTGCGTGCCGGCGACGCATTGCATCTCGCCATATGTTTCGATTTTGCTGCAACGCTCTGCACGCTGGACCGCGGTCTCAGTGCGGCTGGCGCGGCATTGGGCGTGAAGACCGATTTGCCGTGACCGGAGCTGCCGAGCTATTACGCTCCGCGCCCCGAACAGCCGGCGGGCCTGGCAGCTATCGCCCCGACGTGATCAAGCCGCGCGCGGTGACGACGACCCATTGGCCGTCCTGCCGCTTGATCGTCTCGACGCGGCCGAGGCCGGGGAGCACGCTGCCGGCCGCGACGTCGAAAACGCCGCCGTAGCGGCTCTCGACCAGCGCGCGGCCGTCCTGCACGCCCTGCACGATCCAATCCTGCAACACCTTGTCGGGCTGCTTCGGCACGTTCGGTGCCGGCGACTGGCCGGCTGCGATCGAGCCCGTGGTCTCGGGCGCCGCAGGCGCCGCCGCGATGCGCTTCTCGAGCCGATCGATGACATCGGCGATGTGCGCGATCTTCGTCGCCGGCTCGAGCTGCGCGCGCTCGACACGGTCGAGGCGGTCCGCGAGCTTGGCGAATTGGCTGTTGGCGCCGCGCGCTGCGCCATCGAGGTTCGACTTCAGCGCGGAAAGTTCGGCGAGCTCCGCCTTCATCGCTTGCAGCGCGTTCGCCTCTGTCGCGCCGGACCTTGCCGCGGCGAGCGGCCAAAGGTGGACAACCCCGGAAGCGGACAGCGATCCAACAATCGAGCCGAGCGCAGCGGCGAGCGCGACCGACGCCGCCAGCAGCGCAAACCGCGACGACCGCGCCGGCGCCGCGGCAGCACCAGGTTCGTCGGCTGGTTTGTCTGCCGGCTCGCTCGGCGTCTCATTGACCGTTTCGATGGCAGGCGGCGTCTCCACCTCGCTCGGATCGAGCTTCGGCGCCTCCACCACCGGCAAATCTTTATCCACCGCGTCCTTGGCCGGCTCGATCGGCGATGACGCGCTGTCACTGGCTTGGGGCTTGGCTTCTTCCCGCTCGGCCATGTTCGGATCTCCGGATTGCGGATGATCCGTCGGTACCCCTGTTTGGTTAGCAATTGGTTAGCGGAGGATCGATTGCTCAGTCGGCCAAGCCGTTCTCGCGGGCGAGGTCTTTGAGCGAAGCCTCCGGGCGCGCGCCGAGGTGTTGGATCACTTCGGCTGCGGCCAGCGCGCCGAGGCGGCCGCAGGTACGGTCGTCGGCGCCGCGCGCGAGCCCGGAGAGGAAGCCGGCCGCGAACAGGTCGCCGGCGCCGGTCGTATCGACGACGCGCTCGACCGGGAAGGCCGCCACCGCCTCGGTCCCGTCAGGACCGATCACCAGGCAGCCTTTCTCGCTGCGCGTCACCACGGCCGCCCCGACATCGGCGCGCAAAGCCGCCACGGCCGTGTCGAAATCCGCGGTCTCATAAAGGCTGTGCAGCTCCGCCTCGTTGGCGAAGATGAGATCGACCGTGCCCGAGCGCATCAAGTGCAGGAACTCCGCGCGCCAGCGATCGACGCAGAACGCGTCCGACAAGGTCAGCGCCACGGTGCGCTTCGCCTCGTGCGCGATCTTCGCCGCCTTGACGAACGCATCCTTGGCGTTCTTCGGGTCCCACAGATAGCCTTCGAGGTAGACGATGGCGCTCGCCGCGACCAGCTCCGGATCGATGTCGGCGGGATGCAGATCCTGCGCGGCGCCGAGATAGGTGTTCATCGTACGCTCGCCGTCGGGCGTCACCAGCACGTAGCAGCGCGCGGTCGACGCGCCGGCGAAAGCCGGCGGCGTCATGAAGGTCACGCCGGCGGAGCGGATGTCATGGGCAAACGCCCGGCCGAGCAGATCGTCCTTGACCTTGCCGATGAAGGCGGCGCGGGCGCCGAGGCTGGCGACGCCGACAATCGTATTGGCAGCCGAGCCGCCGGAGGTTTCGATGGCCGGACCCATGGCCTCATAGATCGCCTCCGCGCGCTCCTCGTCGATCAGCGCCATCGCGCCCTTGCGCATGGCCTGCTTGAGCAAAAAATCCTCTTCGGCACGGGCAATGACATCGACGATCGCATTGCCGATGCCGAGCACGTCGTAACGGGTGGATGGCATGGGTAAACTCGCGCGGGAGGCGCGCACTATAGCGGCCGGCCCTTGCAGAGCAAGGCGACGGCGTGGCATGGGACGCCGCGAGCGGCGTCATGGGCATTGGGACGCCGCGAGCGGCGTCATGGCATGTGACGCGCGCTTTTTCGCGGAGACTCTGCATGGTGTTCCAGGAAAGGGTCTTTTCCGGCGTGCAGCCGACCGGCAACCTGCATCTCGGCAATTACCTCGGCGCCATCAAGCGCTTCGTCGAGCTGCAGGACCGCTACGACTGCATCTATTGCGTCGTCGATTTGCACGCGATCACGCTCTGGCAGGACCCGGCGGAGCTGCCGCACGCCATCCGCGAAGTGACCGCGGCCTTTCTCGCCTGCGGCATCGATCCGGCAAAGCACATCGTCTTCAACCAGAGCCAGGTAGCCGAGCACGCCGAACTCGCCTGGGTGTTCAACTGCGTCGCCCGCGTCGGCTGGCTCAACCGGATGACCCAGTTCAAGGAAAAGGCCGGCAAGGACCGCGAGAACGCCTCCGCCGGCCTCTACTCCTATCCGATCCTGATGGCGGCCGATATTCTGGTCTACCGCGCCACCCACGTGCCGGTCGGCGAGGATCAGAAGCAGCACCTCGAGCTGTCGCGCGACATTGCGCAAAAATTCAACAACGATTTCGGCCGCTCGATCCACGAGCACGGCTACGGCGACGCCTTTTTCCCGCTGCCGGAGCCGCTGATCACGGGCGAAGCGACCCGCGTCATGTCGCTGCGCGACGGCACCAAGAAGATGTCGAAGTCGGAGGCCTCCGACTATTCCCGCATCAATCTCACCGACGATGCCGACGCCATCGCCCAGAAAATCCGCAAGGCCAAAACCGATCCGGAACCGCTGCCGAGCGAGGAGGCCGGCCTGAAATCCCGGCCCGAGGCCGATAATCTGGTTGGAATCTATGCCGCGCTCGCGGGCACCACGCGTGCCGGCGTACTCGCGCAATTCGGCAATGCGCAATTCTCGACGTTCAAGTCGGCGCTGGTCGATCTGTCCGTCGCCAAGCTCGGCCCGATCGGCGCGGAGATGAAACGGCTGTTACGCGATCCCGTCGCGATCGACTCCATACTCGCGGACGGCGCCGCCCGCGCGCAAAGGCTCGCCGGGGAGACCATGAAGGCGGTCAAGGACATCGTCGGCTTGGTGCGGTCATAGCGCGCTTGGCACACCACTTGGCACGCAATACCTATCCCGGGCGCACGCTCTCAGCAAAATTCCGTGTCACGGACCGGCTTGTCGGACCACGCGCTGTCGTGGCAGCATTGAGCGTTTGTGGCATCTCTCAGAGCATGATCGTGTATGACGGACAAACCGGAGGACGATATCCCGGGCTCCCCGGAAAAATCCATGCCCCGCGTGCGCCGCAGCTATGAAACCGGTCACAAGCCGAAGCTCCTCGTCGTGATCGACGATACCGAGGAGTGCGACCGCGCCGTTTATTACGCGAGCCGTCGCGCGGCGCGCATTGGCGGAAACGTCATCATGCTGCGCGTGATCGAGATGCACGACCAGAGCCAGCAATGGCTCGGCGTCGCCGACATCATGCGCGCGGAGGCCAACGAAGAAGCCGACGCGCAGCTCAGCAAATACGCCGCGCGCGCCAACGGCGTTGCCGGCATCACGCCCGAACGCGTGGTGCGCGAAGGCGAAAAGGCGCGGGAAATCCTCGGCCTCATCGACGAGGACGAAGACATATTCGTCCTCGTTCTTGCCGCAGGCACGGGGTCGGAGGGACCGGGTCCGCTGGTCGCCACCATCGGCCGGACCGCGGGCGACTATCCGATCCCGGTGGCGATCGTGCCCGGGCACCTCACCGACGAAGAGATCGACGCGCTGTCGTGACGAGGCCCCCTACGGTCGTCATTCCGGGGCCGAGCGCAACGAGGAGCCCGCGGAGCCTGTCATCGGGCCGGCCACCAATCTCGGGTTTACCCGAGATTGGCGATCGAGCATGCACAAGTCGGCAACAGCCGACTTGTGTGGCCGGACCCGTTGGCGGCGCCCCGGAATGACTAGTACGACTGAGTCAGAAAGTCGCAGTCGTTTGTTGTTGAGAATCAGGTATTTGGCGAGATTCACAGATCGGCGGAGGGCTGATATGGGTCTCGCAACGATAGCGGATGGTGCGTCTCGAT